>VFQN01001533.1_pt1 | contig 38443 bp, 60 predicted proteins | sample 3512371 | NCBI WGS metagenome assembly VFQN01 (sample SAMN10412370, study PRJNA504923) | tailings metagenome | isolation source: Replicate 2 from Balatoc abandoned mine | place: Philippines: Itogon, Benguet | collected 2017-08-28
GGCACCCTAACGTGCCTCTAACGTGCCTTTTACGTGGTCACCCGTAGCCCTAGTGAGGGGCCAGCCCGTAACATGCACCTGAAGCATGCTGGGTTTGGGTGTTAGGTGATGCTGGTGCTTGCCTGTGCCGGTTGGGCCTTGGTCCCCGCTGGCCTGCCTTTTCCCGTCTCCTTACCTGTAACCCTTTCCACTAGGAAAACGTCAGTGAGCGCAACCCAGGGACCGGGCCCATGCCTGTCACTTGCCGCCTGCGCAGGAGGGCCTCGATCCAGAGGAGGGTCTCCCCGGCCTCGAACCCATCAGGGCTGGTACAAGGGAGCAATGCGTACCGTATGTCACGTGTTGGTGGCCACTATGCCGGGGACGGGGGAGGGTGCCCCCATTGGTACTGCATGCCATGTGAGCTGTACGGTAACCAGTCTGTAGCGGTGCCAAGGCTGCCAACGTGCTGTGCCAAGCTGCCAGTCCTCCAGTGCACAAGACGTAGTGGGCCTTAGCTTCCCTGGATCCCTGCCCGTGTGCGTTGGTGCATATTCAGGCCTTTGAGGGCATGGCACGAAACCTCCTGGACCTCTGGTCCCCTGCCTGCACGTTACAGTACAGTACAGGGTTACGACCAGGGGACCCCTGGTGCCAATGGCTGCACCTCTGCGCCTGCCTGTAGCTTGCCTGTTGCGTTATGATACAGGAGGTGAGCGAAGGATCCGGTAGAGATTCTCGGGTTTAGAATGGGCATGTTTCGCAGAGAGGCAACGAAAACCGGCGTCAGCCCAGCCGCTGGAGGGGAAGAACTTCACAACCAGGTTCCCTGTCCACAACGCAGCACAATGAGGAACATGGCATCGGCATGCGACATCAGCTTTTGTCAGGCACAACCTTGCAAGCGCGTATCGGCGAACTCTGGCAAAGGTTCTGTCGGGCTGGGCTACAGCGGTTGGGCTCAGCGGTTGGCATCGGCCGAGCAGCCTGCAACTTGCTACATGGCGTGTTTGCGTGTGCCGGGAAAACGATACGGCACTTACGACAATCCGGTCGCTGTGTTCATAAATAGCTGGTGACTCCGTTGCATTGTTGCGGAGCGAATCTGCAGCCAACAGCCAGTTTGCTTTGCCTCGACTGCCGCCGAGACCTTTTGTGAGTTACGGTCGGTCCGCCGGTTACCTTGGGCCACTGGGACCTTGGCTTTGCGCCTGAAGAACGCAACTTCCAAAACATGATTCCCGCACAAAAGCTGGGTCTGCAGCTGCGCCGTGTGAGTTATCGCCGCTTTCGGGTGCCGGAGGGCCTTTTCGCCTCTTTCGTAACGCTGCGTTTTTGGCGCGTTATCTGGGGCTGAGCGCTACTTGTCGAGTGCTCCTCCGTGACAGATCATACCATAGCAACGAATGGCACCCTTGTGGCGCAGGATGGGGGAGTGACTCGACTGCCTGCGCCAGTCCACGTTCCCAGGTATGCATCCCCGTTGCACTTTACAACCGACAGATCACACGTACCATAAGGCATGCGACACTCTAGGCATTGCATTTGAAATTACCTGGGCTTCTACGCTGCTTGCACACCGTTTCGTCGTGCCTTCGGCCAACCTGCGCCCACATGGCAGGATTAGCACTCCGAGACGGCCTGCGCGGAATGAAATACAAGGTCCCTCCCCACGCGACCACCGTCTCGTGCGTGACTGTCAATAATCTTACCTGATACGCTAACGGTTTGGACCGTTCCGGACCGCGCCCCTTGTTACCCGCAGGGCACGGATCGTCATTACCGCGGCTGCGGCTGGGCCGCGGGGCCCCGGCGCCCCGCTCCAGCCCAATGCGCCGACCCCAACCCCCGGCGTGGCGACCAAGGCTGCCTCCGCCGACTTCGGCGTCAGCGTGGCTATCCCTGCCGCGCCTGCCCCGCGCGCTGCGCCCAAGGACATGCCGAAGATCGAGCCTAGGAAGCTGCAGGTGAGTGCCTGCCTCCATCCACAAATCCATCCACGCAGAAAGGACCAGATGGTAGCAAACACGCAGTCCCACACCTTCCATGGACCACGCACGTCACTCCCCGTACTGATGAATAGCAGGTGTGCCCCCGGCCCTCCCTTGCACCCCGCTCGCCCTCACGCCTGCTTGCGCCACGTTGCCGGCATGCACCGTTACACTTGAGGTCTCTAGCAGCATGCTGACAGGTATTGTACCCCGCCCCGGGCCCACACGTGCACAGGAGGTCGTGGCGCTTGGGGAGCCGGCCTTCTACGCCTACCGTGACGCCGCCATCTGCGCGGGCACCCTGTCGGTGGAGATGTCGCACAGTGATGACAGGCACACGCACAACGGCGCCGAGGACGTCGGCAAGCCCGGCCAGGCACACGAGGACGACGGCACGCTCGTCACCTTCGCAAACACGTGAGCAACAGTAGTTGCGGCAATCGCTAGTGCATGCTTGTGGCATGGCGCATTCGAGCTCCGGAGTGGCGTTATTGTGCTGCCGCCGCACCTGCTCCCCGCTGCTTTCGCCCGCCTCTGTTGCCTTGGGTCTTCGATGCCTGGCCACAAGTACGTCTCTGCCTTCCGCTGACACAAGCACTGACGCCGTACCGTGTCCTCGTGTTCACTTTCTTCGGCGCCAGGGCGTTCGGCCACGTGCTGATCGAGAAGAACTTCCGGGGCAGGCTGCGCCTTGAGGCAACCATCGTGGAGCTCCCAACGGGTGAGTGTGCAAGAACGACTTGGCGGCTGCGCACACGGCGCATGCGTGAGAGGAATTAACCATGCGCTACCAAGCCACCACATAAAGCAGTCTACACTATCGTACTGCCTGCTTCATCACCGTCCATTTTCCAACAGCGTGTACGACATGCTCACGTGATGTGCCGCTGTCGTGCGCTTGTGTCCCTCCCCTGTGCAGGCCTGGCCACCACCGTGCCCCCCCTGCTGCTGGAGGTGACTACCGCCGGGGACCAGCTGCCCCGCAACTACCACACCCGCACCACGGCCGTGCTGGACAACACCACCACCCTCGACCTGCTGCTTGCGTGAGTGGTACCACCGGCAAAAGTGCCCAAACCCTCGCACGCGACCTTGCGTGTGCAGTACTGCGGTAGGCCACACCGCTTTCGACAGACACGCATCTGCCTCACAGGCCAGCACCAAGCCTCCTTACTCCTTGCGCCCAGCTTCAAGCAGGGCGTGAAAGGCGTTCTTTGCTGACCACGGAGCGCCCTGATTGTGGCTTCCTATCTGCATGGTGCCCCACGCAGGGACCCGGAGGCTGTGCGTTCGGGCGCCGCCAGTGTGCGGCTGTCGCTGCGCAAGCACGTGCGGCTGGGCAAGACCGACCCGGAGGAGGTGGTGTCGTTGGGCGACCCCGTCACGCTGGACCTCAGCTCCTCCGAGCCCCAGCAGGTAGGTGACAATACCCCGGGCACCGCCCGTGTGGTGCAATAGCGCTTGGCGTGTTGCATACGTACGCCACACCGGGTACTTGGTGTTCTTCCTATGACATGGGCCGGGCCGGGCATGGACCGGTATCCCTTGCGTGCTCCTACTGCTGGCCGTGCGGGTTTGTTTGTCCAATCGTTTATAGTGTGCTGGCTGTGGCGTCACTGCATGCCCACATCAGGAAGGTGCACCTGCACCCTTGTCTTCACCTCCAGGATTCCGTAGAGGCGTGCTGCGGCCCCCCGCGCGCACACAGACCTCCGATTCTCGGCCCTGCTGCTGTCCCCTCCCTCCCTGCAGTTGCTGGTGGGCGGCCTGACGCTGCATGTGCGCGCCTCCCTGGCGACCTTTGACGGCAAGCCCGGCTACGACGGCGCCGACAGCACTGAGCAAGGCAACGCGTGGGCGCCCGACCCGCTGCCCGGCACGTGGCCCGACCTGCACACCTGGTACAGGTGCGTGGTACTGATGCAGCGGTATTGCTGGAGTACATCCAACATGCGCCGTACGGCCTGCATGCTCGCCGCCCTTAAGGACGTCAAAAACGCTCACCCGTCCCCCATTTCACCTGCACACCTGCCGGCTGGTCCTTGCAGGCCCCCCAGCACCGCCATACCGGTAGCCGCAGGGTCGTACATCCCATGAACGTCGTGTGTACGACATTGCACGCTCACCGCCCTTGCACACGTGCCTAAACCCAACCCCCAGGCGCTGGTCTGCCGCCAGCAAGGGTGCCGACAACCTGGATGCCGCCTTCGGTGCCGAGTCCCTGCGCCTGCGCGGCCTGACCGGCCAGGCGGCGCCGCTGTACGAGCCGGTGGCCTTCATCTCGTACGTCTGCCACTCGCGCTGGGGCGTCGACTCCCAGGTGTGTGCCTGGGGTGTACGCGTGTCCATATAGGCTGCTGCCAGGTTGCCAGTCGAGGGCGCATCGTCATGTATTGTTGCCTTCATAGCGTTGCGCCTGTGTGTTCACTTTGCGATGTGCAGTGTCACCCTTGCAACGCGGACAACCCCGTATGATGTTTCGACACGGTCCTAACCTTGTGCGCAATGCCATGCCTGCAGGCGTGGGTGATGATCAACCCCACGCTCAAGCACGTGGTGCTGGCCTTCCGCGGCACAACCAGCGCCGCCGACTGGGCGGCGGACGTCAACGCCATCCGCATCAACCCCTACGGCGCCAAGCCACGCGTAGACGGAAAGGAGGTGCGTACGAGGGCCGGTGCGGTTCTATGTCATTCCTCTAAAACACCGGTACAGTAACAGGTTGGAATGAGGTTGCAGGGACCAGCAAGCAGGGCGCAGGTCCGACGCGACGGCGGGCTCTGCTGGACCTGGCTGGACGCTTTCATGCATACCCTTGCCCTCAGGCAGCATCGCCCACACTCCTGCCTGTGCGGTGCAGTACGAGCACCTTGCCATGTATGCGTGCTGCGGTGGTGGTAGCCATGCTTCACGGTCAACTCATAGCATACCCTCGTCTGGTAGGAAGTCAGGCAAAGACGCTGCGCCTGCTTACACTGTACGCTTGCATCCCGTGGCGTGCCGTGCAGGGTGGCGAGGAGGTGCACCGCGGCTTTTACACAGCGCTGCAGGTGGTGGCGGAGGACCTGTACAAGTCTATGGACAGCCTCATCGAGGTAAGCAGTTGGAGTCAGTGCTGCTCAGTCAGTTGGTGAACCTGGTAAACAGTGTTGAAAGCCACAGGGCGGTGGACAGCCTCGTCGAGGTAGTGCATGTCTTGGATGGCCGTACGTGACAGTTGCACCAAGTGGCATCAATTCGCTCTTTCTTCACCAGGCACTCGAACACTGCGTCGCATCATGTATGCCTTGGTCAACCCCATCGCCGCCACCCCTCATGCGCCTCGCAAATGCCTGCCTGCCCGCCCGGCCCAGGCCTCTGGCGACCCCGAGGGCTGGCGTGTGGTGTGCACCGGCCACTCCCTGGGCGGGGCGCTGGCCACCCTGGCCGCGTACGACCTGATGCGCAGGGGGCCGCCCGGAAGGTGGGTCCAGGGCACGGGGGAAGGGAGGCCATAAGGGGAGGGAGTGTTGCGTAGCGCCGTCGAATAGCCGCGGCCTTGTGGTGGTGAATGGCTGCAGCACAGGGGACAAGGAACGGGTTACACGTTATGGGAGGACGGGAACCCTACTGGGTACCATGTTAAGAACCACGTGCCCCTGTTGACGACGCATCCTACCTGTCGTAGCTGTGCCATCACATGCTCCTCCACCTCTCTGGTCCCTTCCCTTTTTCCCCGCCCAGGCGCGTGTGGCTTACCACGTTCGGCTCCCCCCGCGTGGGCAACAAGGCCTTCGCTGAGGACTTCATGGAGCGGCAGCGCAGGCAGGGGGAGGTGCACGCGTACAGGGTGGCCAACGACGCGGACCCCGTGCCCAAGTGAGTGCGTGTGCCTAGGCTCTGCTATGTGCGTTGCCTGCAAGGACACTGCACGCTTTAGCGAAGCCGTCGTCACCTGTTTGACCGCGTTCCAGGCACCTGCAGCACCTGCCACGCAGTGGTACACACTCGCAGCAGCAAAGCGCGTTGTTTGCAACCTTACATGGGGTAGAGGAGTGACCGTATGAGATGCAGGCGTGTTGGACCGCCTGCCCTTACTCACGCCAGCACTGAACCCTCTAACCGCTTCCAACCACCCCAACCGCCTGAACCCCTGCCGGGTGCAGGACCCCGGTGGGCTGGAACGGCAACTACTGGCACGTGGGCACCCCCGTGGTGCTGGAGGCCAGCGGCGGCAAGGTCGAGGCCGACAACACCGACTCGGTACGTGTGGGTTAGCGTGTGGGTTAACTCACTTGTGCGAACATTTCGCAAGCATTGTGCGGCAGCTGCTAGGAGGACGCGCGCGCGCCCGTTGCTCCATCCACTGGCAAAAACCCTCGCCGGTGCAGCCGGCTTTACCCACCCCGTCAGACTGGACCACTGAACCCCTGGTGCATGCCCTGGCGAGCGATGTAGCACAACAACAGGAAGTACTACAACCAATTGCATGCATGCGTGTGCTCGTTGTGCGCAGGGCCTGGGCGCGCAGCTGTGGGACCTGTTCAGCGGCATGACGGGCATGGTCACGGCCGACCTGATGAAGGGGCAGGTGGCGGTGATGCACTCGTGGCCCGAGTACCTCAAGAACCTGCGCGCCATGGTGGACCAGGTGGCGGGGCGCAAGGGAGGCGCCACCGTGGCTTAGGTGTGTATTAGCAGGTGCTTGTGCCGCCTGGCGTTGCACTGGTGGGTATACGGGTGATCGGAGGGTGTAAGGATCTGTGAGTATGGAGTACACACCACCTCAATGGCGAGGTGGCGTGTAGCGGCCGTAACGTGCATGGAAGGCTTGCATCTGCAACTGCATTGCAACTTGCCTGGGCCATAGCTGCTATGTCGTACAGCCGGGTCCAGTGAGAAGGTGGGGGCTGCTCGGCATCATATAATCACTTCGCTTTCAGACATGAAAGGTCGAAGGAGAGCGTGCATCTGCATAGGGGTATGCGTGCGTCAGGGATAGGTAGAGGCAAGTCGATTGGTTGCGATTGGTTGTGGTCGATGAGCAGGGAGGCAACCGGCACATGTACAGGCCGGGGTGCCAGCACCGATAGCGCAACTGCACAGCAGTACATAATGCGCGCATGCGAGCTTGTGTGAGGTGGCGGCTTTATAGTATGAGGTGGTGGAAAGCGCCACGTGCTTATTTCGTGGTAGATATGTACTTATGTACCCCGGATGCAGGCATCACTCTTGGCGGCAGGTGTACGGCATGGAGGATGCAATGAAGCATAAAAATCAACAGTGAATGTGTCGTACAACAGTGCAATGGAGTGGAATAGGGACGGTATGTAGCAATGGCTTTGTGGGACGTTGGTCCAGTGAGTACAAGGCGTGTTCTGCAGGCCTGTGACGCAAATAGTGCCGCGCACTCTCGTCCGTACGTGTTGCTCTCCCCTGGTGTTGCTGTTTGAAGAGTACGGTAACGTGGAAGCGTGCGGTCACATGGAGCCCCAAGCACCCACAATTAGAAGGCTGCTGTTAATTTGATGCGGTTCGTCCTTGACGTGTAACACACCATGGTCCTGTGTCTCAACCGTGCTGCACTGAAGGGTGCAAGCTAGGGCAGTGTGCGCAGGGACTTCTGACAGCCAGGTACCCAGGTTGGGTCTGTTGGGGGCTCTGGTTCGGGTGATGCTCTTGTTCTGCGCTGTGCATCCGCTCTCGAGCCTCCTGCTCATACATACAGGGTTTGTTGCATGTTGTTCGGCTATTGCACTCTCGCTCTGTCACACGACTGACTGAGTGACGCTCGGCTTGCCTGACTGCCAGGGGCCCACACGCCACGTGCACGTGGTAGCCGTCGTGTTGTGCACAGACAACCTTAGCAGCACCTGCCGCCTGGCTCCAGTGACTTTATACACCAAATTGCGAACCTGCAGTGTGCAACACCGAGGTACCTGTTGCAGCAGGGAGTGAATGAGCGGACCAGCACATACCTCGTCGTTCCACTTTCCACAGGCACCATGTGGATGTTGACACTGTACCACCTACGTACCGGTAGTGCTCTTCTGTAAAGAAGCTTTCTCGATGGTTTTGTACATCCAAAGGAGCTCATCCAGCTTCATCCAGCACGCGCCAGGGGACACTTTCCTGGCCTTCCGTGCCGGCACCTTGTCAGCACACTATTGTAGCTGCCACACGCTCACACCACCACTGACACTGGTTACCAGCACGACTTGATGCCGTTCGCTTAGGCGAGAGGCCACTGGCCAGCGAACAGTCAGAACCTCCCCTCTGCCCGCCAGCGTTATTCGGCATTCTGACACGTGGCGCGAAGGTACTTGCCACGCCCACATGCGCCGCCCACCACCGTCCTCCTCAATCCTGCCGACAGACAACATATAACAACTGCGGCAATTGAGTATACCGCTACATCCCGCATAGCGTCCGTTGTTGCAGCCGCACGCGACACGCGCAATGACGACCCGCATCCCCTCCCGCCAACGTCCCATTGCAATCGTAAACTCCCCCCACAGTCTGGGCGAGCTGCCCCTCCAGCACGCAATTGACATACCATACCAGGCCCCAGCACTCCCACGCACTCGGCAACAGGCAAAGTCACCCACATCGCCCTCCAACCAGCCCCCACATTACGCATGCGGCCGTAGCCCGCCGAATCAAGGTGTAGCCTACCCAACATTTTTGGCCCTATCGTCCATAGCTCCCTGCCTGAACCCCACGGCCGCTCCCAACAGCAATTGCGAGTGGCGGATGCTTTGTCCCCGCGCGATCCTGCCGGGCACGCGCTGCATACAACGCACCAACATGGCACGGAACGGTCATGCCGCGTGGCACCAGCGAGGACCCATGGGTCGCACGTCGCACCAACCGCCAACTGCCATGCAGCGCATGCCCACTGACGTACCAGCACTAGCACTAGCACTGACAACCACCAGCACTGTCCGCCCAAAGCCAACACCACAACCATGCTGAACGCTGATTAGCGCACTGCCGTCCCATTCATCGAGTCTTAGGCCCGCCGCGCCGTGCACGGCACTGCTCCCCTCATCGTGTAACGCCGTTCTGCCAACCTTGGGCCCACGTTAGCAGCCCAAAACAGGCTCGGGAACATGAATTGGCACGGTAGATGTAATACATGCGTGCATAACTTCGTCGATTGGTGCTCATACTACCGCCCGCAACCTAACCAACATCCTAGCCCCATACATGCTTGGCGCGGAACGTCTACACCAAGTGTACCCGAACAAACTTGTTTCTCCCCCCTCCCACCCCGCCCCCTTAGAGTCCACACACGCCCCAGTTTTAGACCCACAAGCGACCGCACACGACATGTGAGGCATGTAATAGCGTGCGTACAACAGGCCTAAGGTATTCGTCCAACGGCCTTCTTCTGGCAGTTCACGCCAAAGCGATTACCTAGTGCGCAGCCAAACACGCGAATCCCCAATCAGCCGCCTTGCCCCCACACGCCACACGTGTACTCACACATGCGGTTTCCCCCCGGTTTTCACATAACTGCGGAAAGCAACCGCCAAAAGAGCATTGGACGGCAGGTGCTGCACAGCTCCCCAGACGGCCACGGCCGCCAAGGGCACACGCCGCCTCCGTCCCCGTCCCCATGTAGTAATTGGCCCCCCACATGCAGTTCTTGCACGACCACTCACATAGCCCTTCAGACTTCAGCGGTATGATGATGAGGGCCAAGGCATAGCCAGGCGCATGCACGGGCAAGAGGCCTCACCCCAAGGCGCGACTGCGTGACGCTGGGACAGCCGTGTGGAGAGAACACACCGCACCTGCAGCCTGCCACGGCTGCAGGCGGGGCCCGCAGGATGCCCGGGCCACGGGACAATGTGCACTTCATGCTACGCTGTGCGCTTGCGGGATGCCACGCGCCGTGACCCAGATGGCCGCAGCCCCCCACCCCTCAGCTAACGACGCCAATGTTCCCGTGACTCCCTCACGCCTCACATGGTTCCTCACGTAAACCCTTAGCTAAGAACAGGTGTACTCAATGTGACTCGCAGGGGTCAGCTCACGTTGGCGACGGATGGAAAGACACAACACATTCGGAAGCCCACAGGCCCTGAGGCCGCAGCCTCGCAGCTGCCCTAACGCGCAATATCGCGTTGACACCGGGGTGCAGCGCACGCACACGCACACACACTGACACGCCCGCAGCCAACGCTGCAGCAGCGTCACATGGACGCATAAAAGGCATGCCGAGTCTGTGCCCGTATAGCTGCCACAGCCGGCTCACACGCCAGCTATCGTTTGACAATATCTGCAGACATCAGTTTAAGGACAGAGGCGCCCAGTGCAGCGCAAGCTCCCACTACCAACCACCAGGTCGTGGTGCTCTGGTGGTCAGCACCACGCCCCGTCATTGTTGAAGCTACCGCCCACCACCCCTCCCTCTCCACCGCTTCACGCGTTACCCCCTCATGACATCCTTAGGTAATGCAGCGTACCGCCTTGCAAGGGATGAACTCCATGAGTGCTTTTGCATGGCATTACTATCTTTGCTCCCACCCCAAAACCAGTAGCGCTCGACGTAATTAGCGGCAGAAAGGTCTCAATGACGCCCGAAGAAACCCTCAGCATGCAATTTACCACCAAACACAGAGCAGCACCCAGTAGGAGCAACAACCACGAAGATCTCCACTGATCCCCGCTCCCAGCCCGATCAACATCTGTCCGTTCAGTAAACCCCTAGCCGTCCGTTGCGCACAAACGTTTCGCTAATCCTGCCCTCCGTGCTCAGTCTCTTCAGCGATCGGCATTTTCATAACTTTGCGAATTGCTACGGATGCGGCCACACCGGCCACGCTCACCACCAGGCCCCCCAGTACCACCGGCAGCCACCACACAGCCTCATGCGCCAAGCCCCCACCGCCTCCCAACCCTCCCTCCGCCCCACAGCCTGCTCCCCGCGATCCCCCGACCCCCGCCCACGCCAAGCCCACAGCAGTCAGCACAGGAACCAGCACCACCAATGCCTTCATACTCTTGACCCACATGCCCGCACCCCCCGCGCTCTGTCCCGCCCCCTGGACTGTCAACTGCTGCGCCGCATCTGCACCCGCATCCGTAGCCCCACCCGCATCGCGGTTCTCTAGCTCCTGCCGCGGCGTGCTGTACGAGGACGGCTCCGAAGCCGACCACGTGCTCCCCGTTGAGTCCCGTGCCCCCATAACCGCCAGCAGCCCCTGCTCCGCCTCCGCCTCCACACCCTTCGCAACCCCAGCGCCCCCACGCACCCCGCCAGCACCCACCTCCCCTCCCCTGCCGTGCCTCAGGGCCCCAATACCCACGTCACTCTCCGTCCCGCCCGCTACCCCCGTGCCCTTGGTGTCGGACAGTAGGTGCCCGCCGCCGAGTAAGGCTGCAGCGCCGTCCGACGTATCGGCAGCCGTGTCAAATGAGCCCCCTGACGCCGCCCAGCCCACGCCGCTCCCGCCTGCGACGGCGGCGGCGGTGCCGCCGTTGCTCTGCGCCGCCAGGCGCAGCAGCTCCTCACCCAGCAGCGCCACAGTGGGGCCGGCGGCGGTGCCGCCGCGCCGTGCAAGAGGCGCCGGCAGCAGCGTTCTTGCGATGGACAGGGGCGCAGGCATCTGGACAGCGGACGCATCGCCCAGACCTCCAGAGGCCGCCGTGGTCACGTCCAGATGCGAGCTGCTCGTCTGGCGCTGCGCCACCGCAGGCTGCTGGGAGCTAGGGGCGCCGTCGGGCTGCGGCGGCGCCGCCGCCGGGCCGCCACTGGCGTCAATGTTGACGTGGGCTTCGGACTTGGTGTTGGCGGTGTTAACGGTGCTGGCGATGCTGGCGGCGGAGTTGGTGTTGACGGTGGTGGCGTCGGCCTGTGCTGCTGCGCAGCTGGCGGCGTGATCCAGCAGCAGCTGCATGACGGGGGCGCTGCTGCTGGTGGTGGGCAGCAGGGCGGCCAGGTGCACGGGGGTGACGCCATGGGGGCCTGGGGAGGGGGCAGGGTCGCATTCGGACTTGGGTTTGCAAGCAACTTGGCAAGGACAAAAGGACGTGCGTGCGGCAGCATGGAGCAGATGCTGGTTTAGGGGCAGTTTAGCCCCAGCGGTACCAGGGCGACCTCAACAGCGTGCTCATACGTGTGGGTGGCAGGCGGATGTCAGTTTCTGGTTCACGTTTACACGCCGGAAGCGGTCCATCATCCCAACAGGCCTGGCCATGGGCTCCCCGCGCCCGCCTCACCTTCCTCCATGACGTCCAGGGGGCTCCCCAGCGCGCGGCTGGCCCGCAGCACCAGGTCCACCGTGTCCGTGCTGGCCGACCGCACGGCGTGCAGCAGCAGCCCCAGTCCCGTCTCCGCCTGCACCTGCGACAGCAGCGCAGCAAACGAAGCCGACGCGGCGCGTGCCAGCGCGCGGCTTGCAGGGTCATCCACGCCCCTGCCGCCGTCGCCAGTGGCCGGTACGGTGCGGTCCGTGGTGCCGCACGTGGCTCTGGCGCCCTCCCTTTGGGCTTCCGGGCCGCTGGCGCTGGCGCTTACGCTGCTGCTGTGTGAGGTGTAGGCCTCCTGGAGGAGGCCCTTGCTTCTGCGGTGCGGCCCTGGGTTGGTCCGGGCGGGTGTGGCGTTGGCTGGGCCAGCAGCGGGGCCAGCAGCGGATGCGTCGCCGGCGGCGGCGGCGGCGGGGCCGGACAGCGCAGGGTCCAGGAGGAAGGACAGCATCAGGCGGGCGCAGTTGTGGAAGCCCCTGCAGAGGGAACGGAGGAGTAGATGATAAACGTGCAATGCTGCATCGCTTGCGGCAGCCAGGAAAGGCCCGTGGACGCCTGTTGCGCGCAACGCTGTACATCCCAGGGCATCGGCCAGGGAAACTGGCCGCAGACGGTACACCGCCAGAACCAGCCGGGGCACCACAGCTGGCAGGTCTACCGGACGTATGCACAACTCCATACAAAGTCACCTGGGTACCCCACTGTACGGCGAGCCCATTACGTTCGCACAACTCTATGTACCTGTTGCAGAAGAAGACGAGCAGCGAGCGGGCGCGTACGGCAATGTCCCAGGCGGGCGGCGGCCGTACAGCCAAGGGTACGGCCTGCTGCCGCGGCGCGCTGCGGTCCGCAGCCCCGGCCCCCGCCTGCCGCCGGCCCTGCGAGACGGCGGCAGCAGCACCGGAGCCGCCCCTGTGCTGCCACGCCTCAGCCGCCCCTCCGCCCTCATTGCCTGCAGTGTCTGCGCCCTGCCACCCTGCCGCGCGAGCGCGCGCCGTTACCTGCGCCTGCCTGCAGGTCTCCGAGCCAGATGCGGTGGCAGCGGCAAAACGTGCGGAGGGGCTGGCAACCTCCAAGGTCCTGCCGGAGAGCAGCACCGGCCCGCCGGTGACCGTGCTGACCGTGCTCTCACGCGAACTGCCTAAGGACGTGCCGTACACCTTGCCCACGTCACCCAGCAAACCGGCTGCCGGTGCAACCCCGGGCGCGCGGTCGGGCGGAGCACCGGCGTCAGCGGCCGCGGCGGCAGCAGCGGCAGCAACGGAAACCGCTACTGCAGCGGGCGAGGGCGTGTCGGCTGTTGCGGCGGCCCCAACCGCGCCAAAAGCCCTCGCCTGGCCGGAGCTCAAAGCGTCCACGGAGGGGCTCTCATGCGCACCGGCATCAGCAGCTGCTGCCGCACCAGGGTGCCCCCGGTATCTGACTGCGGCCGGGCCCGGGTCGGACAGCGGCATGGGGAGCATGTCGGCGCCCCCCTGCGTGGACGGGCTGCCGGCCAGGACGCAAGAGATGGTGCGCGCACTGCCGGTTGCCTGCATGCCGTCCCCGGCGCCCTCCTTGCCCTCCTGCTGTTGCTGCTGCTGCTCGTACTGTGTCCTAGCGTCGCCGGGTGCGTCGGGGTCCATGGCCTCCATCACCAGCCCCACGTCCACCAGCAGGGCGCGGAGCCTGCACGAAAGGGCAAGCACGCACGTGCAATGAGTGTCAAGCATGCATGTCAGCACGTCGTAATGTCCCACAAATGCTTACCATGAACAATGAGGACGCATCAACGCGCACGGTTTGCACACATGCCGAAGCGCGCACAGCCGGCGAGGGGCAACGGGCGACACCCCGGTACACCGAGCTCAGCACCCACCATGCAACAGATGTCTGCGGCTCCTCCGTCAGCGTGTTCAGCTCCTCCGCCGCCAGCTCCGCCCCACGCGGCAACACCACCACCGGCCACCAGTCGCTCAGCACTGGCTTTGCAGGACCCACCGGACCTGCCGCGAGCCTCGAGCCCCCCACGCCCACGCCAAGCGCACTGACCGGGCCGCACACGCCCCCGCCGCCGCTGCCACCCCCAGGCCCCATGGCCGTGCTCGGCAGCGCCTCCGCCGGCGTCCCGGCAAGCGCCCGGTCACTCGCGCCGCTGAGCCTGCTGCTGCGGCTGTTGGGTCCCGAGCCGCCGTGCGACACGTCAGTCGGCTTGGCCGTGTCGGCGACATCGTCGTCAGGAAGGCCCGCCGGAGCCTCCACCTCCACGATGGCGAGGCCACATCGCGGCGCCGGCTCCACAAACAGCACCACCAGGCTGCTGGCGTTGGGCACTAGACTCCCGGCCGAGGAGTCCATGGAGCGCCGGTCGCTCTGCCCAGTAATCTCGATGGTGGGCGGGTCCGGGTGGGACCCGTCTCTGGCGGATGAGCCGCCGCCGCTGCTGCCGGGGGCTGGAGAGGACGAGGACGTCAGGCGCCGCTGGTGCCTGGAGAGTGACGCTCGCGACACTGTTGTTGTTGTTGTACCATCCATGGAGGACTGGCCGGAAGCTAGGCCAGGGGCTACCGGTACATCCGGTGGCTGCAGGAGCCTGGACGCGGGCACAGCATCCAGGGAGCTGGCGGCCCCAGGGCTGTGGCCTGCAGCCGCGCCTAGGTGGCTCGCCCTGGCTGAGCCCTCGCGGTTCAGCAGGAACGTGCCGGCAAGCTTCTCTGCAACCGCCGCGCCGTCGCCGCTGCCCCACTCCCGCGACTCCGAGGGCAGCCCGAGGGCGCCGCTGGCGTGCACCTGGCTCAGGCGGTCCTGCAGGCCCGTGCCTTCCAGAGCCATGTCCGGAGCGGGGCACACGGTCTCATCACTGGCGCCTCCCGGGGCAGTCAGCATGTACGCGTCTGCGCTGTCCGCCGCCACCCGGCCCGCCGCAGGCTCCGCTGCAGGCGCAATCCGCAACAGGCCTGAACCGCCAGCGCTGTCGCCGCACTCCCGCGCAGCCAGCTGCTGCTGCAGGGCGGGAGTCAGGCTCACCTGCGCGCTGCTGAGCCCCTTTCCGGCTGCGTGCTGCGGCGGGCTGCCCTGCTGCTGCTTGTGCTGCAGCCCTTCCCAGCTTTGCGGGGGCGCCTCGTTGACGGCGATGCTGTCTACGGAGAGCTCCGACTCGCTGTCCAGTTCAGCCATGGCGTCAAGGTGGGCGCCGCGGAAGCGCACGTGGTAGGCCACACCGCGGCGGGGCTGCAGGCTGCGGCCCACCAGCTCAAGGGTCATGTCGCTGCCTGCAGCAGACAACGCACAAGGTGAAGCAAGGCACGGGCATGCGTCCATGGCCGAGAGGCAGGCACAGGAGCGAAGTAGAATGCAGGCAAGGTCGGCATGGCATGGGCATCAGGGGTAGCAAGCTGCCGACCAGCACGCGCCCTGGCACGCACCTACGACGGTTGCCAGGGGTGCTACGGCCACGAGCTCCGGGCCCACCCACGGCCCGTCGCTGCACCACGGCTCGCACGCCCCGACGGCGGCGGCGGCGGTGGCGACATCGCCACGTGGGGCAGCGGCGGTGGTGGCGACTGCAGAGGCGGCTCCATGTGTACCTGGCAGCTGGGCACGGTGGTACAGCCGCACTTGCCCGTCCTGCATCTCCAGCACCTGTGGACGACAGTGCACAGCAGTTCGCAATTTGCCGGTGCGACAGCTTGCCATCATCCTAACATGCATCATCCATACAATGCACGAGCTCTGTTTGCGCTGTTGCTGGGCCCGGAGACGGCCATGTCAGCACCTCCATCAAGACCAAGTTCCGTCCAACGACGGCATGGCGTTGATTTTGAAGTGGTGCACGATGTACCGTACCCGCACGGTGTCAAGGCCGCGCCTGGCACTGCAAGACAGCATCAGCTTTGCAGGGCCCGTCGCCCTTCTGCGGCCTTCCACCCCAGCAAACGAACCCAGAGCTGCACTTTCGCTGCAAGGACGCACCGTGCTGCCGTACTGAAGCGTGACGCCGTCGCGCAGGCTCATGCCCATGCCGCCCAGGACGCGCCGCGCCAGGCCGTTGCCCACCACCCAAGGCTCCGTGGCCCCCGGGTCAAACAGCGCGCCCAGGCGCCGGCGGTCGCTGAACAGGATGTCCAGAATCAAGTTGGTGCAGCCGGGGCGGACGAAGCCCTGCAAGTGCACAGGCCGGACGGAGGCATGGATGCGTAACCGCAGCGTTTATGGGGCTGTCTGTAGGAGCGGTCAACGCTGCACAGGTGCGAAAGGCAGGCTAACACTGCTTCCTTGGCAACCGGCAACACCGGCTGCCCCAGGTATTTTCCGTAGCCCCCGGGCCCCTAGCGTTGAGTTGGTATAGCCTAGGTCTCTCAGCCCCATGTGCTTGCCGAAAGGACGAACCTGCAGAATGTTTGAGTCTGCTGTCGCGACCCACTCCTGCAGCTGCCGGGCCACATCGGGTGAGAGCTGCTCGGGTCGGCGGTTGTGCAGCTTGATGCTCACGCGCTCCAGGAGGGTAGACGGGGGCACGTACTGCGAGCGCAGGCCGCCTTGGGCTGCGGGGCCGCAGGGGGCATGATGCGTAAAGACAACATGCAAGACACGGTTAGTATACCGCGCTGTCGAGTTGCTCCAGGGTGCACAGCAGAGCAGGGCGCGTCCGATCACCATTGGGTGTACTAGTGCCTAGTTGTACAGCCGTGCCTCCGTAGTACTTTCCCCTTAGCACGGCCGGCTGATCGAGCCAAGCCAAGGACGACTCAGTACAGAGCACACGCCTTCGTGCAGGCCAAGTGACGGCACTCCGCAGGCCCCCTTACCAAGGATCCCCTGGGCAGCTGCCTTCAGGTCCAGCTGCCCCGCGCCGAGCTCCAAGGGCCCCGTGGGCTGCTGCAGCTGCTGCGGCTGCAGGTTTAGCGCGTCGCGCCGCGGCTGCGCGGCCTGCATCATGCCCGGTCCCAACAAGCCCTGCAACTGCCGCCTGCCCTGCAGGCTGGGGCTCTCCATCTCGTCCAGGCTCCCCACAGGGCCCGCGCCGCCGCCGCCCAGACCGCCGCCGCCCAGACCGGCCCAGCGGCTCTGCTGCATGAGCTGCTGCTGCTGCTGCTGCTGCGGGTTGCCGAGGCTTGGCGCCCCGTGCAGTAGGTGCTGCTGCTGCTGCATGCCTAGAAGCTGCTCCTGCTGCCGCAGCAGTTGAACTGCCTGGTAGTTGCCCCGGTACTGCTCCCCCTGCATGCCCGGTGTGCCTCCGGAGCCAGAGAACGCCCCCACGGGGTTTGTGCCCAACGGGGACGCCCCAGACACCCCCCGATGCCCTACTTCAGCATCAAGGCTGCGCGTCTGCCGCTGGAAGGGACCCTGTTGCTGCTGCTGCTGCACCCCAAGGAACGAGTCCAATGCACGCAACCCTGAGGGGCCGTCGGGCGCAACAGCGGGCCCGCCTCCCAGCAGGGCTGTGGTGGCAGTGGGGTAGCTGCCGGACGCACCGCTGCGCTGCAGCAGCTGCTGCCGGAGGCTCCTCGCCATCTCTGCAGACGTGCTGCTGCTGCCATGCCCACCCAGGCCTGACGCGGGGTTTGGGCTGGACTGAAGCTGTGGCCGCGCGAGCAGGGCGGACAAACTGGTGGGCCCGCGGGTCGGCACCGGCGGCATGCCCAGCACTGGCCCAGCGCGGCCGCCCAGGAGGAAGGAAGGCAAGTCCTGGTCCCCAGCCAATGACTGTGGGCAAGGTTGTAGGGCAGGCGTGTCTTACTTAGCCTGGGCTAAAGCTGGCAACATAGTGCCTGCGGCGCCCAGTGTCCTGCTTGTGCTGGCGACATGCATTCTTGCTGCATGCAGGGACCCATGGTCACAATGTCTCTGCCCTGCATGCAGAGACAATATAATAATGGGCCAACGACGGAACAGCACCCTTCAAAGGAAGGCGGCAGGCGCACCTCCGATGCGATGGACATGAGCTCCAGGTCCAGGGGGTCGGCGACGGCGCCCGCGCCAATGCTGCGCATGCCCATACTCGCCGGCCCCGCAGCTGTTCCAGCCGGGAGCTCCACACTACCTTCGCCAGCTCCGCTGTGCCACAGCCCAGGGTGCTGCTGCCGCTGCTGCTGCTGCTGATGCAGCTGCAGCTGCAGCGGCCGCTGGCCGCTGCTGCCGACCCACCCTCCAGCAAGCAGGTCTGCCCTACCGGGCGCGGCCCGCTCGCTGGCGTGCACCTGCCCGCCTTCCCCGCCTAGCATCAGCACGTGTCGCTGCAAACGGTTGAGGTTGACGTTGGCGCCGCTGGACGAGCCCGCCCTCACCAGCTGCCCGCCGGTCAACGTGAAGGGGCTCGTGGGGTCCACACCATCCGCTGTCGTCGTCCCGCCCCGCAAGGGCAACCCACCAAGCATCCCGCCGTCCCCCTCCATGCCTGCGGCCCAGGACACCCCCGCCTCCCTCTCGCCAGCTCGGGACTGGACCAGCTGCTGCAGCAGCCCATGCAGCTGCTCGCGTGGCTCATGCGCCCCGCTTGCCCCCCTCAGCCTGCCCTGCTGCTGCTGCTGCTGCTGCAGGCCCGCCAACGCCGGGTTGCCCAGCCTGGACACGGGCCCACCTGAGGAGCCTGCTGCTTCCGCCCCCAGACCCATGTGATCCACGTCCATCAGCGACAGCCCCCCGCCCCGCTGCCCCACTGCCAGCGCGCTCATCTCGCCCACACTTTCGCGGTACCGCTGCTGCTGCTGGCGGGTTTGCTGCTGGTGCTGCTGCCGCTGCTCCTGCGGCTGCTGCAGCAGCTGCTGCAGGACATCGGGGTGCTGCAGCTGCTGCTGCACCATGCCGGCTGGCTGCTGCGCCAGGTTTGTGAGTTCCAGGGCGCGGCCTGTGATGCCTGTGTACGGCACGTGGTGCCGCAGGGGCGGCGCGCGGGCGGAGGGGCCGCGCTCGCTGCTGCTGCTCTTCGCCTGTGAGGCGTCGGAGTGGGACTGCGACTGCGAGCCGCCGGCGCCGGCCGCGGCGGACCCGCCAAGCAGCCCCTGCGCCGAGCCAAGCCGCTGCTGCAGCCCCGCAAACAGCTGCGGCAGGGCAGCGGGCACACGACACTAGTCAAAGCCCAGACCAGTCATTGTAGGCAGGCGGCAGGGCTGCACCGTCATTTTGGAACGGGGTGCAACGCATGGACACGGGGGGATGTGAACACAACCGCCCTTGCACACCATCCACATGGCAACCCATGCGCACAGCTGTCTGCAACCCGCACCTGTGCAGCGCTGTCCCCCGGCTCCTGCTTCACAGCGGTGTCCCGCATGACGCCCTGCAGCCCCCCCGAGTGCCCCTGCGACCCCGCCCCGGCACCCTGGCCGTGCGGCCCGGGCGGGAGCTCCTGCTCCGGGGACAGGTCGCGTACGTCCATGGGCGGGGCCCGGGGCCGGCCCCGCTTGCGACGCTGGGGGGGCTGGCTGGGTGCCTCTTGCCCCGGCCCGCCCTGCCGTGGGCGCGCTGTAGCCTTCGCGGCCTGCAGCATCGGGGGCGCGTCTATGGTGACCAACGGGCCCTGACACACCGAAGCACATTGGATGGAAGGCTAGCCCCTAGTCCTGGTACGGGCTCAGAGGCACGGAGCAGGACTCGTATCCTTGGTTACCAGGTCACTCGCTTGCGCAATGACAGAGCGGGGCTGCGGGGTATACATGGTATATGTTTCAGGTGCATGGCTTATGGGGTGCAGGCTCCTGGGACGCACCGTGTCGGGGCTTTCCGGGCTGGGGTCGCTGTCCCGCCTGCGAGAGCAACCGCAGAGAGCACATGACAGATGAGGTACACCGGTACGGCAACAAGAACATGCGGGTTGTCCGGGTGCGCAAGGTGCTGCACCAAGTGCAGAGGCAGGACGGCCGTGCAGCAGTGCATACAGCAAAATTCAGCATCTGGCTTCCTACGCAGCACCCACGTCAGCTGAGCGAGGCAGCACTGCGCAAATAACCAGCAGTCATCACACTGCACATCCTTTGCATCCATCTCAGTCCACCAGGCACTCACGCAGGCGGAGGCATGGCCTCCGGAGGGACGGGCAGGTTGCGCCGCTTGTAGAAGCGCGTGAGAAGGGCTCGGCGACAGCTCCTGCCATTGCAGCGGTGCAAAGATAGGTGTCGGAGAGTCAAGGCTTGCAACGTGTAAGGGTACGACACGGCTGTCGACCGATAGAAGCACAGCTTGCTGTTGCATGCAGCCCCAGCAGCACGGTGCAGTGTCCATGGCATGCCGGAGTCCACAGTCCCTGCCTGACTGGGGCAGGGACAGGCTGGCAAGCCTGGACAAGCCTGGACAGGCTGGACAAGTCGACGTGAAGCAAGCCGTGGGGCTGACGTGCATACCTCTTCTGGCCTTCAAACTCCTCCAGCACGTGGAAGCGTCCGCACTGTTAAGGCAAATGGGCTACAGGTCAGCATAGTAGCGTTGGCGCCAAAGATGACTATGTGTGCGCAGGCACAAAGAGCGCGCAAGGAGAAGGCTCGGCAGGAACGCTTAGCTGCGGAGGAGGCCGAGCGCGTCGAGGTAAGCCGTCGTGCTCGGTTTCCTGCAGCCCGCTGGGTGTGCTGCAACCCCGCCTGCATACGTGCTCACGTGGCCGTGTGGACGCACATGTACTCTCTGGCAGCACCCTGGTCTCCAAGCTGGCCGCCCACGGCGTCCTCACCTGCTGGCAAAATCTGCTGGATTTGCCGTCTATGCACAGAGACAGCATCTTCAGGTGCCGCTCGCAGATGCGGAAGCGCCTGTTGTGGGTCACGCGGGAACGAGTAACACACAGGCTAGGCGGACTGTACGGCACCCTTGGTTACTGGGATCTGGCAGGACGACAACTCCACAAGACCTGCTGAACAACGTCTCAGCTTCCAAGTTAGTCGTCCGCAAATGCACAGGTCATGCAATACCCTTCTCTGCAGGCCGAGCACACGTGAAGGGCTGTGCACAACAGCGTGCTGCATCAGTACGACGCATACGGAAACCATGCTGCCCTGCTCGAGGCAGTGTCCGGGCAACGCCTTGTGCTGTGCGCAGGGGGAACAGCTGTCTCACCGATAATAGGCCTTGCACTGAGACAAGTCCACTTGGCAATCCTTGACCTGTTGGTCAGGGCCCACGGCAGGGGCACAGCGATAGGTAGGCGTGCATTGCGCCGGTTCCTGAGACTAAAAGCTCGCCCGAGTGTGGGTCTCCGACTCAAGTCCTTCAAGGAAGGGTGGCAATTATCAAAGTGACAGAAGACCAAAGTCGTGGTACTACAGCAGCGTTCATCTTCAGGGACAACTCAGGAGGCAACGGGCCTGCATGCCACCACCGTGGTAGCGCACTAGAGGACCAGAGCACGGAGTTACATCGTACTGCCAGGAACTTCTGGCGCCGGTTGCGATTCAAGGACCCGCTGGGAGGTGTGCACGTGTGCAACCTTCCCTCCCTGACATTCGCGACCCCCTCGTGGCTGCATGCCGAGTTAGCGCGTGAAAGGTGGTGCCCCTGCTTCCCTAACCTGCTGCAACTAACCTGCAACACCCCCAACCAACTTTTGCCCCAACAGCCCGCTGCTCGCGCCGCTGCCCTTGGACCATGTATCAATATCTCGTCAGGTAATAGACTACGATTTATACCTAAAGGCTTTGATCGCCCTGATCGGAGGCGGACGGGTTCTGTTCGTCGTGACGCCGCTTGAGCCCCCAGTGACTTACCATGCAGGTTTCGGACTCGCCACCAGGCCTCTGCGATGAGCCACTTGGTTCATCATCATTTTCCATGTCCGGGTCTGCATCCTGTGGCTGCTCTGCTGCGTCCGGTTGCGCCTCGCGCGGGTCGCCCGGTTGCCCTGCACGACGAGCCGTCAGATTGCTGCTCTTCTCAGCGATGCCCCAGCAGATGTATGTAGCAAATACGTACCAGTGTCATGGTGTGAGGCGACTAGCCTTCGGCGGTCCCAGAAGTACGCGCTAGGGTCCCAGTCCGAGTTCTGACCCTGCTGCATTCCCTCCAGAGCCTGAGGCTGACTACTTAACCTAGGAAAGCCCCGGAACTCGGAAGGAAACGCAGCAGATGCTGGCCGAGGGCTCGCGGTCCTCTACGCGCGTTTTCCTGGTGTATGAGCAACCCTCATATTTCTTATTAAATCAGAAAAACTATAGTGGAGAAAATTAGCCTCGTAGCCGTGGTATAAGGTACTGCCTTCCATGGGCGGGACGACAAAAATGGAAAGACGCTCTTCACACCGGCAGCACCGTCAAGTTGTATGTATGATGGCACATAATTTAATCAGTAAAGCAGAAAATTATCAGTTGTGCTGACTTGCGGACATTGGGTTGGGGGATACAACCACCACTCGCCAGCACAAGTTCGCCAGTTCTGAGCGCAGGACTGCATAATTGATGTTACTGTGTTGGTCCATGCCTTTGCAACATACATATCCTAAACGCTTACTAATAGCTCGGCATGAGGTACATGAGGCCTGGTGATCCAGCTCGCTATAAGTGATCCAAGCGCGTCTTTATTTTCATAGTGCGGGGCAGACTTGTCAATGGGCGACCTTTCTTTGCCCCCAAGGTTGCCGGTCACCTTCCACCCTCCACCGACCAGCCGACACAAAGGCGTGCAAGCTGACCCTGTACACAGCAAATAATGGGGCCGTATGCAATTTCAAACCCTGCATGCCTCCCGTGTACCGCTGCGTGCCATGTGCCCAAGCCCCGAGTGCCGAGTCCCCTAAACCGTGCACGAAGAGGCACGAACAAGTACCGGGTACGGGCTCGCGCCGTGGCAGCTCTTTTGCGGCAACTCATTAATGCGTTTTGCTGTGTTACCGCCGAGACGAGGCACACCAGAGTCTACCTGAGACACCGACAGTCCTGCACGGTCAACCTACTATGCGTCCCCGAAGCTGTCGCTGCCAAGCGCAGCCAAGCGCTTTGCGTCAATGTCCTATTGGCAGAATACAAAAGTAAAGCCCATGCAGTCAACCTACCGACATATACGAGCCAATGACCTTTGAAGGATTGAAACTGAGTCGACCTGGAGGCAGAGCGTTCCAGAGCGTTCCCACCTTCCTGCACATTCCCATCCTTCTCCCACGATGTCCATCTTCTTACACACTCATCGGATCCCACACGCACACCTATCAATGCAGCACATGAAGCACAGTTCGGCCGTGAGCGGCTCGCAGGTCGGAGTCACTGCTGGTGTACAACCTTCCCATGGTTAAGACACTAGTGCGTGTGTTGCGTGAGTGCGCTGTTGTGCACCCATGTGACGTGGCCCAGGATGTCCCTCCAAGACCAGGTTCCGTCCTACAACGTCCCGGCTCTGGGCTGAGACTGGTACATAACTGCGATACAAAGCTCCTCCCTCTCAAGTTCCAGCGCACCGCACCGGAACCCCACTAGGTCCTAAGGAGCCTTGTACACAAACACTTTCAACCCATCAGTGCTACTGGTGTGCTGCAGCTGCTGCTCCCAGCCTGCCACGGGGAAGTAAAAGGAGGCCACTCGCGTCCCCGGACGGAGCGTACGGCGCACGGACTGCAGCAGCCGCACATTGCCGTGGTCGCTCAGGTACCTGCATGCAAGATGCAAAGGGCGGTGTGGGCATGTGGGAACGCGAGTTATGGGGCAACGGTGCAAACAGGGCAACGCGATTGCATCCCTATGACACTGCATGCTGACGCAGGGGTCACACGATGGGGTCACCTTTATGCGTTGCCCCTCTTGCCTTGCCCACACGCCACACCTGCCTTTGGCTGCAAGTACATGTCCTGTCCCTACTGCCTTGCCCAAGTAGCACCTACTGACATCCCGCACGTTACTAGCACCCTGCACCACTTTGCAATCTACTAGTTCCGGAGACAGCGGTGCAAACGTGAGTCACGCCTGCGACCTGCCGTACGGGCCTAGGCCCATGCGCGTCATGCAAGAACCCGGTCCCCGTTAATTGCTGTCCCTCTTAACTCAGTATACAGTAGACTCACAGGGCGATAACCGTAGCATCGCTCACGTCCGCAGTCGCAGCGTCCGCCCGCACCACCCGCACCAGGTGTTCGACGCCTCCCGTACGAGCAATCTGTACGGCATCCCGTACAAGCTCCGGGTCAAGCTCGTACCCCACGGCCCTCGCGCCTCGTCGTGCTGCCGCCACAAGCACCCGCCCGTCGCCGCAGCCCAGGTCGTACAGAGTGTCGGTTGGGCCAACCGCCGTCAAATCCATGAGACGGTTGATGACTGAGTCTGGTGTAGGATAAAAGGGCGCCACGTACGGTGTACGCGGGGCCAGGCAGCGCAGCCAAGTCTTCATCTGCGTAGGAGCAGGGCCAAGCATGGGAGGGGGGAACCACATGTAGAGGAACAGGATGTTCAACACAGCAGCGTGAAGACCCAGCTTCAGACGTGTGCGGTTATGGACGCATGTTAGCTGTGGGAAGTAACCACGACCCCAAAACGTATTGCAGCAGAGGCTGTCTGGGGTCCCAACGGGGTAGACCAGTGTCCCCCGTGCGTGGCCCCTGGGTCATCAGCAGGTGCCAAAAGTCAACCGTCCGCAACCCGCCCGGCCTTGCTTCTGCAGGTCGTGTTTCTCCGGTTCATAAGGGAATGCGGCATGCCCAAGGGCATGCCTCGGCGCACGGTCTCTTGTGGCGTGAAACAGGTGTAGGTCCCGTCGCTGCTCTTGCCCTGGTCTGTAAGGAACCGAGCCGTGTTACTTGCTGTCTCGCCCCTTCCACCTCGCACTCGCATACAGCAGCACGCGCATATCAGACGGGTCTCCACGGGTGTGGTCAGCACAACCAGCGGAGGCGTACGGCAGCGCCCACCAGTGCCTGTACGGCAGCGCCCACCAGTGCGTTCCTTCAACTGTTACCCACGCACGCGGGTTGTACTCTGGCAACAATGCGCGCGACGTGTCTGCGTACTAGGACGTGGGTAGTTGGCGGTGTGTTGCCGCACGCCCAGGGGCAACGAAGCGCCCCGCTAGCCCGCCGGCCCGTCTTACCTCAAACAGTATGCTGGCCACAGGGCCTTTGTCCACAACCGACGGCATGCTGGCCTCTTAGCAGGCCACGCCCTGCCACGCGCGGAACACTAGGCTGTCCCCTGGCCAGGTCGCCAGCGTGCCTCCCTTTGCACTTTATTCAGTAAAGTAATTAGTTACATGATAAGTTTACGGGCATTGTGCAGGGTCCTCCTCGTGTACAAGGGATGTACCGTGTCCATGTCGCATGCAGTTATGCGCTTCATGGGGGCGACTAAGGCGTAAGGCCTCCGCTGCAAGTGCACCGGGACCTGAAGACACCCCGAAAATGGTTATGAATATGACATAGTTAGGCATGCAGAGATGAAGCAGGGGTTCGCGATCAAGGCGAAAAAGACTCCTTTCCAGGTTGGGCCGAAGAAAGCACATGGATGATCGAGTGGAGCGTTGCCCTCACCGAATATTTAGCTTACGAAACACCTTTCAAACGGTCCTTGGTCGCTGCAGAAACATAAGGAGTTAGAGGAGGAGCGAAAGCGGGTAAGCGTTTGAGGACAGGGCAGGGCGAAAAGTACAGATCATCGCTGCTTGTATACCAGCCGTGTCAGCGTAGATGTCTCCAACGAAGCCGACTTTGCCGGCCCAAAATGCAGAAAGCCGATGAGGAGGCAGCCAAAGTTTACGAGGAGTTTGTAGAGTCGTTCAAGTCGGAGAACGATGGCGGCAGGCAGCCAAAGCAGTTTGTCCGCGGCGGTACGGTGCTTCCGGGGAGCAAACCCTCAGAAGGCGAGCGGGGAAGGGTGGGGTCGGGGTGGACGGTTGGGGGCCGGCGGGTGGCTCTCCTACCGACAGTGGGCAAGCGCTCGGGGCTGTTGAGCAGCGGCAATTGGCGCAGATCATGGGAGTGGTTCTTCTATGGAGGCTTATATGCTGCCCCCCAGACTGTGGCCAGCCCTGGCTCGTGACGCTGTCTCAGTTGACGGCCCATCCGCAACACCACCTGATGCCCCCTCCGGCCCTCCCGCCCCACACCGCCCACAGCACCCGCCGCCGTGGGCCTGTCCAGCAAGAAGCCCTCCAAATACGTGCCCTCCTTCCTGCCGCCCTCGGCCCTGGACGCGCCCCGCCCCAAAGCTTTCGACGCCGATGACGCAGACGAGGTAACTGCCCTTCCCCCGATCCAACCGGAACCAGCAGCAGCCATGCCCAAAGCACTCAGCCTCCCACACCTCATGCCACCGGCAATCACACTTGCCTACAAGCAGTAGCGCACAGGCAGCGCGCCTTGCTGCCTTCGCGGGCACGTACTCCCGGCCCCCAGGGCCAGCTGCTGCCGCTGCTGCTGTAGCCCATGCTGCTGCCGCTGCTTGTCCGCTTGGTTGCGCCCCTGGGGGCCGAACCCCGCGTTCTTCCTGCACTGCTGCTGTTTGGCTTCTGGGCTGGCTGTGTGGCTGACGCGATGCATTGGGGCCTTTAGTCTGTGTTCCAAGCGCCGGCCAAGAAGTCGGAGAAGGACAAGCCGAGGAACATTGACAAGATGCTCGAGCAGCTGAAGAGGTAGGCGCGGGGGCAGTGGCTCGAGACGCGGTGCACCTGGTATGTTTCCTCTCTTTTGTGGGGCACGGCCCGGGCCGCGACCCTGTGCCGATCCTTGTCCACTCATCCATGCATGTTGCAGCACCTGCTACCTTTGCCCCGCCGGTCGCGCTTTTTCCTTGCCCCCATCAACCCCCACCGCCCGTTCCTGTTCAACCCAGGGAGCAGGAGATGCGGGAGCAGCGAGGAGCAGACGCCGACATGCTCGGCTCCGGAGGCAGCTTCTCGGGGGACTTCCCGGGGGGCATGGGCTCCATGGGCGGCCGGGGAGGCGGCGGCTTCGGAGGCCCTGGCGGCGGCTTCATGGGCGGCATGGGCATGGGCATGGGCATGGGGTCCATGGACAGGGGAGACCCCGCCACCACCAACCTCTACGTGGGCAACCTGGCGCAAGAGGTGAGCCGGAGGGGACAGCGGTGAAGCGGCCTCAAACGGCAGGGCTGCGAAGGGAACGGGGTGACCACAGAAGGTCCAGAAGCGCAGTGTTTGATGCGTAGCCAGCTGCATTTGGCGCGCAGCTGCTTGACGGGGTGGTTCAGCAGACGTGCATACAGTTGTGATGAGGTAGGGGGGAGACGGGGCTCTGCGAGCGGACAACGGGGTGGTGCGGGCATTACGCCTGGCAGCTACACCTCAGCGCATATCAGATAAGTGAAGGGCAGGATGTACATTCCATAGATGCTGCCGAGGGCGGCGTTCAACACGTCGGAAGGGGTAGCCTCGAAAACCCTTTGGTGTGCTAATGGGAGGTGAGGGGTTGTCCTGTGGCCGCTTGAGGACTGGTGTTGCCGCGCGGTCACTGTGCCATATCGTTGCGCGTTGCCGTCGCCACGCCGTGGCTGTCGTGGCCCTTGGGGCAATTGTTTGACTCCAGCTGCTAATTTTTTTCATGATTGCCTTCACATCCCCGCTCCCCCTGCCCGCTCTCAGGTTGACGAGGAGGTGCTGAAGCGCGAGTTTGGGCGCTTCGGCGCCATCGCCTCGGTCAAGGTCATGTGGCCGCGTGACGAGGAGCAGCGCCGCAAGGGGCGCAACTGCGGCTTTGTGGCATTCATGGTGGGGCCTTGGGCGGCCGGGGCCTGCGGGATCGGGGCCTGTGGGGCTGTGGTAGATGTTCAAATGGCCAAGCGCTTCCTAGCTGCATACTGTCCGCCAAGCCGCAAGCGACTCCAACAGGCTTTGTGGCCTTCATGGCCTTCATGGCGGTGCCTTGGGGATTTGAGCGGCGAGGAGTTGGAACTGGGAAGTGTCTTGGGGGACAGGGGCTTGAGGGGCCGAGGCTGCGGCTGGGGCCGACAGCTGAGGCAGGGTCCGGGGTCGGGGTCGGGGCTGTCGGAGGGCAGGATATGTGAATGCGAAGCGAGGCCCCGCGCTCTCTAGCCCTGCCCTGTTGGGCGGCAGGCTACCCCAACATCTCATTGTACACCCTTTGCCCACCCTTTTTCCATTCCTGCTCAGCGCCGCGATGACGCTGAGCTGGCCATGCGCAAGCTCAACGGCATCATGCTGCACAACAACGAGCTGCACATCGGGTGGGGCAAGGCCATCCCGCTGCCCGCCATCCCCATCTACGACCCGCGCGAGGGAGCCGTCGTGTCCGCCATCCCCGCCGCCGCCACGCGCCCCATGCACCTGCTGTCCGACCTCATTGTGCCAAAGAAGGCGTACAACGATGACGTCAACGTGCACAGGGTGAGCAAGGGGCGCTAAGTCATTGTTCTAGTGAGCACGCGCGTCTCGTACGTATGTAACTGGTCACAGAGGTCCAGGTCAACGGAGACTTCCGTCTAGGTGCGAAGGCCGGTGCCCTTCGCGCGCTGAATGGGCAGGCTGTGCGGCTAGCTTCACAGCTGCTGTCCTTTATCTACCCCAACACGTCGTGGTCTGGTACCCTCTTCGCCGCGCCGGCCAATGTCCTTCTCCCTGTCCCCCTGCCCTCCTTGCTGCCGCCCACCCCCAGGGCACCGGCGCCGACATCGAGATCAAGGTGCCCGATGACGCGCGCCTCCGGTACATCATAGACACCATGGCGGTGTACGTGCTGCAGGTACGGCGCCGTACGATATGATACCACAGGGTGCGGCAGCGCAGTGCAGGGGTTCAGGGCGTGGTACACGCCGCGAGCATCTGTCGAAAGGACAGCCTTAAAAGGTGTGACAGTATCTGTTCCGTATCCCTATCTCGCAGTGCATTCTGGCCTCTGCAGTCCCCTTCTGCGCTTCACTTGAGCGCTCCGGCAGCCTCCCTTGCTCCTTTTCGGCCTGCCGTCCCCTGCTAAGATGTCTCCTGCGTTGTGAAAGGTACCTGTCCTCACCTGCCGTCCCCTCTCCTTTCCCATCAGGACGGCTGTGCGCTGGAGCAGGTCATCATGGAGGCGGAGCAGAAGAACTTTGACTTTGCCTTCCTGTTCGACCTCAAGAGCTCCGAGCACCTGTACTACCGGTGGGTCATGTTGATGACGCGGTGCGCGCACAGATCGTACATATGGGTCAGCAAGCTCGCCTTTCCATACACTGCACTGCTTGTACTGCCTTTGGCCGCCCGTTGAGGCGCCAACCAAGGAAACACCGTCCCAACTGCTCCGTTCAACCGCAACCGCCCAACCGCCAACCACCCAGGTGGCGGCTGCACTCGCTGTCCGAGGGCGACACGCTGCGCACGTGGCGCATCGAGCCGTACGTCATGGTGGCGGGCGGGCAGCGCTGGGTGCCGCCGCCCATGACCACGCTGGCGGAGCCGCAGGTGGGTGGACCTGGTGGAAAGGGGCATGGGTGTGGCGGGGTGTGTTGGGGTTGAATGTGACAGTTTGGTCAAAAGGCCGTTCGTGAACATGCTGGCGGAGCCGCACGTGGGTGTGCGGACGTGTGGTGGGTAACCGCAGAGCGGCAAAGGGGCGTGGTGGGATTTGGGTAAGGGTAAGGGTAAGGTATTGTCATCCGCCGCCCATGACCACGCTGGCGGAGCCGCAGGTGGATGGGCCTGGTGAAGGGCATGGGGGTGGTAAATTTCGCATCAGTGCGTTGGGGTGTGACTGTTGCATGATACTCACAACGCCGCCCCAAACCACGCTTGTGGAGCCGTGGATAGGGTGGAGTGCAGTGGCGGCGCGGGAGTGGAGGAGGAGAGGCAACGGGAGTGTCGAGGCTGAACTTAGGGGTTGCCGGTACTCGTCGTGGCTGAGATGGGCTGGCGGGCTGGTCCTGGTGCCGAGGCAAGGCCCCAAGCTCCCTGCTGAACCCGCCCGTGGCGTTTCAGTGCACCGCTCCCACATTGCGTCAACAATTGCCTGTCAAGTATGCTCCTCACGTGCCTTCCCGCAGGACCTGGACGACCGCACCGCAGCCCAGAAGGGCGGCGAGGGCGGCGGCAAGGAGGGCGAGGGGCGGCGCGAGCGCGCGCTGAGCGACAGCGAGCGGGACAGGTTCGAGGACATGCTGCGCTTCCTCACGGTGCGGAGGGTGTGGGTAGAGAAGGGCTGTGGGTTGAGGCTGGGCTGTAGGGAATGAGTGGCATGAGATGATCAAAAATCTCCTCTTCTAGTCGCCTTCGTTCATCTTGTTCAACAAGTTCTTTGGTCTTCGCACGTCTCGTAACGTCGTCGTTCCTGCCCTGCAGGTCGAGCGCGCCGACATCTGCGACGCAATGATGTTCTGCCTTGCCATGGCGGACGCCAGCGGGGAGGTGAGCGCTGCTGGGGTTACAAGCACTGAGCTTCGGCGGGGAGGGGGTTTCGCTTGCCTTATCAGCTGCAACCACTTAGCCCCACACTAGACTTCAAAACTCCATGCTTGCGTTCCTGCCCGCACCTGCCGTTCATCCGCCGCACACCGGCGCGCAGGTGGTGGACATCCTGTCCGAGAGCCTGAGCCTGGCGGAGACGGCGGTGCCGCTCAAGATCGCGCGCCTGTTCCTGCTGTCGGACCTGCTGCACAACGCCACCGCGCCCGTGCGCAACGCCTCACGGTACAGGGCCAAGCTGCAGGTGGGATGGAGATCGCGGGACGGGCTAGCGGGCGGCCACGTAGCTTGCTGGGGCGGTGCAGCAACGTATGGTGGCAAGGCGGTATGGGGACGACTGCGGCGCCTTTACCGCTGTCAGTTTGTACTGCATAGCGGTGTCCCCCGGACGACTGGTGTGATGGAAACAGCACGATGCTCCAATCAATACACGTCGCCCGCACGTTTGAATGCCGATGCCACCCGTCCTCGTTTCGCAGTCCCCGTCGCTCCTGCCCCACCGCCAACCCGATTGGGTGGGACCCTCCCCATCACCCATTACACACTTACTACGACACCCTGGATCACTTCCTGAAACCTTGCTACTTGACGCAACCCGTCTTTTGTTTCCCCCTTTGTAGGCAGTACTCCCGGACGTGTTCGAATCCCTCAACGAGACCTACAGGTAAGCAAGTTACCATACCGGCAGGCAACAGGGCTAGGCAGGCGTGTCGTAGGCAAGCTCTACTGCAAGCTCACGCATCGCATCGGCCGGCTGCGTATCAAACGAGGTCCCGAATGCCTCTGCCGCGTCCCTGGTGAACCCGCTGCGTCTAACTCCGTACCTCTGAATCCCCTGCCCTCCCTCCCAGGAACGCCGAGGGGCGCATGCTGCAGGAGGCGCTACGTCGCCACGTGCTGCGTGCGCTGCGCTGCTGGCGGGACAGGTACATCTTCTCCGACGACTTCCTCAACGGACTGCAGGTGAGGGGCTAGAGGGTTCGAGGTCCGTGGTCCACGGGTGCAGCGTGCGTCATTGGGTCTGCCGGGTGCTTTCGTGGCCGACAAAGCACGACACAGCATGCTGTCTCGCGCCGTTGCTCCTCCCCGTCTCCCCGTTGCCCGGGTCAGACAGTGGAAAGGGCCGCAAAGGGAATGCCCCACGCCTCGCGGTTCCTGATTCTTTGCCCACCTGGTCGTACTGGATCCCCTCGTGCCCATGCCAGACTCCAACCCCCTTCACCCGGCCATCGGCCTGGTAATAGATTGGGCACGGCCCAACCACCACGTTGATGTACAGACGTCGGATTCATGTCTTCCTGCTGTGTGCTGTCCCTCCCTCCGCAGGCCACCTTCCTGCGCACGGCGTCCTCCCAGGCGCAGGCGGAGGCGGGGGGCGGCGCCCTGCGTGCGGAGCTTGAGGCCCTGGAGCAGGAGGAGCTGGACAAGCGGGCGCGGGCCAGCGGGCTCAGCACGCGGGGGGGCAAGGAAGCCATGGTGAGGGGGAGGGTAGTCATGGGGGTGGCTGCATGAATTGAACGGAGAGCGCGGGATGGGTCGCAGCGGGGGTGACGGCGGGCGGTTGTGATGTTGGGAAGGATCAGCGGGGCTGGATCTTACTTACTCAGCGCCTGCATACAGTATCCACGTGCTAGTACGCATGCCCCTAGCACGTGTGCTACTGCTTTGCCCCCCAGGTGTCCCGCTTCCTGGTGCTGGACAACTACCTCAACGCCGACTCCAGGCCGCTTTTCGACCCCAGCCGCACGGCGGCAGCCGGGGCAGCGGCGGGCGCCGGGGCAGCGGCAGCAGCTGGGGCGGCAGGCGGCGGCGGCCCTGCTGTGGCTGAGGGCGGAGTGCTGCACCCCCTGCCGCCGCAGGTGGGACATGGACGAGGGAGGCACGGCATGCAGCAGCAGCTACCTACAGTGCCCCCTTCAAGGTTGATGCGGCTAACTGATATGACGTGTAGGGTGCATACGGGCAGTAGCTGACGCTCAGGAGGGGCCTCGCCCTGTGCACATGCGCACGTTGCGCATTGCAGCAGGAGGAGGAGCTGGGTTGTATACACAGCGCCCCGTTCCCCCGTACCCCGGGCATGCCACGTGCAGGTGAAGCAGGAGGACGGCGAGGCTGCTGCGGCCGCCCCATCCGCCCCCTCGTCGCGGTGGACCACAGTGGACGAGGAGGAGGAGCGCCAGCAGCAGCCTGGGGTGAGAACAGGCCATTGCCCACCGGCGGAAGCACACGGATGTAAAAGGATGGGAACATCAACGCTGGCACCGTTGTACGCTTGTACCCGCAGCAGTGTCGTAGGAGGGAAGGGCACCTAGTGCTTGCCCACCACCCACGGACTCCTCGCCCCAACACCTGATGCGAGCCCCGTGCCTCCCAACAGTGACAGTGCTCATCCCAGCCTGAAACCGGCACCTGTTCGCGCTTTCCTTCCTGCAAAGGTGCTGACTGACCCCCTCTCCATCCACGTTGCACCCCTCCAGGTACCCATCAGCAAGTGGCTGCTGCAGGAGCAGGAGCAGGAGGCGCGGCTGGCGGCACTGCAGCAGCAGCTGCGGGAGCTGGAGGAGGAGGACGCTAACCCACACGCACACGCACAGGGGGCAGCAGGGGCCGCGGACGACCGCATCTTCTCGGACGACGAGGACGAGGGGCCGCTAGGTGGCCCGGCGGGGGGCAGCGGGCCGCTTGCGAGGGCGGGGTCGGCGGGGCTGGGGGTCAAGGAGGAGCCGGATGAGGCGGGGGCGAGGGGAGGCGGTGCAGGTGAGAAGAGGACGGGTTGGTCGCAGAAGGGATTCCGGAAAAGCCGAGGGCGTGCGTGGGTGCAGACCGGCGGAAGTAACCGGACAAGTACCTTCAGGTTCGGAGCAGGATGTTGTTAGCGGGTTTAGCGTTTAGGACCTGCACGCCCATTGCCGGCACCTCCTCATGCAGCAACCCGTTGCGCCGCGTGTCCTCGTTCGCTGGCATTTCCTTGAGGCACCCTGCCTTGCTCTCTGCTTGCTGGTGCTGGTGTTGCTGCAGCTGCCGGCCCTGTCGTAAGCGCGGCGGAGGCTGCTGCGGAGGAGGAGCGGCGGCGGCGGTTGCGGGACGTGGAGCTGGCGGTTGCGCGGCTGGAGGCGGAGCTGGAGGACCAGGTGCGGGAGGGGGCCAACAAAGTACCAGTGACGTGTGTGGTGTTGTGTCGCAAATAGCAGAAAGGAAAGGGGTTTGACATGTGGCGAGGATGAGTACGTTAACTTGTCTTTGCGGCATGATCGGGACAATTGGGGAGGCGGAGGCAGGCCTTGAGGAGTAGTTTGGGTTGGATGCGCTTGGATGGGTAGGCGCGTTGGTTGTGTGTAGGTGTTGAGTAGGCGGAGCCTTGAATGATATGTGGGTGATACAAGAGGAGAGGCTTTCACTCTCACCGCGAGGCCGTCGGGGCTTGACAACGGCAATTCCGGTTTGCCAGGTGCTACAGCCAGCCAGCGTGACAGCCGTGCACCCTCGCTGAAGTACGGGTTGCCTGTCGCACTCCCCCAGGGCCTGAGCAAGGACGAGATGGAGGCGCGACTGGCGGCCAAGAGGGCCGAGCTGGTGGGCGAGCTGGACCGGGAACAGGTGCGTACGGCAATGTACGGCAGCTGCGCGGCACGGCGACAGGGCTTGCCATAGGAGCGTGTTGCATGGCGTCCAGGGAGCAACCCGGCGGGGCGTCAACACACGGGGCGCGCTTCTGTACAGCGAGCACCTCGAGCAATTGTCTGCAGAGCGTGCAAGCATGCGGCCTGTACGTCTGTCCGAACAGTACTCTGCGGGTGTGAGGGGTCGGGAACGCGAACAAGCAGGGCACACGGGCCCTCAAGGAATACGGTCCCGTATCCAAAGCGGTCGTGCATGCAGGGGCAGGGCATGTTGGTCTAGTCGTACAACATAGGAGCGGCTGTGCATGCGTCCGGCAATGCGTCTGGCTGCCTCCTGCCTCGTCATGGCCTGACACCGCACCTCCGCCCCTTTCGACCCCAGGCTGCAAAGGCAACGGCGGTGGCCAAGTGGAAGAGCCGGCGGTCGGGTGCTGCGGATGGCGGGGCCGCCAGCAGCGCCGGCGCAGCACAAGCATCCACACCCGAGCCCTCCACCAGCACCAGAGATAGGGACAGGGAACGGGACAGGGAGCGGGAACGAGATCGGGACCAGGAGCGGGAAAGGGAACGGGACCGGGATAGAGACCGGGACAGGGACAGGGACGGCAAGGGGCGTGAAAAGGAGCGGCGGCGGAGCAGGAGCCGGAGTAAGGAGCGAGACAGGGACCGTGACCGGGGGAAGGAGCGGGGCGGGAGGGACCGGAGCAGGAGCAGGGAGCGGGAGAGGGAACGGTCGGAGCGGTCGGATGGGCGGAGGAGGAGCAGGAGCAAGAGCCGCAGCAGGAGTAGGAGCAGGGGCCGGTCGGAGAAGGACCGGGAACGGGACAGGGAGCGGGACAAGGACAGGGAGAAGGAGCGGAAGCGCAGCAGGAGCAGGAGCAGGGACCGGGCCAAGGACAAGAAGAGCAGGCGGTGATGCGTGTGCGGCCGGGTGCCGGAGCGGGCCAGGCGGTGAGGGTGGAGGGCCGCTGGTCGCTGTCCAGTCAATGGCAGTGGTTCCTGCTGCCGCGTCTGCGCCGTGCGCTGTACGGATGTGCATGGTGCGGTAGGCTACACGCTGAGCTGTGCAGTACGCTACGTGAGGACCATGCCTATGCCCGTTCGCCCGCCCTGCTTCCGAGCTGCAACCGCCTGGCCGCCTTGGTGCCGCTCTTGCGAGTCCAGGGGAGAGCCCCTGGGTGAGTCCGACCGGCAAGCAGGGAGCTCCCCTGATGGCAGGGGTGTAACGTGTAAGCAAGGGATGCCGCGTCTAGGCCCAGGCGTGGAACATGAAACGCGCTGGGAAGGTACCCGTGCCGTCGGATGGTTTGTTGTTGCAGTCCATGCAGCAGCTATACTGCTATAAGCCTGCACCGGCTTTCGACTGGCATAAGCGAACTTACGCGTGAATGAGAATGGGTGGATTGGGTGTACGGAGCCCGCCGAGCACTGGAGCAAGCATCAAGGCGCCCTTGGGCGTACCTATAAACTATATACTGACGTTATAAATGCCCATGTATGCATAATACGCAGCAGTCCAGCTGTTGGGGCCGCAGCCGAAGCCGAGTGCCGAAAGCCAACCGCGCTGCTCGCTGCACCGACACAAGTTTATATCAACGGCGCGAGACACAGAAACCGAATAGGCCTTCGTATAAGCATTACTATTGTCAAGGTGGGTAGTAACCGGGTTGCAAACTCGCTTGTGAACCCAACTCATCTCTGAAAACGCATGGAGCCTTCTCCTTCAATGTATACTTTGCAGTAATAAAAGTAGATGTCACCAGGCAGCTGATTGCTACGATTGGCGGGAAGCTTGACTGGGTCAACGCACGCTGCTTCCGTTGCAGGCCGGACCGCAAACCTCGACGCACAGGACGCCCCTTGCATCACCGACATACGCCCTCTACGCAATGGCAGACACGAAACTGTGCGCAGCCAGCAGCCCCACCTGCCGGCAGCTCCCCACCGCAATCCAGCTCCGCATCCTGGAGCTGCTGCCCCCACACGACCGCGCAGTCAACGGCCGCCTAGCGTTCCGTGACGCATGGGAGGCCCTCAACGGCCCCCACCACTGCACCGCAAGCCTGTCTCAGCCGCTGTCGCCCCAGTTCGCCGCCTTGGCCCAGGCGGGCTGCTGGCAGGAGCGCATGCGGCTGCTATCCTTCAGGCAGAAGCTGCACCTGCTGTGCACCGCGGCCGCCAGCGGCTGTGAGGCCAACATGGATGTAGCCCTGGGTCTGCTGCGACCCAGCGTGTTTCCAGAGCTGCTGAGCAGCTGCAAGACCCCGTGGCGTGCAATGCGCGGGCGCACGCTACCCGACCCTGCTGTGGCGGCGGTGAGGGCAGGGCACCTGCACCTCATGCCCTGGACGGCCCGCCACTGCCCTGGGCTGGTGGACCTCCGGGAGCTTCTCACAGCTGCTGCCGAGTGCCGCAGCCTAGCGGACCTCCAGACCGTGTGGGGGGCCATGTACGACTCGGAGTCACCTACTGAAACAAGCTCGTTCCAGCGTAAGCTGCTGTCGCAAGCAGTTCTAGACGCTGCAGCGGGCTCTGCCACTCCGGACGCCGTGGCCAAGATGGAGTGGATACTGGGTGAGGCTGGCGGGCGCTGCAGCCTGCAGGGCAGCACCGCTTCGGCGGCGGCCAGGTCGGGGGATGGGGCACGGCTGCGGTGGCTGCACGGCCGCGGGTGTCCTATGGAGAAGGGCGTCGTAAGCTCGGCGCTGAGTCACACGGACCTGGCGACGGTGCAGTGGCTGGTGGACGAGGTGGGCTGCGAGCTGGCCATGGAAGAGGACCTGCAACCGACGGACTGCCGGTGCTATCTTGCTGAGGCAGCAGCAGCCAGCAGCACCGACGGCGTTGCCAAGCTGCTGTGGCTCAGCGAGCGCGGGGTCCCCACAGTCGAGCTGGAGGCGTACCCGCTCGGCATGCTGCAGGTGGCAGCAGCCAGCGCAGGGCGGATCAACACGGTTCGCTACATCCAAGCACTGCGGGAGAACAGGGAGGGAATGCAGGGGACGCCGGGTCGGGAAGTTGGCGCGGCGGCAGCGGGGTCAGGGAGCATTCCCATGGTGGAGTTCCTGCGTCAGCAGGGCTGCGAGTTCGGCTCCAGGGCGTACGAACCCGCAGCCGCTGGTGGGCACGTGCACATGGTGAGGTGGCTGGCACACGTGGCTGGGGCGTCAGCTGAGCAGGCCAACCTGTCCCGGGTGGTGTCGCATTGGCGCGGCAGGGCGGTGGCAGACAGCCGGGGCCTGCTGGAGACCGTGCAGCTGGTTGGTGGCGTGGGGCGCAGCAAATTGTGGGACGCTCCCATCGCCACCCGCTGCGCCGCTGGGCGGGGCGAACTGGACCTGGTGCAGTACCTGCTGCAGCTGTGTCCGGGGCACCGCCTGTCGTGGGAGGTGCTGGTGGCGGCGGCTAGCGGAGGCTGCGAGGCGCAGCTGGAGTGGCTGGTGGAGCAGCCGGGGTGCCTGGTGGTCCCTGCAGCAAGCCGCAGCTCGCCGTACGTTTCTGCGGCTGGGAAGGGCGACCTGGGGACACTGGTGGCCCTGCGGCGGCTGGGGGTGCCGTGGGGCGCGGAGGACGTGCTGGCGGCGGCGGCGGAAGCCGGAGCTGCAATGCCTGCGTTGAGGTGGCTGGTGGAGCAGGGCGCGCCAGTGGGCAGCAGGGAGCGGATGGAAGCGGCAGCGGAGGTGGCGGGGCGGGGGCCGTGGGGCCTGAAGGCTGAGGGCAAGGCGTGGCTCCTGGGCTTGGCAGCTGCCGCGCCGGTGGACGCAGGGCAGGAGTGACGTGGCTGGGGTGCGGCAGCAGGCCGTCATGGCTGGCAGATGGAGGGTAGTAGCTGTAGTGTATCTGGCCTAGATGTGGCTGGTGTGGCACTGGATCGTAGCGCGGTGATGTTGTGTTGGGGCGCATGGTAGCACCCAACGTCCATGGTGGTGCAGGTCTAGGTGGTAGGCTGCCGTAGGCGCCTAAGCCACGTGCCATGTGCCTGCTTGCACGCGCCGCTTTGCACTAATCCACTTACAATTTCTGACTATTGAATTGCAACAGTGAAGGCAGTAAGGGCAGTACAGTATGGCTAATGTCGGAGGCTGGACAGCCGGTGTATGTTCCGTAGCTTCATCAGTTCAGGGCGTCGATGAGCGGGCCGAAGTAAATGTGGATGGTGATGGAGGCATGCAGCGGATGTGAGCAAACCCACAGGCAGGCCTCGAAGTTGCAATGGGGCAGCTAGGAGGCAACACGGCAATGATATGTGGGAGGCAGGGGAGCCTCAGCCATGCGCTTCCACGGGTTGGAACCGGGGATGCCAGTGGTGCAGGGGCCCAGGGCCAAAAGGCACAG
>VFQN01001535.1_pt1 | contig 38329 bp, 31 predicted proteins | sample 3512371 | NCBI WGS metagenome assembly VFQN01 (sample SAMN10412370, study PRJNA504923) | tailings metagenome | isolation source: Replicate 2 from Balatoc abandoned mine | place: Philippines: Itogon, Benguet | collected 2017-08-28
AAAAGAAAAAGGCCAGTCAATCGACTGGCCTATCTCTTTGTTTCTCTGCGGTAAAGTGGCGCGCCCGGAGCGATTCGAACGCCCGACCCCTTGGTTCGTAGGCAAACAGACCGCACATCCACGGTCATTCACGATGATGCATAGAGACACACGAAACGGCTTGAAAGCGTCGTTTCCGTCCGACTTATGCATTCACGCTTGCGCATATTCATGTATGAAAATGCACTGAGATTCTGTCCCCCGCCTGTCCCCGGTGCTACAGTGCCGAAAACCAAGGGGTCGGGACGATGGCGCGTAACACGATCAATTTCACCAAGGACGCACTCGAAAAGCTGCCGCTGCCGGCCGCTGGCCAGCGCGTCGAGTACTTCGACGCGAAGGTTCCGGGGCTGTGCGTTCGCGTCTCGCCGACGGGCGTCAAGACCTTCATGGCGCGCCGCTGGATTCGCGACGCCGGCAAGGCGGAACGCGTCACCATCGGCCGCTTTCCATCGGTCACCATCGAGCAGGCACGACGCAAGGCCGGCGAGGTGAACCATGCTGTCGCGCGCGGCGAGAACCCGGCCGCAGCGATCCGCGAGAAGCGCGCCGAACTCACGCTGTCCGAAGGCTTCGACGTTTACGTGTCCAGGCACCTGAAGCCGCACGGCCGGCGCACCGCCGACGCGCTGCGCGCCTCGTTCGAAGTGTGGCTGTCTAAGCTGCCGGACGCGCCGCGCAAGCCGCGAGCGCGCGAGCGGAAAAAGCCGGAAGGTTCGGTCGATTGGTCGGCGCGCAAGCTGTCCGCGATCAAGCCGCAGGAGGTGCGCCGCCTGCATGCCGCGATTGGTGCGACCGGAAAGCGCACCATGGCAAACCGCGTCGTCGAGCTGCTGTCCACCATGTTCAACAAGCTGGCCGACTTGGGCGAGTACCGGGGCGAGAACCCGGCCGCAGGAATTGAGCCGTTCGCAGAGGTGAAGCGCGACCGCTTCATCCAGTCCGGCGAGCTGCCGCGCTTCTTCGAGGCGCTGGCCGGCGACGATTCGCAGGACTTCCGCGACTTCGTGGTGCTGTCGCTGATGACCGGCGCGCGGCGCGGCAACGTCATGGCGATGCGATGGGAGGACCTGAGCCTGCCGGATGCCGCATGGCGCGTACCCGGCGAGGCATCGAAGAACGGCGAACCCATGCTGATTGACCTGGTGCCCGAGGCGCTGGCGATCCTGCAGCGGCGCAAGCCTGCCGAGGCCACGCCGGCCGGCTTCGTGTTTCCGGCGCGCAGCAAGGCCGGCCACATGGGTAACCCGAAGAAGCGATGGGCCGCGCTGCTGGAGCGCGCGCAGATGCAGGACTTCCGCATTCACGATCTGCGCCGCAGCCTGGGGAGCTGGCAGGCCAAGACCGGCGCCTCGCTGGCGATCATCGGCAAGACCCTGGGCCACAAGGACCCGAGCGCGACGCTGATCTATGCCCGGCTGGACCGCGACCCGGTGCGCGCCGCCGTCGAACAGGCCACCGGCGCCATGCTGGACGCAGCCGGCCGCGACGCAACGGCCAAGGTGCTGCCGCTCGCGCGCGGCAAGGCGCGCGGCGCGAAGTAGCCGAAGGGGCGAAAGGTGGCGGTTACAGCGGTTACATCGGTTACAGAAGAAGAAAACCAAGTATCCATGCGGGTTTCAGCGGTGCAGTGTTGTAACCGCTTCAAGAAATCGAAACGGTTACAGCGGTTACAGCCTCAGCGGTTCGCCGCTGCCCGGCGCAATCTGGCGCGCGCCCCGCTCCATCCGGCCATCGGGTTCATTCCGCCCTTGCCTCTTATATCGGAAAGCGTATAAATTGACGATGAAGCCGATTCTGTGGATGGGCGACAGCCTGAAGGCCATGTCTGCATTTCCGCCCGATGCGAAGCGCGAGGCCGGGCACCAGTTATGGACGGTGCAGCAAGGCGACGATCCGACCGACTGGAAGCCCATGACGGGTATAGGCGCGGGCGTTCGGGAAATCCGCATCCGCACGGAAAGCGCCTACCGCGTCGTGTACGTGGCGAAGTTCGAGGAAGCGGTCTATGTGCTGCACGCCTTCGTGAAGAAGACGCAACGCACGGCGAAGGCCGATATCGACCTGGCGGAACGCCGTTACCGCGATCTGCTGGCAACGAGGAAAACGAAATGAACACCCCTGAAACGACCATCGAGAAGAGCAGCGGCAACGTGTTCGCCGATCTGGGTTTCGATGCTGAAGAGGCGCAACACCTGGTGCTGCGGTCCGAACTGATGCGCGCGATCCGGAAGCACGTCGAAAGCAGCGGCCAGACTCAGCAGCAGGCCGCCCGCCTCTTCGGCGTGACGCAACCCCGCCTGAACATGTTGCTGAAGGGACGGATCAACGAATTCAGCCTTGACGCGCTGGTGAGCATGCTCGCCAAGGCCGGGATGCGCGTCGAACTGAAGGTGAAGAAGGCACCGGCACGCAAGGCCGCGTGAATGCACACATGAGCCACTTGAGCATGCACGACCCCGCACCGGCTGGCGAGTTGCTGGCCGGCTGGCTTGAGGAACTGAACATGACGGCGCCCGCCTTCGCGGCGCACCTGGGTATCAGTTCCGTGATGCTCGCGCGCGCTCTGAGCGGCCGCGCGGCCGTAACCGCAGACTTGGATATCCGCTTGTCTGAAGCCTTGGGTACGACGCCCGGTTACTGGCTGCGCCTGCAGGCAGAGCGCGAGTTGTGGACCGCCTCGCAACGCGCGAAGGATCGCGCGCCCGTGTCCAGGATTGGCGCTTGAAGATAGGAACCCGCCGCAGCAGCACGCGGCACCCAGCCCGGCCGGCAAGCCGGGCAACGAGAGCGGGACGCACCAGCGCGGCAACGCTGATGCGGCCCTGACCACAACCCGAACCATAGGAGTTCGAACCATGGCTGTTGTGCAGTGTACTCCCCGCGCCCGACCGGGCGACGCCACCATCCGCAAGGCCCTTAACATCCTGGCGCGCCGCATGCGCCGCCCTGGGCCGGATACTTCAAGCCCTGCGGCAGTTCTCGATTACCTGCGGCTGACACTGGCGCCGCGCGAACATGAGGTTTTCGCGGTGGTGCTGCTGGACGCGCAGAACCGCGTCATCCATCTGGAAGAGCTTTTCCGGGGCACGATCACGCAGACAAGCGTGTATCCGCGCGAGGTGGTGAAGCTGGCGCTGCGACACAACGCAGCGTCCGTGATTCTGGCGCACAACCATCCGAGTGGGGTTGCCGAACCGTCGAAGGCAGACGACTACCTGACTGAGACGCTGAAGAGTGCGCTCGATCTGGTTGGCGTTCGCGTTCTCGATCACCTTGTCATCGCGGGACGGACTTACACCAGCTATGCGGAGAGGGGGCGGCTGTGACTTCCCAACTGTTCAAAGAGAAGTTGAGGCATCCATGAAAAAACGCAGGCAGCAATTCATGAAAAAACCAAAGGTGCGCTTCATTGAAGCAGTTAGCGATGGCGGCATGCACCTTGCCCTGCAAGTGCTGGACTCAGGCGGCTCAGAGCATGCCACTACTGCCCGGCTTACCTTGCCTGATGGCGCACATGTGGACCTTCATGGAAAGCTATCCGGCATTCAGTTCGAACAACCCCTGCCCGTTGGAGCACCGACGAAAACCCGGCGAGACGTGGCGTTGCTTTGCGCCCAAGAATACTTTGTCTCCCAAGGTCTAGGCAGATCACAAGCTGCCGAAAAGGTTGTCGATCTCTGGGAAACAAAGCGCTTTTTAGGAATCACCGACTCAGGGAACGTTCGAGCACGCGTCAAGAAGGCGAAAGGCCGCGCAACTGCATTGAACAGTAGCGCGCCGTTCGTGATTCACGACACCGCGAACGATCAGCACACCGTCTGCATGATCGAGTTCGTTCGCATGCTGCAAGTCTTCGAAGACGATGGTCTGCAGATGATTTTCAAAGGTTGGGTGTATGTCGTTGGAGAAGAGACCGCCACCTATTCGGATCACGTCCGAATAACTGTTGACGGCGACCGCGACGCCCTGCGCGACGATGTGTCGCGCATCGGCCGGGAGCTACATTCTGTGATTCCCTGGCTGGCCTACAAGGAGGGCAACAAACCCTAATGCAATTACTTGCCGGCAAGATTTACGCGTTACCTATCGCGCCTTATTTAGGTGACTGCACCTAGACACACTGAGGCTGTTCGCCACGGGCGGACTTCTATCGTTATAGAAAGGGACAGCCTCAATGAAGCAGAACAGCACCTTGGGCAACCTGCCCAATCCATCCGCCGCACATCAACGCGACTCACTGCCGAACACCACGGGCGCGACACGCGAACCGCTGTTGAACGAGCAGCAAGCCGCAGAGTTTCTGAACATCCGCCCCGGCACCCTCGCCTGCTGGAGAGTCACCAAGCGTTACCCCTTGCCTTACGTGAAGATCGGCCGGTCGGTCAGATACCGCCGCAGCGATCTTGAAGCATTCGCGGCCGCTCGCGAGCAAGGCGCCGACGACTTGGCACAAGGGGGTGAGTAATGAACGCCCCGGCCGTAGATCCTCGCCTTATGTACGCGCTTGGGCTGCAGTTCCACAACGCCGCCGCCGCAGTGGATCACTGCTTCGGCGAGGGCATAGCCGAGAGCAATCCTTTCCTTGTGGTCACTGTCGCGCGCCTGATCAACGAGCGCGAACGCGGCCGCGAATCGCTGGAAGCAGCCGACCAGTTGCGCCAGTCGCTGGCAAGCGTTGTGCGGTCGCTGGACACCATCGCGGGCGAAGCACAGGAATGTCGCAACGAGACACGCGACGGCCTGGTGATGCTGTGCGACACCCTGCGAGAGTTGAACGCAGGCGAAGCCATTGCAGGCGTTCGCCGGGCGATTGACGAACTGGCGGCCGAGGTGTCGGCGGTTACCGTCGCCATCAATTCGGCCTCGCTGTGAGCGGCGCAGCGGAAGGACCGGCCGTGCGCGAATCTGACCGCATACGCGATGCGCTGTCGTACCTGGAACCCGACAGCCACGACTACCGCGTGCGCATCGCCATGGCCGTGAAAAGCGAGCTGGGCGCGGCCGGCTTCGATCTGTGGGACGCGTGGTTTCAGCGCGCGGAGAGCTACAGCGCGAAGGACGCGAAAGCGATCTGGAAGAGCGTGCGCGAGGGCGGAAAGGTGCGCATCGGCACGCTGTACCGCGACGCCAAGGCGCACGGTTGGCAGGACGCCGGAGCGCGGCCGCCGCTCACGCCGGAAGAGCAGGCAGCACGCGAGCGAGCTGCGCAGGCCAAGGCAGCGCAGGAAGCGGCCGAAGAGAAGAGGCGGCGCGACAAGGCGCGGCGCAAGGCGCATGCGATCTGGAACGCAGCACAGTCTGCCGACGACACGCACCCCTACTGATCCGCAAGCGCGTGCGAGCGCATGGCCTGCGTGTCGGCGTATGGCCTCGCTGGCAGAAGGACGGCGCCGGCCGCTGGGAAGAGGTCCGCACACCTGGTGCGCTGCTGGTGCCGATCCGCAGCGCATCGGGCACGCTGCACAGCCTGCAGGCCATTTACGCGGAGCGGATCGAGGACCGCGACAAGGACTATCTGCCGGACGGCCGCAAGGCGGGTTGCTTCCATGTACTGGGCGAGGTCCGGGCAGACGCGCCGCTGTGCGTCGCCGAAGGCTACGCGACCGCCGCAACCCTTCACGAGGCGACCGGCTGGCCGGTTGCCGTGGCCTTCGATGCCGGCAACCTTGAAGCTGTAGCGCGCGAGCTGCGCACGCTGCATGCGGACGCGCTGCTGATCATCTGCGCCGACGATGACCACGCCACCAAGGGCAACCCCGGACGCACCAAGGCCGAAGCCGCAGCGGCCGCCGTGGGTGGCGTGCTGTGCCTTCCGCTGTTCGCTGCGGATCGGCCCGAAGGCTGGACCGACTTCAACGACCTGGCGTGCAGCGAGCGCGACGGCGAAGGCGTGGCAGCGGTGCAGCGACTGCTTGAAGAGGCGCGGCAATCCTTCGTCCAGACGGAGGCGAACGAACCAGCGCCGGCCACAAGCGACACACAAGCCGCAAGCGTGCAGACGTCAGTACAGGACGCACCGCCGGCCCCGAAGAACGCGGCCGGCGACTGGTTCGAGGTGGACACGGACGGAGAGTCACCGGGCGTGTATCGCGTGAAGTGGCAGCCACCGAAGGGCAAGGACGGCGCGCCATACTTCGACAGGGCCTTCGTCTGCGCGCCGCTCGCCATCACGCACATGGTGCGCGACCGCAACGGCGACGGTTGGAGCCGGCTTGCGGACTTTCGCGACCATGATGGGCGCAAGCGGCGCGTCATCGTGTCCGATGAGCTGCTGGAAGGCGACGGGCTGGCGCTGGCGCGCATGCTGCGCGGGCGCGGACTGTTCATCGCCGACAATCGCGGCGGTTTGCTGAAGATGTACGTGAACCGCGAGCGCCCGACAGCGCGGGCGCGCCTGACCCGCCGCATAGGCTGGCACAAGGACGTGAGCGAGGCCGGCCGCTGGTCTTTCGTGCTGGGCGGCGACGCCGAACCGATAGCGCCGGACGGTGCGGAACTGTGGCTGCACGACGCGCCGGGCAACGGCGGTGCGCAGTTCCGGGCGGCCGGGACGCTGGCGCTATGGCGCGAGCATGTGGCGGTGCTGGCAGTCGGCAATAGCCGGCTGACCTTCGCACTGTCCGCCGGCTTCGCGGCGGCGCTGGTGTGGCTGCATCCGAACATCGCGGGCGGTTTCCATTGGGCGGGCGGTTCCAGCCTGGGCAAGTCGGCGCTGCTGTATGCAGCGGCCAGTCTGTGCGGTGCGCCGTCCTACCGCCGTACCTGGCTGCTGACGGCAAACGCCATCGAGGCCACCGCCGCAGGCCACTGCGACGCGCCGCTGTTGCTGGACGAGCTGAAGCAGGCCGGCAACCCGCGCGACGTGGCGCAGGCCGCCTACATGCTCACCAGCGGGCAAGGCAAGGGACGCGGGCAGGCTGCAGGCGGCATGCGCGAGACGGCGGAGTTCAGTCTGCTGTTCCAGTCGAACGGCGAAATCGGCCTGACGCAGTTCCTTGAAGAGAATCAGGAACGCGCCTATGCCGGGCAGGAAGTGCGCTTCTGCGAACTGCCGGCCGATGCCGGCGCCAGCTTCGGCGCGTGGGACACGCTGCACGACCACGGCGACGGCGCGCGCTTCAGCGAGGCGGTACAACGCAACGCAGCGAAGCACTACGGCACCGCCTGGCCGGCTTTCGTGCGTCGCGTCGTGGATGAGCGTGACGAGCTGGCCGATGAGTTCGAGCGCATGCGCGCGCAGTTCGAGAAATCGGCACTTAGCGAACGCGCCGGCGGGCAGGCGATCCGGGCGGCAACCCGCTTTGCGGCGGTCGGCTTCGCAGGCGAGCTGGCGACCGCCTGGGGCATTACGGGATGGCCGACCGGCGCAGCGGCACAGGCAGCGATGCGCATGTTCAAGGACTGGCTGCAGGCGTTCGGCGGCGAGGAAAACCGCGAGCCGCGAAAGATGATCGAGCAGGCCGCCGCGTTCTTCCAGGCGCACGGCGTCGGGCGGTTCGAGGACTGGCGCCGGCCGTCCATCTCCGACAGCCACGCACCGCGCACGATGAACCGCGCGGGCTGGCGGCGCCCGACGAAGGAAACCGAGAACCTGAAGGAAGCGGATCAGGTTATCGAGTACCTGGTTTATCCGGCTGTGTTCAAGAGCGAAGTCTGCAGCGGGTTCGATCCGAAGCAGGTTGCGAAGGTGCTGCATGATCGCGGCATGCTCAAGCGTGGCGACGGACACATGACCGTCCAGGCACGCGAGCCGGGTGCATCCAAGCCGATCCGCTTCTACTGCGTCACGGCGGACGTGCTCGGGGGTGGCGACGATGAAGCTTGATTGGTCGGCGATGCTGGCCAGCAGCGATGCGGCCCCGGTTGAAGCGGCTGAAAGCGGCTGTAACCGCACCCGAAGCGGTTACAGGTTACAGAAAGCGGTTACAGAAATCGACTCGCAAGCCATTGATTCAAAAGTAATTGAAGAAATCTGTACCCGCGTAACCGCTGTAACCGCCACTTTTGAAGAGCCAAAGGGAAACGCATCGAGCGCACCGGAAAAAACGTCGGGGGGTGGTGGTCTGTGTGCCCTTGCGCCAGCGAACAGAACCGCGACCCGCCGCCCTGTTCTCGACTACCGTTTGACCGATCACGCGAACAACGGCGGGCGCATCATCGGCGCGCTCGGCGATGTGCTGGCGGACCTGGTGCGCGATCTGCGGGAGCGATACGGCGACCGACTGGATTGGGTGGACGTGCGTGAGCAGTTCGAAGAACGCGCGGCCGTGGTGGAATACGACGGCGGACAACCCCGCGAGCAGGCCGAACGGATCGCGGCCGACGAGGTGCGAAAGACAGTCGAACGTCAGCAAGGGTGCAGGGGGTAGGCAAAAGTCTGAAGCGGCGCGCCACCAGACCGAACGCCAAGGCGCATTTTTATGGCGGGCTGATATACCCCCTGGGGGTTCGAGCTGACGGCGCCCAGGCGGTGCGATCACTCGTCACGCAAGGACGGCGCGAGGCCGCCCGAGCAATCGACGCGTGTGCGGCGGCACATACGCACCCCGAAGCTTTCTCACAGCGGACCTTCAGCGCCCTGCCCGGCCTTCGTTGGCGGAAGCCGTCGTCAGCCCAACGGGTCCTTCCTGCGCGTTCTCCGATACGGGTGGAGACATCGCACCGAAACGCGAGTCACGCCGGCCGTCTGGACTTGGTTGGTCCGGTCCGACGTTCGCCTGAGTGCGGCGGGTCCTCCTGGGGGTACGGCGATACGGTGCGCATGACGGCTTCGAAAATCTAGCGCCAGACTTTTCAGGGGTCTAAACCTCTGCCCGACCTGCCCTGCTGACTGGAACGAAACGGGCTGACGTGCTCGGGCATTCTGTCCCCCGCCTGTCCCCGGAAACCGGAAAAGAAAAAGGCCAGTCAATCGACTGGCCTATCTCTTTGTTTCTCTGCGGTAAAGTGGCGCGCCCGGAGCGATTCGAACGCCCGACCCCTTGGTTCGTAGCCAAGTACTCTATCCAGCTGAGCTACGGGCGCGCTGCAGAGAGGCAGAACTATAGCACATCTTTTCAATACTGCAACCATTTCATGAATCAATGGTTGCTTGGCGGAGAGGGAGGGATTCGAACCCTCGATACAGGTTTTGGCCCGTATGCTCCCTTAGCAGGGGAGTGCCTTCGACCTCTCGGCCACCTCTCCGGTACTGCAAAAGCGCGCGAATCATACCGGTAAGACCTGCTCCGGTCAAACCTGCGCGCGATTTATTCCGGCTGATTACTGCGCCGGCTGATCGAGTTCGAACGCGCGGTGCAGAACGCGCACGGCGAGTTCGAGGTACTTCTCGTCGAGCACCACCGACACCTTGATTTCGGACGTCGAAATCATCTGGATGTTGATGCCCTCTTCCGCCAGCGTGCGGAACATCTTGCTGGCCACACCCGGGTGCGAGCGCATGCCGACGCCGACGGCCGACACCTTGCAGATCTTGTTGTCGCCCTTGATCTCGCGAGCACCGATGTGCTGGCGAACGCTCTCCAGAATTTCCATCGCCCGCGCGAACTCGCCGCGATTCACGGTAAACGAGAAATCGGTCGAGCCGTCGTGGCCGACGTTCTGGATGATCATGTCGACGTCGATGTTGGCGTCGGCGATCGGGCCCAGGATCTGATAGGCGATGCCCGGACGGTCCGGCACGCCGAGCACGGTCAGTTTGGCTTCGTCGCGGTTGAAGGCGATGCCGGAGATGATGGGTTGTTCCATATTGACGTCTTCCTCGACAGTAATCAGCGTGCCCGGGCCTTCGTGACCCTCGTCCTCGAAACTGGACAGCACGCGCAGCTTGACCTTGTACTTGCCTGCGAACTCGACCGAGCGGATCTGCAGCACCTTCGAGCCCAGACTCGCCATCTCGAGCATTTCCTCGAAGGTGATGCGGTCGAGGCGGCGGGCTTCCGGCACGATGCGCGGGTCGGTGGTGTACACACCATCGACGTCGGTGTAGATCTGGCACTCGTCGGCGCCGAGCGCGGCGGCCAGCGCGACGCCGGTGGTGTCGGAACCACCGCGACCGAGGGTCGTGATGTTGCCCTTCTCGTCCACGCCCTGGAAACCGGCGACGACGACGACGTGACCTTCATCGAGGTCGCGACGGATATTGTGTTCGTCGATCGACAGGATGCGCGCCTTTGTGTGCGCATCGTCGGTCAGGATGCGCACCTGGCCGCCGGTATAGCTGCGCGCCTTCAGACCGAGATCCTTCAGCGCCATCGACAGCAGGCCGATGGTGACCTGCTCGCCGGTGGAGGCGATCACGTCGAGCTCGCGCGGATCGGGCGTCGGCGAAATCTCCTTGGCAAGGCCCAGCAGACGATTGGTTTCGCCGCTCATGGCCGACACCACGATGACCATCTTGTGGCCGCGGGCGACGTAGCCGGCGACCCGGCGGGCAACGCTCTTGATGCGGTCGGGCTTGCCGACCGAGGTGCCGCCGTATTTCTGGACGATGAGAGCCATCTGAACTTCCGGGACGTTGTACGAAAACCCGCGATTGTAACTGATCCGCCCCCGGCAAAATGGCGCGTCGGATTTTCCGGTTCAGGGCACCTAAAGTCGGCGCGAAACGTCTGGCGAAAAACGATGTCCACGACAATACCAAGCGACTTGCAAACATATGCAAAGCTGTTTGGTGCAGGACGTTGTGATCATTTATACTGGGTTTTGTCTATGACTTTAGTTATAGGCACGGGAGTAAGCAGCTATGCGAAGCGGCAGGCAGCCAGGCACCGGATTTTCAAGGACCGGCACCGAAGTTTCGATGTTCAACTCATCAAGGACAACGAGCATGAAAGCAACCGATACCATCGACGCACGTGAAATCCGCAAGAAGCTGGGCATGAACCAGTCGCAGTTCTGGTCGCGCCTCGGCGTGACGCAAAGCGGCGGCTCCCGCTACGAAAGCGGCCGCAATATGCCGAAGCCCGTGCAAGCGCTGCTGCGTCTGGTGCACGTCGAGCAGATCGACATCAGCAAGATCCGTCGCGAAGACGTCGAAGTCGTCGAATACCTGCGCGCAACCGATCCGGATACGTTCAAGCGTCTGAAAAAGGAAGCCCGCGCGCACCGCAAGGCTGGCTGATACAGCCTTCGCGGAGCGCGATACGGACAAGGGGAAGGCAGAACGCCTTCCCCTTTTCTTTTGCGCGCACGTCGCAGTGTCAGCGACGCGTTCGGTTTACGGGCGGATCACGATATCGACTGGCGACGGTGCGTTGATCTGCAGCGGATTGCCGTCCGCACCCAGCGCCACCACATTGCCCACCTGCACGCTGCTGGCGCCTGCCGGCGCGTTCGGTGCCGCGCGGAAGCGCAGTTCGGCGCGCGCCTCCTGCCCCGCACCTGCAGCCGACAAGGTCACCGCAGCACGCCCGGGGGCGGTCACCGTTCCGAGCGCGGTCAGCACGTTCGGGTCATAGACAATCTCTATCGTCGCGTTGCTCACACCGGCGCCTGCGGTCATCGATACGATCACCCCTGCCTCACCGCCCGCCGCCACCTCGCCCGACGACTGCATGCGCAGTTCGGCACCGCCCGCCGCTTCCTCAGGTTCAGGTGCCGGCGCCGGTTCCGGCTGAACCGCACGCGACGGCGACGCGAACTGCACCGCGCCGGCAGCCGGCGCAACACCGCCGCCCGAACTCGACAGGCGCATGCCCTGCTCCTTGCCCGACTGGCGGATCGACAGCGACGCGGCGCCGACCGCCGCCTCGGTACCGGCCGGCAGAGCCGGCGCGATATGGGCCGGCCGGCTCAGGTTGCGCACGATGCGCGGCGTGATCAGCAGGACGATTTCGGTCTTGTTGTTGCTGCCGCGCTCGCTGGAGAACAACTTGCCGATCAGCGGCAGGTGACCCAGGCCCGGCAGGCGCGACGCGCTGGTGCGCTCCTCGTCCGAAATCAGGCCGGCCAGAATCTGCGTCTCGCCGTCCTTCAGTCGCAGCGCGGTCGCGGTCGAGCGGGTGCCGACCTGATAGGCGAGTGAACTCTGCGGACCGGTCACTTCCTTGACGATGCTCGACACCTCCATCGTCATCTTGATGTCAACGTCGTCCTCCGGGTGGATCAGCGGCTCGACGTCGAGCTTCAGACCGACGTCGAGGTAGGTGACCGAGGCCGACACACCGACGTTGGCGGTCGAGGTCGTCGTGAACACCGGCAGCTTCTCGCCGATATGCACCTTGGCCTTTTCCTTGTTCTTGACGCGGATGCGCGGATTGGCAAGCAGGTTGGCCGCGCCATCCTGCGCCCTCAGGTTCAGGATCAGGCCCGGATTGCTCACATAGGGCACCACCAGACCGTTGGTGTCCTTCAGATTGATATTGCCTTGCAGCAACTGACCACCCAGCGTCGTCGTCGTCGTGATGCCCGCCGCCGTACTGACCGAATTGTTGATGTTCGGCGTCAGGATGCCGTAGCCGATCTGGTCCGGGAAATCGATGCCCAGTTCCTTCATCTTGTTGCTGCTGACTTCCAGCACCTCGACTTCCAGCATCACCTCGGGCTCGGCCACGTCGACCGACTCGACCAGTTGCTCGGCCAGTCGTACCGCATCGACGGTGTCCTTCATCACGATCACATTCAGCCGCTCGTCGATGTAGATGTCCTTGGTCTTGATCACCGTCTTGATCAGGTTCTGCACCTGTTTCGCCTCAGCGTTCACCAGGAAGAAGGTGCGGGTGACCAGCTCCTTGTACTCGCGCACCTTGGCAGCGGTGTTCGGATAGATGAGAACGGTGTTCTCCGACAGCACGCTGCGTTCGAGCTGGTTGGTGATCAGGATGAGGCGCATCACCTCGGCCACCGTCGTGTTGCGCACGAACAGCGTCACCTTGATGTCTGGGCGCACGTCCTTGTCGAAAACGAAATTGATGCCGGTCGAACGGGCGATCGCCTCGAATACGTTGCGCATCGAGGTGTCGCGGAACTCCAGCGTCACCGTCTTCTGGAACATGTCGCCAAGTGCGGCCGGCGTCTGCTGCTTCGGCCGCGCCTCCTCGATCTGGCGCAGCAGCTCGCGCGCGCCGGCGTGCGAGCCGTCCTGCCCGAGCACGTTGCGCACGCGCGCTTCGGCACCGGACACGTCCTTGCGCACGAACATCGCGTTCGCCTCGGTCACCATCGCATCGTGGCGCACGCCGCGCAGCAGCTGGTCGCGCATCGAAATCGCGCGCGGGTTGCGTGCATCCATCGCCAGCACGCGGTCGAGTGCGGCGGCAGCGGCTTCGCGGTTGCCCGCGATGCGCGCGGCCTCGGCCTGCGCCAGGTGACGCGCGATCGCCACCTCTCGTTGCCTGTAAAGCGTGGCGCGGATCTCGGCGTTGTCCGGCGACTGCTTCGCCGCCTGTTCGAACAGCCCGAGCGCGCGATCCTGCTCGCCGGCCATCAGCGCCAGCTTGCCGTCCTCGAACGCCTTGTTGGTGGCACAGCCCGCAAGTGCAAGCACCGCAGCGAAAAGCAGGAAGGCCGCGCGCAGGCGGGGCGGGAAGAATGCAGTCATTTGGCGTTTCCGATGGACAAGGTCTGCCGCTGCTTGAGCGGTTCGAACACGAAGGTGACGGCGCTGGCGCTCACCGATTCGACGCGGTACTGGTTGTTCAGCAGATCGCCCTGGCGCGCGACAAGCATGCGCTCACCCTGGGCGAGGAAGACGACGGTGGACGTGCCTTCGGTCATCCGGCCCTGGTAACGGAAGGGCAAGGGGGGCGCGACCGGCGCCGGTGGCGGTCCGGCCTGCACGCTCACCTTGGGCGGTGGCGGCAGGAAGCTGTGCGCGGCGAACAGGTCATGCCCGACCTCGGCTGCGGTCCGCACCGGCAGCGCGGCGATCGCGCTGCCCTGCTCCACCGCCGCCGTGCGGGCAGTCGCCACCGCCGTGCTGCGCGAGGCGCGCGGTTCCGCGACCAGGCCAGCCGCGTCGCCGGCGTCGTCCTCGATGCCGGCCGCGTACCACACCGCAAGCAGCGTCGCGATCAGCGCAATGACGAGGCCGCGGTTCATGACGCCTCCTTCATCAGTATCGACACGCGTACCGTGGCGTCGACCGTATCGCGCGCGATGTCCTCGCGGCGCAGCACGACGTCGTCCACCAGCACCGCCGGCGACAGACGCTGGATGTCGGCCAGCCAGGCGCGGAGCGCCGGGTAGCTGCCGCGCAGCGGGAACACGTATTCCTGACGCGCGTAGCCCGAACCCAGCGGCTGTGACTCGCGGCTTTCGACGCGCGCCAGCGCAAGCTTGCCGGCGGTCGCCGTCTTCGACAGATCGGCCAGCAGCGACGGCAGGCGCTTGCGCTCGACCAGCGCCGCGTCGAAACGCGCCAGCTGTTCGCGCGGCGACTCGACCTTGACGCCCTGCGCCACCCGCTCGGCCAGCGACTCGTGCTCTGCTTCGAGTGATTCCAGTTCGGCCTGCAGCGGTGCTGCCGCGCCGAAATGGATGGCCAGCGCGAACGCCAGCAGCGCCACGCCGACGGCGCCCGCCCAGCCCGCGCGCGCCAGCGCATAAGCCAGATGTGCCTGCAGCCGCTTCATGCGCGCCTCCAGTTCAGACGCAGCGAAAAGGCGACCACCTGCATGCCCTCGCGCTGCTTGAACTCGAACACCTCGATGCGCGGCGCCATCAGCGACGACGCGTCGGCAAAGGACTCGGCGTAGGCAAACAGTGCATTGAGATCCTTCGCCTCGCCGGTCACGCGCAGCAGTCCGCGCGCAGCGTCCGGTTCGACCGACAGCAGCGCGACATCGGCGTGCTTTCCGGCGAGAGCTTCGAGGTCGGCGAACAGTGGCTGCCAGTCGCGCGCCATCTGCAGCGACAGCGTGCGCGCGACGTCGAGACGGGCGCGCAGGCCGGCGTCCTCCTGGTCGCGTCGCGCCAGTACGCGCGCCTGTTCGGCAGCACGCGCGGCGCGGCGGTTGTCGGTGCGCTGCGCCTCGACCTGCCCCCCCAGCGTGTCGTAACGCTCGGCGGCGAAGGCGGCCGCGGCGCAACCGAGCGCGAGGGCCAGCCAGCCCAGCCAGCCGGGCGCACGCCGACGGGCAACGAAGTCGATTTCGGGAACGGCCGGGCGCCTGCTCATGCGCCACCTCCGGCCACGCAGCGCCAGCCGCGCGGCAGCGTCACCGACGGCGAACCATGCAGGAAGAGCTGGCCGGCCGACAGTTCGCCGTCGAACAGGCTGAGCCGGCGCTCGAGCACGGCGCCAATTCCGGCCGGATCGGCCAGCGCCTCGCCGCGCACGTGCAGCCAGCGACCACCTGCCCACAGGCCCATGCACAGCCAGCCATGGCGCAGCTGTGCGAATCCGCCGGTCGCCGCGTCACCGCGCAATCCGGCGTAGGCACGCAGCCAGGCCGGCTGCATGCTCTTCAGCTTCACGCTGCGCGCGGCACACCAGGCCTGCAGGCGCTGCACCAGCGCGGCATCGAGTGCGCAGGCAAGCACGCTTGCCGCCGGTCGCGCATCCCAGCTGAACACCCAGCCCTGGGCGGCGCTGCCGAACACCTCGATCATGCGGGCACGCACCAGCGCGTGCTGTTCATCGTGGCCGACGACGCCGGGCGGCACCTCGATCACCTGCCAGCGCGCCCAGGCGTTGTCCACCGTTACCTGCAGCGCAGCGCGACGCGGCGTCGCCTCGGTCGGCAAGGCGTCGAGCGCGGCGGCCAGATTGTCCAGCGACAGCATCTGCGCCACGCCGTGCCGGCCCAGCGCCACGCCGTGCGGACCGACTTCGAGCGTCAGCGCCTCAGACGACAAAAGTGACACGGTTCAATTCCGCAAGACTGGTTTCGCCGCTGGCCACCAGGGCCAGACCGGCTTCGCGCAGGGTGCGCGTGCCGCGCGCACGCGCGGCCTCCTTCAGTTGTCGCATCGGGGCGCGGGTGACGATGAGCTCGCGCAGTTCGTCGTCCAGCACCAGCAGTTCGGCGATCGCGCGCCGGCCCTTGTAGCCGGTGCCCCGGCAATGGCCGCAACCGGTGCCGGCGCGAAAGTCGTAGCCGCCCGCGCCGATCAGACCAGCCAGGCCGGATTCCTCCAGCTGCGCCGCTTCCGGCACCTGCGGAGCCGCGCAGTGGCGACAGTTCAGCCGCAGCAGGCGCTGGGCGACGATGCCGTTCAGGGCGGACACCAGGTTGTAGGGGTCCACGCCCATGTGCAGGAAGCGGCCGATCACGTCGAACACGTTGTTGGCGTGCACCGTGGTCAGCACCAGGTGACCGGTCAGCGCTGCCTGCACCGCGATCTCCGCGGTTTCGCCGTCGCGGATTTCGCCCACCATGATCTTGTCCGGGTCGTGTCGCAGCACCGAGCGCAGGCCACGGGCGAAAGTGAGGCCCTTCTTCTCGTTCACCGGAATCTGCAGCACACCGGGCAACTGGTACTCGACCGGGTCCTCGATGGTGATGATCTTGTCCAGGCCGTGGTTGATCTCGCCGATGGTGGCGTACAGCGTGGTGGTCTTGCCGGAGCCGGTCGGGCCGGTCACCAGCAGCATGCCGTAGGGCTCGGCCGCCAGCTTGCGCAGCGCAGCGCGCGCGATGTCGTCGAAGCCCAGGCTTTCCAGCGTCAGCGCCTTCAGCTCTTCGGTCAGGTGTTCCTTGTCGAGCACCCGCAGCACCGCGTCCTCGCCATGCACGCTGGGCATGATGGACACGCGCAGGTCGATGTCGCGGCCGGCGTAGGCCACTTTGAAGCGGCCGTCCTGAGGCACGCGCCGCTCGGCGATGTCCAGCTCGGCCAGCACCTTGATGCGCGACACGACCTGCTCGGCGGTGTCGGCGCCGGCGATCTGACCGACCCGCACCATCACGCCGTCGACCCGGTATTTCACCTGCATGCCGGCCGGCACCGATTCGAGGTGGATGTCGGAGGCGCCCTGCTTCAGCGCGTCGTACAGCGTCGAGTTGACCACCCGTACGACCGGGCTGGCGTCGTCGGCGATGCGCGCCAGCGACAACACCTCGGCCGAACTGCTGCTCACCTGCTCGCCTTCGTCGAGCAGGCCGGCGGAGGCGCGCTGACTTTCCTCGAAGCGCGCCAGCGCGGCGGTGATGTCGTCGCGCGTGGCGACGCGCAGCTCGAAGCTGTCGTGCAGCGTGACCGCCAGCCAGTCCTGCAGCGCCGCGTCGTAAGGGTCAGCGACCACCGCGACGCGGGCGCCGGCGTCGTCGGTCGCCACCACAACCGAGCGCGCCAGCGCTTCGGAGAAGCGGATGCTGCCCAAGGTCATCGTCAGCGCGTTGAGATCGGCGCTGTGCATCACGGGCAGACCCAGCTGGGCAGCGACCCGGGCGCACATGTCGTCCGGCGTACTGCCGGACAGCTCGATCAGCGCCTGCATGACCGAGCCGCGCCCGGCCTGGGCACGGGCGCGCGCCAGCAGATCGCCTGCAATCGGGGACGGCACGGCGGTCGTCGGCAGCGCGCTCATTGCAGGCTCTCCGCCAGCTGGAAGATGGGCAGGTACATCAGCACCACGACGCCGCCGATGGCCAGACCGATCACCAGCATCAGCAGCGGACCGAACAGCCGGGTCGCGCGGTCGAGCCAGCGCGTCATTTCCTCGTCGTGGAAGGCGGCGATGCGTTCCATCATGTCGCCCAGATTGCCGGCGCGCTCACCGACGCGCAGCATGCGCGACGCCACTGCGGTGCTCAGACCGACCTCGGTGAAAGCGTCCGACGCGGCACGCCCCTCGCGTATCGACAGCAGCGCGCGCGTCAGGCTCTGCTGCATCGGCAGCGGCAGCAGTTCGCGCACCAGTTCGAGCGACTGTACGACCGGAATTCCGCCGCGCAGCAGCATGCCCACGGTGCGGAAGAAACGCGCCAGCCGGAACACCCGCATCCGGCTGCCGATGCCGGGGACGCGCTCGAACTGGGCCATCAGCCCCTGCCGGAACGCCGGCTGACGCACCGTCCAGGCGATGCCGATCACCACCACGAGCAGGCCCAGTCCCAAGGATGCCGAATTCGCCTTGACGAAATGGCCCCAGGCGAGCAGCCACTGCGACGCCAGCGGCAGTTCGGTGGAAATATCTTCATACACTTTGGAGAACTCCGGCACCACGAACACCAGCAGGAAGAGCACCACCAGCATGCCCACCACGAGCAGGATGACCGGATAGGTGGCCGCCGCGACCAGCTTGCCGCGCAGGCTGTCGAGCTGTTCGCTGTAGGCGACATAGCGTTCGAGCGCCTGGTCGAGGTCGCTGGTGCGTTCGGACGCACGGATCATCGCCACCAGCAGGTCGGGAAAGATGGCGGTCTGGGCGGACATCGCCATCGACAGCGTCTTGCCCTGGCGCAGCGCGTCGATCAACGCGCTCAGCACGGTGCGCGACAGTGTGCGGCCCTCCTTCTCGGCCATCACCTCAAGACCTTCGACCAGAGACAGGCCCGAGCGCAGCAACGCCAGCAGCTCCTGACAGAACAGCAGCACCGGAAAGCGCTGCCGGTTGAAGGACAGCGTGTGCGCACGCGCCGCCGACAGCACGGTCAGGCCGTCGGCCTGGACCTGTGCGCGTGCCGACGCTTCGTCGGACGCTTCGACCTGCAGCTGCGTGATGCGATTGGTGACGTCGAGGGCGCGAATGCGGAAAAGCATGTCACCAGTTCGTGATGTCGGCGGCTTCTTCGGTGCCGCCCGCCTGGCCGTCCTTGCCGAGCGAGCTCAGGTCGTACTCACCGTGTTCGCCAGGTGCCTTATATATATAGGGACGCTCCCACGGGTCGAGCGGAACCGCCTTCTTCAGATAGGGGCCCGACCACTTGCTGGTCGTCGACGGACGCTCTACCAGTGCCTTCAGACCCTCCTCGGTGGTCGGGTAGCGCCCGTTGTCGAGGCGGAACTGGTCGAGCGCCTTTTCCAGCGCGTCGATCTGCGCGCGCGCCGCCTTGACCTCGGACTTGCCGATCTGGCTGAAGAAGCGCGGGCCGACGTATCCGGCAAGCAGACCGATGATGACCATCACCACCAGCAGTTCGAGCAGGGTAAAGCCGCGTTGAGAAATCCGGTTCATAGCCGTAATGTGACGTGTCATGATCGTATCGAGTCTAGTCGCCGTGCATCGACCGCATCAAGCAAACAAGGCCGATGCTTTCCGCTTTATTTCAATATCGCTGAAAACATTCCGCAGCATGCTTGCAATACCCGCAACTTTATCGCCCGCGTATTTCCTGCAGATGAATTCAACGACCGCCCGCTCCGTTTTCCTGCTGCTCGCGCTGCTGTGGGCCGCCGCCGCGCAGGCCGACGTCTATGTGAAGGAGGAAGCCGACGGCGCGCTGGTGCTGACCGACGCGCCCGGCAGTGAAGGCTTCGAGCTGCTGCTGCACAGCGAGCGCGACGCTGCAGCCGCACCGGTGGCGGCGCGCGCCGAGCACCCGTCGGCCCGGCTGCACGCGCCGCGCATCGAACGCGCCGCACGCGCTGCCGGCGTCGACGCCAGCCTGCTGCACGCGGTCATCCGTGCCGAATCGGCCTACAACCCGAAGGCGGTATCGCCCAAAGGCGCGGCCGGCCTGATGCAGCTGATGCCGGCCACCGCCCGCCGCTATGGCGTGGCCGACCGCTTCGACCCTGACCAGAACGTGCTGGGCGGCGCGCTCTACCTGCGCGACCTGCTGGCCCGTTTCGACGGCCAGCTCGAATTGGCGCTGGCCGCCTACAACGCTGGCGAAGGCGCGGTGCAGAAGTACGGCGGGCGCGTTCCGCCGTATGCCGAAACGCAGCGCTACGTGCCGCAGGTGATGCACAACTACCGCTCCCTGCAGTAGATGGCCGACCGCTTGCGGACAAAAAAATGGCCTGCGCAAGCAGGCCATTTTCATTCCGGCGGGTGTCTCAGGCCCTGCGCCTGCGCGCTACCGCTGCCAGCACGCCCAGCCCGGCGAGGAACATCGCGTACTCAGCCGGTTCCGGAACCAGTGCAGCCTGCCAGCCGATGTCGCGCAGGATGGCGTAGTCGAGCGCGGTAAGCGCACGGCGCTCGCCGGTATTCAGCGTTTGCGTCATCAGCGCGGTCTGCGCCACGCCATTGACCGTGCTGACCACGCTGTCGTCGAGGAAACGCTCGTCGACGATTTCCTGATCGTTCTCCGCGTCGTAGTAGTAGTACACCGGCACGCCCTCGCCATACTCGGCCAGTGCGTTGGCGCCGACGAAGGTGAGGTTCTCGCTGTCGACATTGGCGTGGTAGGACGCCACCGGGGTGCCCGCACCGCCGACGCCGTAACCCAGGATGCCCAGCAGGCCGCGCAGCGCGACCGTGTAGAAGTCGTACTGGCCCTCGAAGGACTCCAGCGTCGAGATGTCGTCGTCGACGTAGAAGCTGGCTTCGCTGTCGAAGGCAAGCGAGCCGCCCCAGGGCGAATAGTCGGTCGGTGTCGACGCGATGGCGCCGGGTTGGCCGCGGCTACGCAGTTCGTCGCGGTAAGCGAGGAAGGCGGGATCGTTCGCCGGCACCGAAGCCGGCCGCGTCGCGTTGCGCACGGCGCCGCTGAGCGCCAGGTGCGGCGCGCCGAGCGCCGATCGACCACCGACGTACACATAGATCTGGTTGGCGCCGATGGTGTTGACCGCCGGCGACGAGGTACCGGTGTCCGGCGGCGTGAAGAAGATGCTGGGCGCGAAGTCGCCCTGCGGCGCGATCGCACTCAGCTGGTCGGAAATGCTCGCCTCTATCGTGCCGGCCGCCTGTTCGAGCAGCGCCTTCATTTCGTTCGTCATGACGCCGTTGCCGTCACGGCTGTAGTCAAACACGAATTCGATATTGGCCTGCGCGCCACCAGCCAGCGTCATCGACGCCAGCACACCGGCCAGCGCCTTGAATACGGGTCGCATGTCCATCCTCCTGTCTGTGAATGTTGTGCGGCGATGCAGCCGCCGTGGTCTGCCCTTCTGCAGGAAGCGTGCCGGCCACCGCACGGTCGATCACTTCGCGCCGTGTTCCCCGCATGCCGGCGATGCCTTCCCGCTCACCCGGTGCGACATGCCCGATGCGTCGATGGCCATGACGAAGGCAAACAACCACCCTGGTGCATATCAACCACCACGATCAAGACCGGATACGACCTCCGGCACGCGTGCGGCGGCCGGGCCCGGTCGCCCGCACGTCTGGCCCCGCCCTTGCTTCTGGCCTCCAGCCCCGGCAGTCCCGTCCGTACGCGGACGCTGCCGGAAAGCACACAAGGAAGACGTCCCGCCGGCTGGCGAGGACGTTCGCTGCAGGTCACCCCGCCTGCCAGGAGGAGGAGCCGTTGCAATTCAATCTGCGTATCGCGGCGTACTGTCTGGCCGCGCTCTGCATCGATGCCGCTCAGGCACAGGCGCCGACGCCGCCCGACGAGGTCGCAGGGCCGCCGGCGCCGGCCACTGAGGCCGAACCCGGGGCGGACGCCATCATCCTCGACCCCATCCTGATCCGTGAACGGCGGCCGCAGGACATCGGCCCGATGCCCGGCCTCGGACTGACGCGGGAGGAAATCCCGTCCAATGTCCAGAGCATCACGGCAAAGGACATCCGCGACAGCAACAGTCTGTCGCTGACCGATCTGATGAATTCGCAGATGCAGTCGGTCACCGTCAACGACTACCAGGGCAACCCCTTCCAGGTCGACGTGCAGTTCCGCGGTTTCACCGCCGGCCCGCAGGTCGGTACGCCGCAGGGGCTGTCGGTCTTCCTCGATGGCATACGCATGAACGAGCCCTTCGGCGACGTCGTGAACTGGGACATGATCCCGATGAACGCGCTGTCGCGCTTCGACGTGTTCCCGGGTTCGAATCCGCTGTTCGGTCTCAACACGCTGGGCGGCGCGCTGTCGATGCGCACCAAGAGCGGCTTCACCGACCCCGGCATCGAGGCGAAGTATCTCGGCGGATCGTGGGGACGCAACCAGGTGCAGCTGTCGGCCGGCGGCAGCAAGGGGCCGGTCGCCGGCTTCGTCGCGCTGCATGGCTTCGCCGAGGACGGCTGGCGCGACAACTCGCCGAGCGCGCTGCGCCAGCTCTTCGTCAAGAACGAGATCGCCATCGACCGTCTGCTGCTGGGTTTCTCCATGCTCAAGGTCGACACCGACCTCGTCGGCAACGGTCTGATCCCGCTGGAGGACTACCAGCGCCGGCCTGAATCGGTGTTCAGCTCGCCCGACGAAACGAAGAACGAACTGAACCAGTACCAGTGGTCGGCCATGTTCGAGGTGTCGGAGAGCTTCAACATCACCGCGATGAGCTACCGGCGCAACAGCGAGCGCTCGGGCTTCAATGGCGACATCGACGAAGAAGGTTTCGAGGAACTGGACGACCGGCGCTCGGTGACCGCGCAGTACAACCGCTACTGCGCCTATGCCGACCTGGACGAGGACTACTTCGCCGACAACAACATTCCGCTGAACGCGCCGTGTGACGCCGCACCCGTCAATTCCAACTTCGGGCAGGTGCGCAATGGCGCCAACGGTGCCGCCAACAACACAGCCGAGCCGGGCGTAGTAGACGGCACGCCGATCGCACGCGGTACGCGCACCGCGCTCGACCAGGCCGGCCAGGGCATGTCTCTGCAGCTGAACTGGAACTTCGAGCGCCACAAGTTCATGGTGGGCGCATCGCTCGACCGCAGCGACACCACCTACTACAGCAGCCAGCGCCTCGGCCTGCTCGACGCCGACCGCCACTTCTACTACGGCAGTGTCGGCTACGGGCCGGGTCAGATCGATCCGCGCTTCTACGCCGCGCACAACGAGGTCGAGGTGAACGACTTCGGCGGCAGTTCGAAAACGCGCAGTGTCTACCTGAGCGAAACATGGACGCCGCGCGACAACCTGCATCTGTCGTTTGCCGCCCGCTACAACGTGACCAAGGTGAACAACTGGCTGCGCGGCCGTTCATCGACCGGAGAACTGACCGAGCTGAACAACGCGCCGCCAGCACAGAGCTCCATCCTGTGCTGGGGCAACTACCCGGACGAGTGCCACTACTTCCCGGAGTGGATTTCCTACGACCCGGCCAACGTGGCCCGCGCGGAAAAGCGGGAGAAGCACATCTATCGCTCGTTCAACCCGTCCGCCGGTGTGAGCTGGCTGCCGAGCGAAAACGTGAACCTGTTCGCCAACTACAGCCGCGGGGCACGCGTGCCGTCGGTGATCGAACTCGGCTGCGCCATCGACCGCTCGACCGTGATCCGCGGTGGCTTCGAAATACCGGCGGCCACCGTGGCGCCGGTCTGCCATCTGCCGAACACGATGTCGGGCGACCCCTTCCTGCCGCAGATCCGTTCGCACTCCTACGAGATCGGCGCCCGCGGCACGCTGGACAATGGCATAGGCTGGAACATCACCGCCTTCCGCACCGATTTGAGCAACGACATCTACATGATCGGCGTGTCGCCCAGCCGCAGCTACTTCGACACCATAGGCAACACGCGCCGACAGGGTCTGGAAATGGGCGTGAATGGCAAGCTCGACAAGTTCGACTTCCGCGTCAATTACGCCTACACCGAAGCGACCTTCGAATCCGACTTCTACATGAACAGTCCGCACAACAGCAGCGCGGACTTCGACCGGAACTCGCGACCGAACGCCACCATACCCAGCCCCGGTGCGTCGCTGAACAGCGGATACGGCACCTACCAGATGATCCATGTCGAACCGGGCGACACGCTGCCCGGTGTGTCGAAGCACAACATGAACCTCACGCTGGGCTACCAGGCGACCGAAAAGCTGCATTTCAAGCTGGGCATGGTCGCGCACTCGCCGTCCTTCCTGCGCGGCAACGAGAACAACGACCACACCACGGGCGGCACCGACAAGGAAACCGGCTCGTTCTACTGCGGCAACCCCGCCTGCACCGTCATCAACCAGAGCACCACACCGCCCGGCCGCGCCTTTCGCTACGGCGGCAAGCTGCCGGGCTACGCCATCTTCAACCTGACGACCACCTACAAGATCGATCGTCGATGGACCGCGATGCTGCAGATCAACAACCTGCTCGACAAGGACTACTTCACCGCCGGCCGCCTCGGCGTCACGCCCTTCGCGCCGAGCGTGAACGGCGCCATCGGTGAAAGCGGCTGGAACTACAACTCGGCCGACTGGCTGAACACCACCATGGTCGCACCGGGCGCACCGCGCGCGGTGTGGCTGGGCATGAGCTATCGACTGGACCTCTAAACCTCCCCGCGCCTCGCCGGCAGCGGTCACGCCAAAGTCATCTTCGCGCGACGGGGAGGAGACTGTTCGCGCTCGCGAAATCAATATTCAAGTCATTGTTTTGCAATGTTTTTCAAAGTGAAAAATTCCCCTCTTCAACAGGGCATCCATCCCTGAAGGATTTCCGTTTCACCTCCTAGTCTGCATAAGTCCATGCCAACGGGAAGGGCGGAGCCAATCACGGTTCCGGCAGGCAGCGGACACCGATCCGGCGGGCAGACCGCGCGCCGGCCCATGTCTAGTCAGGAGGAATAACGATGCGAAGAACCTTGCTGTCCGGTGCCCTGCTGGTCGCCTGCGGTGCGCTGTCCGCACCGGCGATGGCCGATTTCGTCACGCTGAACATGTCCGGCGCACTGGTCATGACCTCGTGCAACCCGACGCCCACCTGCCGCACGAATGCATGGCCCGGCTCCAACCCAGGCGGCTATCTGCTGTTGAACGCCCGGCGCACCAACATCGTCGTGAACGCGGTGACGGTGGGCAAGGTGCTCGACCGGGTGTGGAAGAAGCCTTTCTCGAACACCTACGTATTCGCCACCCGCGTCATCCTGAACGACAGCGACTGGGGCACCGGCTACCCGTTCGAAGTCGATGACATCTTCCGCTACGGCTTCTCCGGCAGCGCCTCGCTGGCGGCGGGCTGGCGCAACGCCCGGGTCAGCGACCAGGCGATCGACCAGGTCGGCCGCACCAGCGTCGGCCTGAATGAAGGCGAGAAGACCTTCGACCTCGGCGTGGTCGACTTCTTCTCGCCGCTCTTCGTCCAGATACCGGAAGAAGGCGGCGGCGATGACGACGACGACGAGGAAGAGGTCGCTGGCGGCGAGGACGAGGACGAAACCCTCGACACCGGCTCGCCCGGCAAGGTGCGCACCGCCTGGTACTACGTCCGCACCACCGCCAGCGGCTACCAGCTGAGCGCAAATGCGATCCGGCTGTGGAACGCCGGCGAGAGCGAGGGCCAGGAACAGACCTCGCTGTGGTTCAGCGGCTTCGTTCCGACCCACTGAGCGCAGGTCGCGGCCGGCGGCATTGCCGTCGGCCTCCGTCACAACAGAAATCAGCGTATCGGGGCCATCCGGTTCCCGTTTCAACAGCCTGTCCACCCAAGGAGAGCATCATGAAACATCGCCTGATCTGCGCCGCCGGCGCACTCGCCCTGGCCGGCGTCGCCGCCCCCTCGCACGCCGCGTTCGTGTCGCTGCCATCCACCGGCACCATCATGCAGGTGTGCGGCGACAGCGGCACCGGCAATTCGACCAGCGTCGCCTGCGGCGCCGGCTCGGTCTCCACTGCGACCTCCGGCTTCAGTCTGCTCACCAGCACCACGCGCACGCTGACCGCCGGCACGACAACGGTCGGCAGCCTGTCCGACCGCGTCTATGGCAACGGGGCCGGCACCTACATTTTCGGTATGCGGCTGGACATGAATGCCAGCGTCTGGGATTCGACCGGTCTCGCCTTCGAAGTGAACGACGCCTTCCGCAGCGGCTTCGCCAGCGCGACGAGCGTGCAGGGCGGCTACTCGAAGGTCGACATCACCGGGCCGGTCACCGACGAGTATGCGCGCTCGATCGGCCGCTCGGCCGAAGGCATGAACGAGCCCGGCATCGGTACCTACGATGCCGACTGGGTGCGCTTCGAAACCGACGTAAACGTGGACGACCCGGATGGCAGCAGCCCGGGCACCTCGGCCTGGTACTGGGTCAAGATCACCGGCGCCAACGGCTGGACGACGGCCGAAGAAGCCATCCGCCTGTGGGAGGGCGGTGAAGAGGACCAGACCCAGTACTCGATCTATGTGACGGGCTATGTGCCGACCTATGCCAGTGCCCGCCTCGCGGCGTCGGCACTGGCGCCGGTGCCGGAGCCGTCTGAGTACGCGATGTTCCTGGCCGGTCTCGGCGTCCTCGGCTTCGCTGCACGCCGTCGCATGCGCTGAGCGCAGCGTCCGGTCGCCGCGCCTGCAGCGGCGGCGGCCGGTTTTTTGCTTTGCAGCCGCACGCCCTTCGCACGCTCACCCCGAGGCAACGATGCACCGACCCCTGCTGCACGCACTCGCGCTATCCGCCGCCCTGTTGCTGGCGGCGCCTTCGCACGCCCTCAACGGCGGCATCCCTACGAATGCCTTCGGCCACCTCGGCACGGTCGGCAGCAACGGCCTGGACGGCATCCTGATCGCGCCGAACTGGGTGCTGACCGCGGCCCATGTCGCGCACAGCGGCAGCACCTTCCAGTCAGCCTACGGCAGCGCCGCCATCGACGCCGCCTACGTCGCGCCCGGCGCCGCCTTCCCGAGCCATGACATCGCCCTGCTCCATCTCGCCACATCGCTCGACGCGCCGCTCTTCCCGACACTCAATGCGACGGTGATCGACTCAGCTTCGGCAAGGGCCGGCGCCGACGCGACTGCTGCGGTCGCGGCCAATGGAGGACAAAGGAGCCTGGCCTACACGACGCTGGTCGACGCCTTCGACACCGCGGGTGGCGACAACGGCGCGCAACTGACCGTCTGGTACATCGCAGTCGGCCCCGCCTCCAACAGCAATGCGCTGCTGCAGGGCGGCGACAGCGGCGGTTCGCTGTTCGCCGGCCAAGCCGACGACAGCACGGGTCTGCTGATCGGCATCGCCTCGGCCAGCGACGGGCAGCATTCCTATTTCGTGCAGCCCGGCGCCTACCGCGCATGGCTGGACAGCACGATGGCGACCTCCGGCCAGAGCGCCGTCTGGAGCGCCAGCCCGGTGCCCGAACCGGCGCCCGCACTGCTCTGGCTGGGCGCCCTGCCGCTGCTGTTCGCCCGCGCACGACGACGCCGGCGCTGAGCACGTCACGTCCAGCACAGGTGGTTGTGATCAACCACCCTGCATGACATCAACCACCGCCAACAAGGCTTCATACGAGCGGAGCATTCGGCCACTGCGCGCCGGGCCGCCTCGCACGGCGCAACGGTGATTCGCTCCCGCGGAAGGAACGGAATTTGCGTTGTGCCGCATGAAGTCATGACTGCGCGCAGTCACCCCTTGCGCGGCACACGTATCCAACAAACAGGAGGACAGACCTTGAACAACTTCCGCAGACTGGCCCTTGCGCTCGCACTCGGATCGACCTTCGGCAGCGCCCACGCCTACGTGAACATCGTGTTCGATTACAGCCACGACACCAGCGGCTTCTTCACCGCCGATCGTAGGGCAACGCTCGAGCAGGCCGCACAGGCCTTCGAGACGCGGGTGTTCGACGACCTTACGGCAATCAAGTCAACACCGGGCGGCGACGGCTATGTCATCGAGTTCAATCAGCCGAACAATTCCGGGCTGCAGACCAGAATCGAGAATGCGAACCTCGCCGCTGGCGAACTGCGCATCTTTGTCGGCAGCGGCAATGTAGGCCTTACCCGATCCAGAGAAAGCATACCGATCGCGTCCCAGATGGGCACCTACAACGGGGTCACCAGTACCACGTCGCAGTTCGGCGAGTTTGCGCAGAACGCCAGGACGCGCGGTCAGGAGAACTGGCCCGACGAACCTGCAATGTGGGGTGGCACGATCACCTATGACAGCTCTGCGAACTGGTACGCAGATACCGATGTAAGCACGGGGGAATCCTTCGCCGGAAAATGGGATCTCTACAGTGTCACTTTGAAAGGTCTGATCTCGATTCTCGGCGCGAACGTCACGTCCGATGCCTGGTATCCGTTGTTGAGTGGAGTGGGCCGGTTCAACGGCGCACACGCGAAAGAGGAATACGGTGTGCGCAACCCCCGCGGAGTACTGCAGGCGATTCCGATGGAGGAGATCATTTCTTCGAGCACCCGTCTTGCATCGAACATCCAGGGCAAGCTCGACGACGGTACCCTGCAGACAGCGCTTTTTGCGTGGGGCCTGTCCATGGGTGAGCGACGTCATCTGACGGAACTCGATTACGCCATCCTCGATGACATGGGCTGGGACGTCACCGGCTTCACCGAAATGCCCAACACGCCGCCGGTGCCGGAACCGCAGACCTGGGCCATGCTGGCCGCCGGTCTCGGCCTGATCAGCCTGCAGGCACGGAAGAAGATGCGCCGCTGATCGCGGTCGCAAGCTGCGAAGGGCTCCGCTGTGCGGCGGGGCCCTTTTCGTTTCCGCCGGTGCGGGCCGCGTTCAGTCCTCGACCGCGCCGCGCAGACCGTGCTTCTCGATGCGGTAGCGCAAGGTCATGCGGCTTACGCCGAGCCGGCGCGCGGCCTCCGACACATTGCCGCGCACGCGGTCCAGCGTGCGTTCGATCAGCCAGCGCTCGGCCTCGTCCAGCGTCATCGACGCGAAGGGCACCGCGGCGGCGTCGGCACCGGCAGTGGCCGCCGACGGCAGGCCTAGGTCGGCCGCGCCGATATCCCGCCCCTGGCACAGCAGCACGGCACGCTCGATCAGGTGCTTCAGTTCGCGCACATTGCCCGGCCAGTGATAGCGCTGCAGCGCCGACAGCGCGACCGGGTCGAAGCCGGGTTCGTCGAGCGCATAGCGGCGCGCCGTCTGCGCCGCGAAGTGGCGGGCCAGCAGGGTCACGTCGTTGCCGCGTTCGCGCAGCGGCGGCATGGTCAGCGTAACCACGTTGAGCCGATAGTAGAGGTCGGCGCGGAACTGCCCGGCGGCGATCATCGCCGGCAGGTCGCGATTGGTGCCGGCGACGAAGCGCGCGGCAATCGGCCGCTCGCGCACCGAACCGACGCGCCGCACGACGCGTCGCTCGATCACGTTGAGCAGCTTGGCCTGCATGTCCAGCGGCAGTTCGCCGATCTCGTCGAGGAAGGCGGTGCCGCCCTCGGCCGCTTCGAGCAGACCCGCGCGCGCGCCCTGGGCACCGGTGTAGGCGCCCTTCTCGTGGCCGAACAATTCGGCTTCGATCAGTTCGCGTGGCAGCGAAGCGCAGTCGATCTGCACGAAAGGACGGTCCTGCAGCGGCCCGGCGCGATGCAGCAGGCGCGCCGCGACGTCCTTGCCGGTACCGGTTTCGCCGACGATGAGCACGGTGGGCGGCGGCGCGAGGCTGCTGCCGGTCAGCCCCGCCAGCGCGACCACCTGTTCGCGCGCCGCCCGCATGGCCGGACTGTCGCCGAGCAGCAGCGCGTTCTCGCTGACCTGGCTGTGATGGCTTTCGCGGCTGCGCGAGTAATCGACCTTCTGCCTGAGGCCGGCGGTGCGCAGCACGCGCTCGACCACCAGTTGCAGCTCTTCCAGATCGACCGGCTTCTTCAGGTAGTCGGCGGCCCCCAGTTTCATCGCCCGCACCGCGTCCTCGACCTCGCCGTAGGCGGTCAGCACGACCACCGGCGCGGCACGATTGTCGCCATTCAGCTCAGCCAGCAGGTCGAGGCCGTGGCCGTCCGGCAGACGAAGATCGAGCAGCACCACGTCGGGCGCAAAACCACCCAGCGCCTCGCGCGCCTGCAGCAGCGTCGTCGCGTGCTGGCAGGCATAGCCGGCGCTGCCGAGCCGGCGCGTCACCGCGCGCGCGAACAGCGCCTCGTCCTCGACCAGCAGCAGGCGCGCCGCGGTGGATGGCGCCGGCGGCAAGGTTTCGTCGACGTCAATCGTTCCAGGGTTCGACAACATGCGCTTCCTTCGATGGCAGCACCATGACTGCTTCGGTGCCAGGGTCATGATGGATGAATTCGAGCCGGCCACCGTGCACGTCACACACCTTTGCGGCGAACGGAATGCCCAGGCCGCTGCCCTGCAACTTGGTGGTGGCGACCGGCCGCAACCCACGCAGCGCCGGACTGCCGTTCATGCCGCTGCCGTGGTCGCGTACCGACAGCGACACCTGGCCGCCAACGCTGGCGTGCCGCAGCACGATCTCGCCGCCCGGCGATGACGCCTCGATGGCATTGATCAGCAGGCCGAGCAGCGCCTGTTCCATCAGCTGGGCGTCCAGTTCGACCATGCCGCCCTCGCCCCAGCCGATGCGCCGCAGCCGGATGCCACGCGCTTCCATGCGATCGCGCGCCAGCTGGGCAACGGTGTCGAACAGCGCCGTCACCTGCAGCGGCACGCGCTGCGGCTGCAACGGATGCAGGTAGGACAGCAGTGAATAGGTCCAGCCATCCAGGCGGTCGGCGGCGGCGATGATGCCGGCCAGCCCTTCCCTTACGTCGGCCGGCAACGCGGCGTCATCAATCACCTGCGCGGTGGCCCGTATGCTGGCCAGCGGATTGCGGATGTTGTGCGCCACCACCGGCACCAGCGCGCCCAGCGTGGCCTGTTTCTCGGCACACAGCAGCGCTTCGCGGCTGGCAGCCAGATCGGCCGCCATCGAATTGATCGCGTGCGACAGCCTGACCAGTTCGGCCGCACCACGCTCCGGCACCCGGTGCTGCAGTTGTCCGCGGCTGATGTTGCGGGTGGCGTCCATGATGGCGGCGAGCGGCTCGGCCACGGCGCTGCGCAGATAGCGCCGGAACACGATGAAGATGACGGTGGCCAGCAGCAGCGGCAAGGCGAGCAGCCAGGGCACCACCGCGTGCAGCACACCGAGCCGGCGATCGACCGCGCGACGCTGTTGCTGCAGCTGGCTTTCGAACTCCCCGAGCCGCAGTTCGAAATCATGGAATGCGCCGCGCTCCAGTTGCAGGTCGAGCCGGCTGCCCTCGGCACGCGCCGCGTCGGGCGATGCGCGCAGCAGCACTTCGCCATAGCCGCGCACGCCTTCGTAGGCCAGACGCAGCGCGTCGACGACTGTCCGCTCCTCGGGCTGTCGCACTTGTTGATAGACGAGGTCGAAGTGGCGATCGATGTCGTCGGCGTAATGCGCGAACTCGAGCGCCGCGCCGACATCGCCGAGAAAGGCGTGGTCGAACACCTCCTTGATCTGACGGTAGAGGCTGCCGCGCATCTCCAGTACCTCCGCGCTCATTCCGGCCAACCGGTCGCGTTCGCCGGCGGCCTCCTGCCACAGCTGCAGCCCGCCCCACCCCATCGCGCCGGAAAACAGCAGCAGACCGAGATAGAACGCTGCGTAACGCAGCTGCAGTCTTTTCAGGGAATGCGCTTCACCGACGAAATGGCTGGCCAAGGCCCGGACACGCCTCATGGTTGATCGGCGAAGACAGTGCAAGAAACACGCCCGGAACCAGGCGGCATGCGGCGACCGACGACGACCGGCGCCGCCGTCACCCGAGGCGGCAGCGTGCGGACGCCACATGACGATGGCGCAACCTGGGCGACACGGCCGACGGGCACGGCGAAGCCGATGTCACACGCGGAGAGACCACCCGAGGCGCACAGCCGGGTGGCTGACTGAAACCATGTCGTGTCATATCAACCACCATGAGAAACCGTCTGTCATGGTGGACCGACACCTCCCGTCGCGCCCGGGAAACACACCTGCATTACCGGTGAGCGACACCTTGGTCCGGTCCGCAGCGGCGGCTACCATCGCGCCGGATGCGACATCGAGGAGCGCGGACTCCGTCAGCGTGACATCCGAGGCCAGCAGAGGAGAGAAAGGGGCGGCACCGCGCCGCTGATGCCCGCCTCCGAAACTGGAGGTGTAAACGAAAAAAGCGCCTGAAGATGAATCTAAGCGATTGATTCATCGACAATTTTAAGTGACAAAAAGGGGCGTCGTTCACATCGTGGACTGGGAGGCGCATAAAACCTCAGCTTTTTGTGATCTGAAGTTTGAGGCACTCCCATTAATACCATCAGGCCTTTCAGCCCTGCTATTGCAGCTTCTGAAACTCGTCTCGCAGCAGGGTGACTACATCCACAAGCTTCAGCTCCGGCAGCCGGTTCTTTTTCAGGAACGCAGTCCATTGCGCGCTCTTCGCGGTATCTCGTGCGAAAGCCTCGCTCAAGCCCGAAGGGGTGGTGTCCGGCACTTGCAGTTGCCGCCGAGCAAAAGTCGCGGCGATGGCATAGCGCAGTTCGGCCGATTGCAACGCCCCCTCAGTGAGCAGCACCCACAGATCGAAGTAGTCCTTCATCCGGGTGTTGGCCATGCCGAGCAGGCACACCGCATGGAATTTCTCGGCGACCACGGTGTATTTCGGGTACGAGCGCAGTTGTGGTGCGGGCAGGTCGTCGAGCATCACCGGGTAGCTCACCGATTCCGGCGCCGGTGTGACGGCGTCGCCAAAACCAATATCTACCTGCAGCGTAATGCGAGCGCCGTCGAGCTGTGCCAGCAAGTCGATCCGCACACCGCCGTAACCCGCCTCCTTGCGGATCACCGAGCCCTTGATCGATGCGGGATCGAACGCGATACCGTCTGCCACCTCCGTCGCACAGATTTCACGGAAGGCTGCAACGGCAGTATCGATGTCGTCCGGTCCAAAGCCCAGCAGGTCGGCGTCGCGTGTCGGCCGGTGGGGCTGGTCGTACCACAGCGAAAACAGCAGCGCACCCTTGAGCAGGTAGGTGTCGGCATGGGGTGAGATCGACAGCCGATACAGCAATCGCTCCAGCCCGTAGTGGGTGAGGATCAGGTTGAAGTCCTGCTTCGTGGCATCGGCGCGTTGCTTCAAGCGGGCGCGAATGGAGGCGGCCAGGTTGCGGCTCATGCCGCCACGCTCTCTAGGTAGGGGCGCATCACATTGGCTACGCGGTTGACCGCGGCGTAGTGGCAGAGGGCATCCATGGTCAGCTTGCGCTGAGACCAGCCATCGCGCAGCGCCTCCAGCGCCACGTCCAGACCGATCTTGTTGCGGTACTTGAAGCAGTCGGCCACCGTCTTGCTGGCGTTGAACACCGGGACCTGCACACCATCGATTTCGATGGGTTCAACGCCTTCGGACAGGGCCTGTCCCGACATGCGCACCACACGCAGCGCCGGCTGGTCCAGTCGGGGTGTAGGTGTGTGCGGGGGGATCGCCAGCCAGACCTCGAACGGCGCCTGGGTGCCGATGCCATGGACGCGCAGCGCTGAAAGCAGACACACGACACCACGCGGCGCCCGCAGGAACACTTCAGCCAGCGACCGGTGTTCACTGAGTGCCCGCCCCGGCAGGCTGTAGATGCCGCGTGCCACACGCTCCAGTTTGCCCGCCGCGACCAGCCTGCTGAGTACAACAGTCGGCAGCGCCTGCGCGGTCAGGTCGCGCGCACGCAGAAGCGGCTGGCGCCCGGCGAGCGCGAGCACGGCGTTTTCCATCGTTGAGTTCTTGCCATGGACCATTCATGCAGTTTGTTGCAAAATCTAGTCATTAGTCAATAAACAACTAAAGAACGAAACAAGCTCTGCAATCTGGTCGAGCATCCCGGTTTAGTGCCTTATCTGTGCACTTGCCACCAACAGGGCTGATTCCAACCGACCCCTGCTTGCCGCCCTGAGCTTCAGCAGTCCAATCTCGCGCGCCATGGCAACAAGCGCTTCTTCTCCAGACCGCCCCCGGTCGAGCACCCACCGTGCCAGCGACACCAGCTCCGTCTCGCAGATTTCTTCTACGCCGCGGGCGCTGTCTTCATCTGATGGCCAGCGGAAATTGAAGCGGGCCTGGGTGTCGACGCCTCGCGGCCAATAGAACGTGCCGCCGGATTCCTCTGTCGATTCAAACAGCCGCCGCGCGATCTGCTCTACCCGTTCCTGAATCCGGCTTCCCGTGCGCTGGAAGCCATGTGCCCGTGCGATGCGGCGCGCCAGCACCGCATCCAGCACCGGCCCTTCGCGGTGCACGACCCACTCCACCATCGGCTGTAGCACCGTGTCGTAGCTGATCTCATAGAACAGGTCGGCAGAGATGGCGCCATGCGGTACCGCGTCGGCGGGCTGCGATACCTGGAAGCGGCGATCCCTTTGTGTGTTGGCGCCCCCAAGAACAGGCGGTGGCGGCGTGAATGCCGACCGGGCGTAGACCGCTTCGGCTGGCTCGTCCGCGTCTTCATGAGCACTATTAGCCAGAGGCGGCCGTCCTGCCGCCGCACGCGTGATGGCTGCGTCGGCCTCCCCTATCACCTGAAGACTGGGCGTTGCTTCGTCGTAGTGCGGTGCGAGAACCTCTTGTTTAGGGGCAGCCTCGGCTTCGGCGGCTTGGCGTTCTCGGTCCTTTTCGAGCAACTCGGTCAGCGCGACATGCACGCGTTCCAGCGTACCGCCCGGATTCACCCACCAGTCGGTGGACCAGATGCGCACGATTTCCCAGCCAAGTCCACGCAGCACCTGTTCGCGCAACTTATCCCGGTCGCGCGCGGTGGCTGAGCGGTGGTAGGTGGCGCCGTCACACTCCACCCCTGCGAGGTAGCGACCTGCGAAGTCGGGGTGCACCACGCCCAGGTCCACGCGGAACGACGATGCGCCGATCTGGGTGTGTACCTGCCAGCCTTTTCGTCCCAGCGCTTTCGCCACACTGGCTTCGAAAGGGCTCTCGAAGTCGCCCTGACTGCCATGGTGTGCTTCGGCCAATGCACGCGGCCCGAATTCTGCAAACTCCAGGAAGTGCTTCAGGTCGCGCACGCCGGCCGCCTTGGTCCGCGACAGGTCCATCTGTTCGCCGCGCAGGCTGGAGAACACCCGCAGTTCGTGCCGTGCGCGGGTCACGGCCACGTTCAGGCGCCGCTCGCCGCCGTCGCGGTTCAGCGGGCCGAAGTTCATCGACACAGCCCCGGCCATGTCCGGCCCGTAGGTGATGGAGAAATACATGATGTCGCGCTCGTCACCCTGCACGCTCTCCAGGTTCTTCACGAACACCGGTTCGAGCTCCATTTCTGAGAAGTAGGGTTCCAGGCTGGGGTCTTTGCGGCGCTCATCGTCCAGCAGGTCTTCGATCAGTCCCTGCTGCTCCGAGTTGAAGGTCACCACACCAATGGTCAGGCCCGACTCCCGGAAACCCGGGCGCTTGAGTCGGCTCACCAGATCGGCCACCAGGGCCTGGGCCTCCGGTTGGTTGATGCGGGCGCCGCCTTTTTCATAGCGCCCCTCCACCAGGTGAAAGCTGACGGCGCGGTCGTCGGTGACGGGCGACGGAAAGGTGACGAGGCCACCCCCGTAGTAGCGGTGGTTGCTGAAGGCGATCAGGCTTTCGTGGCGCGAGCGGTAGTGCCACGACAGGTTGCGTGTGGGCAGGCTGGCACCCAGGCACTCGTCGAGGATGCTTTCCAGGTCGCCTTCCACGACGTCGTCGTCACCATCGGTGCTGTCGCTGCGACCGAAGAAGTTGGTGGGGGGCAATTGTTTCGGGTCGCCCACCATCACCACCTGCTTGCCGCGTGCCATGGCGCCGATGGCGTCCCACACCGGGATTTGAGACGCTTCATCGAACACCACCAGGTCGAAGTTGCTGGCCTCGGCCGAGAGGTACTGCGCGATCGACAGCGGGCTCATCAGCAAACACGGAGTCAGTCGCAACACCACCGACGGAATCTCTTGCAGCAGTTGACGCAGCGGTTTGTGTTGCTTCTTCTTGGTGATCTCATGACGCAGGATGCCCCACTCGCTATTGCGTTGGATGCTGTCGGTCGCCGGCAGGTTGGCGCACAGCTTGGCGCGAATCCACTCGCGGGACACCTTGGTGAACTCGTCATCCAAGGCACGAAACTCCTGAATACGAAGTTCGTGCTCTGCTGAGACGAATCGCTTGAGAACCTCGTCTTCGTCGACCGCTTCCGCAAGCCACCAGCGGGCATAGTTCACTTCGAACGCGGCGGGCACCTGCGCTGGGGTTACATCACCCACCTCGATAGCGCCCACCAGTGCCGGGAGTCCTGCATTGCGTGCATCGACCTGAACGTAGCGCCAGGCGCACCATGCGTGCAGGCCGTGGTGATTTGCCTCAAGTTGCACCGCCGTCTCAGCCAGCTCGACGGGCTCAAGGTCTGCGAACGAGCGGCGGACGGTATCTGGTTGTGCGGCGTTGTTGCAAAACTGGTCTGTCGCACCGTTGAGGTCTGTCAGCTTCGCCATGACCCAGTGGCAGGCTTGCCCAATCACGCCTGAGTCACCCAGTTCAGAGCGACGCGTTGCGAGCACCTGATGAAAGCTGCGACGAGCCCCGGCAGCGGCAGAGGGATCCAGTCCAAGGCCAGATAAGCCAGCCTTCAGCCACGCATGGAACTTCAGTGCTCGCTCGATCCCGTCGATGTCGGTATCCAGTGCATTCCAGACGCCAGGGCATTCGGTCGCGAGACCAGTCATGGAAAGCAGCCGTGCTTCCACCGCACTGCGTCTCTGCAACCACTCATGCTGCTGCTGCAGGGCTGGGCCGCATCGCCCTTCGGCTACCTCCTGATGCGGTGCCTGCAACATGCCTCTTTGAAGCAAGACCAATCGCTCGCGCTCAAATGCGAGCGCTGAGCGAAGAACTGCGGAATCGGTGTTGTGCCCCTGCCAAAGTCCATGGCTGCTTTCCGAGAGCGAAGCACACTCGGTCAAGCGATGGTCCAGGTCCAACAAGGTTTTCAGGCGTTGAACCTCCCGTGTCCAGCGCTCGCCACAGTACCCCTCCAATGCAGCGGCCAGACCCTCCAGCGCAAAGGGCTTGCGCATGCGTGCAGCATGCAGAGCCGTGTTGGCTTTCAAGGCGCTACGGGCGTGATCAACCCGGGTCTTGATGCCCGCCCATAAGCCTTCAGCAGCAGCACCTGGGTTCAGTTGTTGGACCTCTTCACGTAGGCTCTTGATGCGCACGAGCGCAGACAGATCAGCGGCGACACGTGGTTCACCGGTGCCCTCGATGGCACCTTCCAGCGCGCTGCGCACTTTTCGCTTGCCCACCCATGACATCGGCCAGAACGCCTTCTCAGCCTTGGCCCAATCGCGCTGCAGCTGAGACACATTGAGCTGTCCCACACCTGATCCGTACTTCACGGAGAGACCAGCGCGCAGTTGGCTGATTTCCTCGATCAACTGCACCCCGCGTTCAATCTCATCGCTGACGGCAGGTGGCCATGGCGTTCCGAGTTCCGTGTGCAGGGTTCGGTACTTGTCGAGCAGGTCGAGCGCCTGGGACATTCGAGTTTGCAGCTCTGCCGGCCACGGAGCGGACATCTTCGACGAGATTTCCTGGTGTTGGCCGAGCAGTTCATTGCCAGTTTTCAGGGCGGCGCAGATGGTCTCACTGTCCGGCAGCGCACAGAAGCTCCAATCTTGAGAAGATGCCTGAGGCAAGGCCTTGGCGAGTACACCGAGAGCCGCGCGGGTTTGACGATGCAGCGCCGGCCATTCCATGCCGAGCAGTTGTCCCAGGGCTTGCGCGGCGGCCTGGAAGTCACGACTGGCGGTTTGCAGCGCCTGTGCTGACCTGACCATTTCCTGTTGCCACTTGGCGGACCATTCTGTGACGTGCACCGGCACGAGGGGGCCGGTCAACAATTGATCCGGGTTCACAGCCACTGCGTTGGCCTGCAACCTGCCAGCGACACTACGCAGTTTGGTCAGCGCAGCCTCGTCGTGGGCCCGGGGAGAATCCCAGCTGAATCGTAGGTTCGGCAACGCATCGCCTCCGACAACACACCCGATGGCTTTGAAGATCGTCCAACCGTTGCTGTGGCGGTGGTGAAGGCGCTTAACATAGGTAGACAGGTGCTCGCGCACTTGACCCAGTTGCCGGGCCTTGGCTTCCCAGGTGGCTGCGTCCACTTCACCTTTGGACTCCCAGGATTTTTGAAGCTGGCTCAGCACGTCGAGCTTGCGACTCTTGTTTGAATGCAATTCGAGGCAGAACTCCCCCAGCCCCACTTCGCGCAGGCGGCGGAAGACGACATCCAGCGCAGCGATCTTTTCAGCTACGAAAAGTACGCGCTTGTTTTCAGCCAGGCACTGCGCGATCAGGTTGGCAATGGTCTGACTCTTGCCCGTGCCAGGCGGACCGATCAACACGAAGTCCTTGCCTCTGGCGGCAGCCATGACGGCAGACAGCTGGGACGAGTCTGCGGGGAGTGGGCTGAAAACCTGCTGCGGCGGGTAGTCAGTGTCCAGCCTCTGGGTCTCGGGGAAGGGCGTTGTGGATGGGTAGGGTTCGCGCGGCGAGTCGATCAGGTGCGCCACCACTGGCGACTTGCGCAAATCGTCGGTGCGATCCGACAAGTCCTTCCACATCAGGTACTTGGCAAAGGAGAACATCGACA
>VFQN01001536.1_pt1 | contig 38259 bp, 30 predicted proteins | sample 3512371 | NCBI WGS metagenome assembly VFQN01 (sample SAMN10412370, study PRJNA504923) | tailings metagenome | isolation source: Replicate 2 from Balatoc abandoned mine | place: Philippines: Itogon, Benguet | collected 2017-08-28
TGACGCGTACCAGTCCCAACGGACGCCGGGAGCAAGTGTTCACGCTCAACCCCTATTGGGCCCGTGTCCACCTCGCCGAGCGGCCCGACGGCGCCAACCGGCTGTTCCTGCGCTCCCACGGCAGGGCGTACTCGATCGGCACCTTTCTTACCGACGACGAGCGACGCGACCTGGCGGCTGCCCTGGATCGCGCCCTCGCTACGGTCCGCGCAGGACCGGCGCAGCCCCGAGCCGGCACATGATCGACCATATCTCGATTGCCGTTCGCGACCTCGAGGCCAGCGCCGCCTTCTACGCCGCAGCGCTCGCGCCACTGGAACTCACCCGCCTCGTCGACCGGCCAACCATGATCGGCTTCGGCAAACGCTATCCCGAGCTGTGGCTCAACGCGCGCCCCGCCATGGCCCCGCTTCCCGCCGATGTCGGCGCGCACGCGGCATTCCGCGCACCGAGCCCGGAAGCTGTCGCCGCCTTCCATGCCGCCGCACTCGCCGCCGGCGGCACCTGCGACGGCCCGCCCGGCCCGCGGCAGGCCGCCATGACCACCTACTACGGCGCCTTCGTCCGCGACCCCGACGGCAACCGCATCGAGGCCGTACACTTTCCACGCCCGGCGGCTTAATCGGCCACACGAATCCCGCCAATTCACACGCACGCGCCATGTGGCGCGCCGCCTGCGTTGCATTGCCAAAATGGCCGTGCAATCAGGGTGTGGGCGGCAACGGACGGCGAATCGGCCGGTCCGGTATCCGACGGCACGGGGGTGGGAGAGACCGCATGACCAGCGCTGCAGCCAAGCTCGAGCAGGGGCTGATCTTCATCGGCCAGAGCGACCCCGACCAGGGCGGCGGGGCGGAATGCCTGGAATTGAAGCTCGCCAACCGCCACGGGCTGGTCACCGGCGCGACCGGCACCGGCAAGACCGTCACGCTGCAGGTGCTCGCCGAGGGCTTCTCGGCCGCCGGCGTGCCCGTCTTCGCCGCCGACATCAAGGGCGACCTCTCCGGCATATCGGCCAAGGGCGAACCAAAGGACTTCCTCCTCAAGCGTGCCGAGGAAATCGGCCTCGAGGACTACGAGAACCACGCCACGCCGGTCGTGTTCTGGGACATCTTCGGCGAGCAAGGCCATCCGATCCGCACCACCGTGCAGGACATGGGGCCGCTGCTGCTGTCGCGCCTCATGGAGCTCAACGAGGTCCAGGAAGGCGTCCTCAACATCATGTTCCGCGTCGCGCAGGACGAGAACATGCCGCTGCTCGACCTCAAGGACCTGCGCGCGATGCTCGCCAACGTCGCCCAGCGCGGCAAGGAGCTGCAGACCAAGTACGGCAACGTCTCGGCGACGTCGGCCGGCGCGGTGCAGCGCCGCCTGCTGGTGCTCGAGGAGCAGGGCGCGAGCCACTTCTTCGGCGAGCCCGCCCTCAACATCAAGGATTTCATCCGCACGGCACCAAACGGCCGCGGCATCGTCAACCTGCTCGCCGCCGACAAGCTGATGAACACGCCGCGCCTCTACGCGACGTTCCTGCTGTGGATGCTCGCCGAGCTGTTTAACGAGATGCCCGAGGTCGGCGACCCCGAGAAGCCCAAGCTCGTATTCTTCTTCGACGAGGCGCATCTCCTCTTCAACGAGGCGCCGAAAGCGCTGCTCGACCAGATCGAGCGCGTGACGCGGCTCATCCGCTCGAAGGGCATCGGCGTCTACTACGTGACGCAGAACCCGCGCGACGTGCCCAACAGCGTTTCGGCTCAGCTCGGCAACCGCGTGCAGCACGCGCTGCGCGCCTTCACGCCGATCGAGCAGAAGGGCATCCGCGCCGCCGCCGAGACCTTCCGCCCCAACCCGGCGCTCGATGTCGAGCGCGTCATCCAGGAGCTAAAAGTCGGCGAAGCGCTGGTCTCGGTGCTGCACAACAAGGGCGAGCCGTCGATGGTTCAGCGGACGCTCATTCGCCCGCCGTCGGGCCGCATGGGTCCCGTAACCGCTGCCGAGCGCCAGAAGTTGATCGACGCGAGCCCGATCCAGGGCAAATACGAGGAGCTGCTCGATCGCGAGTCCGCCTACGAGATGCTGCAGAAGCGGGCGGAAACCGCGACCGCGGACGCCGAAAAGGCCAAGGAAGCAGAGACGGGCGGCTGGGGCGGCCTCGGCAAGACGATCTTCGGCCGCGGCCCGCGCGGCGGCATGTCGATGGGCGAGCAGATCACCCGCGACGTATCGCGCTCGGTCATGCGGTCGATCGTGACGCAGGTCAAGAACGCGATCATCAAATCGGTGTTTGGTGGGCGAAGTTAAAGAACGCGAAGTAGCAACGACAGCGGCGGGCGCAGCGCATGAAGGACATCCCCGTCACGCTCCATAGCTGCGTCACCGACAGCGGCCTCTCGGCCAGCGACCGCGCGTTCGTCGCCGAGTCCGTCCACCGCATCGAGACGGACTTCGCGCGCTCCTCCGACACCCACCTGATCAAGCTCGAGCTGCCCTGCCTCGCGCGCGCCGGCATCGACCTCTACCTCAAGGACGAGTCCTCGCATCCGTCGGGCAGCCTGAAACACCGCCTCGCGCGCTCGCTGTTTCTCTACGCGCTCTGCAACGGCTGGATGCACAAAGGCGCGCCCGTCGTCGAAGCCTCGTCCGGCTCGACCGCGATCTCGGAGGCGTACTTCGCGCGCCTGATCGGCGTCCCCTTCATCGCCGTCGCGCCGAAATCGACCGCGCGCCCCAAGGTCGAGGCGATCGAGTTCCTCGGCGGCGAGGTGCGCCTCGTCGAGCCGGCCGCGATCTACGACGAAGCGACGCGGATCGCCGCCGAGACCGGCGGCCACTACATGGACCAGTTCACCTACGCCGAGCGCGCGACCGACTGGCGCGGCAACAACAACATCGCCGAGAGCCTGTTCACGCAGATGCGCCTCGAGCGCCACCCCGCGCCCGCCTGGGTCGTCGTCAGCGCCGGCACCGGCGGCACGTCCTCGACCATCGGCCGCTACATCCGCTATCGCCCGCGCACGCTCGGGGCGACGCGCCTGTGCGTCGTCGATCCCGAGAACTCGGTGTTCTACGACGCCTTCCAGAGCGGCAACCGCGACCTGCGCATCGCCACCGGCTCACGCATCGAGGGCATCGGCCGCCCGCGCGTCGAGGCGTCGTTCGTGACGAGCGTGATCGACCGCATGATCCGCGTGCCGGACGCGGCCAGCATCGCGACCATCCACTGGCTCGAAGGCGTGCTCGGGCGGAAGTGCGGCGGCTCGACCGGCACCAATCTGTTCGGCGCCTTCAAGCTCGCCGAGGAGATGATCGCGCGCGGCGAGACCGGCTCGATCGTCACCCTCATCTGCGACGCCGGCGAGCGCTACGCGGGCACGTATTACGACGCGGCGTGGATCAACGCCCAGGGACTCGACACCGCGCCGTACGTGGCCGCGCTGGAGGCGTTCGCGCGGAAGGGGTGTTGAGGGGGGGGCAGTTTGGCGTTGGTTCTCGATAGCGAATTGGAACGACTCAGATATTTGAAACGCATAGTTTGAGCGCGCGCCGGCCCCACTACCCATTTTGACTGGGAGTAAGCGATGCCAATTTCCTTAAATGAATTCGCCAACTCGATCCGCCCAAGCTCGACTACACTACTTTTAGGTGCCGGATCTTCCATCCCGAGTGGCGCCCCGAGTTCCGCCGAGCTCGCGAGAGACCTAATCCACGCCTTGGATCAGTCGGAACTCGACAATCCTACTCTAGCAGAAGCCGCTGGCCTGGTCGAATTGAAATTCGGCCGACGCAAACTCTATGACCTTTTGTCAAAGCGCCTTTCGAAGCTCCGCCCAACAGGTGGCATACTTCAATTACCACGATTTGACTGGCTTTCAATATATACTACGAACTTTGACACGCTGATCGAGCAAAGCTTTAAGTTGGCGGATCGAGAAATCGATGTCTTGAGAGGCAATGCAGATTTCCGCGAGGGGGCTGACGGCGCCATTTCTCTTCACAAGATACATGGCTGCATTTCTCAGGATGTCAGCGTCGGCTCCCAGCATCGCTTGGTAATAACCGAAGCAGACTACGAAGCGGCTCAGAAATACAGGCAACTGCTGTTTGACCGAATGAAATATGAAATGATGCGGAATGATGTATTGATTGTCGGACATTCACTTGCAGACCCAGACGTCCGGAGAATTATCAATCACGTACTGAACATCAAATCGGAACAAGCGGCCCCGGGAAGAGTACTATTCTTGTGCTTCGAACCAAGCACTGATCGAGCGCTTCTGCTCGAACAGCGCGGCTTGCGCGTATCATTTGGCAGCCTTGACGACTTTATGGATCAGCTGTGGACGCGAGCACCGGCTGTCATACCAGCGGCATCGAGCGGCAACACACCTATTGCGTCTGGCAGCCGGCTCAGCACAAGACTAGTCGATGTATCCCATGCAATGACCCTTGATGCGGATCCGCATCGAATGTTCAACGGTCGTGCAGGATCTCATGCCGACATTTCAGCCAAACTATGCTTCGACCGAACACTAGCAAATAGGATTAAGGACGAGATCGCGGCGGGACAGTACAGCATCGCCTCAATATTGGGCCCAGCCGGCGTGGGTCAGACGACGCTGGCGCGTTTGGTTTGCCAAGCACTCGTGCGAGAAGGCTTCCTTGCGTGGGAGCACAAAGCCGACACCTATTTTGATGGCAGAGAATGGGTGCAAGTAGCAGATAAACTCACCAAATCCGGCCAACGCGCTGTTCTTTTAGTCGACGAATGCCACCGGGAAATGCGCCAACTAAACCTGCTTTGTGATCACTTGGGCAAGGAGAAGAGCGGCCTCCACGTTGTCGCTAGCTCATCTGGGGCGCAATGGCGCCCACGCATAAAATCTCGTCATTTTTTTGCGCCTGGCAAAGGAAAAAATTTCTGGATTGATCGGCTTGAGGACGCAGAACTTCATAATCTACTCCACTTTCTGGATTCCACCCCCCGCGTCAGAGACCTTGTAGACCCGCATTTTTTACGCAACCCATATCAGCGTCGGTTCGAGCAGCTACGCCTTCGCTGTGGCTCCGACATGTTTGTCTGCTTGAAAAATCTCTTTGCCGCCGACAAGCTGGATGACATAATATTGAAAGAATACAACGATCTTCCGGAGGACCTCCAGGATGTGTATCGGCACGTCGCAGCCATGGAATCTATGGGAATTAAAGTTCATCGGCAATTGATACTGCGGTGCACCGGCTTGCCGTCGGAGTTCGTCTCAGAGGCGCTGCACAATCTAAGGGGAGTAGTAGACGAGTATGATATCAACGAAAAAATGGGCCTCTTCGGTTGGGAAACTCGGCATTCCATAATTGCCCAGATTATTACCGCCTATAAATTCTCGGACCAAACAGAACTAGCCAGCCTGATCGAGCGGATAATCGGGAATTTGAACCCCACCATCAACATTGAACTGCGGTCTGCAATTGGATTGTGCGATCGTGAATATGGAATCGGTAGGCTCAGCTCCAGAGATGTTCAGAATAGGTTCTACCGCGATATAATATCGCTTATTCCCAACGAGCGAGTGCCGCGACACCGACTCGTTGGAAATCTCTTAAGCTTGGACAAGCTTGAGGAGGCCGACCACGAAATCCGCCAAGCGGAGCGGACAGTTTACTTGGACGCGCCACTGATGCGCTACCGAGTCCGAGTGGGGTTGAGACGGGCCGAATTGTCTCCTGGGTTGGAGAAGACTGACCGGAGGGCGATCGCGTCGAGGGCCTTGGAAATCGCGAAAGCCGGAGTGAAGAAGTACCCAAAAGATAAGTTTATGTATGCAACCGAGTGCGATGCTGCTCGGGCGTACGTGACCTATGGGGGGGAGAGCACCGTTTACGCCGAAGCGATCGACGCCATGAATTCTGCATACGCAAGTATTCTTGATCCGGAAATGGCTGAAGGCATCCGCCGCCATGAGTCGGAATATCGGCGAGTTATGAACGCTTCCCTTTGACCCGCGAGACCCCACCCCATGTCCCGCATCACCCTCGCCCTCTCCATCGCTGCGGTCCTGATCGGCGTCGTCGCGTGGGAAGCGGCGGTGCCGGCGGGCACGCGCAAGGAGGCGTGGGACCTGCCGGCCTACTGGCAGATCGCCTATCCGATGATGGTGGCGGGGTCGTTCGTGCTCGGCGTCCTCGGTCCGGCGCATCCCGTGCGCTGGGGCCTGCTCGTCGGGCTCGGCCAGGGCGTGTGGTCGCTGATCGTCACGGCCCTGCAGAAGGGCATCCCCAACCTGCTGCCGCTCGGCCTGATCATGTTCGCGATCCTGAGCGTGCCCTGCATCGCCGCCGCGTGGGCCGGCGGATGGCTCGGCCGCCGGCTCGGGTTCTGACGCGCCCGGCGCTGCCCTCCCCTCCCCCTCCCTTGCCAACCTCTTGGCCCTCCACTATAACCCGCACGTTCGAGCCGTCCGGCGGGGCATGCCGTGGCGGCTTTGATGCTTTGCATCACGCCCGCATTGCGCGGGTCACGCGGGAAATTCCCGCGTAAAATCAATAGAATGGAGAGCCAAATGCCCAAGATGAAGACCAAGAGCGGCGCCAAGAAGCGCTTCAAGATCACCGGGACCGGCAAGGTGCTTGCCGCGGCCCAGGGCAAGCGTCACGGCATGATCAAGCGGACGGCCAAGTTCATCCGCAGTGCCCGCGGCACCATGACCCTGAACGACAGCGACGCCGGCATCGTCAAGAAGTACATGCCGTATAACCGCTGAGCCGGCTTTCGCCCTCAGCCCGCTGTCCCCTTTCACGATCCTGAAGTTCTAGGAGAATTCCCATGGCCCGCGTCAAGCGTGGCGTGACCGCTCACGCAAAGCACAAGAAAGTTCTCAAGGCCGCCAAGGGCTATTACGGCCGGCGCAAGAATACGATCCGCGTCGCCAAGCAGGCCGTCGAGAAGGCGCTGCAGTACGGCTACCGCGACAGGAAGCGGAAGAAGCGCACGTTCCGCGCGCTCTGGATCCAGCGCATCAACGCCGCCGCCCGCGAGCACGGCCTGACCTACGGCAAGTTCATCCACGGTCTCGCCGTCGCCGGCATCGAGGTCGACCGCAAGGTGCTGGCCGACGTCGCGGTGAAGGACCCGGCGGGCTTCAAGGCCCTCGTCGAGCAGGCGAGCGCGGCGGTCGCGAAAGCGGCCTAAGTCGTCCTCCGACCAGCCGAGGCGATCATGTCCGCTGACCTAACCGCCCTCGAAGCCGAGCTGATCGGCGAGATCGCGCGCGCCGACAATCTCGGCGCGATCGAGCAGGTGCGCATCTCGACGCTCGGCAAGAAGGGCCGCGTGTCGGAGCTGATGAGCCAGCTCGGCAAGCTCGCACCCGAGGAGAGGAAGGCGTTCGGCGCCGCAGTCAACCAGCTCAAGGGCAAGGTCTCGGACGCGCTCGAGAGCCGCAAGTCGGTGCTCGAGGACGCCGCGCTCGGTGCGCGCCTCGCGAGTGAGACCGCGGACGTGACGCTGCCCGTGCGTCTCGGGCCGCAGGCCGATGGGCGCATCCATCCCGTCAGCCAGGTCTGGGACGAGGTCACCGAGATCTTCGCCGACATGGGTTTCGCGGTCGCCGAGGGGCCGGACATCGAGACCGACGATCTCAACTTCACCAAGCTCAACATTCCGCCCGAGCATCCCGCGCGCCAGGAGCACGATACGTTCTACCTGAGCCCGCGCGCCGACGGCTCGCGCATGGTTCTGCGCACGCACACGAGCCCGGTGCAGATCCGCACGATGCTGAGCCAGAAGCCGCCGATCCGGATCATCGCGCCCGGCCGCGTCTACCGCTCGGACAGCGACCAGACGCACACACCGATGTTCCACCAGATCGAGGGACTGGTGATCGACGAGGAGACGCACCTCGGTCATCTCAAGTGGTGCCTCGAGGAGTTCTGCAAGGCGTTCTTCGAGGTCGACGAAGTGAAGATGCGCTTCCGCGCCTCGCACTTCCCGTTCACCGAGCCGTCGATGGAAGTCGACGTCGACGCCGCCGCGATCGGCAAGCCCGGCCGCTGGCTCGAAATCCTCGGCTCCGGCATGGTGCATCCAAACGTGATCCGTGCCTGCGGGCTCGACCCCGAGAAGTATCAGGGCTTCGCCTTCGGCATGGGCCTCGACCGCATCACGATGCTGAAGTACGGCATCCCCGATCTGCGCGACATGTTCTCGGCCGACATGCGGTGGCTCAGGCACTACGGCTTCCTGCCGTTCGACGTGCCGACGCTCGCGGGCGGCGTGAGCAGCTAATTTGGGAGTTGTGGTCAGGAGGATCGGATGGCCTGGATTGCTTCAATTGAACGCAAAGAAGGTCGTGGAAAGCTCCAGCCCACCCAGGTCACCGCTTACGTGAAGGTCTTTCAGACGGATGATCGCAACTCGATCATCCAGATCGACACGTACGGCTCGTCCGACCGCGAGATGCCAAACAAGCAGAGCCAGACTCTTCAGCTTGGACGCGAGGCAGCAAAGCAGCTCTACGACCTACTAAGCGAAACATACAATTTCCAGAGTTAGCCCGCGAACGAGCTACCTGCGTAGCGCGCTGCCGGTCGCCGGGTCGAACAGGTGCACGCGGCCGACCGGCACCTCCAGATGGATCGCGCGGGTGCCGAGGTCCTGCATCGACGAGGGCACCGACAGCACGAACGGCTCGCCGCCGGCCGAGCCGTGCACGAGCCGGTTCGGCCCGAGCTCCTCGACAAACTCGGGCTTGATGACGAAGCCCGTCTCAGCGCCCGCAGTGGCCGCCGTCATATCCTCCGGTCGGATGCCGACCTCGACGGCGGCGCCCTCCGCGGCGTCGAACGCGGCGGGATCGAAGCTGAGCGTGCCCGAACCAGCAACCTCGACCTTGCCCCGACCGGTCACGCGGCCCGGCACCAGGTTCATGGCCGGCGAGCCGATGAAGGTCGCGACGAAGCGCGTCGCTGGCCGCGTGTAGACGTCAGTCGGCTTGCCGACCTGCTCGATACGGCCATGGTTCATGACGACGACGACATCGGCGAGCGTCATCGCCTCGACCTGATCGTGCGTGACGAAGATCGACGTCGCCTTGAGGCGATTGTGCAGGCGGCGGATCTCGATGCGCATCTGCAGGCGCAGCTTGGCATCGAGGTTGGAGAGCGGCTCGTCGAACAGGAACGCCTGCGGCTCGCGCACGATGGCGCGGCCCATGGCGACGCGCTGGCGCTGGCCGCCGGAGAGCGCGCGCGGGCGCCGCTCGAGGTAGTCCTCGATCGCGAGCATCTTCGCGGCTTCGCGCACGCGCTTCTCGATCTCGTCCTTTGATGTGCCGCGATTGCGCAGGCCATAGGCCATGTTGTCGTACACGCTCATATGCGGATAGAGCGCGTAGTTCTGGAACACCATCGCGATATCGCGGTCGGCCGGCTCGACCTCGTTGACGACGCGATCGGCGATCTTGCACGTGCCGTCGGTGATCGTCTCGAGGCCCGCGATCATGCGGAGCAGCGTGGACTTGCCGCAGCCCGAAGGCCCGAGCAGCACGGTGAACGAGCCGTTCGCGATCGAGAGCGATAGCTCCTTGATGGCCTCGACCCCGCCCGGGTAGACCTTCTTGACCTTGTCGAGCACTACCGAAGCCATGCGGCTACTTCTCCGTATCGACCAGTCCCTTGATGAACCAGCGCTGCATGAGGAGGACGACCGCGACGGGGGGAAGCATCGCGAGGATGACGGCGGCCATGACGAGCGGCCACTGCGGATCGGTGTCCGCGACGTTGATCATGCGCTGGATGCCCATCACGACCGTCAGGTACTGACGGTCGGTGGTCATCAACAGCGGCCAAAGGTACTGGTTCCAGCCGAACGTGAACATGATCACGAACAGCGCCGCGAGATTGGTGCGCGACAGCGGAAGCAGAATGTCCTTCATGAATTTCACGGGCCCCGCGCCGTCGATGCGCGCGGCCTCGGTAAGCTCGTCGGGCACTGTCAGGAAGAACTGGCGGAACAGGAACGTCGCAGTCGCCGATGCGATCAGCGGGATCGTCAGGCCGGCGTAGGAATTCAGCATCCCGAGATCGGCGACAACCTTGAACGTCGGCACGATGCGCACTTCGACCGGCAGCATCAGGGTCATGAAGATGATCCAGAACACGGCCATGCGGAAGGGGAAGCGGAAGTACACGATCGCGAACGCCGCGATGAATGAGACGAAGATTTTTCCGAGCGCGATGATCATCGCCATGATGAAGCTGTTCAGCATCATCCGCCCGAGAGGCACGCCACCGGCTGTCGGATTGATCATGCCGTCGAACAGCATCGTTTTGTAGTTGTTGAAGAACTGCGTTCCCGGCCAAAGCGGGATCGGCGCCGTCATGATGTCCTTGGCGTGGTGCGTCGAGGCGACGAACGTCACCCAGATCGGGAACGCGACCACGAAAATGCCGAGGATCAGCACAGCGTGCGCAATTAATGTCGCGAAGGGACGGCGCTCGACCATCAGTAAGCCACCCTGCGCTCGATGTAGCGGAATTGGACGACGGTAAGCGCGACCACAATCGCCATCAGGATGACCGACTGAGCGGCCGAGGCGCCGAGGTCGAGCCCGATGAAACCGTCGTTGAACACCTTGTAGACGAGGATCTCGGTCGCCTTGGCGGGACCGCCGCTGGTGGTCGCGTGCACGATGCCGAACGTATCAAAGAACGCGTATACGACGTTGACGACCAGCAGGAAGAACGTCGTCGGCGACAACAGCGGGAAGACGATCGTCCAAAACCGCTTGGCGGGTCCGGCACCATCGATTGCCGCGGCTTCGATCAGCGATTTCGGGATCGCCTGCAGGCCGGCGAGGAAGAAGACGAAGTTGTAGCTAATCTGCTTCCAAACCGCAGCGATGGTGATCAGCGCGAAGGCATCCTGGCCGCGAATCTGGTGGTTCCAGGGGTAGCCAAACGCGTGCATCGCGTAGGCGACGATGCCGATCCGCGGGTTGAACATGAACACCCACAGCGCGCCGGCGACCGCGGGCGCGACCGCGTAGGGCCAAATCAGCATCGTCTTATAGCCGGTGGCGCCCTTGATCACCCGATCGGCCATGACGGCGAGCAGAAGTGCGAGACCCATCGCCGAACCGGCGACGAGAATGCTGAACAGGGCGGTGCGGCTAAAGGATTCGAGATAGTCGCGGTTGCGGAACAGTGAGGTGAAATTATCGAACCAGACGAATTGGCTCTTGAGCCCGAACGGATCCTCGAGCAGCACTGACTGATAGAGCGCCTGGCTCGCCGGCCAGACGAAGAACACGAACGTGATGATGAGCTGAGGCGTGACCAGTGCCAGCGGCAGCCAGTAGGAATGGAAGACCGCGCGCTTCTCCATGTGTGTTCAGGTCCGCCGGCGGGGGTGCAGCTTGAAGGCGCAACAGTCGGGCATTGAAACAGAGAAAGGGCGGATGCCGCTCGGCATCCGCCCTCTCGATCACTTTACTTGTTGGCCGCTTCAAAGCGACGAAGCAGCTCGTTCCCGCGCGATACCGCCGTGTCGAGGGCCTCCTTGGCCGACTTCTTGCCCGACCACACCGCCTCCAGCTCCTCGTCGATGATGTCGCGGATCTGGACGTAGTTGCCGAACCGCAGACCCTTCGAGTTGGCGGTCGGCGGGTTCAGCGTCATCTGCTTGATCGAGACGTCGGTGCCGGGGTTCTTGGCGTAGTAGCCCTGCTGCTTGCTGAACTCATAGGCTGCCATGGTGATCGGCAGGTAGCCGGTCTCCTGATGCCACTTGGCCTGGACATCAGCCTTTGAGAGGTAGTTGAAGAACTCGCCGACACCCTTGTAGGTCGCCGCCGGATGACCGGCGAGCACCCACAGCGTGGCGCCGCCGATGATGGAGTTCTGCGGCGCGCCTTTCACGTCGCTCCAGTACGGCAGCATACCGACGCCGACCTCGAACTCCTTGGCATTGGCGCGCACGCCGGCAAGCGACGCCGACGAGTTCATGTACATCGCGCATTCCTGCGTATAGAACTTCGGCGCGCTGTCCGCGCGACGGCCACCGTAATCGAAGATCTTCGACTTCTGCCACTCGCCCATGGCCGAGATCAGCTTGACGTGTAGCGGCGAGTTGAACTGGAACTCGGTGTCGAGCCCGTCGAAGCCGTTCGACTTGGAGCCGATCGGCACATTGTGGAGCGCCGAGTAATTCTCGATCAGCAGCCACGCCGGCCAGCCGGTGGTGAAGCCGCACTTCACGCCCGACGCCAGCAACTTCTTCGAAGCCGCCTCGACCTCTTCCCACGTCGCCGGCGACTTCTCGGGATCGAGGCCGGCCTTCTTGAACAGGGTCTTGTTGTAGAACATGATCGGCGTCGAGCTGTTGAACGGCATCGACAGCATGTTGCCGGCGCTGTCGCTGTAGTAGCCCGTGACCGTCGGGAGATAGTTCTTCGGATCGAACGCCAGGTTCTGATCCTTCATGAGCTGGTACACCGGGTAGATGGCGCCCTTGGCTGCCATCAGCGTCGCGGTGCCGACCTCGAACACCTGCACGATGTGCGGATGCTGCTTGGCGCGGAAGGCGGCAATCGCACCGGTCATCGTCTCGGTGTAGTTCCCCTTGTAGATGGGAACGATCTTGAAGTCCTTCTGGGTGGCATTGAAGCCGGCGGCAATCGCATCGACCTTCTGGCCGAGTTCGCCGCCCATGGCGTGCCACCACTGGATCTCCTGCTGGGCCATCGCCGGAGCAGCGATAAATGCACTGGCCACCACACCCGCAAGGGCGTGTCTTACACGTCGCAACATCATTCGACCTCCCATTGGTCACCGCTTGGATGCGGATGCTCTTATTGGACTTTTATGACAACCTAACGAAAACATCCAGCACAAGAATTCTGGACCTTCACCAGGCTTAGCGCGCTCAGTTTTCTTCCATCTTGAGCGCCGCGATGAACGCCTCCTGCGGGATCTCGACGGAGCCGAACTCGCGCATCTTCTTCTTGCCCTTCTTCTGCTTGTCGAGAAGCTTCCGCTTGCGCGAGATGTCGCCGCCGTAGCACTTCGCGAGCACGTCCTTCCGTAGCGCGCGGATGGTTTCCCGCGCGATCACCTTGGCTCCGATCGCGGCCTGGATCGGGATCTGGAACAGGTGCGGTGGGATCAGCTCCTTGAGCTTCTCGCACATCGCGCGCCCGCGCTGCTCGGCGCGGCTCTTATGCACGATGATCGAAAGCGCATCGACCGCGTCACCGTTAACCAGGATCGAGAGCTTGACGAGATCGCCCTCCTCGTAGCCGACGATATGATAGTCGAACGACGCGTAGCCGCGCGAGACGGACTTCAGGCGATCGTAGAAATCGAACACGACTTCGTTCAACGGCAGCTCGTAAACGAGCATGGCGCGCGTGCCGACGTACGTGAGGTTCTTCTGACGGCCGCGGCGGTCCTGGCAGAGCTTGAGCACAGCGCCGAGATATTCGTCCGGCACCAGGATCGTCGCTTCGATCCAGGGCTCCTTGATGTGATCGATGCGCACGGGATCCGGCATATCCGCCGGGTTGTGCATTTCGATCATCGTGCCGTCGTTCATGTGCATATGGTAGATGACCGACGGCGCTGTCGTGATCAGGTCGAGGTTGAACTCGCGCTCGAGCCGCTCGGTGATGATCTCGAGATGGAGCAGCCCGAGAAAGCCGCAGCGGAAGCCGAAACCCAGCGCCGCCGAGCTCTCGGCCTCAAACGAGAAGCTCGCGTCGTTGAGGCGCAACTTGCCCATTGCATCGCGCAGATCCTCGAAGTCAGCCGCGTCGACCGGAAAGAGGCCGCAGAACACTACCGGCTGTGCCGGCTTGAAGCCGGGTAGCGCCTCCGCCGTCGGGTTCTTCTCGTCAGTGACGGTGTCGCCGACGCGCGTATCGGCGACCTGCTTGATCGCCGCGGTGAAGAAACCGACCTCGCCCGTACGCAACTCGGCGAGCATCTCCTGCTTGGGCCGGAAGATGCCGACGCGATCGACCTGGAAAGTCGTATCGGTGGCCATCAGCTTGACCTTCTGGCCCTTCTTCAAGACCCCGTCGATCACTCGGACAAGCACGATGACGCCGAGGTAGGCGTCGTACCAGCTGTCGACCAGCAGCGCCTTGAGCGGCTTGTTCTTGTCCCCTTTGGGCGGCGGCAATCGGGTTACGATCGCCTCCAGCACGTCCGGCACCCCCATGCCGGTCTTGGCCGAGATCGGCACTGCATTCGACGCATCGATGCCGATCACGTCCTCGATCTGCTGCTTGATCCGGTCCGGTTCGGCGGCCGGCAGGTCGATCTTGTTGAGGACCGGTACGATTTCGAGATTGTGGTCGATCGCCTGGTAGACGTTGGCGAGCGTCTGCGCCTCGACCCCCTGGGAGGCGTCGACGACCAGCAGCGCGCCCTCGCAGGCCGCCAGAGACCGCGAGACTTCGTAGGCGAAGTCGACGTGGCCGGGCGTGTCCATCAGGTTGAGCTGATAGGTCTTGCCGTCCTTGGCCTTGTAGTCGAGGCGGACGGTCTGGGCCTTGATGGTGATGCCGCGTTCGCGCTCGATATCCATCGAATCGAGGATCTGGTCCTGCATCTCGCGGTCGGAGACGTTGCCGCAGAGCTGGATCAGGCGGTCGGCCAGGGTGGATTTCCCGTGGTCGATGTGGGCGATGATGGAGAAGTTGCGTATCAAATCGGTGTCGGTCATGGCGCGCTTGATAGCATCGCCTCCCGCACCGCAAAAGGGCCGCCTGCGAATTTGGGTGCCGGAAGCGGCCTCGACCATCGAAATTGGGCACTGCTCAACCCAAGACACACCAAAGCCCGACCGCTGGCGCGGCCGGGCTTGGAGCAGATGTACCCATCTGGCGGGTTCAGACGACGCCGGTCAGCAGCAGCACCAGAACCACAGACAGGGGAACACCAAGAAGCCAAAGAACGAGCGGCATTTCGACCTCCATGAGATTGTGATCGAAAAACGCCCGTCTCACCCGTCAGGTTCCAAGTACCGAGGTTAAAAGCGGCTTCACCCGCGCTGGGCGGCCACCTTCCGCTCGATCGCATCCCAGATCATCGCGGCGATGTCGTTGCCGCCGAACGCCTTAACCTGGCGGATGCCGGTCGGCGAGGTGACGTTGATCTCGGTCAGGTACGGCCCGATCACGTCGATGCCGGTGAAAATGAGCCCGCGCGCCTTCAGATGTGGCCCGAGCCGGGCACAGATCTCGAGATCACGCGGCGTCAGCTCGGTCGGCACCGCCTGCCCGCCGACATGCATGTTGGAGCGCGTCTCGTCCGCCGCCGGCACGCGGTTGATGGCCCCCGCGACCTCGCCGTCGACGAGGATGACGCGCTTGTCCCCCGCGCGCACCTCGGGGCGGAACTCCTGCACCATGAACGGTTCGCGGAACACGGTCTGGAACAGCTCGATCAGCGAATTGAGGTTGGTGTCGTCCTCGCGCACGCGGAACACGCCTGAGCCGCCGTTGCCGTAGAGCGGCTTGAGAATGATGTCCTTGTAGCGCGCGCGGAACTCCTTCACGTCCTCCGGATTGCGGGTGACGAGCGTCGGCGGCATCAGGTCCTGGAACTCCAGCACCCACACCTTCTCCGGCGCGTTGCGCACGTGCGCGGGATCGTTGACGACCAGCGTCTTCGGGTGGATGCGCTCGAGAAGATGCGTCGTCGTGATGTAGGCCATGTCGAACGGCGGGTCCTGGCGCAGCAGCACCACGTCCCACGTGCCGAGATCGATCTTGCGCGGGTTCGAGAGCTTGTAGTGATCGCCGATCCGATCCTCGACCGTCAGCGTCTGGCCCCGCGCCATCAGCTTTTCACCGTCGAGCGCGATGTTCTGCGGCGTGTAGTAGAATAGCTCGTGCCCGCGCTTCTGCGCTTCGAGCAGCATCGCAAACGTGGAATCGCCGCGGATATCGATGCGGTCGATCGGGTCCATCTGGCAGGCAATCTTGAGGGCCATGGGGCTTTTTCTCCGGCGCGGACGCGCGGTCGTTCTGGTTCGGCGCCCATGCAAACGGGGCGGGAAGCGGGAAGTCAATCTCTATAATCTGCGCGGTCGGCAACGCCTCCGGCTAGCTCTTAGCGGCGCCGGTCGCCGACGGCTTCGCCTACCGGCGCCGACGCGCCCACTTTCACGGTCACATCCGCCAAAGCGCTCTTCGAGCGCTCCATATCGGTGGCGATCGAAGATCGCGAGGTGAGAATGCCGACCGGAGAAGCAGCAGCCGCGGCGCCAGTAGCCGTCATGCCGAAGGCGTGCTCCGCACGCACGGCGTTGGCGCCCGCGGAAACTAACGATCCAAAGCATTGGGTATATGCCGCGGCCATCCGCGAGCTGTGACCAATACCGCATCGAGCCCGACTTCGCGGTGCAGGTAAGCTGGATGCTTCGACAGCCAGTAGTCGGCGGCGCGACCGATGCGATCACCCTGATGCGGGGTAAGCGCGGCCTCCGCATCTTCCCGCGTCGTCCGCCGCTTGACCTCGACGAAGGCGATGCGATCGCGGCGCCTGGCGATGATGTCGACTTCGCCGTAAGGCGTGACATGGCGGCGCGCGAGGATGCGGTAGCCTTTGGCGGTTAGCAGCGCGGCGGCAATCAGTTCCGCCCAGCGCCCATGCTGCAACCGCTGGCGCCGCTCCCTGAGTCGATCGCCAGAACGCGCCACGGTTACCCCTGGTCCTTGAGTTTGAGCCCAATCTGATAGGCGCGCGAGCGGGTCACGCCGAGACCGTCGGCCACCTCGCGGGCCGCATCACGCAGGCTGGAGGAAACGAGCGCATTTCTCATCGCCGCCTCGATATCGGCGTCGCTCACCTCGTGTGCCAAAGGCGGCGCGACAACAAGGACGATCTCGCCCTTGATCGGATGCGCGGCAAGCTCCGCTGCCATCAGCGTTGCGAGCCCGCGACGCACCTCCTCGAAACGCTTGGTCAGTTCGCGCGCGACCACGACCTCGCGATCGCCGAGCACAGCCGCCACATCAGCAATCGTATCCGCGATGCGGTTCGGCGACTCGAAGAACACGAGGCTGCCGGGGATCGCAGCCAGCGATCCGAGGCGCACGCGGCGCGCTGCTTCCTTGGGCGGCAGGAAGCCGCCAAAGAAGAACCCATCGGTCGGCAGCCCCGACATCGTAAGCCCGGCGAGGATCGCCGAAGGACCCGGCAGCGCGATCACCGGATGCCCTGCCGCGACGGCCGCCCGCACGAGCTTGTAGCCGGGATCGGACAGCAGCGGCGTTCCCGCGTCCGAGATCAGCGCGATGGCTTGTCCGCTCGCAATCTCGGCGAGGACGCGCGCCTGCTCGGCGTCCTCGTTGTGCTCGTGGAAGGCGCGCAGCGGCCGCTCGATGGCGTAGCGGCTGAGCAGCGTCCTGCTGACGCGGGTATCCTCGCACAGGATGGCGTCGGCGCGGGCGAGCGTCGTGACCGCCCGCACAGTCACGTCGCCGAGATTGCCGATCGGCGTCGCGACGACGTAGAGGCTTGGCGCGAGCGGCTCGGCCATCTCGCGCGTCGCTTGTGCGGCAAGCGCGGCACCGACGCGGTCTGCCACCGCCTCGTCGGGTCCGGGCGGATCTCCCTCTCGCGAGCTGGTTCTGGACATCACGCGATTGCCATCTCAAGTTGCATTAGCTGCCAATTCCAGTGCAGGCCCTAAAGGCATGATTTTCGCCACCACCGGCCCGAATGTGACCTTCTTTGCACGTGAGTGTGGCGCATCTGCCCTGTTAAGGAAACCGGCGCCGCGCTACCGATTTTTACGGAGCGATTCTCTCGACCGGCCATAAACTTGATGGGCTGGCCATTTCAGGACCCTTTGATGTCCAGCGACCTTCACCGCCGGCCTGCCCGCCGCACCGTCCTGCGATCGATGGCCATTGCCGCCACGTCGCTGACGCTGCCCAAGCTTCTCGGCGGTTGCTCGGGCCCTGGCGCGGCCACCGGCTCGCTCGGCACCGGCGGCAGCGCGGCGGGGTCGCGCGAGGCCGCCAAGATCGCCCTCCTGTTGCCGACATCGGCCGAACCGCAGACAGCCGCCATCGCCAAGGCGATGAAACAGGCCGCCGAGCTGGCGGTGTTCGACCTGAACCAGCCCAACCTGCAGCTCATCGTCAAGGACGACCGAGGTACCGAGGCTGGAGCCCGGACCGCCGCCACGGAAGCCATCGCCGCCGGTGCCGAGATCATCCTCGGGCCGCTTTTTTCGCGATCGACAACAGCGGTGGCGCCGGTCGCCCGCCAGGCCAATGTCCCCGTCATCAGCTTTTCCAACGACCGCACCGTTGCCGGTAATGGCGTCTACCTCCTGAGCTTCCTCCATGACCAGGAAGTATCGCGGATCGTCGGTTTCGCCGCCGCGCAGGGCCGCTCGCGGATCGCGGCGCTGCTCCCACGCGACGCTCTCGGCGACCAGCTCGACCCGAGCCTCAGAGCCGCCGCCGCCCGCTCCGGCTCGACCATCGTGGCCGTCGAGCGCTATGCCCTCAACACCACCGCCATCCTCGATCCGGCGCGCAGGATCAGCACCGCCATCAAGGAGGCGCAAACAAGCGGCGCGCCCATCGACGCGCTGTTCCTGCCCGGAAGCGAGGACACGCTGCAGATGGTGGCGCCGTTCATTCCCTATCTTGGCATCGACACCCAAGCCGTGCGCCTGCTCGGCACCAGCGGCTGGGATAGCCCGGTCACGACGCGCGACAAGAGCTTCGCCGGCGGGTGGTTCGCGGCCCCAAACCCGCAGGGCTGGCGGGCCTTCGCGGACAAGTTCGCAAGGTCGTACAAAACGCCGCCGCCGCGCCTTGCCTCGCTGGCCAGCGACGCCATGGCGGTCGCCGCCGCCTTCGCCTCGGCGCCGCGCGGCAGCCGCTACTCGGCCGCCAACCTGACCCGGGCAAATGGCTTTACCGGCGTCGACGGGTCGTTCCGTCTGCTGCCGGGCGGTCTCGTCGAGCGCGAGCTGGCCATCCTGGAGGTGCGCCCGAACGGCCCGACCGTGATCGAAGCGTCGCCGTCGCAGCCGGCCCGGTTGCAGACCAGCGCCCTTGCGCCCCCAGCCCCGCGCAGCTCGCTGTTCAATCCCTGATTCCGACGTCGGCATTTTTTAGATGCGCGCTGCGCGCCTATGCAGCGTTGACATACCCCCCCAACTCGATGAAAAGTCCGCGCCGCGACAGAGCTCCGCAGCGCGAAGGCTTTTTCCGACATGGTCGAACTGACGCTCCCGAAGAATTCCCGCATCACCGGCGGCAAGACCTGGAACAAGCCCGAAGGTAAAGGCGACTGGAAGGAATTCCGCATCTACCGCTGGAATCCGGACGACGGCGCCAACCCGCGCATGGATACCTACTACGTCGACCAGTCGACCACCGGGCCGATGATCCTCGACTCGCTGATCAAGATCAAAAACGAGATCGACCCGACGCTCACCTTCCGCCGCTCGTGCCGCGAAGGAATCTGCGGCTCCTGCTCGATGAACATCGACGGCACCAACACGCTCGCCTGCCTCAAGGCGACCAGCGATGTGTCGGGCGCCGTCCGCGTCTACCCGCTGCCGCACCTCGAGGTGATCAAGGATCTGGTCCCCGACCTCACAAACTTCTACGCGCAGCACAAGTCGATCGAGCCGTGGCTGCAGACCACGACGCCGACACCGCCGACAGAGTGGCGCCAGGGCCGCGAGGATCGCGAGAAACTCGACGGTCTCTACGAGTGCATTCTCTGTGCGTGCTGCTCGACGTCGTGCCCGAGCTACTGGTGGAATTCGGACCGCTACCTCGGCCCAGCGATCCTGCTGCAGGCCTATCGCTGGGTGATCGATTCCCGCGACGAAGCAACGGGCGAGCGCCTCGACAATCTCGAGGATCCCTTCCGCCTCTATCGCTGCCACACCATCCTCAACTGCGCCAAGGCGTGCCCCAAGGGGCTCAACCCCGCCAAGGCGATCGCCGAGCTCAAGAAGCTGATGGTCGAGCGTAGAGTGTAGTTTTTCACTCTTCTCGGACGCCAACGCCTTCGGCCACTGGTGCCGCGGCCGCTGCCTCGCCGGTTGGCGTTCCTGCTTCGCGGCCTTCGGCCGCTACCGGTTGGATGACGCGATGAGCGGAAAGAGCACGCCGCCGCTCCATATACCAAGCCGATCGCCTTCGCCGGCCTCCACTGCCAGCTCCACGAGATCGTAGTAGAGCGCCCGCGTTACCAGCGCTTCGAGGCGCCCTCGCACGAGCAGATAGGGCTTCAACCCACCGCTCCCAGCCTCCTCGACGAAGCGCAACGGATGGTCGGCGCCGCACCTGACGATATCGTCGACATTCGTTCGGAAGATCAGCTCCTGCGCCGCGCGCTCGCCCTTCACCTCCATCTCGACGGCGAGAAACGGCGCATCGGCGACGGCGACATCGACCTTCTCGACGGGTGTCACGAGAAAGTGACGGCCATCCGGATCCCGCCTGAGAACCCGCGAAAACAGCTTTACCAAAGGCTTCCGGCCTATCGGGCTGCCCTGGTAGGCCCACGTGCCGTCGGCCGCGATCGCCATGCCGATATCCCCGCAATACGGGGGATTCCAGCTCTCTACCGGGGGCAGACGATCCTTGTCCTGGGCGCGCAGCATCGCTTCCAGGCCCGCAAGCGGCGCGACATCCCCGCTCGGCCGGACTGCGTCATCCTGCCTTGTTTCCGGTCGACTGCCTTCGATATCGTGTGGACCCATGAAGCAACCTTGCTTGCGTGGCTCGATCGGCGTTTGGCAACATAGCCTTTCAACCGCCGGACGCACGGCTGGTTCCTGCCAGGAGTATCCGGCGGCCCAGCAATCGACCTTACGGCGCCCGGTTGGCGCGCACTGCCTGTTTCCTCGGCATCGCGCTCCTTATTCTGACCATGTTCGCCGTCACAACGTTTCGCAACCCCAGAAAACGGCCGTATAGTCTCCCCATGACAACAGTGATCGATACCCAGGACAATATCGTCGCGCGCGTCGAGGCCGCCGGTGAGCGGGTGCGGCGCGTCCATGAAGCGGCCGGCACGGTCATCTTCGGTCAGGACAAGGTCATCGAGCAGACGCTCGTGACGATCCTCTCGGGCGGCCACGCGCTGCTGATCGGCGTGCCCGGCCTCGCCAAGACGCTGCTCGTCGAGACGCTCGGGCGCGTGCTCGGGCTCGACGCCAAGCGCATCCAGTTCACCCCCGACCTCATGCCGTCGGACATCATCGGCGCCGAGGTGCTCGAGGATGCCCAGGGCGGCCGGCGCAGCTTCCGCTTCATCCGCGGCCCGGTCTTCACCCAGCTCCTGATGGCGGACGAGATCAACCGCGCTTCGCCGAAGACGCAGTCGGCGCTGCTGCAGGCGATGCAGGAGCACCACGTGACCGTCGCCGGCCAGCGCCACGACGTGCCGGCGCCGTTCCACGTGCTCGCGACTCAGAACCCGCTCGAGCAGGAAGGCACCTATCCGCTGCCTGAAGCGCAGCTCGATCGCTTCCTGCTCCAGGTCGATGTCGATTATCCCGACACCGCCGCCGAGCGGCGGATGCTGTTCTCGACGACCGGCACCGAAGAGCGCCGCCTGGAAGCAATCCTGTCGGGCCAGGAGCTCATGAGCATCCAGCGTCTCGTGCGCCAGATACCGGTTCCCGACAAGGTCGTCGACGCGATCCTGACGCTGGTGCGCAACGCGCGTCCCGGCACTGGCGCGGACGCGGAGACGGACAAGTTCGTCGCCTGGGGCCCGGGACCGCGCGCGAGCCAGTCGCTGATGCTGGCGGTGCGCGCGAAAGCACTCATCGACGGCCGTCTCGCGCCGTCGGTGGACGACGTGATCGCGCTTGCCGAGCCGGTCCTCAAACATCGCATGGCGCTGAACTTCGCGGCCCGCGCCGAGGGCCGCCAGATCGGCGCTGTGATCGGACGGCTGGCGGCCAATCTCGCGTAGTTCCGCGTACGCGTATACCTGCCGGCCTGCATCGAAGTCGAAGAGTGGAGCAGCCATTGGCTGACAACCGTAGCGCCCCGCGACGCCCGGTCGATGGATCGGCTGGCCAATCCGGCCTCGAGGTCAGCCGCCTCGAGCTCGAAGCGCACGGCCTCGCCGACAGGCTGCCCGATCTCGTCATCGAGGCCGCGCGCATCGCGAGCACGGTCGCGCACGGCATCCACGGCCGCCGCCGCGCTGGCCCCGGCGAGACGTTCTGGCAGTTCCGCCAGTTCGAGGGCGCCGATGCCGCGACGCTAATCGACTGGCGCCGCTCGGCGAGTTCCGATCTCCTGTACGTGCGCGAGCGCGAGTGGGAGGCCGCCCATACCGTGTGGCTGTGGCCTGACCTGTCACCGTCGATGGATTTCCGCAGTACGCTGTCGCCTGTGACGAAGCGCGAGCGCGCCGTCGTGCTGCTGCTGGCGGCGGCCGAGTTGTTGGTCCGCGGCGGCGAGCGGGTGGCCCTGCTCGGCCTCGGCCGTCCGACCGCGAGCCGCAAGGCCGCAACCGTTCTCGCTGAGACCATCCTCACCAATCTCGACTCATCCCTGCTGACGACGAGCCTGCCACCCAGCATCCGCCTGCCGCGGTTCTCGGGCGCGATCCTCATCAGCGATTTCCTCGAGCCGCTCGATCAGCTCGGCCGCCGCCTCGAAGAGATGGCCGGTGCAGGCGTCAGCGGACACATCGTGCAGGTCATGGATCCGGCCGAGGAGACGCTGCCTTACGAGGGCCGCGCCGAGTTCCTCGGTCTCGAATCGTCAGGCGAGCGCTGGATCGTCGATCGCGTCGAGAGCTTGCGCGGCGACTATATCAAGCGCCTCGCCGACCATCGTGCCGGCCTCGAGGCGATCACGCGCCGCCTCGGCTGGTCGCTGCTCGTGCATCACACCGACCGTCCGCCGCACGAGGCACTCCTCAGCCTGATCATGCGGCTCGGCGGTCAGGCCGGCAGCTACCGCATGAGCGGGCCGTCCACCGATTCCGGCGCCGGGGCCGCTGTAAAGACAGAGACATCGGCGCCAGCGACGCCGCGCGATGGAGGCCACGCATGAGCATCGGCGCGCTTGCCTTCCTCAGTCCCTGGCTGCTTGGGGCGCTGGCCGCGCTGCCGGTCATCTACTGGCTGCTGCGCACCGTCCCGCCGCGTCCACGCCAGATCGCCTTCCCCCCGACGCGCATCCTCGTTGGCCTCGAAAACAAGGACAAGACGCCGGCCAAGACGCCCTGGTGGCTGACGCTGATCCGGATGCTCGCCGCGGCCTTCGTCATTCTCGCGCTCGCCGAGCCGGTTCTCAATCCGAGCCGCGAAGCCGGGCTCGCAGGCAAGGGTCCGCTGCTGCTGGTCGTCGACAACGGCTGGTCGAGTGCCAGCCATTTCGCCGCCCGCACCGAGCTCGTCGACCGCCTGATCACGGAAGCAGAGACAGCCAATCGTCCCGTCATCGTCGCGCCCACGGCGTCCAGCGCGAAGACCCTGACGCTGCGCATCGAAGCGCCGGGCGCCGCGCGCACAACTGCTGCCGCCTTGCAGCCGCAGCCATTCCAGCCGCTGCGCACCGAGGTTGCCGATCAGCTCGGACGCCTTGTCGCCGGCCAGTCTGGCGTCGACATCGTCTGGCTAAGCGATGGAATCGATCACGACGGCAAGACCTCCGCTTTCGCTTCGACACTCGCCGGCCTCACTGGCAACGGCGGGCGCCTCCAGGTCGTCACCAGCCGCCCCGGTGACGAAGCGCTCGGTGTCACCGCCGGCCTCGATCGCGACGGCAAGCTCGAAGCGACGATCGTCCGCGCCGAAGGCCCCGCCCGTCACGGCACGGCGCTCGCGTTCTCCGCCCGCGGTCAGCGCCTCGCCGAGGCGACCTATGAGCTCGGCGCCGGCGCCAAGAAGGCCGTTGCCCGCTTCGAGCTGCCGCTCGAGTTGCGCAATCAGGTCGCCCGCATCGAAGTCGCTGGCGAGCGCAGCGCTGGCACCGTCCATCTCCTCGACAGCGGCTCGCGCTGGCACCGTATCGCGCTCATCTCAGGCGAAAGCCGGGAGCAGGCGCAGCCGCTGCTGGCGCCGCTCTACTACATCGACAGAGCCCTTGGGCCGTTCGCCGAGCTCGTTCGCCAGAAGGACGCGAGCCTCGTCGGTGCGGTCAACGGCGCCTTCGAGCAGAAATCGTCGATCGTCGTCATGGCCGACATCGGTACGCTCGCCGGTGAGCTCGAGACACGCGTCAGCGAATGGGTCAAGAAGGGCGGCGTCCTCGTCCGCTTCGCGGGGCCGCGCCTCGAGAAGGGCGGCGACGATCTCCTCCCCGTCGGCCTGCGCGTGGGCGGGCGTACGCTCGGCGGCGCGCTCTCCTGGTCGACGCCACAGCCGCTCGCTCCGTTCGAGGATTCGAGCCTGTTCGCGGGCCTGCCGATCCCGCCGGACGTGACCGTCAACCGCCAGATCCTCGCCGATCCCGCCTATCTCACCGACGAGGTGAGCGTGTGGGCGCGGCTCACCGATGGCACACCGCTCGTCACCGCGCGGCGCCTCGGCGAAGGCCAGATCGTGCTCTTCCACATCACCGCCAACTCGGACTGGTCGAACCTGCCGCTGTCGGGCCTGTTCGTCGAGATGCTTCGGCGGATCTCGACGCTGGGGCGGAGCGGCGGCATCGCCGTTGGCGGCCCGGAGACGCTCGCGACTCCGACGACGCCGGCCGCCCCCGTGGCCGAGAACACCGAGGTGCTGTCGCCGACGCAGGTCCTCGACGGCTTCGGCACGCTCCGGCCGCCGACACCGACCGCGCAGGCGGTGCCGGCCCGCAGCATCGATACGCTATCGCCATCGCTCGACCATCCGCCGGGCTATTACGGCCCTGCCGCCAGTCCGCGCGCGCTCAACCTGATCACGCCGCGCACCGAGCTGATGCCGCTGCCGCGCCTGCCCAACATCGAGCAGCGCACCTATGAGGGCACGAACCCCGAGATGCTGAAACCGTGGCTGCTGTCGGCGGCGCTGGCGCTCATCTTCCTCGACATCGTCGCGGTCCTGCTGCTGCAGGGGCTGCTTTCCTCGCGCCGCCGGCCGCGGCCAGCCACAGCGGGCATCGCGCTCGTCGTCGCGGCGGGTGCCATGCTCGCGATCGCCGCCACCACCGCCTCGGCGCAGACACGTCGTGATCCCCCTCCTCGACCGCCTGCGTCGGCTGCGATGCCAACAAGCCGTGACCTGCAGATCGCCATCCAGGCGACCGGCAAAGTCTCCTTCGCGTACGTGCTCACCGGCGACGCGGCGACCGACGACACCAGCCGTGCCGGTCTCGTCGGCATCGGCCGCGTGCTCTCCGCGCGCACCTCCGTCGAACCTGGCGAGCCATTCGGCGTCAATGTCGTCACTGACGAGATCGCCTTCTTCCCGATCCTCTACTGGCCGGTCCTGCAGAACGCCACCACGCTCCCTGACGCCACCCTGGCGAAGATCGACACTTACATGAAGCAGGGCGGCATGATCATCTTCGACACCCGCGATTTCGGCACTGGATTGCCGACCGGCGTCGGCACCGGCGCAGACGGTGGCACGCCTCTGCAGCGGCTGCTCGGTCGCCTGGACATCCCGCGTCTCGAGCCGGTCCCCGAGACGCACGTGCTGACGAAGGCGTTCTACATCCTGCGTACGTTCCCGGGCCGTTGGGATGGCGGGCAGATGTGGGTCGAAGCCGAAAGCTCGGAGGCCACGGCGAACGATGGCGACACCCGCAAGGCGCGGCGCTCGGACGGCGTCAGCTCGATCCTGGTGACGCCCAACGACCTCGCCGCCGCCTGGGCGCTCGACGGGCAGAACCGGCCGATGTACCCGACGGTGCCCGGCGGCGAGGCCCAGCGCGAGATGGCCTACCGCGTCGGCATCAACATTGTGATGTACGCGCTCACCGGCAACTACAAGGCCGATCAGGTACACGCGCCCGCGCTCATCGAGCGGTTGGGCCAATGACCGCGCGTCAACTGCGTGAGGCAGAGTGAATGAACTGGTCGATCGACATCGCCCCGATGGTCCCGATGCCGGTGCTGATCGCCGCGATCGTGCTGGCGTTGGCGCTGGTCGGGCTGCTCTTCTTCCGGCGCACGCGCGGCGCTGCGATGCGCGCCCTCGCGCTCGCCGCCCTCGTCGCCGCGCTGGCCAACCCATCCTTCCGCCAGGAGGAGCGCGAGAGCCTCGCCAACATCGCCGTCGTCCTGGTCGACGAGAGCACCAGCCAGACAATCGCCGGCCGCCCCGCCCAGTCCGCCGCCATCCGTGCCGACCTCGAAGAGAAGCTCAAGCGCATACCCGGCCTCGAGGTCAAATGGATCAACGCCTCGCGCCCGACAGGTGAAGGCACCTCCGGCACGCATCTTTTCACCGAGCTCAACCGCGCCCTCTCCGAGATCGCGCCCGACCGCCTCGCCGGCGTCATCATGATCACCGACGGGCAGGTCCACGATATCCCGGCGTCCGCATCGGCGCTCGGCTTCAACGCGCCGATCCACGCGCTGATCACCGGCCGCCCCGACGAGTTCGACCGCCGCATCGAGGTCATCACGGCGCCGAAGTTCGGCATCGTCAACGGCCCGCCTCGCGACATCGAGATCGCCGTGCGCGAAGCCGGCAAGCGCGGACTGGCGGGCACCCAAGTCACGCTGCGCGTGCGCCGTGAGGGCCAGCCCGACGAGACGTTGCGCACCGAGGTCGACCAGCGCGCGCGAATCTCGATGCCGTTCCCAACCGCCGGCCAGAACATCGTCGAGATCGAGCTCGAACCTGTCCCCGGTGAGCTGACCCACCTCAACAACCGCGTCGTCATCGCGGCGGAAGGCGTGCGCGAGAACCTGCGCGTGCTCCTCGTCTCGGGCGAGCCTCACGCCGGCGAGCGCGTGTGGCGCAACCTCTTGAAGTCCGACGCCGCCGTCGACCTCGTGCACTTCACCATTCTGCGTCCGCCCGAGAAGCAGGACGGCACGCCGATCCACCAGCTCTCGCTGATCGCGTTCCCGACGCGCGAGCTGTTCTCGGAGAAGATCACCAACTTCGACCTGATCATCTTCGATCGCTACCAGAACCGGGGCATCCTGCCGCGCATCTACTACGACAACATCGCGCGCTACGTGCAGAACCACGGCGGCGCTCTCCTCGTCGCCTCCGGTGACGATTATGCGCAAGCGGCGAGCCTCTTCCGCACCGAGCTGGCGCCGGTGTTGCCCGCCGCACCGTCCGGCCGCGTCATTGAGGAGCCGTTCAAGGCTCGCGCCACCGCCGACGGCTACAAGCATCCCGTCACGCGCAACCTACCGGGCCTGCGCGAAGCCGGCGTCGAGCCCGATTGGGGCCGCTGGTTCCGTCAGGTCGACACCAACGTCATTCGCGGCCGCACCGTCATGAGCGGCGTGCAGGACAAGCCGCTGCTCGTCCTCGATCGCGTCGGCCGTGGCCGCGTCGCGCTGCTGCTGTCGGATCACGCGTGGCTGTGGTCGCGTGGCTACGACGGCGGCGGACCGCACACCGACCTCCTGCGCCGCACCGCGCACTGGCTGATGAAAGAACCGGACCTCGAGGAGGAGCGCCTCCTCGCCTCATCACGTGGCCTCAAGCTGACCATCGAGCGCCGCTCGATGGAAACCGAGGTACCGCCGGTCAGCGTGCAGTCGCCCGGCGGCGAGACCAGCGAGGTCATCCTCGCGCCCGCGTCGACAGGCGTGTGGCGCACCACGATCGATGTCCGCCAGCCCGGCCTCTACAAGATGCAGTCCAATGGCCCGGCACCCGACCGCCGCGTCCTCACCGCCGTCGCCCACGCCGGCCTCGAGGATGCCCGCGAGATGAACGAGGTCACCGCGACCGACGCCAAGCTGAAGCCGCTGATCACCGCGACCGGCGGCGGCGCCTTCTGGACGCGACCGGGCGCCAGCCTCCTCTCCAGCGGCAGCGATACGGCGATCGAGGTGCCCCGCGTGTCGCTGCTCGCCAACGCCCGCGTGCTCGCCGGCTCCGGCTGGATGGGCCTCAAGGACCGCGAAGCCTTCGTGACGCGCGGCGTCCGCATCACGCCGATGTTCACCGGCCTCCTGGCGCTGGCCGCGCTCCTCGCCTTCCTCACCCTCGCGTGGTGGAGAGAGGGAAGGTAGCTATTAGTTTCCGCGGTCCGCGACGCCTTCGGCTACCGCGGCCGCGGCACTGACTCCCCGGTCGGAATTCTTGCCTTCCGGTCTTCGGCCGCTACCGATATGGAGCGCTCGAAGAGCGCATGGGTGAACGCGACCGGGTAGATGGCCGCGCCGGCGGCAGTAGCAGGAGGCGTTGCCGACCGGCGCCACTAAAGAAGAGCCGTACGCGTCCGCGGAAAGAATAAAGTTTCTTGCACCGCGCCCCGCTCCGGGCTAACCGCTTCAGGCAGCCACGCGCTGCGGACAAGAGGCGACAGCAATGGCTAACGTGGTGGTTGTCGGCGCCCAGTGGGGCGACGAGGGCAAAGGCAAGATCGTGGACTGGCTTTCGGAGCGCGCCGACATCGTCGTGCGCTTCCAGGGCGGCCACAACGCTGGCCACACGCTGGTCATCGGCAACAAGACCTACAAGTTGGCGCTGCTCCCTTCGGGCGTCGTGCGGAAGGGCAAGCTCAGCATCATCGGCAACGGCGTCGTCGTCGATCCCTGGCACCTCGCGACCGAGATCGAGGCCATCCGCAAGAATGGTGTCGATATCAGCCCCGACCATCTCAAGATCGCCGAGAATGCGACGCTCATCCTGCCGCTTCACCGCGAGCTAGATCAGCTCCGCGAGGAGTCCGCGGGCGGCCAGAAGATCGGCACCACGGGACGCGGCATCGGCCCTGCCTACGAGGACAAGGTCGGCCGCCGCGCTATCCGTGTGCAGGACCTGCGCAACCTCCACAACCTCGGACCCAAGATCGACCGCCTGCTCGTTCACCACAACGCGCTGCGGCGCGGCCTCGGCCAGCCCGAGGTCGACAAGGGCGAGCTGATCCGCGACCTCTCCGCTATCGCACCGACGATCCTCCCATACATTGACACCGTGTGGGAAATTCTCGACCGCGCACGCAAGTCCGGCAAGCGCATCCTGTTCGAGGGCGCGCAGGGCGCCCTCCTCGACGTCGACCACGGGACCTACCCCTACGTCACCTCGTCGAACACGGTCGCGGGCCAGGCTGCCGCCGGCTCCGGCCTCGGTCCCGCTGCGCTCACGTCCGTGCTCGGTCTCGCCAAGGCCTACACGACGCGCGTCGGCTCAGGCCCCTTCCCGACCGAGCTGCTCGGCCCCGATGGCGAGCCCGACGAGATCGGCCGCCTGCTCGGCGAACGCGGCAAGGAGTTCGGCGTCAACACCGGGCGGCGCCGCCGCTGCGGCTGGTTCGATGCCGTCCTCGTGCGCCAGGTCGTGCGCGTCGCCGGCATCACCGGCATCGCGATGACCAAGCTCGACATCCTCGATGCGCTGCCCGAGATCAAGGTGTGCGTCGCCTACGAGCTCGACGGCCGTCGCATCGACCGCTTTCCCGCTGGCATGAACGAGCAGGCCCGCGTCAAGCCGATCTACGAGACCTTCGAGGGCTGGTCGGAATCGACGCAGGGCGCACGCAGCTGGGCGAAGCTCCCGGCGCAGGCAGTCAAATACGTCAAGCACATCGAGGAGCTGATCGAATGCCCGATCACGCTGCTCTCGACGAGCCCCGAGCGCGACGACACGATCCTCATGAAAGACCCCTTCGACGATTGAGGCGAAAGGGCTGCCGCGCGGAAACTACAAGCCGACCTGCGTGCCGATCTCGACCACACGGTCCTTTGGAATGCGGAAATAATCCGTTGCATCGGCCGCGTTGTGGGCCAGCACGATATAGAGCGCGGTCGCCGGCAGTGGCAGCGCCGACGGCCGCTCCGCCTTGATCGATCGCCGCGACAGCATGAATGACGTCGTCATCGGCTCGCCCGCGAGGCCGTGCGCCCGGCAGTAGGCGAGCACCTCCTGGATGTTCGGCTGCTGCATGAAGCCGATCACCACCTGCACCCGCACGATGCGGTCAGATAGCCTCTCGATCGACACGCCTTCGTCAATCGCTAGATGCGGCCAGTTCGACGTGATCACCGATACGACCACGATCTTCTCGTGCTTCACCTTGAAGTGCTTGAGGGTGTGCAGTAGCGCCGTCGGCGCGTTGTTGGCATTCGCCGTGAGATAGACGCCGGTGCCCGATACCGTGGCGGCGCTTGATCGCTCGAGGGTCGCGGTCAAGTCGGCAAGCGGGATTTCCGATCGCCGGGTCTTCTCGTACAGGATCGCTGTACCCCGCCACCACACCAGCATGACGGTCAGCATCGCGGCGGCGATCATCAGCGTCACCCAGCCGCCATCGACGAACTTGAAGAGATTGGCGCCGAGAAACACCAGCTCGATCGCGACGAACGGCGCCATCACCGCCAACGTCCGCGCCCACGACCACTTCCACCGCGACACCATCATCAGCGATGCGAGAATTGCCGTGACGATCATCGTGCCGGTGACCGCGATGCCGTACGCCGCCGCAAGGTTCTCGGACGCCCGGAACGCGATCACGAGCGTGATGACACCAGCGAGCATCAACCAGTTGACCGCCGGTAGATAGATCTGGCCGGCGTGCTCGTGCGAGGTGTGGCGGATCGTCAGGCGCGGGAGCAGGCGGAGCTGCACGGCCTGACTCGTAAGCGAGTACGCGCCGGTGATCGTTGCCTGGCTTGCGATCACCGTTGCGACGGTCGCGAGCCCGACCATCGGCAGCAGCAGGTACTCGGGAAAGACGCGGTAGAATGGGCTGTCGATCGCCGCGGGATTCGACAGAACGATAGCGCCCTGCCCGAAGTAGTTGAGCACCAGCGCGGGCAGGACGAGAACGAACCACGCGAAGGTCACCGGCTTGCGCCCGAAATGGCCGAGATCGGCATAGAGTGCTTCGGCGCCGGTCACCGCAAGAAACACGGCGCCGAGCGTGGCAAGGCCGATCCAGATGTTGGATATCAGGAAGTCGATCGCGTGAAGCGGGCTCAGCGCCGCGAGCACCGTCGGATTGCGTGCGATCTGCGCCACGCCGGCGACACCGAGAGCGATGAACCAGATGATCATGATCGGGCCGAACGCGGCGGCCACCCTGTGCGTGCCGTAGCTCTGTACGGCAAACAGCCCGATCAGGATCACGATCGTCGCGATCACTGCCCCATGGTGTGACACCGGCATCGCGAGCTTCGCGCCCTCGACCGCCGAGAGCACCGAGATCGCGGGCGTGATGAGGGCGTCGCCATAGAACAAGGCCGCGCCGATTGCGCCAAGAACCAGCACCGGCCCCGCCTTGCGCGACGCCGACCGCTGCACCAGCGCCATCAGCGCGAGGATGCCGCCCTCGCCGTGGTTGTCGGCGCGCAGGAGGATCAGCACGTATTTGGTGCTGACGAGGATCAGCAGCGACCACAGGATCAGCGACAGGATGCCAAGCACGGCGGCCGGCCGCGGCACGACGCCAGCCCCTCCCGATGCCGCTACCACGGCCTCCTTGAAGGCATAGAGTGGGCTGGTACCGATGTCGCCGTAGACGACGCCGATGCTGGCGATGACCAGCGTGCCGAACCTTCGCGCATCGGCGTCTGGCGCCGCCACGAGCGCCGCGTTCGAGTCCGAAGGCCGTTGGGGCATCGGCGAAACCTGATCAGCCACGGGTTCACCCTTGCAAGAAGGTAGCGAAGATCGCACTCGTTTGGAGAGACGACAGTTTTACTCGCGGACGCGCCCTTCGGTTTCGTTCGGGACACCGGTTCACGCGATGGAGCCTATCGGGCGGGATGGAAACCATCTGGCCTCCACCGGGATCACGACACCTGCCACTCGGCACGGCTTCGCCGCAAGATATTTCGTTCCGATGTCATATAATTCGCGCCCGCCTACCGGCCCTGCGCCTGTCGCCGAGCACCCTCCGTAGATGCTATCGCGCGCACCTTTCCCGGATTCCTGCGGCCTGCCGCCCTGCCTTGCCAAGCCCCTGGAAGCGTACTAGTAAGTCCGCTCGGGCCGATCGGTCGCGCTCCTGCGTTTACCGAACCGGTTAGTTGTGCCGCCTTAGCTCAGCTGGTTAGAGCACCAGATTGTGGATCTGGGGGTCCGTGGTTCGAGCCCACGAGGCGGTACCAATGATTTCAATGGCTTATGCCGCCAGCATGTTGGGCGGATGGCTGCATTAGGCCCATATTTGGCTCATCGGGATTGCGTCCTCATACTGGGCATCCACCTCGGCCTCAAGCCACGGGGTGCGGTCTCGCTGGATTGTAGCCGTGAGGAGCAAGCGAGAGAGCGAACCGCTTCCACGTTTCGCCATTTATCGGCGTGACCTCGACAGCCTGCTGAGCAGGTACGCGCCCCACGAACCCTCCAGGACGGCCTTGGAGATGCTCATCCGGAACATGCAGGCCGCCCTGCATCGACTATGACGCGATGACCGCATCGACGGGGCGCCGCGGAGACATTGGCAGCTTAGGTGATATTGGCTTGCACCCCTGACTGTACGAGGCCGCGCTCGAAATCGGTCAACACCGTCGTCGGCATTTCGCTGCCGCCAAACTCCGCGCGCGTCGACTGCCGCTTGAGAATGCCGTCGACGAGGGCCAAGCGCCGACTCGCGCTTGCGAGGAGGAGGTCAAATTAACTCGATTGCATTCCGCTCGACCTCCAATGGCGGACGAAGTCGAGACCTAAAGCCGCGGGATCCAACCTGGGCGACTCAACAGGTACTCGACCATTCGCGGCGGAATGCTCAATGTCTCAGCGATCTCCACCTCATCCTTGGGTAGCCCGGGAACGATGGATGCTTCTCTATTGTCTCGCACCTTGGTGAGCCACTCGGGATCGACAACAATAGCGCGCCCCACTGCGACCAGATCGGCGCCCAGCTTGATAGCCCCCTCCGCATCGGCGCGCGTTCGGATACCGCCGCTCGCCATCACTGCGCAGCGACCTGCAATGACGCGGGCAATTTCCGAGATGGGGCTGACTGTGGGAACGTGTGTTTGCACGATCGGATTTTTATAGTCGCGCGTTTCGCTTGTCGGGCGGCTCAGCCGACAATCGTCCAGAGAGATCGAGATGTAGTCGAGTTTCAGCTTGGCAAGCTCATTGCAGAGCTGTTTGGCGTCATCAAGCGTATATCCATCGGCTTCGGCTTCAAACGGCGTAACGCGAAACCCCGCAATCATCTTTGGCCCAACGGCGTCGCGAACGGCCTGCGCGACTGCGAGTGCAAAATTCATCCGCTTTTCGAGCGTGCCACCCCAATGATCGGTGCGGTGGTTTGCTCGTGGTGAAAAGAACTGATGAACCGCGTAGTGATTGGCGCCGTGGACTTCGACGCCATCGAAGCCTGCCGCTCGAGCGAGAGAAGCAGCTTTTCCGAAGCTCGCAATCAGGCTCTGAATTTCATCCTCGTCCATCGCGCGCGGTGTCTGTGCTCCAGGGCGCAACGATGCTACCGCAGACGGCGCCCGAAGACGCTGCCCGTCGATCAGCTCGGGCCTTGCGATACGCCCGCCGTCATAGATTTGGAGAATCGCGAGCCCCTGTGAAGCGCGTAATGCTTCAGCGAGGCGAGTGAGACTGGGCACGTGTCCGTCGTGCGTCGCACCCACTCCCCGCCAAGATCGCCCGCCTTCTTCGACGTAGACGGCGGAAGAAATACTCACTCCGAATCCATTCGCCGCACGGCGCCGAAAGAATTCGAGCTCACCTTCGGACGCTGTCCCGTCGTCATTTGACGCATTCGTTGTCAGAGGAGCAATCGCGAAGCGATTTGCAACCTCTCGCCCGCAGTTGAACCTGAGAGGAGACCAGACAGCCATCGTTCAAACCTCCGAACTTCCCTTGCGGCGACGACTCGAACGTGACATCGCGCGCGCCGACCAGGCAATACGTCGTGAGCTCATCAGATCGATCCGGTCGCAGCTCGCAACGCGCCGCACGTGTCTAAGAGTTAGAACTTCGAGAACAGGCTCGTGTACCCATAGAGCTTGTCGTTGATACCGTTCGAGCGGAGCGCATGCCAATACGTGGCGACATTGATCGAGATCACAGGCTTGTCGAGCCAGCGCTCCGCTTCGTCCGCAATTCTGGCCATCGGCAGGTTCGCGCCGAACTGGACGATGGCTTCGACGTCGGGGCCGTCGATGGACTTGATCGCGTCGATCATGTCCTTCGCCGTTACCATCGAGTATGAAGCTGGGCTCTTGCCCCGCATGTGATTGTAGCGAACGATCTCATACCCCTTCGCACCGAAAACACGGATCATCTTGGGTTCGATCGATGGAAAGTAGGGCTCCATGATCGCGATCCTGCGCTTGATGCCGTGCAGCTTGAGGGCTTCAAATACGGCGTCCGTCGCGAGTGCGACCGGGATGTCGAAGCCCGCGACTTTGCGAATTCGGCGCTTGAGCTCGTCGCCCCATTCCAGATTGCCGCCCCAAACGGACAGAGCCGAAATGCCTAAAATAAATGCATTGGGCTTGCAGTCCATGACGCGGTCGACTGCATCCTCGAGCGCGGCATCGATCAACCGGATCGACTCGTCGAAGTCTCCGCTTGTGGCGATCGACATGTCGGGGATCACCATCCGGCCGAGGTGATTGGTGACGCCGGGCGGGCGCATATCGTCGTATTCCGGCTGCACCACCGTATTGGTCGATGGGGTCGTTACGCCGAATGCCATTCGCCACGCCAGGTAGTCACGCATTGCCTATTCTTCCCTCGGCAAGACAGCGGCAGAACGTGCCGCACGAGACGCCAGCGTTGCACGCGGCGACGACAGAGGTCGACTGCATCGCTGTTGGGGCGATGCGCGATAATTGGATAGGTCCTTGTATCGACATTCGTTTGCGGCGTCAGGAGTATCGCTCGACTGGGGCTTCAATCAGTTGTGGGCTGGGCGTGGGAGAGCGAGATCACATGTGGATGAAGAAATGGGCGGCCGCGGTACTGTTCGCTGTGGCGGGTGGAATGTCGGGCGCGGCTGAAGCGCAGACCAAGCTGAACTTCACCACACCGTACCCAGAAAAGCTCTTCCATGTGATCAACATCCGCGAGTTCATCAAGGATGTTCACGAGCGTTCGGGCGGCAAGATCGAGATCACGCTTCACACAGCGGAGTCGCTGTTCAAGCACGCCGACACCATGCAAGCCATTCGCTCCGGGCAGGTCGATTTGGCAGACTGGAGCCGGCCAAATGGGAGGCCCAGCGAACGGTAATGGCACTCGCGCAAGCTAAAGCGGATCTCGCCGTTATCGACACAATCGCTGTTCCCCCCTGAACGCCCAAGGAAGGTCAATCTTAGCCACGCTGGCCCGCTTCGCCGAGAGCCGCGCGTACATCTACACGCGCGCGGCTGATAGCGAACACTCCCGGATGCACAGGGAGAATTGCGAAATGCTTTGGGATCTCTATGTGCCGTAGGGCCTGCCCGATCGATTGATGCGTCATGGCTTGGCAGTTCCGCAGCGCCGACGGGGCATGCGCCTGCGCCGAAGCCCCCAACTCGCGCGTGTGCTAGCACGGATCCTCCTGCTCATCGCCTTGACGCCGCGGGGGACGCCCCTTGGTCGCGAGCGCCGGCACCGCCGCGCCGTGTCGCCTGCGCTGGATGCTACGGCCACTTTGCGCGCTGCACCGCCGCGCGGACAATCGCCTTGCTGTCGGTGCGCTTGAGGCGCAGCATACCCCTCGCCAAGTTGGATCGAACCAACGGCTATTTGGGAGTTGACGCCATGGATAAGATTTCACGGCGCGCTGCGCTGTTGGGCGCAGGCGCGGTTGCGACGCTTTCTGCCGGGTCCGGCCTCGTAAGCGCGGCCATGGGCCCCGATGACAAATTCGATCTACTAATCAAGGGGGCGGACATTCTCGACCCGAGTCAGGGCCTGCGGGGCAAGCGCGACATCGGCATTCGGTATGGTCTCATCGAAGCGCTCGCCGAGGACATCCCGGCCGCGCGATCGAATAGAACGCTCACTGCGACCGGCAAGCTGGCGGTGCCGGGTCTGATCGATCTTCACGCACATGTTTTTCCCTACGGGTCAGCCATCGGCATCCCCGCGGACGAACTCGTCGCAAATCAGGCGACCACGACGTTGGTCTCCGCCGGTGATGCCGGCGCCAATAATATTGCTGCCTTCAGGCGCTTCATCGTTCCGGCGACCCGCGCGCGCCTCTATGCCTTCGTGCACGTCGCGAACCACGGTCTCACCGGATTTCCCGTCCCCGAGCTCTACAATATCGATTTCGCCCAGGTTGATGCCGCCGCACGTGCAATCGCTGAGAATTCCGACTTCGTTCTCGGCGCCAAAGTTCGCATGAGCGAGAACGTTATCGCCAAGCACGGCCTCGAGCCGCTGAAAAGGACGATCCTGGCGTGCGAGCGCGCGGGAACTGGTGGTAAGGTAATGTGCCACATCGGCGGTGTCGAGACGCCTGCGCTGATGTCTCAGATCCTCGACACGCTGCGCGCTGGAGACGTGTTGACGCACGCCTACAGCGGCGCACCCAACATCGCCAATCAATTCACCAACATCGTACAGGACGGCAAGCTGCTGCCAGCGGCAGCCGAAGCTAAGAAACGAGGCGTCGTCTTCGATGTCGGACACGGGGGCGGCTCGTTCGACTACACGATCGCAGAAGTCGCGATCGCCAGTGGCGCAGGACCAGACGTGATCTCTTCCGATATCCATGTCTTCAGCGGCAACTCGCCGGGTATGCCCTACCTCACTTGGGTCATGAGCAAGTTTCTGAACCTGGGCTACACGCTGGAGCAGGTCGTCACCATGGCGACGGCGACGCCGGCCAAGGTCATCAACAAGGTGTCGAAGGCCGGCACGCTGCAAGTGGGCGCGCCCGGCGATGTGTCCCTGCTCGAGGTAGTCGAAGGGCCGGTGAGCTTTGTCGATACGCGCAATAACAAACGCGAAGGCAAGATCCATATCAAGCCGGCCGGAGCGATCGTCGCCGGTGTCGCATATGGCCGGCCGTACCAGGCGCCCTTTACCGTGCGCTGATCGCGCCAGGGGGGTCAGTTGGGTCTGAGCGAGACTTTGTGCTGACCACGCGGCCGGCTCGATGTGCTGCTTCACCGCCGGATTGTGCAGATAGAAGTAACCAGCGACGCGCGTTTCTAACGCGCTAGCGAACGACTGGCGCGACGAGGCGAAGTAGCCGCTGTCGAGCGCGTCGAAACGAACGCCAGTCGTTATTCTCCAGCTAGTTGCCTCTTTATCCAGTTAGTCCAACCCGCGGAGAAAAGCACGACGAGAGCAACTGGCAGCGCGATTGCAATAGTTAGCCACGCACCAAGCCCACACGCGATGCCAATTGCAGCACTGATCCAGACTGTGGCCGCAGTCGTCAGCCCTTGGACACTCCTATTCTCCGCGTTTCGCAAGAACGGACGCGAGTCAGGCTAGTCGGCCGCGCAGGATGGGCAATGTCGTGCCGTCTACCCATCGTTATACTAATGTGGGAGCGCAATTTGATCGCCGAGCTAATCAGGCACCATGTGAAGTTAGCCTAACCGGTAGCTGCTACGCTCACCAATGGTAATGAGGTTGTGCGGCAACTTGCTCTTCCTGGCCCTGGCTCGCCACCACAACGCATGTCAACTAGCCAGGGTCGGGGTCGAGGATCACGCTGATCCGAATATCGCCTTCCGCTCGTACCACCTCCAGCGTCGGCGACGTGAGCGATGCGCGCACGATGAAATCGACGGCGCCGCCTCCGAGGCGGACGTTGCGCATCCGGATGCTGCTGACAGAAGCAGGAAGAATCGGATTGTTAAGGCGCAGCTCGCGCGTCTCAGGGTGGAATTCGAGTCCGAGCATGGATTGGATAATCGAGAAGGGCGCACTTGCTGCCCAGGCCTGCGGCGAGCAAGCTGCGGGATAGAGGACCGGGCCACGCCCGCGGCGCCGACGGAATCCGCAATAAAGCTCGGGAATGCGGCGGTCCTCCATGTAGGACGCCGCGCGCATCAATGATTCGAAGATCGCGGCGATGCCGCGCTTCGCGCCATAGCGCGCCATGCCTGCGGCGATGATCGCATTGTCGTGCGGCCATATGGAACCATTGTGATAGGACATTGGATTGTAGCGCTCCTCCCCGTACGCGATTGTACGAACACCCCACCCCGAGAAGAAGTCGCTGTTCATCAGGCCCGCTGCGGTGGCAATGCCGT
>VFQN01001537.1_pt1 | contig 38248 bp, 71 predicted proteins | sample 3512371 | NCBI WGS metagenome assembly VFQN01 (sample SAMN10412370, study PRJNA504923) | tailings metagenome | isolation source: Replicate 2 from Balatoc abandoned mine | place: Philippines: Itogon, Benguet | collected 2017-08-28
GTATCATGTCGCCTTGGAACTCCTCCATTTCTAGTTCCAAGGCAGCCGCGCTGAACGTTGACGGTCTGGTCACGCTGGGTGAGTTTCTCACTTAGTAAGACAACGACGTACCGTATCGAGTTCACCAGAGGGGCGATGCATTGCGGAGGACAGGAAGTGTCGCTCGAACAGTCCGAGGATCTCGCGGCCGGCAATGAGCGATGACGCACGCGCCGCTGCGAAGGGGCAGGACGCCGAGCAAGTAAGAGCGCATTATGGCTTTACCAGTAAGATGTCGCAACTGTTTCTTCTGGTAAGGCAGGCATGAGTGCCGCAGTTGCCGATTGGTGGACCCATGGGTCAATCACAGGAAGCGGGAGGACAAAGGCGAGCAGGAGTCATGCAGGGCGAATTACAACCGTTCCATTCTAAGTGATATATGGCAGTATGTCAGGTTCGGTTACAAGTTACACCAACGCAAACGACAATCATCATATCATATCTCGATGCATTACCGCATACCATATCCTAGATCAGGATGCAGGTGTGTTCAGGCCAAGGCAGGGCGTGCCACTCCCGTGTTGGGGTGTTGGGTTGGCACGTGCGCTTGGCCGTGCTGTAATGTTGTACAGTACTGCAACATGCCCAGCCTTGCACGCGCTGTGAAGCTAGCGCCCTAGACCTTCACGAAGCCCCGAACATTTCACGTCAGGTTTGCCAATACCCATCCAGCATGCACGGGAAACCGAAACACACGCCGCTCCGGCCATTGCTGTACGCAACAAATCCGGGAACTCGAACGAGGCCCTCGGCACCAAGCACGGCTTGGCCGAAGAGAGCAGTTGGGCATACGCATTGCGCTCTAGCGGATCCAGTCATCACCATTTTTCATGCAGTCGCACGACTCAATTTACTACTGCAAGCGCCAGGCTGCCATAAAGGCAAGCAAGAATGCAAGAACGTATTTTATACTGTGCACCAGGGTTGGTAGTGACGCCTCCAACTTGGAGGCGTCACTACCCCTCGTTGCCCAACGCACTGCACAACATGCTGCCCATGCTGTGCCTGGCACAACGGAACACCAGCATCAAACGTACCTATCTGTACGACCGGCATAACCCACTCCTGGCCCCCCAGCTACCCGCACGTGCCGCTCGCACACGCACGCTGCCGCACATGCCCCCACCCCGCCCCACACCCACTCCACGCCCCTCAATACACCCCTCCTCCTCGCGCACACTCACCCAGCCCCGCCCTGCACCCCTCCCAACCCTCCCCCACCCTGCCACACCTGCTGGCCCTCCCCGCTCCACCCTCCCTGCTGCCCGCCGCCCCCGCCCCACGCCCCCTGCTCCCCCTCCCCCTCCTCGCCCCGCAGCACGAACACCTGGTCATCCTCCGCCACCACGTCCTCCCACGCGGGGTTGGTGCTCACGAAGTGCAGCCGCCACGCGGGGTTCTCGGGCTTGGACCTGCCCGGGTGTCACGGCGCGGCAGGCAGCACGCCATACAACAAAGGCCAGGTACTCACTTGGTGCTGCTTGCCGCAGACTGCCATGGCACGTGCAAGGGCAGGGGTGCTGAGGCATAGACCCCGAGCCGCGGAACGCTCAGCGGTTGGGGCGCTACCCGCGGCTGCCAAACGCAAACCTTATGATCTCACCTGCTCTTCCTGCACGTCATGGTGAACACTGTGGCAGCTAGTTCCCTACGTACACGGCATGCACGGCCCGCACCCGCGAGCCACTGAGCTGCCAATAGCCTACCGTGCGGCATGGCATGCCGGTGCCCGTACACTACCGTACTGCCGTATATCAGACGCACCTGTACAGCCCCAGCGGCACCGACCCGTGGGTCACCACCACGTGCTCGAACAGCTGGCGGTACGGCCGGCCCGCCAGGTGGCGCGGCACGGGCAGCAGCCGCAGCAGCGCGCCGCCGGGCCGCCCGTCGTCGCCGCACAGCTCTGTCAGCACGTCCAGCAGCAGGTTCTGAGGGTGCAACACAGGTGTGGGAGCGTGTACTTGATAGGTGTATTATGCTTGCAAGACGTCCGTTCCTTCGCTTTGTCGTCGCCACACAGCTCAATGTAACACGTCCAGCAGCACTGTAAAGCGGTTAGCTCGGCTCATAAATGTTGTTCATATGTCCATGTACGGCCCCCACCGTATGTGTCATGCACAGGCAGGCCTGCTCGTAGGACAGACAGCACGTGTGGCGGCAAGCTGATTCTGGGCACGGCGCCTGGCCACGCACCCATAGGGGTTATGACACAGCGCAGGGTAACATATAAGCCCTCAGCATGCTTGGACCCCTGTAAACACCAGCAGCCGACCCCAGCCAACCCACCCTCTTGGCGAAGGCCTGAATGGTGAAGGTGTCGACCAGGGCGGGCACCACCACCCGCCCTGCCCCGTAGTAGATGTTGGTCTGCCACTGCACCAGGCCCTGCGCCGGGGGAGGGCACGCACAGACAGCGACATGACGTCAGTCATTACACCTACATGCCCACAAGATAGCGCTGCTGACGGCTTTGATGCGGGTTAGGGTTGCGGCGGGTGTTATGCCCCTCACACGCGCGCCGTGGGATTGGGGTCAACGGCCAAAGAGTGAGGGGGCAAGGCACGGACTCAGCGTTGTGCGCTCACGCAGCAGCGGCGCACACCCCTGGCGCAGTGAGCTACCATGACCACGAGCGCCGGGCGGTGCTCCCCTTCCCGTCCTGCCACATCCCTCGTACCCCTTGAACCCCGCCTCCCACCTGCATGCCCGCCGCCTCCTCCGCCTCCCGCCGCTTGGTCCAGCTGCGTCGCGGCCCGCTGCTGCCGCCCAGGCTGCACGTGCTGTCCCACACGCTGTTGCCCTGGGGTGGAAAGGAAGTGCGCAGGTACAGAGCGGGGTGGTTGACAATGGCATTGTCGATAGCACCACCAGAATACCTGCTGTCCCACACGCTGTTGCCTCGGTTCATGGGTTAAACAGGAAGACACTGGTGTAGCTGCTACCGTATGGCTGTCATGGTATGGCAGCGACGCCAAGTAAGACGAACGGTAGCGGTAAGGAGCAGCGCACTTCACAATAACGTAAACGGACGCGATGGCCAAGCGAGGGTGGAGGTTGGTTCCATGCGCCCCCTACCTGCAGCAGCAGCCCCGGCTGCAGGAAGCGCACCGACGACGTGAAGGACAGCTCCACCACGCTGTGGCCGCGCACGGAGGCCAACGCGCCGCCACCGGCGCTGCCAGCACCGCCGTACACCTCGCTGTCGCTGCCGTACCCGCTGCCCATGGGCGCCGCGCCACCGCCGCCGGCTGCCGTACCCTCAGCGGCGGGCGGCGGCACCGGCGGCACGTCCTCGCCTACGCCGTAGCATGTGAGCAGCGCCTCCGCGTCCGCCTACAGTACGGGCACGCCGTACACCAGCAGGTCAATACACCTGATTCGAGGTCACGCCGCAGGCCAGCCGCAAGCACACGTATTTGTTGGCAATTGCAGCGGTGCCTGTTACGCTGGTTTGGCCGTGACACAAATGCAGCCAGACGCAGCATCCATGGCATCCACGTGGACACATCATCACATGGCCGGGGACATGAACAGGACACGAGTGTCACGCGTGCCACGTGCCTGCACGCCGGCGCGCGTGGTGCTGCCGTAGTCGGCGTCCGCGGCGTCGCCCCCCAGGCCCCCGCCCCCGGGAACCCCAGGTTGGCGCGAGGGGGCGGGCCGCTGGCTGTGGCCCAGGTACACCAGACACCTGGGGTAGACAGGGAAAGCGGCACAACATCAGGGCGATCGGGGAGAGAAAGTCCATGACCCACGAACCTGCTGTGCCTGTTTGTCACCGCGTGTGCTCTGTTCTCTAGCCGGTACAGCACGTCTCGGCGCCCCTGTGGCCCCTTCCGCGGCCCAGTCCTACGCCAGTTGGGCTCGCTACCCTGCCCGCAAGAGCAAAAGGCCTGTTTGGTGATACACCAGGCTCATCCTTCCTCCCCGACCTTCAGCATCTCGACATCATCGACCCCTCGAACATCTTGTCCTGCCGCCGCCCCACCTGGCCTGCGCCGCCCCCGCCGCCTCCAGCGTGCGCCTGTCCGCGGGGCTGCCGCGCACCACGCGTGTGGGCCCCATGGCGCCCAGGGCCAGCACCACACCCTCGGGCGGGTCGGGGTGCAGCACCACCACCTCCAGGCTGGACAGCCCCGTGACAGGGTCTGCAGGGCGGAACAGGAGGGGGAGCAAAGTACTAGTCACGCGAGGTGATAATAGTAGTAGTAACAGGAGGGGGAGGAAAGGGGCAAACGGTGATGCTGCTTGTGACGGGCACCGCGGTGCAGCACCAAGAGGGTGTGAGGGACGGAGAAATGGACAAGTAGCTTTGACGATGTGGGTTGGTGTTGTACTACGGTAACGATCACTGGCCAAGCTACCAGCCTGCAAATAGAGTTGACGTTTGCCGGTTTGGTGAGGCCGTTAGGTTTCTCCCAAGTCCGGCAAGTAGGCGGTGGCTAATACCACTGCGCACCTCGGTCTGCCAGCACAACTACGGTGCCGTACGCAGTGCACGATTTCGCCGGCAAAACCGCACAGGAGCATGCACAGAAGTCGCAGGCACGCTAAAGCAACATGCCGCGCCCATGGGAACACAACCCACCCTTTGTCCCAGCGCAGGAGTGCAGCACGCGGGCGAACTCCTCGAACGAGTCTATGGCGCCCGCCAGGATGACGTGGTTGCGGCGGGGGGCGCCGCGCGGGGGGTCGGGCTGCCGCCAGGGCGCGTCCTGCCGTTGGGCGAAGGGCGGGGAATGGCAAAGAGCCGAAAGGAGGGGTCAGTGTCAGGGGCGTATAGGGTGGACTGCATGCCAGGTAGGGAGCGGGAGGAACGGTAGCGATAGGGCATCTTGGGGCGAGGGCCAACGCGAGAAGCAGCCTAGGACAAACTATCAGCCCTGGTACTTGGGCTGATGAGTACACCGCAAACTGGAGGTCGTAGCCTGGTTACCGGTACAGGCAAAGGCGGTACTGGACGGGAGACATGGTCGCAGCGTCAAGGCCACAGGGGGCGTCCCCGAGACGAACACAGGGCAGCTCAGGGCACACAGTATGCGTACGAGACCGTATGGTTGTAAACTTGGCGTCACGTCATACTACGGCCGCACCTGGAGAGCGTACGGCCGGCCCGCGGCTGCGCCAGCGGCGGAACTCTGCGCCGTCCGGGCGGCTGCATTTGGCACCGCTTGCCCCGCCGCCGCAGCTGCTGGCGCCGTGCCGGGCGAGAAGCCCCTTGGACTGATGTTAAGCTGCGAGCGAGCCGCCGAGCTGGGAGGCGAAAGTGCACCGTTCGAAGTGCTCCCATTGCGTGTCCGGCTGCGTTGCGTTGCCGCCCCAGGCATTGAGGCGGGTGGGCTGCTGGGTGTGTGGGCCGGTATGTCGGAGGCAGAGGAAACCCCCAGCGCTGCAGCAGCGCCGCCGCCCGCGGCCCACTGCTGCCCTCCCACTGCCACCACGTTGTTCTGGGCCGCTGGCCGAGCCGTTGGCGGTTGTTGCGGCTGGCGGCGGTGTTGACTAAGGCGGTTGGAGGCAGTTGGTGCCGTGCCTCCCAGCTCCGCCTCGCTGTCCGACTCGGCGGCGGGACGCGGGACGTGGGCCGGGGCGCCGTACGGCGGTTGGTCGTTGGAATGCGGCGGCGAAGCCACGAGCTTGTCGTTGCCGTTACCGTTGCCATTGCTGTAGTGCTTGGGGAGGCGGTTGCGATGGTGGCCGTTGGCGAACGGCACGTGCGCGCCGGTGGCGTGGCCGCTGCTGTACGCACCGCTGCCGGCTGGGGGACCCCCGTAGCCGTTGCTATGCAGCTGCGGGTACTGCCCTTGCCCACTTTGCCGCCCAGGCTCCTCATGGCCCTCCCCGTCGCCCTGCCCCTGCATGCCCGGCCGCAGATCCACCCTCAGCGCCCCTCCCGACTGTCCCCACCCGCCGCTACTCCCGCCTTCCCGCGCCGCCGTACCGTACGGCAACGCGTGAGCGCCTTGTACGGCAGCCACATGTCGTTGTACGACACGCCGCCCCGCGAAGAAGGACCCCTCGGCCTCATGGTAGTCGCTGCCGCCGTCCGCATCCTCGCCCCACTCGCTCCACTGCTGCAGCGGCACCTCCTCCTCTGCCTCCGTGCCCTCCTCCCACGACGCAAGCGACGGCAGGTAGCAGCGCACCCGCGGCGCCTCCGCCGCCACACCACCGCCGCTGCCGCCGCCAGACCCAGCATCGCCATCGAACAGCGCCGCCGCTGCCGCCGCACTGCGCGCCGCCGCTGCGGCCGCCTCCCCCGCCAGCGCCGCCGCTGCTGCGGCCTCTTCCGCCAGCGCCGCCGCCTCCGACCTTCCCATCACCCCACTCCTTCGGCCGCCGTTGTCGGACGTCCGCTCCCCCTCCGCCACCGCAGCCGACCCCCGGTCGTGCCTCTGGGCGCTCGCGCCCATAGCCCCAACCTCCATCCCCCGACCGGCGTTCGCTGCCACCCCTTCCACCACAGCCAGCGGCGGTGCACCCAACACCCCCTCATCCTCCGCCGCTAACCCACACTCCCTGCCGCCAGCCCCCATCCCCCTGGCCTCCGCCTCCGCCGCCGCCATCGCCGCCGCCAGGCTCCGCTCCTCCGCCTCTGCCGCCATCGCCGCCGCCGTCTCCGCTGCCTCTGCGTCCAGCTCCACCGCCGCCGTCACGACGGCGGCGTGTCTTAGCGCCTCGGAGTGTGTGTCAGAGTGGGCAATGACCACCAGCTGGTCCGAGGGCAGCAGGCGGCGGGTGGGCGGCGGGTTGAGTACCACGCGCCCCATGCCGTGGTTGGTGAGGATGCCTGGTAGGGCACAGCGCGCGGGGTCCAGTGGGTCATGGAATAAGGTTCGTCAGGACATGCACGAGCCAGGTCAGCATCTCGGTAACGAGAGTACACCCGGCATCCAGAAACGGGCAGACTGGGGAAGCCCGCGGGGCAAGTGGCTACTCGGGGCCATCCTTCCCTACCTTCGCTGCCGCTTCCGCCCCGCAAACCCATAACCCGCACACTACCGTACGTGAATACTAAGCGTCCTTTCAAAGTCCAAAACACAAGCCCCGCCCCGTCCCGGCCCCCACCCACCGATGACCACCACGTGCTCCAAGCGGAAGGCCGCCCGCACCACCGACCGGAACGAGCAGCCCGCCAGCGACCTCGCGGGGCCATACACCGCCTGCCCCTGCCCGTGCCCTTGCCCCTGGCCGCCTTGGTTGCCGCCCCCTTCCGCCTGCCTCAAGCCAAACAAGCTGAACGCCCCTCCTGCCGTCTCTTTGCCGCCGCCGCCACCGCTTGTGTCTGTACCACGGTGCTGCTGTACGGATTTCGGCGGCGGGCTGTACGGCTGCTGTACGGGCACCACGTACAGGTCGTGGCCGCAGCCGCGGACGTACTCTGCGAACCAGGCGCGCCCGGCTAGCTTGGGGGGCGGCGTGCCGGGCTGACGGAACACGCTCTCCTGCGGATGCGGACACAGAACGGTATGCAGTAACGTTGTTATAGCTTGTACGTCATGTTGATGACTGTGCACGGTTGTACGCTGCCCTTTGGGCAGAACCCGATAGTCAGCAAGGCGTCGTTGCGCAGTTCTACACAGCAACACCGAGGCGTGCGGATTTCGTGCAGCAGCTTCCCAGCAGCGTGCTGGCCATTTGCACAATGCATGCAACCGCCATTACCGGTACACGTGGCCCCACCTGCAGTCCCCGGCTGTTGCGGGCTGCGGTCAGCAGGTTGCCCATGCACACACGCTAATACACACGCATGCTGATGCCCGCTTCTAATCGCCGGACATGCCACTTGCCTCGCCCGCTACTAGAACCTGCTTGCTAATTTGCCAACTTGTCCACGCAACTGCATCGCTACACACGCATGCTAAGACACATGCCCGCACCTGCAGTCCCCTGCTGGCGCTGGCGGTGTGCAGCAGGTTGCCCAGCAGGGCGCTGGCCCCGGGGCACAGCGCAGACAGCGCCAGCAGCCGGTGCCGCATCTGCTCCACGCTGATCACCACATCCTGGACGGCGGAAGGGGTGTTCGCGAGATTTTACGCAGCGCCCATGCTACTGGCGCGGCTTCACCTGTTATCGCTGTGCTGCCTTTGCTTCCTCAGCTGCATACGCGAAGTACCGGTGCACCACCCCATGCCACCTCACCCCACCGGTGCCCCCACCTGGTGTGGGTCCAGGAAGGGCGACACCTTGGCCAGGGCAGAGGCACGCAGCACCTGGGGGTCAGAGAGGGCATGGGAGTGGGAAGTTTTCGAGGGTTCGCAACGAGAAAGGGCAGACGGGGCTGACAAATGACAATGCAGCGCAGCACACACGCCCCTCTCGCCCACAACTCCACATCCCTGGCGTACCCCACCCCCGTCACCCGCCTGCACCGTGTGAAGCAGGCAACCCAGCACACCCTGGGCCCCCCAACCACCTCTCACACATGTCGTGTGCCGTGCGCCCATGTGCACCATGAGCGACGCCACCCCCTTAGGGCCCCCACGAGCCGTACACCCACCTGCACGGTGAGCGCCAGAACCCCCCGCCCGCACCTCCACCCCCCAAACCGCCTGGTCAAACACCGAATGCCGTACCCCCACCGTACCTGCACGGTGAGCGGCACGCACTTGGTGTAGCTCTTGATGGCCCACACGCGGAACAGCACGTCCAGGTCCTCGGCAGCGGCGTCGTGCGTGAACCTGCGTCGATGCGTGTAAAGGGGCTGTGTATTAGCCTTGATGCATTGATGTGTGGATCCTTCTCGGCGACCGTATGTGTGCCCAAACCTTTCAAGCCAGTCCCCTCCGTCCCCTCCTTCCAACCTGCCCCTCCCCGTGCCCCATTCCGCTTCCCCTCACGGCCTCCTAACACACACCTGTCCCCCATGACCACAATTGCTGCCGCCCGCTCCGCTTTGCAGCGCATCAGGTCAGCGGCAGACAGCACACTGCCCTCCACCAGCGTCATGCGCTGGTCGTGCAGCTCCTGCAGGGGTGTGTATTAAGGGGCAGGGCAAGTGAGGCATGTGTCTTAGGCTGCCGTATGTTAGGCAGCACGCTGCCCTCCACCAGCGTCATGCGCTGGTCGTGCCGTTCCTGTAGGGGTGTGTATTAAGGGGCAGGGCAAGTGAGGCATGTGTCTTAGGCTGCCGTATGTTAGGCAGCACGCTGCCCATTACCAGCGTCATGCGCTGTTCGAGCACAGCTCTTGATTGGGTGGAAGGTGGGATCGTAAGTCTGTGACAGAGAGCAACGGGGACTCGACATGGCGCATGGGCGCGGCAGTGCTTCTGCACGCAGGGCGTGCTTGCACTGCCCGCTTGCGCAGCCGCAGTTTCTCCTACATGTTGCAGACCCAGTTCAGCAACTGCATTAATACTGTGCGAGCTGCTGCCCACCTGGAACGCCGTGAACTCGTAGCTGGGCTTGCTGCCCAACACCATGAGGTGCACGTCGCGGGGGACGAAGCTCTGGTGCCGGACCTGGCGGGAAGGGGCAGGAAAAAGGGTGGGATAGGAGGGGACGGGGGGCAGGGGGCGGGGTCAAGGGGGGCCGGGCGTTGAACCAAAGGGACGAAGCACTGGTGGCGGACCCTGGGGGACAGCCGCAGAGGATGGGCGGCGGGCGGGATGCGGGGATGTCGCGCTGAGCGCAAGGAAACCATGTCAGGCGTTGGCCGGCGGCGGTGGCAGCGGTGGACTACGGTATCATACAAAGGAGGGCCTGTGAAGAGGGCTTTTTAAGCAGGCGGGCAGGCGACCCTTTGCCATTGTCCATGACCAGGCTTCCAGGTAGCCTGCACGTGGCAAGAGCTACGGTGCCATTGCATCTCGTGCTGGCAACGGGCCGTCGGACATCCCTGTCTGTTGACCTTCGCCCCTGCCCTCCTCGCCCAACCTGTTAGGCGCCGTCCCAAAGGCAGCCCGTTGCAACCCGTACCCTGCATCAATGCATTTGCACATAACCGCACCAGAACCGCCAACCGTCTCATCCCGCCTAAGCTACTTTGCCCTGACGGGCCCCAACCCGATGGAAGGCCCTTATGCCCAAGTCCCAACGCGCCCCTGCTCACCTGGTGGAAGAACTCCTCAGTGATGTCCGCGAAGCCCCGCACCTCGCTCAGCCGGCCGCTGAGCAGCACCACTGGCCGCCCGGGGCGCAGCGTGCCTGCCGTGATGCGGCGTGAGGCCAGCTGCCCCCACAGCTGGCTGGTGCGCACGGGGATGAGCACCACGCCCACAGCCATGAACACGAGCACGATGAGCCGGCCTACGGGGCGGAGTGGGGGAAGGGGGATCAGGTAGAACGAAACGCCGAGAGGTGTAGTAACCAATGCCGTGCGGACTGGGGGGAGGATGGTTTCAAGGGGTGTGGGGCTTCAGGGGGGCCCACGTAGTGGCGGCGCTGTATCCTATGCAGCATCAAGGCCCCATGCACGGACCTTTCTTGGCGTCCTACGGGGCGCCAAAACCTTTAACGCGGTCACAACCCAGTCGTACCATACCACACAGCACTTCACAGCTGCTGGGAGTCTGTTGAGGTCGCCCCGGCTCCCGGACCCCACCCCGCGACCCCCTCACCTGCCATGCTGCGTACCACCACGTCCCCGTACCCCACGGTGGTGAGGGTGGTGGTCACGAAGTACAGCGCGTCGTGCCATGGCAGCCGCTCCACCGCGTGCACCAGCGAGGCGGACGTCACCAGCAGCGCGCACACGCTGGCCACCAGCTGCAGGTGTGTATTAGCAACAGCCGTAACGTCAGGTTGCGAGGTGTGTGAGGTGTACATGTGTATGTCGGTTGGAGGCACGGGGAGCCAGAGGTGGTCAGCAACACACACACGCTGGCCAGCAGCTGCAGAGACATGTGTGTGAGTATGGGCAGCAGTCGTGAGGGCAGGACCCAGACCCGCACGAGATCCCAGGCCCTCCCAACCTTGCACTCTACTCCCCACCTGCATGAGCCGCACGTTGACTGCCCCGCTGAGCAGCGCGCTGCGGCTGAGCTTCATGAGGGGCAGGTTGCCGGTCAGCAGGCACAGCCGCAGCAGGCGCAGGGCCCTGGGAGGAGGGGGATGGGAGGGAGGGTGAGGACTATGCCGGCGACGATCGTCTGGCTTGGAAAGGAGGGGGAAAGCAGGGAGGGAGGGCTACACAGGAGGCGCACATTGGCTAGGGCGAGATGGGGCGACTGGTAGCCCCAGATAAGCCCACGCGTGTACTATATCGGCGCAAGCATCGTGCTTTGAGCGGGCTTTGGGTCCTGGATCCTCGGTCACCATGTGGAGCAAGCTGGGAAACGCGGGAAGGACGGCCTCCAGACGGCCGGCCCGAAGACCGTGGACCGGCTGCAGGGGCGCCGCGTACTTCCTGCTCTAACTCCTCCAAATGCCTCACCGGGCGAGGACCGAAGGTGAGCTGCACTGCAGGCCATGCTGTCGTGTGAATACACCGCTGGCCTGCAGTGCAGCTCGCCTTCGGTCCTTGCCCGACGGAATTTTCGGAGGAGTTAGAGAAGAAAGCACGCGGCGCCCCTGCAGCCGGTCGACGGTCCTCGGGCCGGCCGTCCGGAGGCCGTCCTTCCCGTGCTTTCCAGCGTGCCGTACGGAATAGCGCGATGGCCAGGGGGCTTTCCGAAGCAATCACCACTTTGCGGGCAGCAGCTTGGCGTACTGCTTCCTCCCCGGTCGCTGACCGCGTCAGTAACCGCACATGCCATCGCAGTCTAGTCTCATACCGTAACTCTACTGGATACGCGCCCTGGAGCACCGCCTGGGCCCAGCTCTGCCCACCAGCCAGTTTAAACCCCTAAGCGACCCTCAAAACACGCCCTGGGGCGCGCGCACCTGAATATGCGGAACCACCTCAGGTCCACCCCCGCGCCCGCCAGCGCGCCTCCCAGCCACGCCGCCCCGCACAGCTCCAGCAGGCCGGGCGCGAAGGACAGCACGTCCACCAGGCCCAGCGGGGTCAGCAGCGCGCGGGGCCACGAGGAGCCGGCAGCCTGGCAGCAGGGACGGAAGGAGAGGGACGATGAGGGGTAAAGGGCTTCATCACAATGCGGACGTCCTTTCGTGACACCCATTCGCACGCCGCCACACTGTCAACATGGTGGGCAGCTGTGCGACCCATCTCCTTGGCCCAGGCCGCTGCGCGACCTAGTTATGTAACTGTGCCGCCAGGTAGGACGCAAGAGAGCGCCACACTTCAACAACAAACAACCCAGTCCCATTAACACTCCTCGAGGGCCCGACGCGCCCCGTTCCCACCTGTGAGGTCGCCGCGAAGAGAGGCACAACCGCCCCAACCGCCCAATCAGCACCCCACCTCTCAAACACCACTCTCCCGCGTCTTACTACTGGTACCCGCTTGCTCCTGAGGCGCCCCGCTCCCACCTTGAGCCTGGTCGCCAGGTCCGCCGCGAAGAGCGCAACCACCCATCCGACCACAAGCATCCCAACCGCCCATTACCAGTCCATGCATTGATCTCAATTCCTTACCCCTACAGCTCCCCATTCCCACCTTGAGCCTGATCGCCAGGTCCGCCGCGAAGAGCGCAACCACCCATCCGACCACAAGCATCCCAACCGCCCATTACCAGTCCATGCATTGATCTCAATTCCTTACCCCTACAGCTCCCCATTCCCACCTTGAGCCTGATCGCCAGGTCCGCCGCGAAGAGCGCAACCACCCATCCGACCACAAGCATCCCAACCGCCCATTACCAGTCCATGCATTGATCTCAATTCCTTACCCCTACAGCTCCCCATTCCCACCTTGAGCCTGATCGCCAGGTCCGCCGCGAACAGGGCCGAGAGCGCCAGGTCCGCCATGTGGCGCCACGAGCCACGTGCCGCCGGCTCGTACGTGCTCCATATGTACAGCACCACAAAGGCGACGCTGGCAGCCACCTGGCCCACCTGGGGTACGGGTGGATTAGGAGGTGCAGTGCGGGGCATTAGGTCAGCACAGGCGCGGCAGTACAGGCGAGCTGTAGTTGATGGCTGTGGTGTGCAGCAACCCACACGTGGGTGTGGCTAGGGTTCAGTGGCAGCGGTGGGCATGGGGGTGCATTGTGCACTGGGTGCGTAGCTCCAGTCCAACCAGCAACCCCATTCCCCCTCAGCCAGCGCTGGCCCGACGGTGGCACGGCTGGTGCAGGCCCCGTACTGCCACGTGATCCGTGCCCCGTACTGAAGCCCGGCCCCCTGCTCCCTCCGAGATGCTAAACCACAGCAGGACCCAGTTGTGCCGCGGGCTTGTTGTGTCCAAGGGTGAACTCACGGCGTGCGCTGCCTGCCCCCGTTGCCCGACGCCAATCCCACCTGCGTGATCAGGCGCAGCTCCAGACCCCGCCATGAGCCACAGCGCACCCGTACCGCCTGGTCATGCAGCGCCTTGAGATGGGGTTCAGGGAGGGCAACGGACACAAATTTTACCAGATAGAAAGGTTGCAGGGGCCATGCGTCGTGTGGAGTGTGCGTGGGGCGTTCCGGCGCGTAGACCCCTTTCGGGGTACGGGTGTTGCGGCCACTAGCGTTAGGGTTCTGGTCGTGCGAAAAAGCCTGGTCTGCCATGGTGGAGCTAAGTTGTACTGTTTCACAACACGGACGTAGTGAACTGGGGGTGGTGCTTTGCGGGCGTGAATGGGCAAGTGCACCGGACCGGCACGCCGGGCGCGTCGTTAACGCACGTTGCACAAACTCATGGACATCAGACTTGCGCAACGATAACAGACTAAACCCACCGATGCAATGCTAGCCCATGCCCTCTGTATCTTGTCGTTCACACTGCCTGTCGTCACGCCCTCTCCCGGAGCTGGCTGTGCAGCTCCAGACGCCGTCGACTGCGTCCATGCGGCAGCGCGACATTGCCTAAGGATAATACGCTGCTTTTGAGTTACGTTTAGTGCAGGCGCGATAGGCTTAGCCCGCTGTCGGTGAAGGGCGACAGCGGGCGCCCGAAAAAGCATCGGTCTCTAGGTCTTTGACCAGCTTTGTCTTTGCATTGTAAACGAACCCTGCAGTGCAAAAAGTCGTCACACTGTTGCCCGAAGTAAAGCGTGAAAGTGCGTCGCGAAGATATGACGGTTGTAGTAGCCACCTCATCAGTGCCACGCAATGGCTATTTGATTAGGGATATCTGATTAGCAAGTTGGTAGTATGAGAACATGCCCTAAACGCGTATGCTCAGCTATGTGATTGTCGCGGCACAAGATGCTCGCTCTCTTGACCCAGTTCGACAGGGGAGACCTCCCCTGTCATTTCGTGCGCCCAGCACCCTAGCCAGCACCCAGACTGCCCTACGCCCTCAAGCTGGACCGCTGGAGCCCGCACGAACACCACCAGTCGTGCAACTACCTCATACGAAGTTCATGCCTTGGACACTCAAGTGCGACTGGGTCCCCCAACAGCTAAGGCACGTTTTGAAGTCAGGGTTGCTGTAACCCATATGCGCAAGGGCCTGAGCAGGGGAGCTTCCCTGGCCCTGCGCGTTGTCTCCAATGCCAGTTGTTGCGCCTGGCCCTGAGTCATGAGTTTAGCTTGTTTGCCATTTATACTGTTCTCACTGTCACAGAGTGGTGGTGGTGCTGCTGACCCAGACACGCCGAAGGGTTGAAGAAGTCGCAGCTAGGCGCATTCTAGTGAGGGGGAGGACAACGAGTCTGCCAGCCGGCTGCATGCCTATCTTCCTTGTGAGACATCAGAGCGTGCGTTAGGTTGCCACAGTCGCACCAGCGCAGTATCATGCTCCTGTATTTACAAGCCGCATCCGCTGTGGACCAGCGCCGCAAGTCCCACGACCGGTACACGCTGCTGCACAATGCACGCTAGCAGCAGAACCTCTCCATTTCATGTCTTATCATCGTAAGCACGCGGGTGCCCCACACGAGGGGACCCTCCCGTGGTAGGTGTGGTTGCCACCGGACAAGCTCGTCGTTGCCCAGAGCCATCCGCATCCTTCCCCAGGGAGGTCTGAGCTTTCTGCTGCCCAAAACCTGCCGCCGTTCTTCTGTGAATGGTGCTATCCCCTTGTCCAACAGTCAATGTCGGCACTCTGGCACAATCACCAGGCTATGTGCCACCTGTGAAATCCGTGGCAACACAGCAGCCGCGGCCTGCCGGAAGCCACATTGGTGGCCGCCCTCCCGTCCGCACTACATCCTGGAAATGGACACGCCCGAACCGTAAGCATGTACGCCGACGACGGCCAAGCCAGCACCCCGCCAAATATGCACGAGACCCCCTCATCATCCGCCGCATGCAGGGCACACGACCTAACACCTGGAGCCGCACGCTGCGGCCCCCGACCTCCCCCGAGAATGCCCCCAACCCAAAGCCTGCACCCCTACGCAGCCTGTTGCTGCCCTTGCCCGGGCACGCGTACACGTGGGTCCTCCCACGCGCGCGCGCGCCCGTGCGCAAGGCACCGCGCGCCGGCCGCTTAGAAGCACTTCCGGTGCACGATCGAGGGGCCGCTCTCGTCGTACTCGGACTTTGCGATCCACATTTGCTGGAAGGTGGACAGGCTGGCCAGGATGGAGCCACCGATCCAGACCGAGTACTTGCGCTCGGGCGGGGCGACCACCTTGATCTTCATGGCCGAGGGCGCCAGCGAGGTGATCTCCTTGCTCATGCGGTCGGCGATGCCGGGGAACATGGTGGTGCCGCCCGACAGCACGATGTTGTTGTACAGGTCCTTGCGGATGTCCACGTCGCACTTCATGATGGAGTTGAAGGTGGTGTCGTGGATGCCCACGGCCTCCATGCCCACCATGTTGGGGTTGAACAGCACCTCGGGGCAGCGGAACCGCTCGTTGCCGATGGTGATCATCTACGCGGGCGCACAAGGAAAGCACAGCACAGGTGAGCAGGGCGCAGGCATACGGCACAGACGTGGCACTCCGGTCATCAGGTGTGCAATAGTGTATGGGCCACCATGCGGGTCGGCTCCTAAGCCCTGTGCATAGCTGGCAAGGCCCATGGCTGGTACAGACGGCGGGTAGCAGGCCCCGAGTCGCAACCTCTCCTTTAGCTCTTCCGCAGCGTGCGCTCTCCCCCACCTGGCCGTCGGGCAGCTCGTAGGTCTTCTCCAGCGCCGAGCTGGACAGCGCCGTGGCCATCTCCTGCTCGAAGTCCAGCGCCACGTAGCACAGCTTCTCCTTGATGTCACGCACGATTTCGCGCTCGGCGGTGGTGGTGAACGAGTAGCCGCGCTCTGCAGGACATGGATGGACAACGGGTTAGGTGTACGCCTCCTGGGCGCATTGGCGCCGCGTTCTAGCAAGCCCTGACACGCCAGTGGATGTGGCGAAGGGGCTGCAGACCCGCCCTGGCATGCCCCTCAGCCCGCAGATATAGCGACAGAAACCGCTTGATTTTGGGTTTCGAATGCATTCTTGGCATACGAAAAAATCGTGAAACGCAGCAGACGCCTGGAACGACTTACCCATGAGGATCTTCATCAGGTAGTCCGTCAGGTCACGGCCGGCCAGGTCCAGGCGCAGGATGGCGTGCGGCAGTGCGTAACCCTCGTAGATGGGCACCGTGTGGGTGACGCCATCGCCGGAGTCCAGCACGATACCGGTGGTGCGGCCGCTGGCGTACAGGGACAGCACGGCCTGCAGGGAGCGCCGATGTGCCGCTTGCCGTCAGTTGCAATGGCGGTAGCCCTAGCCGCTCCACGTCTCAACAGCCAATGCGCAGGCCTTTGTTTTGTGCATGTGCAGATGCACGGAGCATGGGTGTGGATGAGTCGTGGCCCTGATGCAAGACTGCAAAGTGGTAGAGGTGCAGCTGGTGCTAGCCAGCGAGCGTGCAAGAAGATGTGTAGCTGCTACGAACCACGCTGGCCCGTTGGACTCAGGTAGTGCACACTCAGCGCGCCCCGTTAAGCCGCTCACCTGGATGGCCACGTACATGGCTGGCACATTGAAGGTCTCGAACATGATCTGCGATTGGACACAGGTTGCCGGGTCATTGTAGGCACGACAGGCTCCATACGCTGACGGGCACGCCTCTGGCATTCAGGCGGGGCACCTCATACAGGAGGTGCAGCCTACCTGGGTCATCTTCTCACGGTTGGCCTTGGGGTTCAGGGGTGCCTCCGTGAGCAGCACGGGGTGCTCCTGCGTGCGGGAAGGTACGTTGCTTGCGTGTTAGTATCACGTTGGACGGAGGGACGCGCCTGTTCAGTGGCACCCGCCAAAACGCCCAACGCAGCCGGTTCTCACCTCAGGAGCCACACGCAGCTCGTTGAAGAAGGTGTGGTGCCAGATCTTCTCCATGTCGTCCCAGTTTGTCACAATACCGTGCTCGATGGGGTAGCGCAGAGTCAGGATACCGCGCTTGGACTGAGCCTCGTCACCGACGTAGGAGTCCTGTAAGGCAGGATATTTTATTATTATGCTGTCTCTTGTCAATCGTAGGTTATCTGCGCCACGCAGCGCTGAAACCCCGCACCTTCTGGCCCATGCCGACCATCACACCCGTATGGCGGGGCCGGCCCACAATGCTGGGGAACACGGCACGAGGAGCATCGTCACCAGCAAAGCCAGCCTGCGAGGGCGCAAAGTTGTGATCAGTTGCACACCCGGGAAGCTAGGCCCGGAGAGGCCCAGTCGCGCCCACACGGCTGACGCTGCTGCTGCGCACCTTGACCATGCCCGAACCGTTGTCGCACACCAGGGCAGAAACCTCTCCGTCCTCAGCCATTTTTGAGAGCCTGCAGAGGTGTTCGGGTGACTGCTCAAGTACAAGATCACCGCTCACAAAGCGCCTGGCAACCCCCTCCAGCCAGTGCGCATCTTAGATCCACCATATGTGTCAGTAACACGGGGCTAATGATGATCCATGTCCTTCAAGGAGCACAGAAGAGCGCGGCGGCCTTCTTTCCACTTTTGAACAAGAGCGCTCACCTTCTAGGTAAAAGTCAGGAGGTTTCTGCTGGTTAGCGACTACTGCACACTATGTACAAGCTCGTAACAATGACTGCTGGAGTGTCACCGCGCTCTTTCATGTTCTCACGGCGGGAAGAAGGGGCTGCATGGCATGTTGGTTGCAGGTTGGAGACCGTGCAGCTGCCGAGCTGCAAGACGTGTTGGGGCGTCATCTAGACGGCTTACTTGCGTGAAGGCTGTTTGTGCTCGCCATGGGCATGCCTTTGGAGAGCTGTTGTTAACGGCCATGTGCAACAATGGTCCAGCGAAGCTCGCCCTGTCGCACTTTCGTGCCAACGCGCAGATTGTAGTGTCATTGCTAGTCTTAAGTTTAGCTTTAACTGACGTGCTGCGGAGCCCCAGCGTGCCGGTGGCCTCGCTCGCTGGCGCGACGTGTTTTGATGGTCCTGATATCGCTGCCAGCGCACACAATGCATGCATGCAGCTTTTACCGGTATACCCAAACCGATTGTCCGTGCTTCCATCACAAATGTGCCAAGGGAGACCTCCGAAGCTGTTGCAGCACACAGCTGAAGCACGTGACCTCCCGTCCAGCACGAAGGGGCTTTCCTCAGCCATGCCAAAGGGAAATCTGCAGGGGATCAGCAGTTGCATGCAGCTGTCTCGTGCGTATGCACCACAAAAGGGCAGCCCTAGCTGACTGGACACATGACCTGGAGCTGACTTCGGTCACGTGTCCAGTCAGCTAGGGCTGCCCTTCCGCCAACCCAGTCATTGCGCATCTCGCGTCTGTTCCCAGTTCTCTCTGCCGCACCGGTTCAGCCGTGCGTTTATTACCGTAGGCCAGTCTGAACGAAAGCCGTGTCGTCTTGGACAGCACACACCGGCTGCTGGGGCAGCATGCTACTGGCGTATCCGCTGATTGAAACGCATGCCATGCCACGATGGGAAGCATATTGCGCTGTTGCCCTGGCAACTGCAGGTGCCTGGAACTGGCTGGAACAGGCTGGAAGCAGCAGGAGGCAGACCCGCTCGGCTCAGACCCGCTGTCCAGCCGCTGCTCCAACGGGAACACACGGTATGCCTTCCGTTTACGAGTTACACTGCGTACAGTATGCCAGAAGATTACACTGCGTATGCCTTCTGGCGTATGCGTGCAAGCCGTGCGGGGCGAGCCTGGTCGACCCCGTGCCAGTCCGCACCAGCTACTCTACCGTACTTCAACTGCCACGTGTATGGCACGAGGAGCGCATGTCCCTGGTGCATCTGGGTGCACACACGAAGCGACCGAGTTGTTCTAAGACACATCATTGCGTCACTACACAGGAGCGCATGATCGCGCAACGCAGCGCACACTGCAGACGACATGCGGACCCTACGCCGTGCCATACCACGTTCGCCTGCTCCCCATGCTCTTGACGTCCGTCTTGCGTGCTCGGCAGGTGCCCCCGTGTGCCTCGTTACCAGATTCCGCTGTGCAGCACCACCCCCTGCACACTAGGACGCCTCCCGTCGCAGTCTCCCTCCACGTGCCCTGCACGCAAGCGGCATGCCTCCAACTGCAAGCTCCCGCCCACACCGTCTAAGGGTTTTGCACGTATTACCGGGTTACACAATTGCTGCCCACCGGGGAGCGCCGATGCCGTTCCATGCGCCAGCGCAGACTGCCACCCTGGTGAAGGGACGCAACAATGGAAGACACACCTAGCGCCCATTGCGTGCACATGGACACCATCCACGTATGTCCTCTACCCAAATACGACGCCGCAATCGCAACCGCACACAGGCACACACCAACACACTCCACCCACCGCCTTCCTTCCCACCTTAAGATCAAGAGCTTCGGGGCTCCATGTGGGACTGCTGCCCCATTCTACGGTGCGGTATCCCACGTGCAGTGCCCGACAGGCCGCATTGCCATCCCTGGTCACGACCACGACCAGATCGTCTCCTCCGGCACCGACCAGGCGCCCATCTCAACCTGCTCACGGCCACCGCGGCCCACCGGCCAGGGGCGTGGTCCCGATGGGCTTGACCTCCCCGATGTCCGAGTTCCTGGGGACAGGGCGGCGTTTGGTGCATAGGTGACAGCACATTGCAACTGGCAACATGCCAACTTCGCTGCTGCGCTCGTGTAGGCGAGGCAGCGGAAGCGTCAAAAGGCGGATCAAGCAGCAGCACAAAACAGGCGCACGCACGTGCTCGGCAATATGCTCAGGAGCGGGTGCGGTGATGACTCACGTGCACGGACCTCGAACCACAACGGTCGCACCAGGCAACCCACCGCACCCCTTGTAGAGGTCCATCCTTTTTACCCCCTGGGATGTTCTAAGGCCCAAACTGCCAACATCGCTTGCAACACCTGTATCACCTGTGTACCTGTACGCCCCTCTTCGCCCTCCTGTCCTTCCCGTTCCCGTGCCCACCTGATGAAGTCGGCCCAGTGCTTGGGCATGAGGTTGGCCAGCGTCACAGGGTCCGCGCCGTTCTTGAGCGCCACCTCCAGCATCACCACGTCGTACAGCACCTGTACGGCACACGCAGGTCGGTACGGCACACGCGCGTCGGTACACGGCCAACAAAGACGGGTGCCAGGACGCAGACCTGCGACTGCTCTGGGGCGGCACGGGCGGGACGCTACCTGCCAACACCAAGGAGTGGACGGCCGTTGGACATTAAAGCCCTACCCACGCCCTGTCTTCCAATGGAATCCCAGGGTTGCGGTTCATCCGCTTTCAACCCACCCCTACGCGCCCACCTGCTCCACCGCCGCCCGTGTCTTGATGAGCTTGGGCTCCAGCGCGGTGGCCACCGCCTCCGCCTCCTCGCCGCCCAGCCACAGGTTGTCCAGCACCACGGGGAAGCCGCCTGCAGGGGAGGAGCACACACAAGCATATTGGAACATCAACACCTTTTATGTTGAGGAGAGGCAGGATGTTGCATTTCGGGCCCAAACAGAGATTGTCCAGCACCATGGGGAAGGGCGGTGGTGTCGGACAGAGGGTCTTGTGCAACGGCTGCAACCGTGCGCAGCAACTGCAGGTTAGCAACAATCAGACGCCATGCCTGTCGGCCTTTGATCGTACTTCCCAGCAACACCTCGCCGCAAAAAGTCCATGAGAGCTGCCTTGGGGCAGGGAAGGCGTGGATCACGACCTGGGTCTGGACCCACGCACTCAATGCTAACTGCCCATGAACAGCGGAGCAAAGCACGAAGCGCGTGATGCAGCGCCTGGCCCTATGTACGGCGCTGTGCGATGAAAGACGGTGCATGTTCCGCCATTGCATCATCGCCAGCTTGCTATAACCCCTTACCGTTGAGGTTGGTTGCCACCTGCATGTACTTGTCCACCAGCAACTGCCGCAGCTCCCCCACCTCAACCTAGGGGTGGGGAGGGGCATTGCAACGAGGCAGTCCATGGATTCACTGATCAATACAAGCAAGCTGGGAACCCTAGCCCAGACCAGGGCCAAGCCAGGATGTGCACGCTTTCATGGTCGCTTTCATGGAACCCTAAACCCTTTTTTTTTCGCCACTGCCGTGGATCCTGAAGAAGGAGAGGGGTGTGTAACAGGGCGGGGGACGCTGGGGCAAGCTACCACTGAAGCCCGAGACAGGGACACGCGGGGCATGACGACCTCCTGCAGCCATACTACCGCCGTACCACCGTAGTGTCCCTTGAGAGTGCCGGCCCCTGTGTGCTGAGATACACTGCACTGTCTGTCTCCCGGCCCGCACGTTCCCATCCCGTGCGCCCAACAGCCCACCTTGATCTCCGCCACCTTGTCCGGCGACCCCAGGCTGCGGCACGAGCGGCTGAACAGGCCAGTGAGCAGGTACTGGACCTGCAGGGGAGAGGGCACAACGCAGCAGCTTGCAACCCATCGCGTGAGGTTTTCATGACAAAGTCTTGGCGGCATTAAGCCTAAAGAGGGCTTTGCTTGCCCACCGTATTGAGCCCATCGTCCACCGACAGCTGCGCTACCAACCGACCAGCTAGTCGTGGTGTCAGCCACACGCACTACAATTGATCACTTACAACGCACCCCGGATAACGTACTAAGCTTAAGCAATATCGTGTTGCATTAACAGCGCACCTGTTTGAGCCCGTCATCCACGGACAGTTGCGCCACCAGCCAGTCGTGGATGCGGTCCGCCTGCTCGGGCCGCTGCCACAGCACGTGCTGCAGCAGCAGGCAGTCGTACTCCGTCACGCTCTCGCGGCCGTTGCAATAGGCAGCAACCTGCGCACGGAAAGGGGGTGGAGGCGGGACCGGGAGGGGCAGAGGTTGCCAGCCAGGGCAACCGCCTTCCGCTCAACCGGAACGGCTGCTGTTCGCGGACCCGTGTCCTGGGTTGCCCCTTACCTTCGGCATCCCCGCTGTCTGGCCCCCCATTACAGTAGGCGTACCCCTCGCATTAGGCACAACGCGCCATGGACCCTCAACAAGCCTCGGCTTGTGTGACTGAGCCTCATCCACCCGCGCTTCCACCCTCCCGTCTCCGACCCCTGCCCCAAAGCGCAGCTGCTGGATAAGCTTTGACCAGTGTCCTATCCAACCCCCTACTCCACAGTGTCTTACCAAGCGCCCCGAGGATCCAGGTGCGCCCACTTGCAGCAGCTGGATGGCCTTGACCAGTGTCCTATCCACCCCCTAACCTGCACGTTATATCGAGTGCCCCAAGGATCCAAGCACCTGTTGCCCCCTACCTGCAGCAGCTGGATGGACTTGACCAGGCGGCGGTCGGACACGTACACGGGGGGCTCCATCTTCTCCTGTGGGGGTGCCACGTGGGCAAAGGGACCATAGGCGGTCAGCCCGCTGAAGGAGCTATAGCGCTATGGCGCAGTGTTGTCGGCCCCTGCATGCCAGAGGGACCCACATGGGACCGGCCGCGGCTCCCTCACCAACCCTGCGCCCCCACCTTCACCAACAGCCCATACTGCTATCTGCGAAGCCCACCTGCAGGTAGGTCCGCAGGTCGGTGACCATCTGGATGACGCTGGGCGGCACGCGCACGGTGGCCAGCGCCGCCGCCTTGCAGCGCGCAATGTCGTCCCGCGTCAGCAGCATGTCACGAGACACGTGCCCCGCGCCCACGCTGCCGGTGCGCCGCTGCGCCGCGGGGCCTGCTCCGGAGTTGCCGCCGCTGCCGCCCGCCGCCGCCGCCGCCTCGCTGGAGTAGTAGGTCAGCATCTGGGCCACGCCGGAGGGGGACACCTGGCGCACCTGGGGGACATAAGAGTGTTGCGGACACACCATGTTGATTGAAGCTTAGGTGGAAGCAAAAGTTAGCGGGCAAGGCAGGAGGAAGTAGCAGGGTTTTGGACGGAGGGCGGAGAGGGCGGAGAGGGGAGCATGATGTGCGACAGCGGACGTAGGGCGCAGGGGAAGGGGTTCGGAACGGGTGGGGACGATGATGTCACAGGCGGCCTTCAGGTGTGCTTTCCACACGCGATGGCGACACCCGGCTGCCTCAACCCTCTCCACGGCGTGTCGTACAACCGTTGCCGTACAATATCTGCCGTACCTGTCGCCGCACTAGGAAGCGGTCGTACAGCGCGTCCAGCTCCTCGCTCTCGGGCAGCTCGTTGCTGGCGCCCACCTGCATGGGAGTGGGAACAGGTGTGATAACAGTGGCATGGGAGGGGGTCATGGGGTGGCACGGTAGGGACGGCGGGCGAACCCCCAACACGTATGGGTGGTGGGAGGAAAAAGGGTGGCGGCACTGAGGTAGGGCGAGATAGCGGCTCAAGGTGGCGGTTGGTAAGTGCCAAAAGCAAGGCGCGGCAGCCCCGGACCCACGTGGGCATGCTCCTTGCCTACCCGCTGCCCGCTCCCAGCGCTCTACCTCGCTTCTCCTTACCATCGCGCTGAAAATCAGCACAGACACGTGCCACCCTTCTTTACAAGTAACTCCGTAGTCCGTGGTAAATCTTTCGGGCAGCTTGTTTACCCCCTTTTCCTCTCTGCCTACCATGCTGATGAGCGGCACGGGCACTCGCTGGTTGCCGTTGTCGAACAGGCGCTCGTTGATGAGCGTGAGCAGCGTGTTGAGGATGGCGGAGTTGGCCTGGGGGCAAGGCGGAGGAGGGCATGAGGGGTGGTGGGCAGGGTGCAGCAGTGGGAGCGCGAGTGCGGAGGGTGCAGCGTGAAAAGCGCGCTAGGGTGGTTGGAGTTATAACCTCGACTGGAGGGGAAATGGTGGGCGTGCTTTATTAGAGGGGAAGTCGTGGGCGTGCAGAGCGGAGTGCAGGGAAGGCAGGAAGGGCGTGGGGTCGGGGCGTTGGCGGTTGATGAGCGTGAGCAGCGTGTTGAGGATGGCGGAGTTGGCCTGGGGTGGGCAAGCATGCGAGTGGTGGTGGGCAGGGCGCAGTATGAGGGTACGGGCGCGACCTGAGCAGCCCGACCGTGGACGGTGCAGTAATGACGGTGGGTGTGCAGAGGTTGAGAGGACTAGCAAGGGCAGTTTGGGCAGTAGGCAACACGAGAGGTTCGCAGGGGTCGCAGCACGCCCCGCTCCAGTGTCCCGGCCGCTCAACCCCGCTCTCCCACGGCAGTGTGTCCTCGCTAAGGCGGTGCCTCCCCCCGCATCTGAGGTCCCTCCTGCACCTTCCTCACGGGGATATGCTCTCCAGCATACAGTAAACACAGCTCCCGTATCCTTTCCGTACCTTGAAGATCTCGTCGATGAAGGCCACCTCCGCCGTGGGCAGATAGCCCTCCGTCTGGCGCACGTAGCGGTCCTCCTCCAGGGCGCGCATGGACAGCGGGCCGAACAGCTCCTGGAGGGTGTGGATTAGGGGTAGGAGTGTCAAGGGCGTGTGTCTTACGGGTGGGAGGCAGGGGGTGCCGTAGCACGTAGTGGCCCTTGCGTCCACTCAGGCTACCGCTCAGGATTGTGAGCAGCAGGGCGAGATACGCACACGATTCCTCGGACAGGTACAAAAGTAAGCACAGCGCCAACGACCTTGCTTCTCCATCCGGCTACCGCATTTGGCCAATTGCTTGCTCTGGGATTTGTGCGCTGCCATCCCGCGCAGCGAGAAACAGCACCTCACCTCTGGCACGAAAAAGCGCGTGAGCAGGGGCTCAGGTGCGCAAAGCAACCCCTTGCGATACCCATACAAGTCAGTTCCATGGCACGTACACAGGCAAGGAATACCAACACACCTCACCTCTGGCACGGAGAAGCGCGTGAGCAGGCGCTCGAAGTAGGTCCCGTCGATGAGCTGGTTGAGGCGGCGGCCCACCTCCGACTTGGCGGTGCCGGGCGGCCCGATCAGCAGGATGTGCTCGCCGGACATGGCGGCTAGCAGCAGCAGGCGCACCTGGGGAGAGGGACAAGGGAGGGCATGTGGGTTAAGGAGTGTGTATTAAGGTTCAGCAGGATGTGCTCGCCGGACATGGCGGCTTGCAGCAGCAGGCGCACCTGGGGGAGAGGGACAAGGGAGGGCATGTGGGTTAAGGAGTGTGTATTAAGGTTCAGCAGGATGTGCTCGCCGGACATGGCGGCTTGCAGCAGCAGGCGCACCTGGGGGAGAGGGACAAGGGAGGGCATGTGGGTTAAGGAGTGTGTATTAAGGTTCAGCAGGATGTGCTCGCCGGACATGGCGGCTTGCAGCAGCAAGCGGACCTGAAACGGGGAACCAGGTACTAGTATTTAGGTTTATGGTAACACAGCAACGAGCAAGGGTAACGAGTAACGAGCAAGGGCAATGCCCCGCGAGCCAAGGTGCCCGGAAACGAGGGCCAATTCTGTTTCGCTACAACAACGCCCCATCGCCACCGTCTTCTTCGCTCCGCGGCCCCATGCGAGCCATGCGTTACTCCTGCCGTGCCCGTTGCTGCTCTGCTCCCCAAGTCTCCTCACCCCACCCCGTGTCCCCTCATCCCCCGTCCCACCCCCTCACGCTCCACGCGATACCTTCCCTCACCGAAAGCCCCCCGCCCCCGCCCCCCACCTCACCTCTGCGTCCCTCTCCACCAGGCCCTCCTGCATCACCCCGACGGCGTTCCGCAGCTTGGCCTTGAGCCGAGCCAGCTCGGCAGACACCTGCGGCACAGGCACGGGCACGAAGCGGGCGTGGGTCGACGAACCCTTATCCTTAAGCTCTAGGCGAGTGGATTATCCCTGCTGCGACGACCGACCCAGATCAGAATGGCGCACAGCAGCAGCACCAGCCGCAGCCCGACCACTGATTCGCCATGTCTCTACAGATAGTGTGGGGCCGGTGAAGCGGGCGCCCACTGCGCAACCGGATGCCTCCAGCCAGCCCGCTGCGCCGCCCCGTGCTCGCCACGCCCGCCAGCCCACGTGCTATCCTCGCCCGCCAGCCCAGGTAAGCACGCCGATCATCCCGCTAGCAGAGCCCCACCTTGCTCGCCTGCCAGGCCACTGCTTGCCTACACTGGTACCCCACCCATCCCCCTTCGGCGTGGGCGGATGCGGCACCAGTACAGGCTTGCCAGTGATTAGATATGCCATAAGGTGTACGGCGCACCAGCGCCCGTTGCCACGTGGCTGCCAAGCCGTACCTGCCACTCGTCACCCGGTGCTCTGGGTTCCTGCGACTGACACAAACAGGCCTGCTCTGCCACCGGTCCGCCTGCTCGCTCCCCAGCTGCCTCCAGCCGTTCCATCCCCCACCTGTCCCACGTTACATCCAAGCTGACCCACATCCCACCATCTTCCACGTGTCCCATAACCCATTTCCCAACTCCCGCTGTGTGCCCATGTCCCCACCTGCCCTCCGCGCGCGCCCCCTGCCGCCGCGCCCGCGTCCTGCTGCAGCTTGGCCATGATGCGGTCCAGGGTGGCGCGGACCTCATCGCGCACCGCGTTGACCTGCGTGGACCGCCGTTGACCGGGGCCCGCAACGGGCCGTGGGGGAGGGGGTTGGGTGTTGCAGCCCGCCAGTTGCCCCAGGCCTAAGCCAGACGGCCAGCTCCTTGCATCCCTAGCTAACCCCGTAGCAGGATTGGGACAATAACTGCAGTTGTGTGTTGCAGAAAACGTCGGCATGGCATGTAAAGTGCAGCCGCCTGGGTGGGAAGTAGTGCGCACGGACCCCACCCCTGGAGGCAGGCCTGCAACCCCTCCACACCCTCCTTACATCCTCGTTGGTCTTCCGCTCCCGCTCGAGGTAGTTGCCACCACCGTAACCTAAGGCGCATGCAAGAAAGGCGCATATTGCGTCCGGGTACATAAACTGGGCTCAGGCAGCCAACGCCTGCTCCATTCCGCGAGGGTGCACGCGCGGCTGACGTGCCTCTGCTGCCGCTAGTTCCAGGCAGTGCAACTGTTACAAAGCATTACAATGCAGCATACAATTACTGTCCCTGGGTGAGGGGGCGAAGCCATTTTATGTGTGCGCTCACCAGCGCTCGGCACGAGGGTTGTTGCCCTCCCGCCTTGCTGCGGCTGCGATGCTGCCTGACGATGCGAGCGAAGAGAACTAGAGGTGCTTTTGCTGGTGACATGCCATGACTGCTTGGCCTGCGTCCTGCCGCTTGTGCGGACGCCTTGGAGATGGGTGGGCAACGACGTGTGAAGTAACATGGTAAAAGTATATTTACGGGGCCACACGCAGTGGCGGAATGAAGAAACACAGCAGGAGCAAGGTGGGAGGGGGAGTAAGCAAACGGTTGCCATGACCTTTGGCGATCGGGGCATGCAAGGCAGAGGGCGAGGCAAGAGGAGACTGGTTGGCTACGCAAACATGTGGCCCGCTTTTATACATCGTGATTAATATTGTATAATCCTGCGTGCTATGAACAACTACCAGTTGGCCTACTGAGCTCTGAGTACCTGCCCCCTCGGAATAGACGAAATGAGTCGCTAGCCTCAATCGGAGTCTGCACTTGTGACGTGTAGGTGAACCTTGTGATGGCGCTCGCTCCTGTAGGGTGCTCACCGCCGCGGCGGTGTAATTTCGCAACAGCACTTCCGTCGTCGCTTCATAACAAGGCTGCGATGGCACCTCTTCTGTTAGCAGTACTGCTTGTACTACAGGTACGCCTTCGTCACACCTCAATGTGCTCGCCGGGCTCTTACGCGTACATTTTGGCGGGACAGGGACCAGGAGACTCCCCTGCCATGCAAGGGCCTACCCCAACCCAATTGGCCGCATCGAACAATGCGCAAGGCAGCACGCCCATCAGGAACGAACCATAGATGATTTAGGGTGTGTCGTGTCTTCCAAATGCGGTGCCTTTGGCATTCCGCAATGCATTGCGCGTCCCCACACCCCACGCTGGGCGAGTGGAGTTGGCCGCATCCCGCTTGCCTCCCTCACCCGCAACCACCCTGACCACTAAGCCTCCTCGCCTACCCCCATGCCTACTCCTTGGCAGCCTGGCGCACTGGGCGCCTACGATTGCAGCGCACACCCCTGGGTGGACGAGGTGTGTATCTGTATGTGGGGGACCGGGGCCAAATGGGGGGCAGTGGGGGCACCGACGGGACTGGATGAGCATAAATGTCCCCTGATCTGGGTCAACGTGGGTGCGAGTGGTCAGCGGTGACAGCTGGGGACAGACTGCAAAGCGGTGGCGGGATTGCGGCACTCTTGGGCTGTACCTGTCCGCACCAGTTGCGGGCCAGGTGCGTTGCTGCGTCTGCGGGCACCGGTACTGTATCGTTCTGGATAGGCAGTGCGTCAGCTGTTGGGGCAACCCCGAGCTGGACAACTCTTTCCCACTCCCACACAACACCCCCTTCCCTGACTCCTACCCAAATCACACCTCTGCCTCACCCTTCCGGTGTAAGGTCAGGCCTTGAGCCTGCTGCGAGGCTTCTACGCTGTCATCGATACAACGTCTCGACCTCAACGCAACCGCCCTGCAACGCCACCCCGCCCCCTCCCCCCAGGTTGTCCGGCTGTGGTTTGCGCGCGCCTACCAGGCTGCCCGGGACCACGCGGGCAAGCAGACCTCGGAGGCGGCACTGGACCACATCTCCAACATAAAGTGGTGAGCGGGACAGAGATGCGACATTTGAAGGGGCGTCGTAGACATGATAAAGCGGGTCACGAGGGGAGCAGGGGGGGAACGGCATAGCATCGCACGGCACGGCATGGCATCGCATGGCGTGGACAGGCGGTGCGGTGGGGCACAGAAGGAGGGAGGGACAGCGCGTTAGGGGCACGTGTTCCGCACGACTCCAGCGGATCACATCTCCGCACACCACACCAAGTGGTGAGCGACAGGCCGGGGAAGGGTCGGGGACCTGAGCTGTGAGGTGGCCAGAGTGGGCGTGCTAGCACCCCACCAAGTACCACGAGTACCCCCAACCAGTGAGCTCACTCAACGCTTATTGGCACCGGCATTTGCCCACCGCCCTCACCATGCGGCCCCTTGCTTTCCTGCTTCCTTCCCCCAGGGGCACCTACTTCACCGGCAAGAGCATGGGCGTGCTGAGCCCCGACCCCTCCGCCCGCACCTACAACCTCACCTTCCAGCTGCTGCACAAGCACAACGAGGCGCACAAGCCCGAGGGGATACAGAAAGTGGCGGTGGGTGCAGACAGTGGCCTGGCTATGGGCACGAAGGTCGAGGGGATGCAGAAATACTGGTGAGGGCAGCAGGCGGGGATGGTGGGTTGGGCGGGCGTGCTCAGGGCACAAGCTCGCGGGGACATGCGTAGGATAGCGGGGGCTTCAGCGGAGGGTCTGCAGCTGTGCGATAGGCCGCAGGCGTCAGGGGTAGGCATCGACGGCAAGCCATGTTGCTTGCTGCCCTGAGAATCCGCATGGCCCACAGCTGTCCTCACAGAGTTCCGGTTTAATTCCGCCTTGTCGCGCCGAACACGTGCACCGCAAGCAGCATTCGCCCTTGCTCCAAGGGCTCATCGCTGCGCACGTGCCCTTCTCCGCACATACCGTACTCCTGGCCGCTCGTACACCAAGCTGCGCTCCCTCAACAAGCGCAGCGCGCTGTGACGCCCCACCACCGCGTCCTTACAGACGTGTTTCTGCCCCCCGCCCTCCTCACCCCCGCCGCCTGCAGTTCCGTGCCATCCAGCAGCACGGTGAGGACCTGTTCCGGGAGCTGGGCGGCAGGGAGCTCAAGTTCATATTCGGAACAGAGGTAGGGAGGCAGTGCAACAGTCTGTGTTGAGCAACGGGAAGGGAGGCTGCTGCGCGGGCAGTAGAGGACAAAAGCAGGCGGCTTTGGTTTTGCTCCAAGGGCAAGTGAAGAGACCAGGTACTGGGACTAAGAGGCAGCCACAGCTTCTGGCCAGCTGCGGTGAGCCGGATGCGGCAGGAAAGGCAGACACCGTGTCGCGCCGCAGCCGGCATCCTAATCCCCGGCACCTTCTACCCTCCGTGCCACACGGGTTGGCAAGGGGTGCCCCTTGGCTGCATCTCCTAAGCAGCGCTTTTAACATGCCGCAGTTTCCTCGCTGTGGATACCAGTTTGCCGTATTTGTGCTTCCCCCCAGGAGCAACTTGTGATGGACGTGGGCTCCTGCAAGCTGCTGCCCCTACCTACCTTCCTGGCATTCTGGGTTTCCCCTGCTAACACACAGCTACTCGTCGCTTGTACTGTGCTATCCCACCCCTTTACCCCCAGTACCAGCCGGTGGTAAACGTGGGCTCCTGCAAGCTGCTGCCCCTATCTACCTTCCTGGCATTCGGTTTTCCCTTATCAACACACAGCCCACTACTGTGCTATGTCCCCGTCGACACACAGGACCAGCCGGTGGTGGACGTGGGCTCCTGCAAGCTGCCCAGCTTCCAGATGTGCGCCTCGCCGTACGCCCAGGACGTGCCCATTCCGGGTGAGGGAACGGAGAGGCGTGGGGTTCGGGACATGGGAGGGGGTGCGGGTTCAAGTTTGCCTGCAGGTCTGCATGGAGTGGGTTTGGTGGGCCGGAATGGTTGGATGCGCGTGGCTGGCGGTGGGGGCCTGCAAGCTGTGCGCCTCGCCCTACGGCCAGGACGTGCCTATCCCTGTTGGGAGGGGTGGGAGTGGGGAAAGAGTTGAGGGGCGGTATGCGGTATGCACCTCAACAACTGTCCTGCCGTCCCCGAGCAAGCTGCACAATGCTGCTGTCACCGGGCCACATTGGGTCCACGTCTCCAAAGGCACGCAACATGAGCGCTGCACACCATTGTCGGCATACCTCCGGAGGCGTTGCTGACGTGGCGGCACGTGTCCCATGCCTCCGCTGTCCCCTGCCGCGCCCTGGCTGCCAACCCACAGACTTCACGTTTGAGATCTACAGCCAGACGCACTACACCAACAGCAGCTGGTGGGAGGTGCGTGCTGACCGGTCCGGGCATGGGGCGATGGAGGTCCACAACGCTGGGTAACGGCTGCGCCTGAAGCCACCCGATGAACGGGCTTCCTTGGTGCTTAATATGTGCATGACCCGCGCTTGTGCGACAACCTTTCAAATAACGGCTCAGCAATTGTTTGTGTTCTTCCATGTCATTTGTTCTTTGTCTACACACGTGCTGCCCCAGGCGCGGCGCCTGCTGCAGCTCAAGGCAGGTTATGTTGCCTTGCGTATACGAGATACCAAATGTGGTGTAAACCCTATGACCAGGGCGTGGTTTCTGATCCCGATTCATGCACACGCGCTGCTGCCCCAGGTGCGGCGCCTGCTGCTGCTCAAGGCGGGCATGGTGCGGTGGGAGGACCGCGACACGTCGCTGTTCATGCGGGGCGACGCGGGGGTGGGCTACAGGAAGGTGCTCATGCCCTTCATGCACCAGGTGCAGGTGGGTGCTGGCGTGGTGTGGTGGTGTGGGTTACGATTGTGTTTTAGGGGCAGTGCAAGGCGCGTGGGCTACAGGAAGGTGCTCATGCCCTTCATGCACCAGGTGCAGGTGGGTGCTGGGGTGGTGGATGGAGGGCGTGTTTTAGGGGCTGTACAAGGGGCGGGGGTGGCAATAGCTGCGCGTAAGCTTTATTCACCAGGTGCAGGTGGGTGCAGGACGGCGGCGGTCGTGTACGGGCAGAGGGATGCCGTATTGGCAAATGAGCTGTAGGCACAACAGTTGGGGTTAGGGGCAAGTTCTGGGCATCGACGGGGGCGGTCTAGGCCATCGCCGTCATGGTATCATTTGCGGCCCCACTTTTCGTCCTTCCTCCCTCTGCTCTCCTCGCCGCCTCACCCTACCGCAGGTGAACCGCTCCCACATGGCGCTGTTCGGCCGCAAGGTGGACGTGCACAACACGGGCTTCTATGCAGGGGACATGAAGTGAGTCGCTGAGTGCGTGTGCAATCCCCTGCCCCGCCGCATCCCCCTCTCATCCCGGGCCAAAATCCGTTTGTCCTCCCCTCGTCCTGCGTTGCGTCCTGATCTCGAACCCCCTAATACACAAAACCCGCTAATACACACACCCCGATCCCCAGGCACTTCTCCTACCTGGACGCCTGGTGCCACCACCGCTACCTGCTGCACACCAGCGGCCTGTCGTACTCCGCCTCCCTCAAGTACAAGCTGGCGTGCGGGGCGGTGGTGCTGAAGTTCAAGAACGAACAGTGAGCGGGGGTACAGGAACCCATACCTCGTCCTACGCATGACAGCTCGTCCTATGGGCGTGCTGTGGCCGTACGTTGCATGGTGCAGGGCGGCGCCTGTGTATCCTCTCTGGAGCGTGGGGAAACGGAAAAGCGAGGGACGGGTGCACCCGGTAGGTAGGTCGGGGGTAACCGGCACAGCAAGGGAAGCAGTGTGGGAGGGGAGCTGGCGCGGGCCGCGCCACGCCTCCGACCCTCTTGCCATTCCTCCCTACCAGTGCCGCCCTTAGCACACGCGCCCTCTCCCTTCCCCCAGTGAGGAGTTCTACTACCCTGCGCTCAAGTCGGGGACGCACCTGCTGGTGTACCCCGAGGGAGACCACGAGGCGCTGGCCAAGGAGGTGCGTGTGTAATAAGTGCACTGTGCTTCAGCGGTGGGAGAGGGGGTAGCAGCACAGCGGCGACGTGCCGTACGGTATTTGAGACTGCGGACTGCCCACCTACCCGTCGCATACCGTAAGTGGTTCCACAGACCGCACTGTGCACCAGCGCGGCCTGGCGGGTCCGGCCCGGGCGCCAGCCTCCATGTCCTGTTCACGTGTGCACTGGCCGCACCTCCCTATCCACCACATGCCCACATCCCTCCTGCCTCCGTTGCATGTGGTGAATACACATCTCAGCACCCCATTTGGCCCCGAATACGATACATCTTAGTCAAGTGCTGCATCAAGACTCGCCCAGAACGACACTGCCATCCTCTTAGACTGGCCAACCCTCTTAGTCATACCGTACTCTGCCTGCCGTACAGATCGCGCCCCGCATCAAGCGCGACCTGGGGGACATGGACGGCTCGCACCACGACACGCCGCCGCCCATTGCGCTGGCAGCCAGGGAGTTCGCCACGCAGCAGCTCACGGACGCAGCGCTGTCGTGCTACTGGTGGGTGCATAACGCATAATTATAACCAAGTGTGCACGTGCTATTGAGCTGCCGTTTGTATGTCAGCAGTTTGCGACGAAGCAGCTCACGCACGCAGCCCGTCGTGCTACTGCAAGTAAAGGAGTATTTCTGATAGGTTACATGCTAGCCTACGTGTGATGTGTGTAGTATGTGTGCAGTAATGTTAGGGACGGCGCACGGGCACGGCCGGTGCCGTTACACAACGGGTGGGTGCAAGGGAAGTGGGGTCAGGCACGGAGTCTATGGGCGGACCCAGGACCTTGGCGCTGCGAGATCGTGTACTGCGAGGAGGTGGCAGGGGAGGGGTAGAGCGAGGCAGTTGGCAAGGGTGAGGGGCCCAGGAGGCTGTGGGGCGGGGGCGGATTGCTGACTGGCCAGATCCCATGAGGGCGGAGCGGGACAAGGGCGTGGCGAGGTATGGTATGGTGCAGTGGTGCTGCTACCGTAGAGCCCATTACTGCTCAAGGATACCATGTACTGCCGTGCCGCCTCGCTGCCGTACTGCCGCAGGTACAAGGTGCTGGCGGCGTACGCCAAGCTGTACTTTGCGGAGAAGCCGGAGGACGTGCCACAAGAGGTGTACATTGCGCCGTGAGGCGGAGCAGCGGCCAGATGAGTCGGCAGGGAGGTTGGGGAGGAGGCAAAGGCGGAGGGAAGGAGCGGCAAAGGAGAGCAACAAGGCGAGGCAGGCTTCGTTTCGTACCAGGGGCTTGCAAGTGCTGCCGTAGCCTTGGTTAAGAGTTGTTCCGTGACCATACAGCGGTATCGGTCGTATGCGCCTGCGTATGTGCCTGCGTGTTAACTGTCGCCACTTGCCTTTCGGTCCGAGTGTCGGGGTTTCGTTGCATGCGCTGGTTTGGGCGTGGTCCTTGGCACGTCGGGGCAATGCGCATTTTGACGTGATAGGCCTGCTATGCAATCTGCATGTGCAACCTGCTAGGCATCCGTGTTCCCCTCAGTGCTATTTGTCGGGCGAGCGAACCCATGGCGATAATCCCTGTCTTGCGCTGTCCAAGTTATGTTGGGGAATTTCAGTATGATGTCAGTTACACCGTCACAGCAGTGCCGTTCGCGCTTGCGTCTTGGGCGTACAGCTGTGCGTGCGACTTGTCACTCTGCTCGCTTTCGCAACTTGCATCTGCGTGCGACGCTGTGCGCTTCCTGCCCGGCCCTGCGGTCTGTGACCACCGTAGCCATGTAGCTGCATCATGCGTCCGTTGGGCCACACTGTGTGTTGGAGTCGTACAGGCGTTTCCGTACCTGCTGATTGGATGGTGGACGCTGGATGCGTGTTGGGGTACCAAGTACGCTTTGGTAGCTCACGTTTGTTGCCACTTTTAGGGCTGCTTGTGCGGGTTTGGTGTAACGGTAGGGCGTTCCCAGCGAGCCGTGACAAAGTAGCTTTGTAGCTTCAGTATGCGTCCGTGGCAGTATTCGTTGGGTCGTACGGGACTCTCCTGTGTAGTGGATAAGACGTGAGTGGGGAGCATGCCTTCAGCGCAACGTGCCATTCTATGCTCCATGTGTTTGTCACTATTACAGTTGCAGGAGCGTGTACGGCATATGGTAGGGTGTTCCGGCAACAAGTATATCGTATTTTGCGCGTTACGCATGGCAGGATGACGAAGGTAGGGGTATTCTTGGCTGGATAGCGATGCGTGGGCAAAGCCACTCCTCACAAGATGGGCGGGCCCTAACGCCCTGTGTTGCACCCGGAGCAAGTGGCAGTACTGGTTGGGCTTTGCACGTGTGTTTGCTGGAGCCAGATGTCGCTGTGCATGTATTCTCTGGGGCAGGTGGCTCTTACGCGGGCCTGCTCTGGGGCTGTTTGTACGTCCCTTCACATGTGCAGGTCCGCGGCAGGTGTGCTAGAAGCACAGATGCACCGAAGTGCAATGGCCGTTGGGGGTGTAGGCGCAGCCCGCCAAGGTGTTGGTCTCACCGTCCTTGCCTATGCGAGCGTGCGGGTGCTAGGCACGTGGACAGCTGCGCGCTGGGCGGGCCCTAGGTGCAACAGCACGTCTCCGCTGCGTGCTATCCGCCTGCATCCCCTTGTAAGTGCTTGTTTAGGGTCGTTTATACTGCTGCTGCTCCTGGGTGATGAGCTGGCGCGGGCCCGACCATGAGTAGCCATGCCCATGAGTGGCGCCCAGGGGCCCCTGGTGGCGCCTGCTGCACCGTACACGTGTCGACTCCCCGCATGTGCACTGACCATCCAGCCTTCGTATGCCGCGAGTGCTAGTTAGTTGGGTAAGGGTACAAGGACGACAACCATTTGGTATTTGCCCAAACCTTCTTACGGGCAACTGCAAGCGACGTGTCGGCGAAGCCAATCAGTTACAAGGCTAGCGGGAGACAAGCCCGAGGCAATTCAATGACCACGCGGTCCTTACTTAAAACTGCAGTAGCAGGCGGACTGTTCGGCGTTGGGGCTTACGTCGGCGCGGACGTATATGGCGAGTACTCGACTTACTGCGTGCTCCACGCGGAAGGGATGAAGTTTGCGGAGCAGGATGACCAGCTCAAAGAACAAATAGGAACTCCTTTTGTCAGCAGTCCATGGTACAACGCGAGCATCGGGTTCACGCAGTCGGGGCACATTGCAGCCATCACCTTCCCGCTCAAGGGCAGCCGGCAAATCACAGACGTCTCGGTCCGCGCGGTTCGGCGTCCTGGCGTCAGCTCTACTGCCCTATACAACCTGACTGGCGGGGAGTGGAAGGTGCTCGACGCGAGCGCCATGGCGCCCCAGCAAGGTGGCCTGGTCCGGCCCAGGAGCATAGTGCCGTACCAGGCGGTGCCGAAGGTAGTGGACGGAAAGGTTATCGAGGGAGAGGAGTGCGAGGAGTGCAACCGCAAGGCGGCGGACGCTTCAGGGACAGGGACAGCTGCGCAGGCGGGGGCGGGGGCGGCCCAGGGGAAGGCGGTGGGAGCAGCGGCAGGAGCGGCTGAAGGGGCAGCAGCCGCAGCAGGAGGCGGGCAGGTGGAGGGGGGGACACCCTCCGCGCCAGCGGGCGAGGCCGGGTCACAGCAAGCAGCAGGGAATAAGAAGCCCAGGCGGAGATTCTGGTTCTTCTAGGGTGTGGGCGCAAGTGTGAATGAGCCTGCAGGGTGTGGGTGTGGCATAACGCCGCCATGCCCGCGACAGGGCCAGTTGCAAGTCAACGGACGAGCGCGGGTGCGAAGTAGTATTTGGTCGTCAGGCCGCAGTCATGTCACGGAGTGGAGTGAAGTGAGGCTTGCAAACAGGCATGTGCCTGTCGGGCAGTAGGGCGACTGGGCATTCCCGCCTTGACCGGCCGTGGAGCGTGGAGTGGGCTGCAGCATAAATTGCGAGGCAGTAGCGGCAACAGCAGGATGTGCGCTTCTCATATCTTGTGGATTTGCTTGCGTCATGGAGTGCGTCGCAAGCTGCCAGCATGCTTGCACAATGGATTTGTGTGAGCTCATTTTATTATGATCATGGAGCAGTTCAGCGGTGTGAGCGTGTATGCACGGGTGCAGATGCATGGCGCGGGCGCAGGCGCCGCACCGCTGCCAGCCAGGCGGACACGGGTGCAGGTGCAGGGCTAGGGGTTGCCATTTGGACCAGGCGCCGCACCGCCGCAGTCGGATGGACACCGCACTGGTGGATGTGAGCGTGTCGCGGCTGTGCACAGCGGGTAGGGGATGCAGTCGCAGGTGTGAGAAGCGAGGGCAGGTGGTCGTGCGGCGCGGCTAGTCACCCGCCAGTACCTATGAGCGCTCGTTGGCGGCTGTGGTTTAGTTTGTTGGTTGTACCAGCACCATGAAGCATTTTAGGATGGTAACCACGTGGTGGAGGACTGGTGCGCTACACGGCGCTGTGGCAGGCCGTAGCCATGTGGGCTGGTGGTGGGGTGAAGGAGGCAGCCCTGTCGTCCTTGGCGTCAGCCGAGCAGGGCTGCGGACCCACCCTGTAGGTGGCGTGTGCCCCAGGGACTCCGGGCGGCGGCAGCAGCAGCGGCAGAGCAGCTGGCCGTTATGCATGGGGCATGCTGTTCCGTGGCTCCGGGTTTGTGGGTTTGGCGTCTCGGCGTTGACCAGTATGGCTCTGGCTGACAGTGGAGGGGTTGCCAGCGTGTGAGCTGTGTGCGCAGGGTGGCGTGACATACCGTCTTGGGGTGTAAGGGAATTGACGGACGTGTCTGCTTTCCTTGACCAGACCAACCGTAACAACACAGCACCAGGATCAACCCCTACCGCCGTACAAAGCCATAGCTCACAGTCAGTATGCACATGCATGCGCAGCCTCACAAACAGGCGCAGGACACCACGCTGGTCGCTACGCACAGCTCAAGTGTTCAACATGTCTAACAATTATCAACAGTTGCATAATGGCATGTCCACAGTGTTCCCCGCTATCGCCTTACATGGTACAGAAGCAACCCTTTGCCACTAGCACTGCACAGAGCGCGACACCATCCCGCACCAGCACGGCTGAACGTCACAGCACGTGCCTCTGCAGGCATGGTGTTGGCGGCACGTTCGGCCCCTCTTTGCTCGTCCTGCTGTACAGGCGTGTCATACGGCACCAATGTGTTCACGTGACGTACAGCCAATAGCCTAAATGTGCTCACAGGTTGCCCTCCTGGTTGGTGAGGATGACGCAGTCGCTCTTGGGGTACGACACGCAGGTCAGGATGAAGCCGGCCTTGACCTGGGGAGTGGGCGTAAAGCGAATAGGATTACAAGCGTGGATTATGAAACAAACCTTGTCCATGGTAGGACTGTGTACGGGTATAAGCACGTGGGTTTGTCAAAGACGGAGTACCTTGCCACAAGGACGCACACTACAGGGCCGACACCAGTGACGGCTTTTTTTTTTTTTTTTTTTTTCAGGAGAAGGGTTATGGGATTATCGGAGACCTATT
>VFQN01001538.1_pt1 | contig 38187 bp, 55 predicted proteins | sample 3512371 | NCBI WGS metagenome assembly VFQN01 (sample SAMN10412370, study PRJNA504923) | tailings metagenome | isolation source: Replicate 2 from Balatoc abandoned mine | place: Philippines: Itogon, Benguet | collected 2017-08-28
GGGGGGGGAAAAGGGCGGAAGAGCGGGGGGCCGCCTTGGACAGGTCTTGATGCAATGGTTGACATGGCCGTCCGTCCGCCATAGGAGGTGTCGGCATGGCGGCGGGGCGGGGAGGCATGTGGCACGGGCTGTGGCGCGCGCGAGCCTTCGGGTTGCGCTGTAACGAGCGTGCGGAGGAGACCGGGGCAATGCAATGCATGGCGGTGAGGGGTTGCCGACAGCGGGCAGCCGGGGCACGTAGGACAGTCCGTCCTTGCTCTCCCGAGGCCATGCGCAAACCAAGGGTATGTGCGGTTGGAAAGCAGTGCGGCCTGATTCCACGTGTGGTGCCATCGAGGCCAGGAGCTGACCTGTACCGTACTCGTAAACCCCATGCGCTGCCGACCCCCTAGACGTACCCCAAGACCCCCCTGTACCTGGAGGTGGGGGTGCTGGACGGCAGGGTGCGGCTGGGGGCGCTCAGCGCAGCCATTCACGCGGAGCAGGCGGCCGCGGACAGGAACCAGGTGAGGCTCTTGAAGGGGAGTAGCCGCAGAGAGCGGCAAAGGAAACAAGAAGAACCGGCTTTGGGGGGTGGGGGATGAAGTAGCAGTAGAGCTTTTAGAGGGTTCGTGTGTGACGGCTAGGGGACAGAGGCGGAAGACTGCGATGCATGCGGACAGCTGTCTTGCTGGCAGGCTAGCACCAGCATCCCACCCGTGCCGACACCCTACGGACACCTGCCCGGCTTCCCCGCTGCCCCACATTCCACTCCACCTTGTGTAGGTGGTGCCCGCCTTTTGCGACCTTCACCTCCGCCGCATCCTATCTACCGCAATTTGTATGTACATGTTACTTATGTTTACTAACAGTGTTGTACTGTGTTGCCCGCACTGTCACTCCACCACCCTCAGGTGGTGTCCGCCTTCGTGACCTTTACCACCGCCGACGCCCGCCGCCGCGCCCTGGCCGCCCTGCCGCGCTCCCTGCTGCGGCAGTGGCGCATGCCGCCGGACAGGAGGTTCAACAACGGGGGCATCGGAAGGTGGGGCGGGGGGCCCGCGGCGTCGGGGAATGGAACTACCGTTGAGTACTTCCCAAACCTTATCTGAACAAGCCCTCGTGTACAACAGGTGGCAGCACGCGTATGGGAGACTAGTGGGCGGACCGTACCGATAACAGTCACGCAAGCCCAGAAGCAGGCCACAGCCGCACAAAAGGTCCTGGCGGATCATGGACAAGCCCTGACGCTCACCAGAGTCGCCAACAACTGGACCCAACGCCCCTGCCGCCTCAGGTGCAGCTCTCGGCCCGTGGCCCTGAGTCTGAGTCCCGCCCCCGAGCCGTCCGACGTCATGTACGAGCACCTGGAGTACGGCACGTGGCAGCGCCTGGCACGAAGGATAGCCACCAATAGCGGTGGGTGCTTATGTGGAGGGGGAGGGGGTGCCGTAAGGGTTGCGGTCATGCGGGGCCTGGTTTCTTGGGAAGCGGGCCCTCCCTAGAGCACCCTCTCCCGCGCCATACACCTGGGTGCGTGCTGGTGGGCCTGGCCACAAGGTATGCATAGTATGTGACCCTGCATATCCACCAATCTTTCCCCTGATGCCGTCCCGCAGCCAAGTACCTGGTGCTGGTTGCCGGGTTCGTGCTGGTGGGCCTGGCGCCCGCCCTGCGCCTGGGGCTGTCCACCTCAGGCACGGAGCCAACCAGGGAGGAGTGCGCGGCGGCGTGCGATTACGTGGTGAGGAAGGGGGTAAACGGCGTTAAGATGTTCGTTACAAGCACTGCGGTCGAGTGGGAAGGGGAGGGAGAGAGAGCCAAGAGGGGTCGAGTATAGTACCGCAGCGCGCCCCCCACTTGCAGGATGCGGACATTTTGGCTACGCCACGTCGGCCACCAGTTGCGCACGCCCTCGCTGGTCCCCTGCACCACACCGCCCTGTTCTCCTTCCCCTAACTCGTCCCGCATGACACGTGCCAGCACCGGTACCGGTAGTACACACCTGACAGCTTATGTAATCGCCTTATCTTATGCAACAGCGGCGGCTTCCATTTCCGTCCCCTAAACAACGGGCTGAGTTACCCTTTGACCGCCGATGCCTCATCCCCCGCTTTTGAACGACGCCGCCGGGAGCTGCGCCCTGCCGCAACCACCTATCACTCTCACCTAAAAGTCCGTCTCCCCATCCCACCCCTTTGCTGCAGGACGCTGCCGGCAACTACGCCCTGTCGGACGCTAACCGCTCCATATACGCGGGGTGCGACCCGGTGTCCGGCACCGGCGTACTGCCCAACCGCCTGGACTGCGAGGACACCAGCAGGTGGGTGCAGCGTGTGTGTGTATTAGGTGGCAGCTGGTGTTAACACACACTCAGCGGGCCCCGGTACCGGCGTACTGCCCTCCCGCCCGGGCTGCGAGGACAAGTGCGGGAGGTGTGTGCTCGTTGCGTCGCTAGCAGAAGTTCAGCAGGAATGAAGGCACACAGCTTGCAGGGACAAATGCAATAAGACATGGCTGACGAAAGCCGCCCACCTCTCCCCTGCCCAGGTGCTACGAGTGCTTCTGCCGCGCCGCGCTCAACGCCGCGCAGTACGGCGAGGTGTGGTACTGCAGGAGGTTCGGGGACCTGGTGGCCATAAACGTGGTGTCGCAGGTGGGTTGGTACCATTTGTCGTACAATACCGGTATGCAACCTTGGAGTTTCGTGTGGGCGGAAGCGGAGGGAGGGCGTGTGAGCTGTACAGCAGCAGTGGGCGAGGGGCAGAGCGGGTCGGAGCCGGGGGCACCGTGGCCGCTGCTAAGGCCTGGTGGCATAAGTGTTGTGCATTGCATGCGGTGGGGGGAGGAGAGCCATGGTGGACGTGGGGGAAGGCAGGGAGGCGCACATGGCTGACTCCTGCGTTGCTTTTGCCGTGGTCGTGCTGGGCGTTTTGCTGGTCAAGCTGCTTACCCCGCTACCTTAACCCCACACCCCGATAACCTACACCCTGCTTACGCACATCCCTTTACCACACCCCGCTAACCGACACACCAGGGCCTGGCCATGCTGGGCATCCCGCTAGTCAACCCGCTTACCCCACCACCTTTGCCCCCTCCCCCAGCTAATCCACACCTTTGTCAACCCACACCCCGCTAACCGACACACCAGGGCCTTGCCGTGCTGGGCATCCTGCTGGTCAACCTGCTCACCCCACCACCTTACCCCATACCCAAAATATTCAAGAACCCCGCTAACCCACACCCTGTTAACCCACACCTTTCGTAACCCACACCCTGCTAACCCACACCCCAGGGCCTTGCCGTGCTGGGCATCCTGCTGGTCAACCTGCTCATCACCGCCGCCATCGGCTGGCTGACGCAGCAGGAGAAGCACCACACGCGCAGCGCGGAGGCCGTCAGCCACGCCCGCGGGCTGTTCCTGCTGCAGTTCGTGAGCACGGCGTTCAGCAACCTGGTGGCGAACATGTACCTGCCGGGCCTGGCACAAGTGTGAGTCGGGGAATGGAGAAAGGCGGGGGGGTTGTTACTAGGAAAGTGCAGCCAGAGGAGGGGGCAGCAAGTAGGGAAGCGTGTTTGCACCGCGTTCAGCAACCTGGGCGCCAATGTATACCTCCCGGTCCTGGCCAAAGCGTGCGTGGCAGGGAGGAGCGGAAGGGAGGGAGGGCCAGGCTTGGGGTGAGCACCGCGTTCAGTAACCTGGTAGCCAACATGTACCTACCGGGACTGGCACAAGTGTGGGTAGGGTGTGCTGTGATGTACGGGGGGGGGAGGATTGATAACATCTCTAGGGCGTGTGCTTGGCCGGGATGGGATACTATGCCTAAGGACAGCTTCAGTAGAGCCTATCCTCCTCCCTCCTCCCTTTGCACTGCTCCTCCCGCAGTATGTTTGGTTCCTTCCTGGCGGGCATAGTGTCTTCTGAACCTCGTCCTGCTTCCCGTCTGAAGGTACTTCACACATCGCCCCTTGCTGCATGCTGTGTGCATGCTGTGATAGAAGGGCCCCTCTTTTCCCCTCCCTCCCAATGCAGTGTGTCCGGCTCCTTCCTGGAGGGCGTTGTGTTCACGGGGGTGTACTCCGACACCACCCCCCGCTGGTACCGCGACGTGGGCCGACCCATCGTCATCTCCATGTTCATCAACACGCTGCTGCTGCACGCACAGGTGGGTTAGGGTGGAGAGACAGGGTGGATGGTGGATTACATTGTATGTTTCCTCGTGTGTGCACAGGTGGGGTGGGGTGAATGGGAGGGGGAAGGGGTTGGCAAGGGCCAGGAGTTGTGTGGGAATGGAGGCGCGGTCGTACCTGTGTTCCTCAGCACGCTGCTGCTGCACGCACAGGTGGGTTAAGTTGGGGCGGGGAAGTGTGTGCAAGGGAAGGAGGAAAGGCTCGACACCATGAAGGCGTTGGTACATACTGCTCCAACTCGATGCCCAATGCTCAGCGCGTTGCTGCTGCACAAAGGGTAGGGAAGGGGCAGGAGGGCGGGTGGGGGGCCGCGGAGCGTGGTGGGCAGGCGGAGCCAGTAGAAAACGGGCGGCTGCGGTGGGTCCACCACGAGGAAGAACGGACAGGCCGTCGCAGAAAAGGGCGCGACGACACTTTTACGCGCATGCGGTTGGTTGGGGAGGGAGCCGGACACACTGTGAAAGGACAGCGCTCAAGGGTCGTTGATCGCCAGCGGCCAGCCCGGCGCCCTCCTCTGCCACCCGCTCTACGTCTCCTGTAGCACAGCCCGAGGCCTCACACGCCCCGCTACCGTCGGCTGTTCGCCGCTTAGCCACTGCAGTGGGCCCGCTCACGCCAGACCATAAAGCGTCACCCTTGTCGCCCCCCTCACCCCCCAACCTTACCCCAGGTTGGCAGCTTAAACATTCTTGTGCTTTACAAGCAACTATCTCCGTCGGTCTGTTGATGTATTTCACCAGGTTGGCCTGCAGTGGTGGCGGCTGCGGCACGCGGTGCAGCTTACACTCTCCCACCCTCCCACACTCTCCCACCGTAATCATCCGCCTCCTCTCACGGCGGCCTGTTCCCTGCTGGTGTGCGTGTGTCCTCAGGTCGGCCTGCAGTGGTGGCGGCGGCGGCACGCGCTGGCGCACCGCTACCGCTGCCTGACGCAGGGGCAGCTGCAGGACGCGTTCGGGGGACACCGCTTCGAACTGGCAACCAAGTACGGTGAGTTCTCGTACACACTTGTACGGCGTAGTACGGCACTGGTGGAGGTACAACCATTGCCCTGTACAGGAACGAGTGTGGGCTGTAGGGGTGCCACACCGGCATGTGCGCGCGATGAGGGCCGTCGGACCTGGATGCAGCGATGGTATGCCCGGCGTACTAGCATAACCCACAGCCTCGCATGCCCCCTACCCATGAGAGACCCAAGTGAACCCGGCTTCCACCGCTGCCCCACGTGCTTCCACCACCACCACCACCACCCCCATGTGCCCCCCAGGCCAGCACCTGTACGTCATCTTCGTGGTCATGACGTACTCCGGGGGCATGCCCATCCTGTACCTGGTGGCCGCATTCCACTTCGCAACCTCCTTCTGGGTGGAGAAGTTTGAGCTGCTGCGTGTGTGCAAGGTGCGGGCTGGGCGGGTGGGGAAGGCCGTCAGGTGTGGGTGCGGCAGGCGGGTGGGTAAACGGCAGCGCGTCGCCTGCTAGCCACTGTAATTGTGCTTCCAAAGTTTTATCCATGCAATGACTGCGTGGCCTGGCGGGCGCGTTTGCCTCGTTTACCCTGACTGGGTGGCCTGGCGGGCGCGGGCAGGGCCAGCAGGCCCTGACCTACGTGCCTTAACGCCTGTCACACAAGTGCTTCCCTCTCGTGCTTTTGACCAACCCTTGCGTCGTCTGCCCCCGTTGCCCCGTCTCCCCTTTCTCCACAGCGCCCCCTGACCTACAGCCGCGCCCTGCCCGAGTACGCCGCCTCCAGCCTGCCCTTCGCCGCGCTGTGGCACCTGGCCTTCGCCACGTGGACCTACTCGCTGTTCGGCATGGGTCGCAGCGTGCTCGTCACGGAGGGATTCTACCAGGGCCTGGCGAACAGCGTGCAGTCGTTCAAGGTGGGGTAGTAGCTAGTAGGGGCCAGCAAGTAAACGAAATTTGAATTAGGGAAAATCACAGTAATCCTTGCATGTATTACGGAGGGATTCTACCAGGGCCTGGCGGACAGCGTGCAGTCGTTCAAGGTGGGGTGAGGGTCCTGCGTGTGCAAACGCAGCGTGCAGTCATTTCAAGGTGGGGTGCTGAAGTGGGGGGCCTGCATGCCCACCGGTCAAGGTCGCGGGCGGACAGCCTTCAGGCCCTATTGTGCCATGGGAACACGACTGAAGCGAGGCTCAAAAAGCAAGGCTACGAAGCACGCAAATCGTTCGCTGTCATGAAGCACGCAAACCGGTTGCCCTTGCGAACAAAGTGCACATGGTAGGTTCAGCAACCGTGTACCGGTGCTATCAGGCTGCTGACGCACCGCCCCCGGGCCCCCGCTTACCCCAGCGCGCCCCCAGCCCACCCCCACCCACCCACATCCACATGCAGGCGCTCATCCCCTCCCACAGCACGCTGACCCCTCCCCTCCCTCTCCTGCTCCCCTCTGTCCCCCCTACCCCCAGGCGCTCATCCCTTCCCGCAGCACGCTGACGCCCGCCTCCGTCGCGGCCCGCCTGACCCAGGCCAGCGCGGGGCACCTGCTGGTGGCCTTTATCGCCTGCGCGGGGGCCATCGCGCTGACGCTCACGCTGTCCACATGGGTGTGGGTGAGTGCACAGGGGGTCTGGCATGAACAGGCCGGGCAATGGCCCTTGGACTGGGGAGGGGAGGGGGCACAGGGCACAGGGCAGCCGCACGGCCACTTCAGTACGCTTTTCACATGGTGCTTTACCGTGTGAACCCCAGGGGCTTGTGGGTGGATGCATGGGGGTTCGTTGGAGGCCAGGGGCCACAGCCTTCGTAACAACTCAGCCGTCTCCTAGCCGTTCGCCTACTTAAACCGCCACTCCTCCCCCCTGCCTACACAGTTTAAGCGCGAGGCCGCCACTGCTCTGTGCCTCACCCGGAACCGCGGCTCCCTAATCCGTTACCCCTGTACACCCCGTCCTACCCTCCCTTCCTCCCCTCCCTCCGTAGCTCATGCGCCAGGCCGCCACGGCTCTTGGCCTCACACGCGACGGCGGCGCACGCGCCAACCCGCGGTCGGGGTCCATGGCTGCTGCTGCTGCAGCGGCAGAGGGGTGCGACGTGCCCGAGTTCGGCGTGGCGGTGCGCAGCCAGATGCTGGTGGGGCCCACGTCGTACTGCATGCGCACCAACCCCGCCTACGCGCACGCCTTCGTGCGTATGGAGGAGTTCGACTGGGACGAGAAGGTGGGGCAGATTGCGATTACCTCTCGGGGGTATACCATGATAGAGGCTTCAAATAAATACGTTGCGTGGAGTGCGGGGTCGCGGGATGGGTGCGGATGGAGGGGTTTGACTGGGACGAGAAGGTGGGGAGGCAAAGGGGGGGGCCGAATTGCGGGCACACAGGGTGGGCACTGAGACGTTGATTGGAACGTGAAGTTATTAATTCCCGCAGCGCGGCATCGATCATGCAAGCCTGCGATGCACCCTTTTGCACGGACCTCGGCCCCTCACACGGGGTGGCGGCCAGGGTGCCGACCGTAAGCCGCACGGTGGGCCAAGCGTTTCACGATGCCCGCAGTGCGAGGCGTGAACGCCGAAGCCATGCGCGCCTTCCTTGGGCCCTCCCTTGACGACGCTTGTTCGCTTGCCCCCTGTTGCCACTCAACGTGCTTCCCTGTGCTGCCCTCAGGAGCTGGAGGCCCGGGTCCAGGCCATGGTTGCAGATGTGCCCCCCGGGGCCGTGCTGCCCGGGCCCGCCGGCGCGCTGGTAAAAGCGCTCTCCGCCCGCCACCGCCAGCGTACGGCAGCCGACCGCCTTCGCGCCCGCCAGAAGGCCGCCGCCGCCGGCGCCAACCAGGTGTACCCCGAGCCCGCCGCCGCCTCGCAGCTGTTTCCGCTGGCCGTACCTCCTGGGGGCCAGGAGGGGGGTATGGGGGTGGAGGACAAGGCGGGCGCGTATCCGGTATACAACGTGGGCGGGGGAGGGAGGACGAGGAGGGGAGGGGGAGGGGGCACCAAGGAGCCGGCGATGCTTCAGCCGGCGGTGTCCTTCAAGTGATTGCTTGGTTGCTTATGTTACCGTATTGAAGTTTGTGCGTGTTGTTTATGGCATGAATGTGAACGCGCGTGCGACGCGGACCGCAATGTCCGCTGTCTGGTAGGGTGCTTACCTGGAATCCGGGCGGCTCATAAGACGAGGCCTCGTACGTCGCACATGGGTACTGGGGTTGCAGGGTGGTGTAATGTAGGAAGTACTGGTGCCTGCGGACTGGGGCACATAATGGGGAGGTGGGCGTGGCTGTGGCGGGGCGAGAGCAGGGGAGAGCCCCTGTGTGGGCGCATGAGCAACCCTTGCCTGCAGATTCCGGCTCATGTCATGTGGCTTATTCGTGTATGTGGGTTATGCTTGTGAGGCTCTGGGGTCATGGGATGTCACACCTGGTGGCTGGGAAGGCGTGATCAAGTTGCGCTCGCAGGCATGCTGTCGACACTGAGCACCTGTTCATTCATCTTCCCATAAGGCATATCGCATGCGACCTGCCGTGCAGTTCTGTACGATAGTTCCGGGTCATGCTGTGCGACCGGCGGCGTGCATGTCGAGAACCGGGTTCATGGATTGCGCGGATGTGTGTGCTTGGCGGGGAGCCATGGGGGGCTGCACCGTGTCCCCACGATTTGCCCTGCTGAACCCCGCTCTAGGGCTTTGGTCATGCTGGGTCATGGGACCAATAGACCATGGCCTACATGCCAGGCGCTGCCTGGCGGCCTTGCAGTATCGACGTGGGGTAATGGGTGCTGGTGCGGCACTGCCCTGGCTGCGGCAGGGCGCTGCTCCTGCTCAGGAGGAGCTTGTGCTCCTGCTCACGCTGCCCTGCCAACGAGACCCCATGTTTGCCTGTGCCGGGACCGGGGGCAAAGTGTTTGGCTCGGCGGAATGAGACGTAGCAAACAAGCCAGGCGCCGCTTAAAAGCCTGGTCACACGTCAGAGGCAGGGGATGAAAGAAAAGGGGCGGGCCGAGGGTGGGGCACTTCCCTGTCAGCCAGCCGTACATGTAAGAAACATATAATCAAGGCAACGCGACGGCGTCTCCAAGGCTCCTCGCTCGGAATTGCCGCAGCGTTTTCATCGCTGGATGAAAGACTCGGCTGTTCGTCAGCACTGAGGCTCACTGCAGCTTATTAGCCTTTTGGCAGCTCAACGTGGGCAAGCCTTCGCTTTGGGCCGTCAAGCACACCGCCGTGCGCCAGCCAGCCGCCCGCCACCAGCAACGAGGAACGACGGAGACACAGGACACGAGGACAGTGGCTCAAAACCATACTCAAATAGACGTGAAATCGTAACACTCGCTTACGCAGTCAACTCGCGTCGGCTGCATGCAGGCACCAACCGACACACTGCCCTTGCGAACAGCATTACGTGCGCACTCGGGCCGTGCTCTGTGGGCCCTTGTCGGCAGGTTCAGGTGTGAGGCAGCAGTGCAGTGGGTGACCGGTGGGTTACCGGGAGCTGGTGGCGCATGCTGCTCACGAGTGTGGGATGCCCATGGGCCCTGGACACCTCAGATCAGCCGTGGAGGGCGAGGTGTGTGGCGGTGGTGGTGTGTGTGGCGGAACAGAGGCTGGTGGGATACCGGAAGCAGCTGGGATCTGGGGGCGCATGCTGTTGCGGCGGCAAGGGGCGACCAGGCCGCAACTGTGTAGCAGGATGCAGTGAGGGGAGGTACAACGGAACAACGCATGTTTCAGAGCAAAGTTAAGGGGACTAGACCGTGATGGCATGTGTACTTACTAGGGAGGCCGCAACTGTGTGCCTGGAGTGTTTGAGGTTGGTGGGTTTAAACTGGGAGGGCAGGGGTGGGAGGGGAGGACTTGTGCTTGCTGGCGAGTGGCCGACTGGCCGGCTGGCATGCGAGGGAGGAAGCTGGTGTGGCAGAGGGTGCGTGGGACAGGGAGGGCCGGGTGGGTTAGCCCGCAAGTTGTGGAGCTACGCTGTGGAAGGGCGAGTAGCGGTAGGGTAAGGGAGGGCGCGGGCTGCTGTACGCTCGGCGATTGGGGAAAAAACAAAATGACTTGGTTCGACGGCAAGCGCAGTGGCAGCAGGGGAGCTCCCCTTGTTGGCAGCTGCTTGCGGTGGGGTGGCAGGGAGCACCTGGCCTGGCCTGAGCTGCTGGTAGCACGCTGCATGCTGCGAAGGCGTGCGGGATGGGCGTTGCTTGGGTCCGGCGGGTTCACGCAGGTGTGCATCGATAATGCAACAGGCTAGACAACAAGCTGATGTCACGTGGACGGGTTTTAACAGGCACCAGATAGAGTTATAGTGGTGCTGATGCCGGCCAAGCAACAGCACAGTGAAGCGCACACAGCGAGCGCGCCCCGACCAGGTGAAGCAGAGCCCCAAGCCCCGTGCCCAAGCCCCCAACACCAACATTTAATCATGACTGCTCAAGGAAGCCATGTTGGTCGCCGCTACAGTTATATCCACTAAACCATGCCAACGCACTACATTATTACCGTTACTACACGAGAACCGTCTTTGAAGGTCCGCTTTGGTGTGCCCGCCAAGCCGGCTTGTCGGCCCACAATGTGTCGCGCCACAAGCACCAGCAGTCAGGGGAGGTCCCCTGCCGGTAGGCACACAAGCCCGCAAGGGCAGCTGCCCTGCAGGTCCTCAACACTACCATGTCACTGTCAACCCCAGCCTCACCTCTGGATCGCACGCAAGCCACCAGCTCAACCACTGCACACCGCATGTGCGCATGAGGCCCACCTCGCCTCATCCGCGCACCAACGCCACGGTTCCGTAGTGAAAGAGTCAAAACACGAGGGCATCACCTACCTACTCCCGGTGTCCCCGTTCGCCCGTCTGCAGGCACCGGTCCGAACATCAGTACTTTGTGGTCCAGTCTAAACACCAGTACTGCGTACACAAGGCTACCCAAGCCGTTGGCCTCACCTCCTTACCAAGGGACTAGGGCCACCCTCCCTGCCGCGTACGTAGATGCCCGTGGGCCAACCCCTACGTTCCCCCGTCCATCGCAACAACGGCAGCCCCGCAACCCGCATGCAGTGGCTGCCTGACAGGCCCCCGAACGCCAGTGTTACTTCAGTGAGTACCACTAGCTACGTGGCGGTGTGCACTTTAGTTGTCCCTTGGTCACGAAAAGCGCACCGCCGGACGCCTGCAGCGGTCATGGCCACGGTACCCAGCAGCACTTGACGCGTGTGTAGGTAGGCCAGGATGCCGCTCACAGCTGCTGCTCCTATAGCAGCTGCCGCTCACTCGTCCTTGTGCGAGCCCACGTCGCCGCCCTTCTTGCCCTTAACCACCACCTTGTGCGCCGCCGACACCATCTTGGAGAACCAGTACGTGTTGAGGCTGCGGGAAGGGGGGAAGAGGAGTGAGGTACAGCAGGGGGCGGTTGCGGCGGTGTCGGTGTCGGTCTAACAGCACAGCCAGGCCTGGTGGACACGCACACGTCGTCGTAGCTCCAGCCACCCGAGCCTAAGACACGGCTTTGCACCCCAGCTCCCGGCATGGTCGCTGCTACGGCTGACGCCCCACAAACGCGGCAAGACCGCACCACGCATGCACAAGCGAAGCAGCTTCCAGCCGCCCCATGCCAGCCGCCACCGGCTCTTTACCACCCAGCTGTCCATGACCTCCGCAGCGATGCAGCCCCCACGGTGCCCAGTAACGACCCCCCTGGGCAGACCCAGCAGACGCTGCTCACACCACCAGTAACTACCATGCTACTGACGTCGCCTCACCTTGTACCTGTTTGCGCTACGCTTCTACCATCCCCGGAATTGCGTCCCTACCCACCTGTTCATGACCACCGCGGCGATGCAGTACCCGATGGTGGCCCCCTTGGGGAAGGCGGTGCCGGGCACGTAGCGCTCCCTGACGATGTCCATGACCAGCACCACGCTCTCGGTGTAGCCCCACGCGATGCGGCAGCCGAAGAAGGCCAGCACCATGGCCAGGCCGTTGATGACGTACAGCTGTGTGTTAGCCCAACCCGCCTTATACATGAACCACCTGGTGTAGGGGTGCGTGTAGGGGTTGTGTAGGGCAAGGTAAATGTGCATAGGAAGGCCGCATGCTTGTCGTCACTATTCGTGCCGTTGGTGACGTACAAACTCGTATTAGCCCAACCTGCCTTGTACATGAACCACCTGGTGCAGGGCAGGGTGAGCGGGCGAGGGACGGCCGTGCAAGCATGCCGTCGCCACCCATGCTGTCGTATCAGCCCTATTTTGGGCTTACAAGCACACCCGCCGCTTAAGGCCGACCTGCACACTGGAAGTGCGCCCCCGAAGAGAACACGGCGCAGCACAGCGCCAACGAAGCGTTGCAAAACGGGCCCCTCCCACAACCCCGCCCTCGCATACCTGGTGTGCACGAAGGGCGTGGAGATCTCCCACTGCAGGAACGCGGCCCCGTGGTAGTGGATGAAGCCGGTGTGCAGACCAAAGGTGTAGGCGCAGTGGCAGGCGAACCCGTGCATGAGGTACAGCGGGCCCTCCAGGTTGAAGCGCCACGCGCACATGACCAGGTCGTGGAAGAAGTAGCCCGCGCTCAGCAGGCACATGGCGTACGACAGGGGCGTGTGGGCGTGGATGCGGGTGCTGCTGCTGGCGTGGAAGCGGGGGTCCACCAGCACCAGCAGGCCAAGGGGCACCTGGCGGGACACGGGGCGGCAGGGGGCAGGAGGTTGCGTGTGTGGGTTAGCTTTCTACTCAAGGGGTGCAGCGGGACCATGGTCTAAGGAGGTTATAGGGTCCACCAGCACCAGCAGGCCAAGGGGCACCTGGCGGGACACGGGGCGGCAGGGGGCAGGAGGGTTGCGTGTGTGGGTTAGCTTTCTACTCAAGGGGTGCAGCGGGACCGTGGTCTACCGAGATTATAGGGTCCACCAGCACCAGGAGGCTCAGAGGCACCTGGGGAGCCATGGGGCGGCAGGGGGCAGGAGGGTTGATAGCGTTTCCTCACACCAAGGGTGCGTGTGCGGGTTGGTTTTCCACACGAAAGGATGAAGCAGGGGGTCCAGCAGGGGCACCTGGGAGGCCATGGGGCGGCAGGGGGCAGGAGGGTGCGTGTGTGGATCAGTTTCGCATGGATGGTGCAGTGCGACGGTGGTCTGCAGTGGTTGCAGCGTCCACCAACACCAGCAGGCCCAGGGGCGCCTGGGGATTGGGCATGAGGTGGTACTGGACAGGACCACTGTAGCTGGAAGCGCGGAACCCTGGCAGGACCCCGTGCCAGGCATTCGTGGGGCAGGCATCTGGGTTAAGCGTGAAATAAGGCGTTGCGGTTGTGGACATGCCGTATCCTGCTAGGCGGGTCAGCTTATGGCGCCTGCTCCTGCAGGCATGGGGGTCAGTGTCCCCTACTCCCTGGCTGTACCCTGTCTGCATTCCCGACACTGCATGCGGGTGTGTCAGCCTGCATGTCCGTTGGCAATCTTGGCTGGCAGTTACTAGTGAGGCTTGCAACCGGGGCCGAGGCGTCCCGTGGCCAAAGCGTTTTCAGCAAGGGCCCAACCTCCTGCACTGCGGCCTTCCTAGCTCAGGTACCTAAAAGCCAAACGGCATGACCTTTGAGACTCCATGTGCGTGTGCTCGTGTTCACTAGATATCGAACCGCCATGCTCGTGTGCGGGAGGCCACCCGCCAACTGCTCCCGCGCCCACTCCTGTCGCCCCCGCCGTCGCCCACGCCTGTGTCCGTCCTCAGGCCCAAGCTCCTGAGCAGGGGAGGTTCTGGGCCATTGTACAGCATCCTGACACGCTGAGAGCCGTGCCTTCAGGCCCGCATATGGATGGAACAACGCCCAACCAGTCGTAGCGTGCGCTCCGCATCCATGTGTCACACGTGTCACACACACCGTGTCACACGCTTGCACCCAGCCCACCCATGCCTTACGCGCCCTCCCGAACACACACCCTTGACCCAAACAGACACCAAGGCCACGTGGCCGCGCCCAGCACGCACCTGGATGCTGTTGTGGATGGATCCAACGAGACGAGCCACGGCCTGCACCGCCGCGCCGCGCGCCGCCTTGCGCTGCTTGGCACGTGCCGCATCGCTGGTGGCGGGCTTGGAGGCCTCCGAGCCCGCGATGAAGGCCCGTGTGATCCAGGGAGCCGCCAGCACTATGCACACGCCCTCAATGGCCCAGAATAACAACCCTGTGGGTGCGAGAGATGTGTGGGGCCGTGGGGTGAAGGGAGGTACGTGGGGCGGGGTAGGCAAATGGGATGGACCGTTCAGGCGCGCGTGTCGGGGTGTATCTGGGTGGGAGAGCCACACATGGGCGGCGGCTTGGGTTAAGTGTCATAGCTTATGTGCAGCGATAGGACAAATCAGGAGGGGCAAAGTGGCCAGGCAGGTTCCCCAAGGCGCGAGGGAACGATGCATCCTGTTGAAAGGATGTAGCGCCCGAGTCTGAGTGCGAGCAGGTGATGAAGAATGCCTTGAACTCAACAACGGCATAAGCAAGGACGCTGGAGTATGAAGGAAGCGTGGGCCTCAACTCGCGTGGCCTTTACATTTTTGCGTGGGTAGTGGCCTGCTGCTTATCAGGTGTAAAGAGGTGGGGAAGGAAAGGCAGCGGCTGGTGCTTTGGCCACCCCAACCCTGTGCAACGCGTCGTGGGTGCACTGCATGTCTGTAGCGTCGCACATGGCGATACCCCTCATTCTAGGTCCTCCAGAGCGGCAAAACGTGCTTTACGTCAAGTCAACGACCCCAGCACTGCTCGCCCACCCACCGACGGCGAGAATGGCAGCGTATGTCCGCAGCAAAGAGCCCTCCGGCCCAACCCTGTCAAGGTATGGTGATGCGTACGATGCAGCTTGAAGACACAGCGCGTCCGCGTTGTCATGAAATGCTCGCAACAAGTGAAGGACATTGTCCATGTTGGCAGGTGGACGTTGACTCCTGGTGTGGGTTTGCTTGGTGCTTGACAGAGACACAACGGCAAAAGCGCTATTCAGAGTGTCTGTAGAGGCAGGCCTGGGAAAGCGACGGGAGACCAGGTTCTTGATGAGCGACGGAACTGCCATGCACACAGCTGTTCGCAATGGGCAATGCCATCACCTTGCCCTCCCCATACACAGCAGCACATTAGCTTATTGCTCACAATATCATATAGGCAGTACTGAGGTTGAAGGAATGGCCATTGCACAACAACGGGGCCGAACACTATAACCCGGTCACTCTCTGACACCTTCACACAACTCTTGCCCTAGCAGCCTTTTTTTTGAGGAACAGTGCCCTGTATACATCGAGTACCTCCTTGGCTCGGCGCTTCGCGTCTTTGTCAGCACCTACCGATATCATAGTTTGTGGCGTGACGTATGGGTTTCTTACAATATGAGAGTCGACGGACGCTGCAGGAGGCAAAGCCCTCGGTGTAGCGAGGATGGGCCAGGCTCAGGATGAGGACCCCCGACCTCTTCGTGCGTCTGTTACTCCTTTTACTGGCCGTGTCGCATGTCACAGCCCAGCCGCTATCAAATGTTTGCCTGCGGGATATACTACCGCGGCTTGCAGCGGGGTAAGCGGAAGCTCGTCAAGTGTGGTGCCGCATGGGGACCCGCCGTGCGTGGGTAGTGTGCTTGTGCACTTCGTCTTGTAAGGAATCCTTTTGAGAACAACCTGTGCCTGAGGTTGCTACCTGCCTGTTGCTCGTCTCGACAGGTGTGAGGCACAGCATGCCGGGGCGTCTCCGTCATCCAACCTCACAGCGGCGACCCTGTTGCAATGGATAGGAGCTTGCGTAGATCTTACGGATCAGGTACAGTAGATGCTCTGCGAGTAGCCTGGGTACCTACGGCGCCTTCCCACCTGGCAGCGATACCGTGTTCACATACGTTGCGTGCGAGCACGGATCACCCCGTGTCCGCCCTTGCTGGTTATGTCAGAATGGGGCCATGCGCTGGGCCTACCTCCAATCAAGGGATTCAGTGGCTTTGTGTCATGTGCACAGTGCACATAAGCTGACGGACTCCATGCTGAGTCTGTGGCCGGGTGGCAGCACCGTTCGTGCCCCCGACAGCTAGGGGTCATGCAGCCAAGCACCCTGTCAACACCGCCATGCCACGCCTGCACCTAAAATCTCCATACCGCTCCCAACCCTTCCACAGACACTCAATGTCCTGGCGCCACAGCTGTCCGTGATAAGCGTAGTTGGCAGCATAATCGCCAGGGCGCCACCGCAGGTGCTCGGCGCAGCCAACGTTCGCCTCAACGCGCTCCCGAACATCAACCTGTCTGCCGTACCCATTTCGGTGTGGGGGCGCACACTGTCTCAAGTCGGTGGCGTGGACCCGGTCAAGCTCGGCATCGAGCCAGGGACGCCCGCCCCGCCCGACTACGACGCATGGCTGGTAGGTGCCGTGCAGCTGTGCGTCATGGACCTTGCAGACCTCGCCATGCCCATAGCGTTTGTGCAATAAAAGACGTGTAACGTACGTGCTGGGAGGTTTTTGGTGTGGTCCCATGGCGACACCCCAACCGGAAGGGGTCCCCCGTACACCACCAAAGCAAACCCACGGTCGCTTCTTGACGTGCCTCTCTGCCCCCTCCTCATGCGACCAGGTGGACCCTGTTGCCCTGGCCGACATGGTCACCTCGGGCCGCACGCTGGACCTGTCGGCGGTGGTGCTGGACTCGCAGTTCAAGGAGGCCATCGAGTGGGTGGGCATCCACCAGCTGTTCCGAGGCAGTGTGGTGGTGGACGCCGGCACCGTGTCCAGCCTGCCCTTCGGGGGCCTCATCTACCAGGTGCGGACGCTATGCATGCGTGCGCCGCTGTTCGCGCAACAGCTGATATAAATGTCGCGGCGTGGGATGGGCTCGCTGGGAAGCGCGCGCGCCTTAGCGACTGGCTTTGGTTTGCTTAGTTGGAGAGGGGCGAGGGCAGTTGGCATCACCATAGGTGCAAGCGCTCTCATCCTTGGCGCCGTGGCGTGGCGAGCGGCTCGCGCGGCACTGGGACGTTGCAGCTGAGCAGCACGGGGGGTGGTCGGAGACACTGGCGTTCCTGTTAACAGCACCGCCTACCTGTCTGCGTGCAGATGTACTACCGGCGCGACGTGCTTGCGGCGCATAACCTGACGGTGCCGCGGACGTGGGACGACTTCCTGGCGGTGGCGGCAAAGACCAACGGCACCGACATGAACGGGGACGGACGGCCAGATTACGGCGTGTGCCTGCAGCGCCCGCGATGTGGGTTTGGGGGCGCGCGGGGGCAGGGACAAGACGCGGCCTAGGGCTTTGATTCTTGCACCCGTCGCTCGGCATGCTGCGCCCGCGATGCGGGTTTGGGGCCGGTTGGACGCTGGGCCGCAGCGATCTCTGCAGTTTCGTGCGGGGTAGACTCCAGGTGCTCGTTGCTGGCAAAGGCACCCAAACAAGAGTGTCTCAAGCCTTACCTGACACGGCTGCATTTCGACATGTCGGTCCTGACCGCCGCGATGCGTGCACGCACTGCCCTCGCAGACTGCTTCAACGGCTTCAACCTGGCCGCCATCTGGTCGTCGTTTGTGCAGAGCCAGGGCACCAAGCAGGTGTGTAGCAGGGTGCGGTGCAGGGGAGAATAAAGCATGTACCAAAGCAACACTAAGAGCAGCGGACCACGAAAGCATGAGCGGTACGCACCAAGCAGGTGCGTGCAGGCTGGTCAGCCCCCTAGGCTGCTGCTGCAGGCTTCCGGTCTGGGGCTGGGGTGCTGCCGTACCCCGTGGGCACACACACTGCGGCACGAATACAATAGACGGTGCAGATTGCAATGCATTACTGCGCCACCACGAGCGGCACTTGAAAATGCATGTGCCTTGGCGGTGTGCCACAGGGCGGCTTTTTTGACACCTCCCCTGGAGACGGCACGGGCCCGCTGCTGACCCCGCTGGTCAACAACAGCGCCATGGCGGCCGCCATGCAGCTGTACGCCGCGCTACGGGCGTACGGCCCACCGGACGAGCTTACGGCGCCGTGCCTGCCGTACAACCAGCACTTTGTCATGGGCAACTGCGCACTGACGCTGAGCTGGGGCTTCCAGGTCGGTAACAGGCGGGCAGAACCCAACGGGAAGCCGGGGTGTACACGAGCGGATCTCGATGGGGATGTCGACTCGAGGTCCATACCGTTGCGGTGCCGCACCGCCGTAGCCATGTCTCATGGGCTTGCTTCATTTGGGCCGCCTGTCTGCGTGCTGCATTTGACCCCATTCCAAGTTCCTAACGGGCTTGGGGCTGTGTGACCGTCGCAGTCTGGACCGCACTTCAGGACACTACCCTCGCAACGCGGTGCTTGTGTGCCGTGCCGTGTGCAGATGAAGGCCAACACCTTCCTCAACAATTCCGTGGTCCGCGACACCGCCAGCGTCGCGCTGCTCCCCGGCAGCACCCGCGTGCTGAACCGCACCACCGGGCAGCTGGTCCCATGCACCTCCCGGGAGGTGTGCCCCTACTCAGACGACGAGCCTGTGATGCCTGCCCCCGGGCACGGCCCGGGGCCCCAGCCGGAGCCGCTGCTCGTCAACCGCGCACCGTACCTGGCCCTGGCCACCGTCTCAGCCGCCATCAACAACCACGCGAGCGTGGGCGCGCAGTCGCGGCTGCTGTCCCTCATCGCGTACCTCACCTCGCGGAACGTGTCCTGGGAGCTGGTCACCAACCCCATGGCTGAGCTGGGGCCGTACAGGTGGGGGTGGCACGTGGTGCCGTACGTCGGGCGGGCAGGGCCACGGTGTGGTACTGGGCTTGATGCCACCGTCCGGCGTGGCCTTGCTGCACGGCGTCACTAGCCCTGCTGCTATGCCTATCCAGCTGCAACACTAGTGTTCTGTCCTGACTTGGATCATTGCTGGCCTTGTGTGCGTCGCACCCGCGCCAGGTACGAGCACTTCGACCCGGCCAACATCAACAAGTGGGTGGCCAAGGGATATCCACGGTCCGTCATCTCGGAGTTCTTGGAGGTCATGAAGGCGCAGGTGCGGGGGCCGGGTCTGTCTGCAAGCCAAGAGTATCACATCTCGCTGTGCTCAGTCCTTCCACGCGCATTTGGGTGCCAGGAGGCCGAGACCGTGTTGAGCGGGCCTTGGTGGAGCGCCACGCGGATGGGCAAGAGCGGATGGCGAGTGCATGCAAGCCAGCAGGCGGACCGGCAGGTGCACCAGCCTACCGTATATCACCCTCTGCCGTGCTTTGTGTTACTGTGCGCTGACCTTGTCTCCCCCGGCAGGTCGACTCCAACAACGTCATGCTGGAGGTCCGCACTGTGGAGGCATGTGAGTAGCCCGCGGCGTTTGAATGCCGCACTTTCCGCAGCCGATAACCAAGTGTCTGTACCGTACAACACGGATCACGCTGTTTGCTGAGCCGCTCACGCTGCATCCCCTTGGCTCCGCGCTTCCTTTCCTCCGCCACCAGAGTGGCCCTTTCATGCACTAGCTCTCGTATGGTTCGCATTTCTCTAACCGCTGACGCTCCGCTTCCCTGGATCCACATCCCTCTCCCAGACACGTATCGCCGCGCCCTGGACATCTACGCCACCCTAATCAGCGATGGCACCATGGACGTACCCTCCGCCATGGGCAACCTCACGAAGGACCTGATGGCCGCCTACGGGCCGCGCAACCCGCGGCTCAACACCATCCGCCGCCTGTATCTGTACAGGTGAGCCCTGCCGCATGTGCTACAAGGCTCTTCCCATCCATTCTCTCCTAATGGAATCCTTTCCTTCTCCGCACCACAGCAGCTGACGCCATACCCCGTGCCCTCTTTCCCACCGTCCCACCGTTCCCCACACTCCTCCCGCGCCCCACAGCATCGGCAACCTGGACCACCTAGACGCCCCGGGCACACCCCCGGCCCCTGGCCCCTCCCCGGGGCCCTCCCCTGGCTCATCCCAGCGGTACATCACTGCAGCCGTGGTGGCCCCAATCGCCTGTTCCCTGGCGGCGTTGGTGGTGCTGCTGGGGGTCTACGCGGCGGTGCAGCACCGGCGGCGCGCGGCGGTGCGGCGCGGGCGCAAGGGCCACCCTGGGCTAGGGGAGGACACCACCCTGGTGGTCACGGACGTGGAGGCAAGCACTGTGCTTTGGGAGGCCATTGATGCGTCCGTCATGGTGAGAGGGCGCAGGAGGGACTGCCTCGTGCCTCAGGGAGCAGGCTCAGCTGTCAGCTCCACTGCAGCGGCGTATGGGGCGTTGAGGTGGTATCTCTAAAGACTTGTGTTTTGAAGACCTTCCGAGTGTGATGACAGCAAACACTGAATTACGTACCCCGGCCTTCCCCTTCCTGCGTCCCCCAGGACGTGGTGTTCAACCTGCACCACGACTGCATGCGCCGCACCGCGGTGCGCTTTGGCGGCTACGAGTCCCAGACCGAGGGAGACTCCTTCATCATCGCATTCCACACTGCCGACGACGCCGTTCACTTTGCGCTGGAGGTGCAGGCGGCCCTGCTGCATGAGCCGTGGCCCCCCGAGCTGCTGGCACACGACAAGTGCCGCCCGGTGTGGCTCACCCGCACGTGCGCGCACGTGCCGCTGGAGCTGCCGTACGAGACGGCCGCTGCGGCGCCGGCACACGCGCCGCCGCCCGCAAGGGCGGCAGCGGTTGCGCAGCCGGGGGCGGTAGCGGTCGCACCCGTGGGCTCGCAGACCGCGAGTGCCTACGGTTACGATGGGCTGCCGTCTGGGGGGCACAGTCACCACCCTGCGCTGACGGAGTGCGGCTCGGGGCGGGTGTCGGCTGCGCAGGTGCAGCAGCAGGTGCACAGCGCGTCCGCTGCGGGGACGCACACGCACACTAGCGGCGTAATGAACAGCATGTACAGCGGAGTAGGGGGCGGCGGTGCAGGGGGAGGAGGAGGAGGCGGAGGGGTGCTGTCGCTGGGCATGCTGCGGCAGCCGTCGCACCTGCTGCGCCACGCGCTGGTGTGGAAATGGGGCAGCAAGCGCCGAGTGCACAGCCTCAACGGTGCGGAGAACACCAACCTGGACGCCCACCCCGCGAAGCTTGCGGCTGCGCACAGCATGAGCGCTGTGAACGGGCTGCACACCCCGCATGTGCAGTCCACCAGCGGGGTACTGTTGGGCCCTGGAACGAACCCTGGAGCGGCAGGGTACGGCACCTCCTACGCGCCTACGCTCCCACCCGTGCAGCCCACGCCCACACCGGAGCGGATCTGCTGTGTAGCGGACGCACTGCAGGCCATGTGGAGGGAGGTGAGCGTGCCAGCTGGGGTGGACCCGTCGCATACTGCGCCAGCGCACGGCACGTTCCGGCGGCACGCGACCAAGGGTGCGTCCAAGCACTTTGCGTTCTCGCGACCAGCTAGCCCTAGGTGTGGCCCCTCGACCACCGCGCACTCCTCTGCCCTCGCGTCCGCGCTGGCGGGCGGGACCGCATTCCACGCGTCTGCGGTAGCGGAGGCGGCGTCCAGCGGCGAGGGGGCGCTTGACGACCCTGCCAGGCTGCAGGTGCACCTGGTGCATGGAGGCAGTACGGTGGAGCCCGGGAGTCCGCGGTGTGCAGAAGTGCTGGGTCAGGGGGCGGAGGGTCAGGCTAGCCCCGCCATGGGTGCCGTGGCTGCGCCTGCGAGTGGACCCGTTGACAGCGGCGACCCGGAGGCCCTGTTGCGAGGGGAGGGCTCGGGGGAGCAGCGGCCGGTGCTGACGTCGGGGCGGTCGTTCGGGCAGCACTTCAGCAAAGTGCTGTCGCGCTTGGGTTCCGGCAACAGCGCGATCAGGAGGCAGCAGCAACAGCAGAAGCAGCAGCCGCACCGGCTGAGCAGCCCCGGGACGTTCGGCATCATCCAGGAGCGTGGGCTGCCGCACGCCCCGCCGCCAATCCGCACGCACCGCAGCAGCCGCCGGGGGCTCTTCGGGGGCGGCTCGCCGACCCTGCGCGAGCAACAGCAACAGCGCCACCACAGCTTCGCAAACCACCGCGCCGGCTCGCACCATAGCCCGCTGCGGAACCAACTGCACGGCCTCTCGAACGGCGTTGACGGTAGGGCAGAGCTGGAGTCGATGTACAGCGGCAGCGGGCCACTTGGCATCGGCACTGCAGCCACCAGCCCCGGGGCTCATCACGCGGCGGCAGGCGGCGCGGCGGCCCCGCTGCCCCCCTTGGAGCAATGCACGCTGGTGTACCGCGGCCTCAAGGTGACCGCAAACTCTTAGGACACAACCGTCGATGGCATGTCGCATAAAGGCGATTGCTGCAGCGATGTTTTGCATGCGGGGCTGCAAACCCGAGCCTCTTACACCTTGCGCTTATACGACCATGCACACCGCCCCTAAATGCTCTTGCTGTTGCTGCTCCTGCTTCGGCCATGCAGGTGCGCTTCGGCATGCACACGGGCATCCGCCACAGCACCGACCTGGTGTACAGTGAGGTGGCGGCGCGGTGGAAGTACTCGGGCGAGGTGCTGGCAGCCGCCAAGACCATATCCGACGCAGCGAACGGAGGGGAGGTCCTCATCGGCTCCGCCACGCTCGAGCGGCTGAGCCACGACGTGCTCACCAAGCGCTGCTGTATGCTGTACCTCGGCCGGCACGTGCTGCGTGGCGGCGGCGCGGCTGCCGCCACCGCCGGCGGCGCCTCTGGCGCCAGCACTTTGGCACCGCCAGTTCCCGGCGGCCTGGCGGATCTGTACAGCCTGTACAGCGTACGGCTGTTACCCCGCATGGGGCTGTACCGCCCTCCTCGTACGGCACAGGCGCTGGGCTTGTCCGTTATGGACGCGCCCATTGGTAAGCTGTCGTACGGCCTGCTGGTTTGCCACGGGCTTGCGGAGATGGCCCTGCACCACGACTCCTCGGTGGTCTCGGAGGCCAGGCAGGCGCTCGTGTCCATCACGAACGACCAGCTGATGGCGTGTCATGGCGCGCCGGCGATGCAGCAGCTGCCGGCGGGCGCAGGGTCGGTGGCGGGCGCTTTCCAGAACCCCTTCCACGCCATCCTGTGGGCGTTGCAGGCGCAGGAGGACCTGCTGCACCACCCCTGGAGCCAGGAGCTGCTTGCGCACGAGCAGTTTGAGGAGATCGCCATGCCCAACGTGGTGGCGGACGCGCTGATACAGCAGCACGGCCAGCAGGCCGGCTCCGTGGCCCGCGCGCAGATGCAGCAGCTCGGCCTGCCACGTGCCACGTCATCCGCCCCTACCGTCCGCGGACAGCGTGGCCGCGCGCACAGCCACGGGCACGAGCAGCACCCCCTAGGTGATTACGCCAGGCCGCCCCCGCGCGCATCTGCGTCTGTCACTGACTTCTGCATCCTACCGCTGCAGCGTGGGCCGGAAAAGTCGGCGGCATCGGCGTCGGCGCACGCCAGTGCTTCCGGCTTGGCGGCAGCGTTTGATGTGGCCAAGCCTGCCCGGGCTTACAGTCGGTCAATCGATGGCAGCGGGACCTTGCCCACTCCCGCGAGTGCAGGGGGCGGGGCGCACAGCGGGCGGGGCTCAGGGGGCAGCCGAACGTCCCCCGGGGAGCTGCCGCGGGCCGCGGCCGGGGGAGGAGAGGTCCCGGCAGACGGCAGCAGGCCTGCTGCCAGGACCTCGCCCGTCGGTGCTGCCGCACCGTCAGCTGCGTTGTCGGCGCTCCACAATCAGAATGCCCTGGCGGGTTCCAACCCGGAGTCGGTGCCTCCCCAGCCCGCCCCCGCGGACCCGTCCTCCTTGCTCAGCGGCACGACGGCATACACCACGCGCACGACGCCCGTGGGGCACACGGCCTTCACCACCAGCGCAGAACGGTCCTTCACGGACGTGGACAGGGACTCGTTTCTCGTCGATGGGGGCTTCCTGACCGGTGGCTGGGGCGGCGCACACCTCCTCACCTCCGTCCTGGTCAACACCAACACCAATTTGGTCAACACCCACACCCACACCACCACAAACACGACCACCGGGACGGACGCGGACTCTCTGGCGGGCCTCGCGCACGGGACGCCGCATGAGGCGGATGCGAACATGCAAAGCCAGTCGTGGCGGAAAGCGCGGGCATCTGGGTCGAGTGCCGGGCAGCATCAGCTGCAGCACCAGCAACTGCCGCTGCACGTGCGCCGCGTTGGTGTCGCTGCCGCAGCTGCGGGCGCAAGCTTGGTAGCGGAGGATGAGGGCCCCTTCTTCGACTGCGCATCGCCGCTGCCGTCTATCACAGCCTCGGGCATGGGCGCTGGCGCTGGAGGCGCAGCGGTGGGGGGCTCCGCGGGGGCTGGGCAGGAGGCCGCACCCGGCGCGGCGGGCGGCGCGGACCTGGCTGCGACGCTTGCTGCAGGCGACGACATGGTGCTGTTCAAGGGCCCGCGCATCAAGGGAGCAATCACATACGGCACACTCAAGGCTGCGCTGGATCCGCTGACAGGTGCGTGGCTGTGCAGGCGAGTCACCGATGGCGCTGCTGGCGCGCGGCCTTCGCACATCCGGCACAGGTGTAGGCGCCTCTTGAGCACAGCGTTTGACGCTGCGGATTTAGGTGAAGAGCCTGCCCATCGCATTGTCATTAGGGCAGCCTTTTGCCTGTCGTGTTGCTTTTGCCAGGCCGGCTGCGGTACGAGGGCAAGGCTGTGGCCCAGGCGTCCAAGTTGGTGTCGTACGCGGCCATCGGCATGGTGGTGGCCTCGGTGGAGGCCGTGGAGCATGGGCACGCGGAAGAGGCCGAAGGTGAGCGGGCACGGCTGTGGGGAATAAGGGAAGGTGCCCAGGCCGTGCCGAAACCCGGCACAGGCCTGCATGTATGCTGGACGGTTGGGAAGGCACGCAGTAGGCAAGAGGCCGAAGGTGAGTGGGTTGCGGGGTTTGAGTGGGAACGAGACAGAGTTGCGCCGGCGGTGCCGAAGACCGACACGACGTTCCATGTGCGTTGTGCGTTGGGCCAGGAATGAACATCCCAAAGGCACACTATTGCCGAGGTGCACTACCGGTACCTCAGGGCCGTAGTCTCCCTCCGCCGACGCTAACCAACACGCACTTGCACTTGCACCCTGACACCCTCAGGGGCCGCCCGACCCGACGCCGGCGGCGCTTCGCGCTCGCCCTTACACCCTAACACCAACGGCCGCAGCGCCCCCACCCGGCAACCCTCCGCCCTCCCCATCGACCGCCGCATGAGCAGCCTGGCCTCCGCCCTGCCGTCCCCCCTGCTGCGCCAAGAGTCCTTCATCGACCCGGAGGGGCCCTCCGCAGCAATGGCAGCCGCCGCGGCCGCCGCCGCCGACGCGCTGCTGTCCCTTGCCCCCGGCGGCGGCGGCAGCAGCGGCGGCGGCCGCGCCCGCCTCGGCCGCGCGCGTAGCTACTCCCTGGAGCAAGGCATTGCCGTGTTGCAGAGCCGGGGATCTATTGACAACAAACAAACACCCATGCCCAGCGGCAGCTACAGCTACAGCTTGCGCCTGCCGGCGGGTCTCGGCGCCGCGGCGGTGCCGGGGTTGGACCGGCATGCAGGGGAAGTCCCCAGCGGCCACAGAAACGCCGGCAGCGACAGCGGCGCCGACGCCGTGACGGCGGAGACCGCCAGCGAGCCGCTGCCGCGAGCGCCGCTTCGTGGGCGAAACTGTCCGGCGGCGGCGGGTGCGGACGGCAGGCAGGCGACGGGAAGCGACCGGGAGCAGGGCCAAGTGCTCAGCAACTGGGCGGGGGCGGGGCAGAGCTGCTCGCAAGCGTCCTCCGGTTACAGCACGCCTGTGTCGTGCTCCAGCTACACGTACGGCAGCATGGTCGTGCCCTCGGGGCCTCCAGCCAGTGCGCTGCAGCCCGGTCCGTCGGGCAGCGGCGGCAGCGGGTCGGCTAGCACCACAGCGGCGGCTGCGGCGGCGGGGGGCTGGTCCATGTTTCCGCTTAAGGTGGACGGCCGGGCCCCCTCGCGCACGGCAGCAGGAGCTGCGTCCCGCACCATGTCCAACCTGAACCCGGACAGCCGGCAGGGCTCCCGGACGCACATGCAGCGGCAGAGCGGCCTCTCGAACACTCCTACGGCAACTGGCTTTAGTGATGTCACCGTCGGCCTGCCGCATCGCAGCGACGCGTCGGCCGCACCTGCGACTGCGGGTGGTGCTGCTGGTGGTGCTGGCGGTGCCGCTGCAGGGGCCCCGGCGCTGCCTCCTGCCCTGCAGCACGGCCGCAGCTGGCACGTGGCAGCGCATGGGGCTGCCGACTCGGCCCTGCTGCAGAGCTGGGGCTCCTTCGACTTCAGCCCCGCAACAGGGGGCCCTGCAGAAGCCGCACACGGTGTCAGCAGCACTAGCACGGACGTCCACACGTGGCAGCCCATGCCCGTGCTGCCGGGCCGCAACGGGCCGGCGCCGGGCAAGCCACCTCTGGCTGCAACAAACCCCCCGCGTGCGCACGTGCCCAGTACCTCGTCCGTCTTCCGGCCCAGGGGCGCCTCCCTGCCCCACAACCTGGCCCAGCGTGTGCCGTCTACATCAGCCACCACCAGCAGCGGCGGCACCGGTCTAGGGCAGGACGCGACAGGGCCTGCTGGCGCCTATGGGTCAGACGATGAGGACGCGGACGGGGGCTTTGCTCTGGCCACCATTGACCTGCCCCTTCCGCCCAGCCGCGAGCACCCCCAAGCCGACGCTGGAGCGGCGGCTGACGGTGCAGGTGCAGGTGCAGATCCAGCAGGGGAGGTCTCCGCCTCGATTGCGCCTCGACCCCAGCCGCCGGGAGACGGAGAGGGGCACAGCAACCAGCCTGGGGAGGCCATAGGCGCAAGCGGCCCTGAGGGAGGCAGCGGCGGCCAGGCGGCATGGACGGGGGCGCGCTCTCGCAGCCACCACGCGCCGCCACCATCGCAGCCACGCGTCACGCCGTCACATCCCCCTGTGGCACGTGGCAACAGTGATCGCGGCATGGGGGTCGCCAGCAGGGGCAGGACCAGCGGGCCGCCGCCGCCTTCGCTGCTGGGCACAGGCAGCTACGCGGCGAGCCTGGCGGGCAGCACGGGGGGCGCAGCAGCCGGCGCCGGCACGGAGGAGGCTACGGCCTTGGCCAACAGGCCGCTGTCGGCATCCCTGGGTCGGGACAGGCTTCAGAAGCTGCTGCTGATGCAGCAGGCGGGGGCCGGCGTGGCGTTCCTAGGCGGGGCGCATGGACACGGACAGGGACAGGGACACGCAGGGACGGCGCTGCCTAGCGTGCAGGTGCTGTCCGCTTCGTCAACGTCCGTCACAGGCGGCCAGCTGCAGCAGCAGCAGCAGCAGCAGCAGTCCCAGGTGCAGGCAAACCCCACCTGGAGCGCCCGCCGTTGGCTGGCGCCCCCACCCCTGGCCCTCACAGCCACCGGCAGCCTCCTTAGGACCCACGACAGCCTGGCCAGCGCGGCTGGTGACGCCGGCAGCCCCGGGGGCCGTCACCCGCTCCGCAGCTACACACAGAACCCCGACGGCCGGTTTCCCGGGAATGGCCCATCGGCTGGTGCTGCAACCCAGTTTTGGGTACCTCCATCCGCGCCCGTGTCCGCTGCGCCATCGCGTAAGGTCGGCAGCGAGTGGTTGACGGGTGGTGGGGGGTTGGCCGCAGGCTCCGGTCGCAGTGTGCGCGGGAGGGTGGGGCGCGACCCGTCCATGCTGGCCCTGCTGAGCCGCCTTGGGAGCGGCACTGGTGGGGCCGCAATGCAGCAGCATTCGCAGGGGCAGGAGCAGCAGGGGCACCCGCAGCTGCAGCAGCAGCACTCGCAGGGGCAGGGTCATGGGCACGGGCAGGCTGTGCCGACGGCCAACCCTCTGGAGGCGGTGGGGCTCGATGAGGTGACCATGACGCCTGTGGCGCTCAAGAAGCGGACCAACTCGCACCCCGTGGTCGTGTACCTGTGCAGGTGGGCGGGGCATTGGGAGTCGCGCGGGGGTTGGTGCCCTGGCTGTAGGGAACGATAGGCCTGCGCTCGCTCTCCATCCCTCAGCGACTGCCAATCTGCGATGCCACTAAGCCATCCCCGTAGATGCGGCAACACACTGCACACCTTCCTGGGCTGCTTGGTATCGCAGCGCAAACAGTCATGCATGACTGGGTTGTTGGTTATCCTGGAAGAGGCGTAACGACCGGAAATCACTGACAAAATGACTCAGCCGACCTACGGTACCCACCACCCCGTGACCCACAGGTTCACCAGCGGCGAGTGCGGCTGCACACGCTGTCCCGTTGCAGCTGCACACGTGCAATGCCATTGCACCGTGTCTGTCTTACGCCACCCTGCCACCACCCTATCGGCCCACAGGTTCACCAGCGGCGAGCGCGCCGCCACCATCCAGCGGCAGCTGGTCACCATGGGCTACGGCGGCCGCGGGGCGAACGTGGAGGCGGTCGCAGCCGCCGCCGCCGCTGCCGTCCAGGTGGCCATGGCGGCGGTCAGCGGGGCCAGCAGCGCCAATGGAGCAGCCCCCGTAGGGCAGGCGGCCCCCAGCGGACAGCTGACGGCCGAGCACACAGGGACTGGCATTGCTGCTAGCGCGGGTGCTGGTGCTGGTGCTGGTGCTGCCGTTAGCGCGGCAGGGGCTGCGGACCGGCTGGACGGGACGGCGCCGACGCCGGTGAAGGGCTCGCTGCTGGAGCGCTTTGACCGGCGGCTGCATGAGGTGCTTCGCAACGCCGCTGGCGGCGGCAGCAGCAGTGCCGGCGGCGCCGCCGCCCCGGCCACCCTGTCCGCCAGCACTGCGGGTGGTTCCTCGTCCACGGGGGCAAGGAGGGCCCGTGGGGACAAGGCGGGCGATAGGTGGCACACGGCGAGCGGCATGAGCACGGCGGTGGCGGCTGGCCTGGTGGTGCGTCGCAGCAGCGTTACGGGGGGCACCTCCGGCCTCCCCGCCAAGCCCACAGGCGCAGACCTGCAACGCGGCAGCACCAGCCACGCCGCGCAGCAGCCGCATCCCCACTCTGCCCACCTCCCCTCGCCGCTGCCCCAGCTGGTGCCACCACTCACCACCGGGGGCAGCTCCCGTGCGGGTGCGGGCTTCATCCGGCGCTTCGTGCGCGGGCATGCCGACGGGCCGGGCCAACGCCGACGTGGCGGCTCGAGCGCGCGCGGCGGCGCGGTGGGCGGGCTGACGGTCACAGCGCTGGACCCCTCAGCCGCTGAGGTCCGCACGCTGAGCGTGAAACGCGTGCAGCGCAACACCAGCATCGGGGCCAGCGCTGCTACGCTGCTGCAGCCGCAGCTGCCCACCTACGCGGCGAGTACCCTGGCGCCTGGTGGCGGCGGCGCGCCGGGCCTGCCGCCCGCGCCAGTGACCGCTCCAGTGCCCATGCACGCTGCAGGGTCGGCTGATGGCGGGGCTGTGTCGCCAACGGCCGTGAGCGTCGCGCCCACGAGCGCGCCTCTTGCTGTGGCCCCCGGCCAATGCCAGCAGGCCCTGATGCAGGGGATGTTCAGCAACGGGCCGCCCTCTGCGTCGCTGTCCACTGGGATGCTGACCTCCACCTGCCTGGCTTCGGAGCCGCTGTTCGCCCTGCTGGGCCAGCAGCCGCAGCAGCCGCGCCAGGGCCCTGCGCCAGCAGTTGGCTTGTTGCAGCAGCAGCAGCAGCAGCAGGCTGCTGGGTTCTCGCGTCCGGAGCACCCGCCGAGCGCATCGCACTCGCAGCAGGCGCTGTTCATGGCGCTGGCCCAGGGGCAGGCGCAGGGGCAGGGTGCACAGTTCACGGGCCTGCTGGACGGGTCGACCGGCAACCTGGTGAGCGCAGGGAACAGGAGCAGCGGCACGGCCGGGCAGTGGATGATCCAGGGGTTCAGCACAGCGGGGCTTGGGGGCCTGGTCCGCACCACGCCTGTGTCGGGCTCGATCGGGCACGCGGTGCTGCCGTTTGGGGCTCTGAACGAGGAGGCTGCGGGGGAGGTGGAGGAGAAGGGGCTGGAGGGCGGTGGTGTGCACGAGAGTGCGAGCGTGGGGGCGAGGGCGGGCGGGGTGCAGGGGCACCGGGGTATGACGGCATCACCGTCGGGGCGTCACCCGTCGTCGCGCGCAACGCCCACGTCTCCACCCAACTTGGGTAGGATGGTGGAGGATGAGGGGGAGGTGGAGGAGGCGAATTAGGCGCTGAGGAAAACGAACAAAAAGGAAGATGAGCTCGATGCGTGCGGGATGTGCTGCCGTCGGATGGCAGATCGGTTACTTGGGGCTGGCGGAACAAAGGGGCAGCAAGGGTAAGCAGAGCGGGACGCCCCTTATGCGCAGAATATGTATTGGACATGGTGGGGTGCGAGAAGCACCCTAAGCGGCATCGCGCGGGCTCGGCCAGTGGTTTGGGAGCGCAGAACTCTGCCTGCGCGAGGCTTGGCGAGCAGTGCAGGGTAAACGATGTGGCTTTGCAGGCAGGAAACGGTTCCGCCATGCTTCGTGCACAAGGTGCAAAGTAAATGCGATGCAGTGCATCAGCATAGCGTTGGGTTATGGGGTTATGGTGCATAGCAGGGAGCAGCGTGACGTCGTGAACTACATGTGCGCACGATTACACAGTCAAGGACCAACAATAGAGGGATTTCGGGAAACAAAGGGTTGGCTGTGTCGTGTCGTGTCGTTTGTGTACGTGCGTCCTTCCAAGGCGCTGCGACTGGGTGCGGCTGCCTGTTGAATTCGCAGCCTAAGTATGCCAAAACATGGATTTGCGCTTGCGCCTGTCCTTCGCGCACGTGTGTTAGCATACCCAAGCGCTGCATTTTTCTTGCGCTTTGGTCTTTCGTTGCTTATTTTTGTTTGTGCGATGGCACAACCCGTTGAAACGCCCTGGTGATTCCGACGTGTGCTAGGGTAGGGTAGGGTGGGCTCATTGGCAAGCATTGCCATCCTTTCGCGCATGCGACACCGTACAATGCCGTGCTTCTCATGAGGCGCAGCGTTGCTGGTCCGGGGCACAGACGTGTGTAGGGTCGGAAAACCCGGTGTCGTGAACCAAGTAGCAGCATGCGTACGCACACATCGCCCTGGCGACAATGAGGCTGTGGAAAGGGGCGCAATGGTGGTGGCATAGGTGTGCGCTGCCGGCGGCAACCAACGTCAATCATTACGTTCCTATGTGCGCATCAGCGAGGCGGGTTGGTGGTTTGGCGGTCCTCCTCGTTCGCAAATTTTTTTGCGAGCAAAGCTGATGCGTTGTGCGTTGTTACGTTCCTGTGCCACCGCTGGGGCAACCGGCGGCAGGCTGGGTCTGTCAGGGGATGAACATTGTTTGGGGTACTGCATGGCTGGATGGCGTAGCACGCCTTCAACAGACGCTAGGGTGGACAGGCGCTCTGTTGGTGCATTGGTTGATTTGGCGGCTGCGGTACCAAGACAACCTGTGCTATCCTTACTTACACTCCGTGTAGTGAGGATAACAAGGCGCAGGCACCGACTGCCGTTAAACACAGTTGGTCGGCGCGTTTGTAAGCAGGGGTGCAGTACGGTCAGCCTGAATGCCACATGCCGCTCCGTGGATCGCATGCCAGGACTGGACACAACACACCAAGATCTCTCCTGACCAAGCCAACACGTTCAGGAAGCACGCCGTGCAATTGCATCATCAAGGAAAGGCCATCCCCAGTGCCCAGTGTGTCCCATGACCCGCACCTTGACCGCCTCCACCTCTGCAGCACGTGTATAAGTGGCACCCCGCGTCCCCCAGCTGCTGCTGCCGCTGCACTCGCTCCTCCAGCTGCACAGCTCACTCCCGCATGCAGCACCATGGACGGTGGCCAGTTCCTTGCCTACCCCTTGTTGTCCCCCGCCCAACAAGGCACGCGCCCCCGTCACGCCAGCACCTCGTCCAATCTAGTCCAGTCACGCCCCTACACGTCCGGTTTAATGCCCCACCCCCACGTGCCACGTGCCAGGCCCCTCGCCGCCGCACACACATCACCACTCCTTAATGGCGCACGGCAGGCGCAGCCACGTGCCACACCCCGTACTACATCTCGCCGCACTCCTCCTTGGCTAGCGGCAGGCAGCCCACGTCCCGTACTACATCTCGCCGCACTCCTTGATACGCACGGCAGGCACCGCCACGTGCCACGTGCCACACCCCGTGCTACATCTCGCCGCACTCCTCCTTGGCTAGCGGCAGGCAGCCCACGTCCCGTACTACATCTCGCCGCACTCCTTGATACGCACGGCAGGCACCGCCACGTGCCACGTGCCACACCCCGTGCTACATCTCGCCGCACTCCTCCTTGGCTAGCGGCAGGCAGCCCACGTCCCGTACTACATCTCGCCGCACTCCTTGATGACGCACGGCAGGCGCGGCCTGTTGGTCTGCTTGTCCGTGAGCACGTTCTCCAGCTTGCGCACGATGAGCAGCCCCTCGTCCAGCACACGACCGAACACCACGTGCTTGTTGTCAAGCCACTCGGTCTTGGAGCATGTGATGAAGAACTGCGTGGGTTAAGGGTCAAGCGGATGGTGGAAGGGTGGGCATGGAGGTCGGCGCGGAGGTGGTTGGAACGTAAAAGGGTGGAGGGTCAGGGGTGGAGTAGGATGTGGTGCAGGGTGAGGGGCGAGCGAGGTGCATGGGAGGGGTAAGGGGAACGGGGTGGTGTTGGCGCCGGGCCGCAAGGCGCAAGACCCGAGGGAGGGAGTCTAGGAATAGCAGCAGCGGGGAGGTCTGGAGCGCGCGCGGCAGTGGTGATACGGTGTTTCGCATATGTTGAGCAGCATGGCGCAGTGGCAGGTGCATGTGCCGTGTTGCTCTACACCACCCCAGGCCCCACAAAACGGAATGAACGTAGAGCGGCCGTCAGACTACCGCAGGGTATCAGGGATTGCCACCGCATGTGCGGTCCATGGGGACACGGCGCTAGCGGCAGGCTCGGTCCCCGCCCCAGTTTGGACAGTAGCCACAACGGCTGGCAGACCCGCCAGCTGTCGGAGCCGCCAAGGAGTCTGGGTGCTGCTGGTGCGGCCCATGCATACCGTGCAAGCTGCGTCCCCACGCACCTGGCACCCGTTGCTGTTTGGCCCGCTGTTGGCCTGCGGGCAACACACCGGAGCCGGGGTAAAGGTTTCATGTCCGGCCAACCGTCACAAGCCCAGGTTTAGAAATACTGCGCGTGCGGCCTTCAGCTTAAGCTCGCCCGCCGAGCACCCCAGTGATCAGACTCAACTCTGGCTCACATGATAGTGCCACGGCACTATGGTACGTCCAGGGTATGCGCAGTGCGGCTGTACAGCAGGTGCCCAAGGCGGTTGTGGTGGTTAGCGACACGCGTACGACGTACCATGGACAGGAGCCCCGGCCCCGTGTGCTTCCCGATGAAGTTTTCGTCAGGGAAGCGGCTGCCGTAGATGCTGACACACCCGGTGCCGTCGCCCTGCGGCCCACGGTACGGTACAGCATTTGCAACACGAAAAGCAACACGAAAAGCATGGGAAGGAGTGCACACGCGCACGTCTCAGTTGCGCAGTGCAGGCGTGTGGTTGTGCTGTACATGAGTGTATGCGGGTGCCATTCAAGGGGGCGCTTACGACATGCAGGGAGGCACGCACTGAGCGTGTGCCACGTGTGCCACAATGCTGCATGACCGCGTCACCATTTGCCTGCCTCCACCACCATAACGTAACCGCAGATGCGTGCAGTGCAGCCTTTCGAGCTGCCACCCACCTTCACAAAGTCACCTCCTTGGATCATGAAGTCCTGAGACCATGGCACAAGGAATTCTTAAAAGGGGCGATGGATTCTAGCAGCAGGGCAGGGCCACAGGCCAGGCTGCGGCCTGCGCTGGCGCTTTCGGTTTGACAGGTACCGTACACGACCTTACCTTGATGATGCGGTGGAACGTGCAGTTTTTGTACCCGACTGGCAGCCCGTTTTTCCTGCAGTGCGACCACGCGCGCATTATGTTAAGGCCGGGAAGCGGGGCAGAGCATGCGGCGGGGCTTGGGCCCTATTGGGGCCCCGGGTGCCTCCAGGTGCTCCGGTTTGGCGGGTGAAGGAACGCGTACGTCACGCACCGGTATTCCCCTGTGCATAGTTGCCGGAAGTTCTCGGCTGTTTTAGGGCAGACGTCCGCGAATAGCTCCATCTTTAATCTCCCAGCCGGCTGCTCGCCAATGTTGACATCTGGGAGGGACAGCCTATAGGTGTCAGTCGCGTCCCTCTATGTACTACGCAGCCCAGCTACTTGTTAAGCAGTACTAACCGAAGAAGACAATCGGGTTCTCTGGCTTGGGAGGGCGCTGGTGCCATAGCTCAACGACACCGGCCATTTTGCCACAAGGAGAACACTTGAATTAGATCGGAAGTACCCCTAGTGCAAATGTAACGTCAATTTGCGCTTGGTCAAAGAGCGCCATGGTTCTGGAGCGGAACCTTCCCGTCTGGTATCGCCCCTTTGGGCTCGGGCTCTACCCCCTAGCACAATCGCCAAGCGCGCCAATCCAGAAGTTTGGCGGCCCTCTGCCCGGCAAGGCGTAGTTGACAGCAGTTGCCTGCGCGATTCCCATGGACGCCCAGCCCAGGTCGGCACGTGGCCCAGCTGGACGCCGTGTGCCGCCCAACCCCCTCGGCAACCGCAGCAAGCCACCGCTCCTGGTTACATTGGCGCCGTCGTTGCGATATCGGACTTTCCTCTTGATCTGAGCTTGTCACACGTTAACTACGGTATGTTGCTGCAATACGGTAGACCTGCACACACTGGGAACTGGTTCTTGTTTGGGCCCCTCTCGGACGGTCCAACCCCAACATAGCACAGCCCATCGCGTGGGCCGGAGTAGGTCTGCTTCCTCAGGGAACCTGCTTCACGAAACTAATAGCTGTATAGCAGACGTTCTGGTGTACAATGAAGGCCCGCGTGAAGCCTCGTCTGCAGGTACCTGATAGCAGCGTTTTGCTACCGCACCTGCCACAGGACTGCATTGCCATCAATGCAATCTTCCATACCCATACCTCGTAGCTGGGCTTGCAGTACATCGACACTCCGCGTGGCCACGAAGTGATTGTTCCATGTTCGCCCTGACTTACCCGTTCCTCAGGAGGAGACCTGGTCCCTGTACTGGCGGGAGAGCCTACACACCGTCACCAAGTGAGTCCCTCACAACGAGTACCGGTACGGCACATGATCGCCAACACGTAGAGCACTTTGCACGGCAGCGGTCACCTAGCGGGCACTCACAGCGGTCACAATCAGCTCAGGGCGTGTCCGCATGCTCCATACACACAACCATGCAATACCGCATCCCCTTGACTGCCCACCACCATCACCCGCCCCGCCCTGAGCCATACGTTAAAAGCTTAAAACTGCCCCCATTCCACGCTAGCGCTCCCGTGCGTGAAGCCGCAGAACATGTACAGAAGCAACAGAAGCTCACGTATGACCCTTTGCTATAACGCTCTGCCACACGCTTCATGAACTCCCGGTGCAGGTGCCTGGACGAAGTGGAGTTTGACCTCCCGGACGACGCAACCGTCAACGACCTCATGGAGGCAACCGCCAACCGCCTGGGCTGGCCGCCAACCGCCTCGCTGATCAGCCTGGAGGGCTTCTCGGGTCCCTGGCAGCGCGCGCTGTGCCGCGGCAGGGAGCTGAAGCCGGACCAGGGCGTGCGGGAGGCGGCGGAGGGGGCACTTGTGGGTGCGAAGCAGGGCGAGGAGACACCGTCCTTCACAGTGGTGCGGGTGGCTCTCAAAGCGGACGGTGGGTAGGGCCCTGGGGGCAAAAGCTGGGGGAAACAGCCTGGGCAGGGGCATGGGTTTGTGCACCCTTGGAGACTTGTGTAAGGCTGTTGATAGCGCGCGTGTGCGTGTATGCGGCCGTGTGCGCACGCCGTGCAACAGGGCAACCGGTAGGTGCACTGGCCGAGCACACGACGCTTCCACCTGCTGGCCATCCAAGTCCATAAAGTAACCGCGTGGTGCAAGACACCTCTGCATGCAGCTGCACCCATTTTGACTTCGCGCCCTGTGCCTGCATCGCTGTGCCCTCTTGCCCCAGGCTGGAAGGTGCGTCGGGGCCGGAGCAAGGCCGTAGTGGGTTGAGGTAGCCCTCACGCGTCAGCACCTCTGTTGGATGCCCGGCGTGCGGTAAAGACGGAGTCACAGACAGCATAACGACTAGGGAGAATGTTCCCAGCTGTCAGCATGTGACCCCGACAGTGGGAGTGGTGTACCGGCCGCATTTAAGAGCAGCGCGTTCGCCCTAGCACCCCGGCAGCTCGCACTTTCACAACCCCCCCAGAGGGCGTGTTTTCGTCCTGCATGAACGTACCCGTCCTTGCATTGGCTCGCGCGTTCCTCTGCCGTGTTCCGCAAAACCATCGGCTCTGCGGGGTACCGGTACCGATCCACCGTGCTGCAAACGCATCCCACACTTGAGCCACCCCGTGCCCCTGAAGCCTCTGTGCCGCACGCTGCCGTCACCCGGTTACCCTCATGTCCCCCGGCTTGCAGATCAGCCAACCGGACGACTTCCTGCTGTCCAGCGACGACGAAGACGCGTAACAAGCCAGTCGCAAGGAGTGTGGAGGCCTGCACAGTCATGCGGCACTGGTGTCGGGTTTGGGAGCGGAGTTGATGCGGTGGATCGGGGGAGTCTGTGCTGAAGGGGCGCCAGGGCTGCGGCCGCCGTGCACGGGGCCGCGTGTGGCTCAGCACGTCCGCAGCAGTCCCGGAATCGTGCGCGACAGGCCTGAGCGACCGGTGGACGGCTGGGCGCATGGGACCTTCCCCGCGCAGCCCAGCGCCGCTGCAACAGCTTGTGAGCTTTTACATAGCTTGACATCAGTGTATAGTAGGATGCGTTGCAGGGATAGGTAAAGCGCGTTGCAAGGCAGCGGTGTGCCTGGCACGTGTCAACGCGGACGGTCGGGGGCTCCAGGCATGCGTTGTCGAGACAGATCGAATACAGCTGTCTCAGGGGTCACCTATCGCCATTGCTTGTTAACTCCAAAGGCAGTGTGGCCACATATAACAGCAGCTACCAGGGTGCTACTCTTGAATAGGTTGGCTAATGCTGGCTGCACCATCTTTGCTAGTTACGGTCCGACTTGTAGGAGTGCTTTCCGAGCCAGTCGTCAAGATTGCATTGGGGTCGCCCCGCCCTGGTCAGGACTTTTCATGTGAAGCGCGAAGCGCAAGATATACGTTGGAGGGGCTGCGTATGCGGCTCGTGTCGATCAAGTCATGGCACCTCTTGTGGCCTACTCGGAGTTGCTGTTAAGGCGGTCTGGGCGTGCCTGGGGGTGTTAGGGCGCGCTTGGATAGGCGTACTTGCTGCCCACGCGGTGTGTGGGTTACGCAGCCGGATATCTGCAACTGTACGGTACCAGGAGCATCCCCATTTGCATCGCAGCGTGACATGGAAGCTCTCTGAGCTTGGCGGGGAACCGAAGCTCACAGTGAAGGGGATTGTTGCGTGGGACTGTTGATGCGTGTTTGGCGGAAGTGTAAGAGAATGAACACATGGATTGGGCTTTGAACCCGCAGCCTTTCTGAGCATAGCATAGGGACCCTCTGAGCATAGCATAGGGACGTTCTGAGCGCAGCGTAGGGACCCTCTGAGCATAAGGACCCTCCGAGCATGCCGTAGGCACCCTCTGAGCATAGGGACCCTCTGAGCATCGCATAGGGACCCTCTGAGCATAGGGACATTCTGAGCATAGCATCGGGACCCTCTGAGCATAGCATGGGGACCCTCTGAGTGTAGCATAGGGACCCTCTGAGCACAGCACAGGGACCCTCTGAGCACAGCACAGGGACCCTCTGAGCATAGCACAGCGACCCTCTGAGCATAAGGATCCTCTGAGCATAGTACAGAGACCCTCTGAGCATTGGGACCCTCTGAGCATAGCATAGGGACTCTCTGAGCATTGGGACCCTCTGAGCATAGCATAGGGACCGACCCTCTGAGCATAGCATTGGGACCCTCTGAGCATAGTATAGAGACCCGCCGCTGAGCATTGGGACCCTCTTAGCATTGGGTCCCTCTGACCATACCGTAGCATAGAGACCCTCTGAGCATAGGTTTGGGACCCTCTGAGCATAGCATAGGCACCCTCTGAGCACAGGGACCCTCTGAGCATAGCATTGGGACCCTCTGAGCATAGCTGGGCTGCACAGTACGTTGTACGCGTACATGTACGGAATACGTACATGTACGGA
>VFQN01001539.1_pt1 | contig 38179 bp, 23 predicted proteins | sample 3512371 | NCBI WGS metagenome assembly VFQN01 (sample SAMN10412370, study PRJNA504923) | tailings metagenome | isolation source: Replicate 2 from Balatoc abandoned mine | place: Philippines: Itogon, Benguet | collected 2017-08-28
TCTTATGCGCTCCCCAAAGGGGCGAGCGCATACTGCACCTTTAGGTGCTGGAAAGGTATCGGCATATATTGCGTCGTTGCCCCTTCGGGGCAAGAGCAATATATGCCCAAAGGGCTAAAATAGGCTATTGGCAAAGCCAATGGGCCTATCCTCTTTCTCGTTTGCCCCAAATGGGCCCCTTTGGGCCCCGGAGGGCAAGATAAAGAGACGTAGCCCCTTTGGGCAATATATGCCCAAAGGGCTCCGTTCCAGCACCTAAAGGTGCAGTATGCGCTCGCCCCTTTGGGGAGCGCATAAGGGGCTTTGGGCATATATTGATATGCTTTCTCATCTCGCGAAGCGAGACGAAGGGAGACGTAGCGCATACTGCACCTAAAGGTGCTGGAAGGGGCCCTTTAGCTTTCTCTCGCTACGTCTCCCTTCGTCTCGCTTCGCGAGATGAGAAAGAGACCCCTTTGGGCATATATAGCGGCCCCTGAAGGGGCGAAAGCCGGAGGGGGGGCAACGAGAGGCCCCTTTGGCCGCTCTGCTCGTTGCCCCGAAGGGGCAAGAGCAAAGCGGGACGCCCGCTCTTCCCACGTTGTGGGACGCGGCATATAAAGTGCTTTGCTAATAAGATGGCTGAAAGTTAGCCATAAAAAATGGAGTTGTTTGTAATGCCAAGAACGCAACGAAATGACAATTTTATTGATAAAACTTTTACGGTTGTTGCAGATATTTTATTAAAAGTTTTACCAACTTCTCAACGTGAAAAGCAAGCATTTTCTTATTATCGAAATGGCATGTCTGCTCAAGCTGAAGGTGAATATGCTGAAGCGTTACAAAACTATTATGAAGCTATGAGATTAGAAGTTGATGCCTATGATCGAAGTTATATTCTTTATAACATTGGTTTAATTCATACAAGTAATGGTGAACACGGTCGAGCTTTAGAATATTATTATCAAGCTTTAGAAAGAAATCCATCGCTGTCAAGTGCTTTAAATAATATTGCAGTTATTTATCATTATCGTGGTGAACAAGCAATTGAAAATGGCCAATCGGAAATTTCTCAAATTCTTTTTGAAAAAGCCGCTGATTATTGGAAAGAAGCTATTCGTTTAGCTCCAACAAATTATATTGAAGCATTAAATTGGTTAAAAATGACAGGGCGTTTAACTGGATTAGCTAGTTAAATAACCCCTCCTCCTTATCTGAACCGTCCCTTTTGGGGACCTCCTAACTTCCAGGAAGTCCCCTTTGGGGACCCTCTCGTTGCATCTCCCACTACGTGCCCTTCGGGCATTTATTGCCGAACCGAAGGGGCCCCTGTGGGCAATATATTGCGGGGTATGCGCGTCTCTCACCCTTTGGGTGACGGCAAAGCCAAGGATCGGCCCTGCCGATACGTCTTGGCGAAGCCAAGACAACACTTTATATGCCCTCCGGGGCCCCTTCGGGGCACGACAGCGAGGGACAAAAAAGCGAAGCCAATAGACAACGCGCATATTTGTCTTTCAGTTACCCTCCGGGCCCCCTTCAGGCATATAAAGCAAGGAAGTCCCCTTTGACTCCCACGTTGTTCTTGCCCCTTCGGGGCAACGACGCGAGGGCCCGGAGGATTTCAGCCCTTTGCCCCCCCTTCGGGGGGGGTCGAGGATCTCCCACGTTGTTCTCTATTGGCAAAGCCAATTGACGACGCAAAGCCGATATATCAACGCTCTTGCCCCTTTGGGGCAACGGAACGTGACCCCTTATGCGCTCCCCTTCGGGGCGAGCGCATACTGCACCTTTAGGTGCTGCCCCAAAGGGGCATCTCGCTTCTTTGTCCTCCGTTCAGGGGCCCCGAAGGGGCAACGACGAAGGGGGTTACGTTATTGCCCCAAAGGGGCAAAGGATCGGCAGGTCCCCGAAGGGGGCCGCCGATACAACACAAAGGGGCCCCCTATGCTTTCTCTATATATTGCCTTTCCAGCACCTTTAGGTGCTCCCGCTTTGCGGGGTATGCGCGTCCCACTACCCCCTCCGGGCCCCTCCGGGGAAAGAGATAGCGCATATCTTTCTCGTTTGCCATCTCTTACATACGTAAGAGACGCATATATTGCGCAACGAAAGGCAATATATAGCCCCTTTGGCCCTTTGGGGCCCACTTCGTGGCAAGATATAGAGGATCTCCCGCGTTGTTCTCAATTGGCGAAGCCAATAGACGACGCAAAGCCGATACAACGAAGGAGCTTTGGCAATATATGCCCAAAGGGGGCACATAACTGTCATCGTTGCCCTTCGTCTCGCTTCGTTGTTGCCCCTCCGGGGGCAATCCTTGCTTCGCTCCCCTTCGGTTCGGCTTTGCGTCCCGCTTCGCTCTTGCCCCGAAGGGGCAACGAGAAGCGAAAGAGATGCCCCTTCGGGCCCCCTTTGGGGCCCGCTTTGCTCGTTGCCCCGAAGGGGCCCCTTTGGGCATATATTGCGGGACGAAATATATAGAGAGAAAGATATTGTCGTTGCCCCTTCGGGGCAAGAGCAAAGCGGGAAGAGATTTAAAATATACAGACAACAAACAATTAAAAAGTTACTTTCTTTAAAGTAATATTTCGAACATTATTATTGTATATACTATATATTATTTATGAGAGGTTTAAAATCTAAAAAACCAAAAAGACTTGCACATTCTATTGCCCGAAAGGCACTGCGTAAGTTTCGTCGTAAAGTTTTATCATTATCACAAATTTTATCTCGTTTAAGACAACAACGTAACCAAAAAGTTGAACAACAAAAACGTCAAAAACCAATTAAACCCATTATTCCATCAAAAACTCTAGTTATTATTTTAAAAGAAAAACCTGAAAAACAAGTTTATAATCGCCGTATTATTGATTATAAACATAGTGGTTTATTACAACGTTATATTGGATTAGGTGGTAAAATTTTACCAAGAAGACAAACGCGTTTAACGGCAAAACAACAACGATATGTTGCAAAAACAATTAAAACTGCCCGTGTGATGGGTTTACTTCCATTTGTTAGTAAAGAACGCAACTTTTTTAGATAAGTTGCCCCAGAGGGCCCAATCAGTCTTTATACATGCCTTTTTTGGGTGATGGCCCAAAAGACCATCACTATCTCTTTCCCCGAAGGATTGGTGCTATGCACCAACCTTCGGGGGCCCTCAATATATGCCCAAAGGGCCTTCGTTGTATAACGTAACCCCCTTCCAGCACCTAAAGGTGCAGTATGCGCGTCTCTTGGCTTTGCCAAGACACAACGTGGGAGCGCATAAGGGGTCACGTTCCTTTCAGCCCTTTGGGCATATATTGTCCCTCGCTGTCAGAGGGGCTCGCTTCGTTGTACCGACTTTGTCGATCCTTGCTTCGCTCCCCTTCGGGGCCCCCCGAAGGGGGGGGCATATATTGAGAAAGCTGAAAGGATACAACAAGGCGGCCCAAAGGGGGCCCAAAGGTTGGTGCTTCGCACAATATATAAAGGGGGGGGCATATATTGCTAAAAGCTCTCTCCCCTCGAAGGCTCGCCAGAGGGCATTGCCCCAAAGGGGCAAAAGCAACGTTAGTCTTTGTTGGCGAAAGGCCCCCTTCGGCTTCTTTGTCGTTGTATCGGCAAAGCCGATCCTCGCTTTGCTCCCCGAAGGGGCGAGAAAGCAAAGGGGGCCCCTCTGGCCGCAATATATGCCAAAGGGCCCCTATGGGGCAATCCTCGCTGCGTTGTCAATTGGCTTTGCCAATAGATCCTTGCTTCGCTCCCCTTCGGGGCGAAAGAGAAAGGCCCGCTCCGCGGCATATAAAGTGCTTTGCACCAACCTTCGGTTCGGCTTTGCGTCCCACAACGTGGGAGAAGCGAAAGAGGAACGTCTTTTAGCCCTTTGGGCATATATTGCGCTTCTTTGTCCTTCGCGTCGTCTATTGGCTTCGCCAATTTATGCGCGGAGCGCATACTGCACCTTTAGGTGCTGGAGAACAACGTGGGAGTCGGAGGGGGTAGTGTCTTGGCTTTGCCAAGAGACGCGCATACCCTTGCCCCTTTGGGGCCCCTTTGGGCATATTTAGCGGGAGAGCTTTCAGCCCATAGGCCCGGAGGGCAACCCCGCAAAGCGGGAGAAAGCCGATCCTGCCCCATAGGGGCATCTCGCTTCTTTGTCTGAAAGGAAGGGGCCCCTATGGGGCAATCCTCGCGGAGCGAGAAAAGACGAAGGGGGTTACGTTATTGCCCCTTGCCCCAAAGGGGCAAAGGCATATATTGCGAGAGAAAGTGAAAGCCGGAGTAAGAGCAGCCCGTAGCTTTCAGCGCATATATGTCATTACCCTTTGGGCATATATTGCGGGCAAGATAAAGACCCTTCAAATATGCGCTCCCCGAAGGGGCGAGCGCATACTGCACCTTTAGGTGCTGGAAGTCCTTCGCATCCCCCTTTGGGGGACGTTAGTGTAACTAACGTTCATCGACGAAGTCGACGAGCCCCTTTGAGGCCAATAAAAGGGGTCAGGAAGTCCCCTCTGGGGACCCTCTGGGCATATATTGACTAATACATATTCAGCCTTTTGTAATACAACACAGTTGAATTTAAATAAAATAAGGTATCTCCAGCACCTAAAGGTGCAGTATGCGCGTCCCACTACCCCCTTCGGGCCCCTCCGGGGAAAGAGATAGCGCATATTTAACCTTTTGATTATGATATTTAATATTTTGTTATTAATAGAAAAGAAAAATTAAAAAAACCAAGTGCTTAGCAGAATATAATATACAATTTCTATACACATTAGCTATAAGGCGTCTTTCGCTACTTGAACGAAGGCTTGAACGGAGGCTTTTAGCCCGACTCCCACGTTGTTCTCCAGCACCTAAAGGTGCAGTATGCGCTCCGCGCATAAATTGGCGAAGCCAATAGACGACGCGGAGGCCCTTTGCTTTCAGCCCGACTCCCACGTGGTGGGACGCGGAGGACAAATATGCGCGTTGTCAATTGGCAAAGCCAATAGTTCCTCGTGCCCCGAAGGGGCCCCGGAGGGCATATAAAGTCTTGTCTTGGCTTCGCCAAGACGTATCGGCAGGGCCGATCCTTGGCTTTGCCGTCACCCAAAGGGTGAGAGACGCGCATACCCTTGCCCCGAAGGGGCAAGAGCAATATATGCCCAAAGGGGCCCCTTCGGTTCGGCAATAAATGCCCGAAGGGCACGTAGTGGGAGATGCAACGAGACAGCGAGGGCCCTTTGGGCTTCTCTGTCTTATGCGCAGAGCGCATACTGCACCTTTAGGTGCTGGAAAGGATCCTGGAAGTCAAAGGGGGCCGGAAGGGTTATACAATATATGCCCAAAGGGCGCGTTGCTCTTGCCCCAAAGGGGCAACGACGAAGGCCCTTTGGGCCCCCTTTGGGGCCCGCTATATATGCCTAAAGGGCCCCTTTGGGGCAATGACTCTCGTTGCCCAAAGGGCAAAGCGCAGCGAGGATCGACGAAGTCGATACAACAACACGTTCCTCGCTGCGTCTCTTTATCTTGCCCTCCGGGGCCCTATTCGGCTTTGCCGAATAGGGGCAAACGAGAAAGATATGCGCTATCTCTTTCCCCGGAGGGGCCCGGAGGGGGTAGTGGGACGCGCATACCCCGCAAAGCGGGAGAGATCGGCTTCGCCGATCCTGGAAAGGCAATATATCTTTCGAAAGTCGGGCTAAAAACCTCCGAGCCTTCGCTGTTCCGGACTGAAAGCGGGGGCATATATTGTGAAAAGATTACCTAGTATACAATATTTTTCTAAGTACATTAAAATTATTTTTTAAAATTATGATAAAAACACAAAAAACAACACAAATCCTTAAAAAACCTTTTAAATTAGTACCTGGAACTGTTGTAAAGATTAAAATTACAGCTGAAGGTGCTAATAATGTAGGTCTAAATGAATTTTCTTATGGTATGCCAATTTTAGTGCCAAATGCAAAAATTGGTGATACTGTTCAAGCAAAAATTTTAAAAATTTTAACATCTAAAAAAATTGCAGTAGCAAAACTAATAAAAACTTTAAATTCAGCTGCTAATCAAGGTTCTTTAAATGGGGCGAATTTAAAAACAGGTGATGCTTTAACTGTTACAATTAATAAATTAGGTCCAAATAAAACAGGTCTTGCTTTATTAACTAATGTTTATAATAATGTAAATAAAATCATTGTAATGAAACCAGCACATGGGGCAGGTTTTACACTTAATCAAAATTTAAATGTAACAATTACACGTGTAAAAAAAGATTATGCTATCAGTTACCCTTCGGGCTCAACACAAAATTTAACAGACCGTTTAATTTCAACTAGTAACCCAGGTTATAAAACTGATTCTGCTTTTAAAGGTACTAAATTTACTGTAGTTCTTCCTAAAAAAGCAAAACGTTACTTAAAACATCTTGTTTTTAAAGCCCCTTTAGGAACGTTAGTTACAGGTAATAAATCCCTTTATAATGGTACTGCTAATGGTTTTGATCAAACTTTATTTAAAAAAGGTCTAGTAGGTAATAACAAAACTACTGCATTAGTTAATGGAACTAATGTTGGGGGCCCTATAAATACAATTTTATATGTAAAACCAAGCTTAGGTGCTAAATTAGGGGATAAAGTACAAATTCAAATTACAAAATTCTTTAAACTTGATGCTTTTAGAGAAAACAGTTACAACATTGCAGTAGCAAAAATTATTAAACTAAACCCAATGTCTGCTGGTCAGAAGAAAGCTGTAGTACGTGCAAGTCTTCGTCAAATGTTAAAAAGTGGTATGCATTATGGTGAAAAAGCAATCAGATGTAATGCTCGAATGAAAAATTTTGTATGGCTTTCAGCTTTCGCCCCTTCGGGGGGAGAGAGTCGTGCTAATGCTGTAAGTCAAAACGGAAAAAATCAGAATTTATTAACAGTAACGCGAGAAGCACGTCCATTAATTAAAAAAGGACGTAATATTATTAACTTATTAAAAACAAGACGTTGCTTAAATAAAGCTTTAGCGCAATTAACAAAATATGCTGCTAAAGGAAAAACTTTTTTATTTGTAGGAACAAAAAAAGCTGCTTCAGGCCTTGTTTCACGAGCAGCTTTATTTAGTAAAAAAGCGTTTTTTGTTAATACGCGTTGGTTAGGTGGTATGTTAACAAATTGGAAAACAATTTTAAAATCAATTTCCAAAATACGTCCAATTTTAAAAGAAAAACAAATGATTATTAAAGATATTTTAGAAAAACGCCAAAATATCAAAACACGTTTAATCCAAAAAGCTTTACTTTTAAGAAAAAAAAGCAAATTAATCCTAAAAAAAGGTAGACAGTTAGTCTTTAACTTACGTAAGACTAAAGAAGCCCCTTCGGTGCCCCTTCTTAATGCAAAACGAAAAGAATACATCTCAAAAGGGATGTTATTACTTTCTCAACAAAGAAAATTATTTGTAAAACGTCAAGAACTTATTGTTCATAGTCAAACATTAAAATCTAAAGCAATTATATTAACAAATACTTATCAAAGATTATTAAATAATCTAATTAATTCACGTAAAAAATTACGTGAATTAAAAGCATTACTTCTTGTTAGTAAAGAATTACAAAAGTTTAAACAACAAAATAATCAAAATTTATATATGGTTTCATATAATAAATTTAAAACTTTAAATGCTGATTTTATTATAACTCATCCACCAAAAGAAATTTTAAATAAAATGGTATCTATTATCCGTGGTCAAAGTCTAATTATTAAACCTGAACAAAATTTAAATTTAAAATCAGTAAACACAACAAAAACATTAATCCTTAGTCAATTATTAAGCAAATTTATCTTATTTGTTCCAACAATTAAAACATCAATTAACAACCTTCAAACACATATTAAACATATTTTACAAGTATTAAATAAAGTTACAACTTTATTAAGTACAGTAAAAGACCGTCTTCATGTTTATTTAACAATTAAAAATAAACTAGTTACTGAATTACGTCATATTAAAAAAACATTACAAACAGAACGCACTATTATTCGTTTATTACGTCGAAAAATGAAACAAATTTATGCTCAAAAACGTTTAATTAAATTCTTACCTAAATTACGTTATCTACCAACGCCTGCTTATAAAATTGAAGAAACAGCACGCTTTTTAATGAAAAAATTTGTAGATCCAAAAATGAAATATCCAATGGATTCAATTTATGATGAAAAATTAAGTCGACAATCTAAAAAAGTGGCTGCTTCACGCAAGAAAAAATGGCAACGTTTAGAAAAATACTTAGGTGGTATTTCAAATATGACAAAAATTAAAGAAAAACAAATCCGTAATAATGTTGCAATTATTATTGGTCAACAAGAAGAAATGAACGCGGTACGTGAATGCCAAAAACTTGGTATTAAAATGTTCCACATTGTTGATACAAATTGTAACCCAGGTTTTGCGGATCATTTTATTCCAGCTAATGATGATGCTCGTAATTCTATTAAATTTATTTTAGGTAAATTCTTAACACGTATTCGTTTAGCTCAAAAATTAAAAAAACGCTTTAAAAAAGCAAAAATTAAAAAATAAATATACCCACTATTGGCGGAGCGTTATATTACCCCAAAGGGGCCCATATATTGCCCAAAGGGGTCGTTGCCCTTAGGGCCCACTTCGTATGTGGCCCCTCCGGGCCGCCTCCCACGTTGTGGGACGTCGTTGCCCTAAAGGGGCAATAACTCTCGCCCCTGAACGGCTTTCAGATCTATAAAGCGAGGATTGCCCCTCCGGGGCAACAACAATATATGCCCAGAGGGCCTTCGCGTCGTTGCCCCGAAGGGGCAAGAACAACGTGTTTGCCCCTTCGGGGCACGAGTCGCTGCCTTTCGCCCCTTCGGGGGCCGCAATCTATTACCCTCTGGGCCCGCTTTGCGGAAATATATTGCCCAAAGGGCCTCCGCTCTTCGGGGGGGCAACGAGAGGCAATATAAAGCACCAACCTTCCTCCAGCACCTAAAGGTGCAGTATGCGCTCGCCCCTTCGGTTCTCGTGCCCCAAAGGGGCAAACACGTTGTGGGACGCTTCTTTGTCTGAAAGCTATTCGGCTTTGCCGAATGGGGCATATATAGAGCGCATAAATATATGCCCACAGTATTAGCTTCGCTAATAACAGGGCTGAAAGGAAGGGGCGTTTGCCATCTCTTCGTTGCCCAAAGGGCAAGAGCATTGTTGTTGCTCCTTTGGGGCAATCCTCTTGCCCCAAAGGGGCCCTTTGGCATATATTGCGAGGAACGTCTTTTAGCCCGACTCCCACGTTGTTCTCTATTGGCAAAGCCAATTGACGACGCGGCTTTCAGATATATAAGCGCTCCCCAAAGGGGCGAGCGCATACCCCGCTTCTTTGTCGTCAATTGGCTTTGCCAATAGTTCCTGAAAGCATAGGGGCCCCTTCGGGGCAACGAGACAGCGAAGGACATAAAAGTCTGCTTTCAGACAGAGAAGCCGATCCTGGAAGGGAATTACGTTATTGCCCCTTCGGGGCCCTTTGGCATATATTGCGGCCCCGCAGGGCATATATTGGGCAACCCCCCGAAAGGGGGCATATATAGCAAAGGGGGGCTTTCAGAGAGAGACGCCCTTCCCCCTCCAGCTTTTTTGAACATTGGCTTTTAAATAAAGAGCTTTCAGCCCTTTGGGCATATATTGTCTGCTGCTATATATGCCCAAAGGGGTCGTTGCCCAATATATGCCCTCCGGGGCCCCTTCGTCGTTGCCCCGAAGGGGCAATGACTCTCGTTGCCCCCCCGAAGAGCGGAGGCCCGGAGGGTATATATTGCGCAGCGAGGATTGCCCCAGAGGGGCAACGACAACACGTTCCTCTATATATTGCCGCAAGGCGGGCCCAAAGGGGCCCGAAGGGGCCCCGAAGGGGCAAGAGCATGCGGGAAGAGATGGCAAACGCCCCTTTGGGCCCCCTTTGGGGCCCGCTTCGTCGTATCCTTTCAGCCCTCTGGGCATATATTGTCCCTCGCATCCCCCTTTGGGGGACGTCGAAGGGGCTCGCTGCGCTTTGCCCAAAGGGCAACGACCCCTTTGGGGCCCCTTTGGGCATAGATTGTCTGAAAGCTTTGGGCATATATAGCCAAAGGGCCTTCGGGGCCCGCTTTGGGGCAATATAAGCCGATGCTTTCAGTTACCCTCCAGGCAGCTTTTAGAGAGAGCCCTTTGGCCCTTTGAGCCCCCTTTGGGGCCCGCAATATATACCCTCCGGGCTGAAAGGAACGTGTTGGCAACGCCAAGACGTTATTGGTGCATGCGTTGCCCCTTCGGGGCCCCTTTGGGCATATATAGCGGGAGCACCAACCCCCTTTGGGCTTCTTTGTCTTCTTTGTCCTCCGCTCTTCGGGGCCCGAAGGGGCGAGCGCATACTGCACCTTTAGGTGCTGGAAAGGGGATGCAATATATTGTTAACAATATATGCCCAAAGGGCTCGCTTTATATATCTGCTTTCAGACAAAAAAGTCGGGGCTTTGCGAGGATTTGCGAGCCCTGGCGAGCAAATACCGGTACCGCCAATTTTAGAGAAGCACTATAAGCTTCCGGGCCCTCGCTATCAAAGGGGCCCTGAGAGGGGGCATATATTGCCTATCAACAGCGAAGGCCCCTCCGGGCATCTCTTCTCGCTGAACGGAGGACAGAGAAGCCCAAAGGGGCCCCGACGGGGCAAAGAGAAGGGCAACGACAACGTGAGACGGAAAGTAACTGATTGCTTTCTCATCTTTGACTTCTTTGTTGTCTTTTTAGTTGACCCAAAGGGGGCCCAAAGTGCAGGGTCAAGTGTAAACTTAACTTCCTCGCTATCGCTCCCCGAAGGGGCTAACCAAAGCTTTCAGCCAATATATGCCCTCCGGGCTTATTGGCTTTTTAGTTGCCCCAAAGGGGGCCCCTTCGGGACAGTGAGGGCCCTTTGGGCATATATTGGCAAAGAGGCTGGGCATATATTACTGAAAGCCTGAAAGCCTCCGGGCCTGAAGGGCAGCGCCCAATAATACAAAAAGATAAAATTTCTTTTCTTTGTTTTTCTTAAATAGCTTCCTTTTTTTTAAAAAAAAAAGAGAAGACTATGGAACAATTGTGTTTTTATTTAATCAACATTATATTACATAATAGATGCTCTTCTTTGTCCCCCCGAAGGGGCTTTCTCTTCGTTGCCCTTTGATCTATTGGCAATATAAGCCCCACCTCCGGGGGTAACAAATAAGCGAGGGCCCTCTCAATATATGCCCACAGGGCTCAATAGATTTCGTCGTTGCCCCTTCGGGGCAAGAGCAATATATGCCCTATTCGGCAATATATGCCCGAAGGGCACAACGTGGGAGAATAGGGGCCTTTCAGGAATGCCCCCCCCCTTCGGGGGAGACAGAGACGCGGCGGGGCCCCTTCGGGCATATATTGAGAAAGCTGAAAGGATACATACACTTTGGGCCCGCTTCGTATGTGGCCCCTCCGGGCCGCCTCCCACGTTGTGGGACGTCGTTGCCCCAAAGGGGCAATGACTCTCGTTGCCCCCCCTCCGGGGTAATATATAGTGCAGCGAGGATTGCCCCGGAGGGGCAACAACAACACGTTCCTCCAGCACCTAAAGGTGCAGTATGCGCGTCCCACTACGTGGGAGCGCGCATATTTATCTTGCCCTCCGGGGCCCTATTTGGCAAAGCCGAATATCTCGCCCCTTCGGGGAGCGAAGCAAGGAAGTCCCCACAGGGGACAACGACTCAACGAAAGGCAATATCAAGCACCAACCTTCCTCCAGCACCTAAAGGTGCAGTATGCGCTCGCCCCTTTGGGGAGCGCATAAATATAAGCCCAAAGCTTTCAGCCCTCTGCTTTCAGCCCGTAGCTTTCAGACAAATATGCGCGTCTCCCACGTTGTGGGACGCGCATACTGCACCTTTAGGTGCTGGAAGTCGAAGGGGCTCTATATATGCCCAAAGGGGTATCGGCTTTTAAATAAAGAGCCGCTTTGCGCTTTCTCGTTGCCCCTATTCGGCAAAGCCGAATAGGGCATATAGTGCGTCGTTGCCCCTTCGGGGCAAGAGCAATATATTGCCCAAAGGGGCAACGAAGGGGCAACGAGATCCTCGACCCAGAGGGGCCCGAAGGGGGCCATATTGCCCCCGAAGGGGCGAAAGCCAAAGGCCGGCTTGCGGCCCCTTTGGCCGCAATATATGCCAAAGGGCCCCAAAGGGGCAATCCGCACTACGCTTGCCCAAAGGGCAACCCCCGAAGGGGGGGGGACATATATTGTGTTAACAATATATGCCCAGAGGGCTGAAAGGCCAATAAGACTCTCCAAAGAAGGCGGAAGGCTCCACTCGCTTAGTTTTTGAAGATTGTTTTGGCTTTTAATTTAAACAATTAGTGTGAATGATTATTTTATTAAAATCTAATCCTTGGTTTGCTAAAGTCTTTTTAACAGAAAATTGAAAACAAACATTATGAGTAATATTAAAATATTTATAAAAATTAGACTGAGTAAAATGACTTCCCTCCGGTTAACGCAACCCCTTTCAGCCCGCTTCTCTGTTGTCTTTTTAGTTGCCCCAAAGGGGGCCCGAAGTATTGGCTTCGCCAATAGCTATCTCTTCCCAAAGGGGCCCAAAGGGCCAAAGGGGTATAGAGACCATTAGGCTTTGCCTAATGGGGCCCCCTTTGGGGCCCGAAATATATGCCAAAGGGCCCCTTTGGGGCAATCCTCGCTTTATAGATTTGAAAGCCGTGAACGGAGCCCTTTGGGCATATATTGTGTTGTCCAGCACCTAAAGGTGCAGTATGCGCTCCGCGCATAAATTGGCTTTGCCAATAGTTCCTTGGCTTTGCCAAGAGACGCCCAAAGGGCAACAAAAGGCAATATATAGATATGCGCTATCTCTTTCCCCGGAGGGGCCCGGAGGGGGTAGTGGGACGCGCATACCCCGCTTTGCGGGAGCACCTTTAGGTGCTGGAAGAAAGCCAGAAGGCCTTCGCTTCTCGGTCTTCTGCTGAAAGCAGCTCGTAGCTTTCGCCCCTTCGGGACCAAGCCCCTCCAGCTTTCAGACAGAGAAGCCCCCTCCGGGCCCCTTTGACTTTTTTGTCCCTCGCTGTCTGGGCATATATTGCCTGAAGGCCCTTTGGTCGAGCAATAGCGAGCCCCTTCGACTCCCACGTTGTTCTCAATTGGCGAAGCCAATAGACGACGCGAAGGACAAAGAAGCTGCAATATATGCCCAAAGGGCTGAAAGGATACAACACTTTGGGCCCCCTTTGGGGCCCACTTCGTATGTATCCTTTCAGACAGAGAAGCCCAAAGGATTGGTGCAAGCACCAACCTTTCAGCCCGTAGGCCCGGAGGGTAACTGAAAGCCGATCCTCGCTTCGCTCCCCTTTGGGGCGCGTTTGCCCCAAAGGTTGGTGCTCCCCCCCCCTTCGGGCCCCTCTGGGGCAACTGATTGTTTTAACATTGCCCCTTCGGGGCCCCTTCGGGCTTCCAGCACCTAAAGGTGCAGTATGCGCGTCTCTTGGCAAAGCCAAGGATCGGCCCTGCCGATACAACACAACGTGTTTGCCCCGAAGGGGCACGAGACGCGCATATTTGTCTGAAAGCTTGCCCCGAAGGGGCAACAACACCAACCTTTGGGCCCCCTTTGGGGCAACTAAAAAGCAACGAAAGGCAATATATAGATGGAGGATATATATTGAAGCCAGAGGGCTTTATTTGTCCAAAGGGACGAAAGCTCCGTTCAAACAGGCTGCATTGGCTCTTGCCCCGAAGGGGCAACAGCCAATGTTTTTTTAAGCTATAACTTCTGTGAGCCATTTTTTTGAAAAAAACGTATAATTTTAAAAATTAAAACCACTAACTAACCCCCCTCCGGCCCCCCTTTGGCATCTCTTTCGCTTTATAGATCTGAAAGCCGTTCCAGCACCTAAAGGTGCAGTATGCGCTCTGCGCATAAGGGCACGTTGTGTTGTCAATTGGCTTTGCCAATAGTTCCTTGGCTTTGCCAAGAGACGCCCCAAAGGGGCAAACACGTTGTTCTTGCCCCTTCGGGGCAACCCCTTCGGGCATTTATTGCGTCTCTTGGAAAAGCCAAGACACTTTATATGCCCTCCGGGGCCCCTTTGGGGCACGAGAACCAAAGGGGAGCGAAGCAAGGATTGCCCCGGAGGGGCCCTTTAGGCATATATAGCGAGGTATTGGCTTTGCCAATAATTGCCCCAAAGGGGCAACAACGGAGGGCAACTTCTTTGTCAATAAATGCCCCCCTTCGGACCCCGAAGACAGCTTTTTAGGTACTCCGGAGGGGCTTCTCTATATATTGCCCTTCATTGTGGATTGGTGCTTCGTTGCCCCTTCGGGGCAAGAGCAAAGCGGGACACCAACCTTCCTCGCTCTGTCGTTGCCCCGAAGGGGCAACGAAGCACCAATCCACAACGAAGGGCAACCAAGGTAACTAAAAAGCCCGGAGGGGCAGAGGGGGTATGAAGACAGATGCCTCCACTGTCAGCTTTCAGCCCATCCATGTGGGCAAGGGGGTGGGGGTAATCTCTTACGAGATTGTTTATCTTTATAAATAAACAGAATAAAATAATATGTTACCAAATACAAATTTTAAAGATATTATGACTAAAACACGCCCCTTCGGGGGAACAAATGACTTTTTTATCTTGTGTAAAGAATCACGTATTGAAAAATCAACAAGTTTTTACGGTTGTTTTTATTTAGGCCCTTTTGATGAAAGTGTAAGTCAAACATTAGCCAATGATTTACGACGCACGCTTTTATCAGAATTACCAGGTTTAGCTATTACTTCAGTTGAAATTGAAGGTGTTCTACATAAATTTTCAAGTTTACCAGGAATGAAAGAATCTGTTTTAGATTTTATTTGTAATCTGCAAACCGTTGTTTTGAAAAAACAGCCGTTTTTAAGACAACAGTCTAAAAAAACATATACTGGTTTTTTAAAAGTCAGCGGGCCGCGTGTTATTAAAGCAATTGATTTAAAACTTCCGCCAAGTTTACAGTGTGTTGATCCAAATCAATATATTGCTACTTTAGCAGAAGATGGTGTAGTAAATATGAAATTTACTATTAACGAAGGAAAAAATTATATTAAACAAAAACCACATAATTTAGATGTAACAGTTTTAAAAAAACGTAATCTTCTTTTACAAAATTTTAAAAATCAAAAAAATAAAAAAGTTTCACTAAGTAACCCAATCCCATTAGATGCTGTTTTTATGCCAGTAACTAAGGTAAACTGTATGATTGAAGAAAATAATATATATTCAGATTTTACTACAGATTTTTCAGCCATCCGGGCAATGTCTGCCAAGCAGCTTCAAAAGGGTTCAGAAGGGACATCAATTAATACAATGCAGTTGGTCAATTTTGGTGACTATAATTCTATTTCACAACTCAATACTTTTTTGGTTGAGCAACGCTTTGCCCAAAGGGCAACAAAAAGGGCCGAAGGGCTAACAGCAAAAAGTGAAAATATAAAATTAATCCCCTGGCATTCAAATGCATTTTATTATTGTTTTCTCAACTATGATAATGTAAACAAAATTCAAACTTTTCTTGGTTCAAGCAAAGTCTCCCTTCGTCTCGCTGCGCGAGATGAGAAGAGAACTGTTCAAGTTGGGCATAAATTTCTTGTTAGTGCACCTAACGCTCCCGCTTTGCAGGCTAAAGATAAAAATTTAATGCGTTTAGAGCCCCAAAGGGGGGTAACAAAAAAAACCCCAGACCAAATAGTGAGTTTAACTAACGTTCGCCCCTTCGGGGGGACAATTAGTTACTCTCTGGGCCAAAGAGTTTCAAATAAATTTAAAAATAATGTTGTAAATAGAACATCCCCTTTGGCTATAAATAAGGAGAAGGGGGCCCCTTTCAGCGAGGGCCCTTTGGGCATATATAGTGTTCAATCAGCTTATCAGTTACCCTCTGGGTTGAGCAAAGCACAACACCCTGGGCTTGATCTTACTTTTGATTTTGCTTTTTGTGAAAGGGAGTATGCCAATTTTTTAAAGTTAAAACCATTATCAAAAAAATATCAACTAATTGTCGAAATTTGGACAAATGGAAGTATCCATCCACGACAAGCTTTATATAACTCTTTTACGTTTTTAGCTAATATTTTTATCTCATTACAAAACGTGAAAATGGCGGGTTCCATGTTTAAATCAGAATTAACTTATGGTAATATTAAAGCATCTTATTTTAATAATTATGGCAATATAAGATTTCCTTCCCCGGAGGGGGCCCAAAGGATTGGTGCATTCGCATCAACCTCTGGTCCTCTTGGGCTTTCAGCCCAAAGGCTTTCTCTCGCTTCGGAGGGTCGAGTGTTAACTCAACTTCCTCGCAATATATTGCCCAAAGGGGCCCCGAAGGGGCAACAAAGAGATGCACAATATATGAAAGCCCCCGAAGGGGCGAAAGATATTGATAAAGAAACCGAAGGGCAATATACGGTACATAAAACGAGCGTAGTAACAGCACCTATTGGATTATTAAAAATATCTTTACGCACATATACAGCTTTAAAAAAAGCAAAAATTTTTGTTTTAAGTGATCTTTTAAAGTATACAAAACAAGATTTATTAAAAATCAAAAATTTAGGAACAAAATCCCTCTATGAAATTGAAAACAGTCTCTTTAGTTTAAGTTTATGTTTAAAAAAATCACATTAACAAATTATATTAGCCCCCAGCCCCTATGGCCCAAAGGCTTTCTTTGCCCAAAGGGGCAATATCCCTTTGGGCCCCGGAGGGCAAGATAAAGTCCTTCGTATGTGGCCCCTCCAACAGTGAGGGCCCTTTGGTTCTATTGGCAGTTGCCCCTTCGGGGCCTTTCAGACAAATATGCGCTTTAAATTACCCCAGAGGGGCCGGAGGGGCCCAAAGGGGGTAGTGGGACGCGCATACCCCGCTTTGCGGGAGCACCTTTAGGTGCTGGAAGTCTAAATACCCCCTTCGGGGCATAGAAAGCAGACCCCCTTTCAGACTTCTTAGTTACCCCAGAGGGGCAGAGGGCTGAAAGGATATAACTTTTAAATTGCCCCAAAGGGGGCCCCGAAGGGGCAACGCGAGAAACCAACCTTCCTCGCTCCGTCGTTGCTCCTATTCGGCAAAGCCGAATGCTTTCAGCCCGGAGGGTATATATTGCGAGAATAGATGCCCCTTCCCCCCGAAGGGGGGGCAATATATGCCAAAGGGCTAAAAGTATTTTTAGCAATCCGCTTCGCTCGTTGCCCCGAAGGGGCCCCTATGGGCAATATATTGCTCTTGCCCCGAAGGGGCAACGACGCTTCTCTCTCTGAAAGCCTTTGCTGTTTCCAGGATCTCGTGCCCCTTTGGGGCCCCGAAGGGCATATAAAGTTCTTGCTCCTTCGGGGCAACCCCTTCGGCTTTCAGACAAAGAAGCCGATCTCTCGTTGCCCCTTCGGGGCAAGAGCTATATATGCCCTTCGGGGCCCCAAAGGGGCAAGGGTATGCGCGTCGTTGCCCCTATTCGGCTTTGCCGAATAGCTTTCAGACAGAGAAGTGTTTGCCCCTTTGGGGCACGAGCGCATATATATCTGAAAGCCGCGTCGTCAATTGGCTTTGCCAATAGAGAACAACGTGGGAGTCGGGCTAAAAGACGTTCCTCGCTGCGTCTCCCAATATATGCCCAAAGGGGCCCCTTTGGGGCAACGACGGAGCGAGGATTGCCCCAAAGGGGCAACAACGAAGGGGGGTTACGTTATTGCCCCGGAGGGGCAAATTGCTAAAAATACTTTTAGCCCTTTGCTTTCAGACAAAGAAGCGGGGCCCAAAGGGATATTGCAATATATAGAGCCCTCTGGCGAGCCTCCAAAAAAGTCTTTAGGGGGCAATTTAAAAATATTTGAGATTTTTTCTTTTAGTTAATTTTTAACCTTTTATTTAATTTGATAAAAGAAATATATAATAAAAAATATAAAACAAGTAAATTAAAATTTTTATTTATTTTTTCGAGTTAGCTTAATACAAAAGGTAAAATTACCCCATTTATTTTTATTTATTATGACAACAAAAAAATCAGCTGAAGTACTTGTTTATCCTATTTTTACAGTTCGTTGGTTAGCTATTCACGCAATTGCAGTTCCAACTATTTTCTTTTTAGGTTCAATTACTGCTATGCAATTTATTCAACGTTAATTTTATTGATGTCTCCTGCCCTGAAGGGGCCTAATGTTTGATTTTGAATGCCAGTTGGCACCACTAGTCAGATGACAATCCCCTGCCCCCTTTGGGGCCAGAGAGGCTGGAGGGGCTAAAAGCTTTCACAATATATGCCCACAGGGGCCTCTCGTTGCCCCCCCTCCGGGCCCAGAGGGCCCGCGTTGTCGTTGCATCGGCAAAGCCGAACCGAAGGGGCCCCTTTGGGCATATATTGCTCTTGCCCCGAAGGGGCAACGACGCTCGCTCTTCGTGCCCCTTCGGGGCAAACACGTTGTTCTCAATTGGCGAAGCCAATAGACGACGCCTTTCAGACAAAAAAGTGGGCATATATTGCGCTCCCCAAAGGGGCGAGCGCATACTGCTTTCAGACAATATATGCCCAGAGGGCTGAAAGGATATAACTTTTAAATTGCCCCAAAGGGGGCCCTGAAAGGGCAACGCGAGAAACCGGAGGGCTCCGTTCGTCTCGCTTTGCGAGATGCCCCTATGGGGCAGCACCTAAAGGTGCAGTATGCGCTCGCCCCTTCGGGGAGCGCATAAGGGCTGAAAGGCCCCAAAAGGGCAACGACGAAGGGGCCCAGAGTATGCTCCGAAGGAGCATGGCGGGCTGAAAGCATGAAGCATTTTAGTAACACTATAATGAGTAAAATAATTTATAGGCTGGCTTTTTCCAAAGAATAAGTTAGACCGATATTTTTAAAAATTTTTATGGCTAGACCAAATCCAAATAAACAAGTTGTTGAATTAAACCGTACAAGTTTATACTGGGGTTTACTTTTAATTTTCGTATTAGCTGTTCTTTTCTCTAGTTACATCTTTAACTAAAACATCTTTAGTTATTAGGCGTTTGTTAAAAACTAAACTTTATGCTTTTAGCTCGCCTTTGTTGCCCCTTTGGGGCCCCCTCCGACGTCCCCCAAAGGGGGATGCGAGGGACAAAGATGCTCCAGCACCTAAAGGTGCAGTATGCGCTCGCCCCTTCGGTTCGGCTTCTTTGTCTGAAAGGAAGGGCACAACGTGGGAGAAGAGCGCATAATTTAATATACAGTTACATCCTTTTTTGATTTATTATGAGTTTTATTAAAATAAAATGTTTATACGAAGGTTGGTGCTTCCTTTCCAGCACCTAAAGGTGCAGTATGCGCGTCCCACTACCCCCTCCGGCTTTCCAGCACCTAAAGGTGCAGTATGCGCTCGCCCCTTCGGGCCCCTCCGGGGTAATATATTGACAAAGAAGCGAGATGCCCCTATGGGGCAGGATCGGCAATATATGCCCGAAGGGCTGAAAGCTCTCCCGCTTTGCTCTTGCCCCAAAGGGGCAAGGGTATGCGCTCGCCCCTTTGGGGAGCGCAATATATGCCCAAAGGGCTAAAAGACGTTCCTTGGCTTTGCCAAGAGAACGCTTTATATTGCCCAAAGGGCCAAAGGGGCCCAAAGGGCCTTCGACAATATATGCCCAGAGGGCTGAAAGCTTTGGGCTTCTCTGTCTTATGCGCTTCTTTGTCATCTCGCAACGCGAGAGAAAGCCGGAGGGGCTCGCTGTCAGAGGGGCCGGAGGGGCCCGGAGGGGGTTGTGTTGTATCGGCAGGGCCGATCCTTGGCAAAGCCAAGAGGATCGACGAAGTCGATACAACGCGCATACCCCGCAATATATGCCCTCCGGGGCCCCTTCGGGGCAACGAGACAGCGAGGTATTTAACAATCATATATTGCCGATCCTGGAAGACAGATAAGGGCTGAAAGGATCTTATCTAGCAAATTAAATCAATCAAATTATAGAGCATATTTGCAACATTTTTGTTAATATATAATAATTTTTAGATAATATTAAATTTTTTTATGTTGCCCCGAAGGGGCAAAATACTACACCTTTAGGTGTTGGAAGTGTGATGACTCCTTATATATAAGCTGAGATTTATAAAGTCTTTTCTGCCTTTATAAACAATCAAACTGTTATTGTTCTAAGACCCCCAAGGGCTTTCATCTCTGTCTGCTTTCAGCATCTCTGTCGTCGTTGCCCCTTTGGAACGTTAGTTACTACCCCGCCTCGTGCCCCGAAGGGGCAAACACAATATATGCCTTTGCCCCGAAGGGGCAAGGGGCAACGACGCGGGAGCACCTTTAGGTGCAGTTGTATCGGCAGGGCCGATCGGTAAGATGTTAAACTTAAAACTTACTAGTTTTGTTTTGGTTAGGAGATTTTTTGTTTATTTGGTTTGCAATTTTGTTAACACAAATTGTTAACACTATATTTTAAATAAACTAAAAACTTTTTTTTATTATGGTTGAACCTTTATTATGTGGTATTGTTTTAGGTTTAGTTCCTGTAACAATTGCTGGTTTATTTGTTACTGCTTATTTACAATATCGTCGTGGTGATTTAGCTACTTATTAATTTGTATATCTTATACCTTTCAGCCCTTCGGGCTCCTTTGGGCCCCTCCGAGGAAATAGATAGAAAGCTCTAACCCTTTGGGGGCCCTAAAGGGCTCCAAAAAACTGAAAGCTTCGGGCAGTATGCGCTACGTCTCCCGAAGGGAGCTTTCAGACAAAAAAGTCATTGCCCCTTCGGGGCCCCTCTGGGCCCCGGAGGGCAAGATAAATATGCGCTATCTCTTTCCCCGGAGGGGCCCAGAGGGGCCGGAGGGGCCCGGAGGGGGTAGTGTCCAGCACCTAAAGGTGCAGTATGCGCTCTGCGCATATTGGCTTTGCCAAGAGACGCGCATACCCTTGCCCCTTTGGGGCAAGAGCAAAGCGGGAGAGATCGGCTTCGCCGATCCTGGAGAAGGAGCCCCGAAGGAGCAACCTTTGGCATATATTGCGAGGGACAGAGATGCCCTTTGGCTTATATTGCCCAAAGGGGCCGCCTTGCGCAATATATGCCCAAAGGGGCCCCAAAGGGCTGAAAGCAGACAATATATGCCCAAAGGGCTGAAAGGAACGTCTTTTAGACATAGAAGCGCTCCCCAAAGGGGCGAGCGCATACTGGTCGGCTTCGCCGATCCTGCCCCATAGGGGCTATATATACCCAAAGGGCCCCCTTCGGGGGACAAAGCTATGCGCGTAGCGCATACTGCACCTTTAGGTGCTGGAGGATTGCCCCTTTGGGGCAACAACGAAGGGGGGTACGTTATACAACGACAGAGAAGTGTGTGACGCTGGCAAATTGTTTAATTACTTAAGTGGCCCCCGGAGGGGCAAATGAGTATATTTTAATAAAAATATTATTATCATAATAATATGGTATACTCAATTTTTTTATTTTTAGGTAGGGGAACCTCAAACATAGGTTGGGCTTTTTGTAAGCACTCACCTCGGAAATTTGGTTTGAAAATTACATTAATTTTTTTAAAACATTTTGTTTTGCTCCTTTTATGTTAATCAAAAAGGTGCGCCCCTCTCTTTCTCCCAATATATGCCCAAAGGGGCCCCTTTGGGGCAAACGAGAAAGAGAAAGCTGAAAGGAAAATCGGCTTTTAAATAAGGAGCTTTCAGCTTCTCTCTCTAACCCTTTTATTGGCTCTTGCCCCTTCCAGCACCTAAAGGTGCAGTATGCGCGTCTCTTGGCTTTGCCAAGGAACTATTGGCAAAGCCAAGAGACGCGCAGAGCGCATACTGCACCTTTAGGTGCTGGACAACACTTTATATGCCCTCCGGGGCCCCTTCGGGGCACGAGGAACAATTGGCGAAGCCAATAGACAACGCGCATATTTTTAGTTACCCCAAAGGGGGCCCAAAGGGTAAGCCAATACTTTGGGCCCCCTTTGGGGCCCGCTTTATATTGCCCTTTGGGCCAAAGGGGCCAAAGGGGCCCAAAGGGGTATAAATACAAAAAATATGCCCAAAGGGGCCCAAAGGGCCCTCGCTGGGGGCTGTTGCCCCTTCGGGGCAAAGCCAATACGTTATGTGTATAACCCCTCCGGGGGGTATACAAATACAGAGAAGCGCCCTTGAAAAATTAAAATGGGTATATATTGTTTAATAAATTAACTTTCGGGGCCCCAAAGGGGCCGGAGGGCAATATAAAGGGGTGTAAATAATATGTTTTTAAAACATTGTTATATTAATTAAACCAAAAGTGTATCAGTTCAGGTTCTAAAGAAGCTAATCTTATAAGTTTTATAAGTCTCATTGGCCATGCCAATGGTTATTTTGGTGTTCCACCTTCAACTCAGCCTTTCTGTGTTTCTTATTGTTTGCTCTTTCTCGGCTTTCTTCGGCATATATGCCGAAGGGGCCCTGAAAGCAGACTATATATTGCCTCTCGTTGCCCCCCCGAAGAGCGGAGGACAACGAAGCGAGCCCCAGAGGGGGCCCTTCGGGCTGAAAAATATTGACAAAGGGCTAAAAGTATTTTTAGCTCTTAACACCAAAAGTACATTTTTAAAATTATTTTTTGGCTTAACAAGTATATTTATTTTTTTTATGGGACAAAAAGTACATCCATTAGGATTTCGTGTAGGAATCACTAAAAAACATCAATCACAATGGTTTGCAAGATTTCAAAAATATAGCTATTCACAAAGTGTATTAGAAGATCATATGCTTCGTAAAACTTTGTTAAATTTATTTAGTAATCTAGAAAAAGAAAATAGTGCTTCTGCACAATTGGCAAAAAAGACATCAGCAAAAAAAACAAGTAAAGCAGGAGCAAATGCCTTAAAAACACCAAAAATTACACAAATCAAAATTGAACGTGGTTTAATTCCTTATGAAATTGGTATTCAAGTACATTCTGATGATTGTTTAGCAATTACAAAAGCTATTGATAATATTAAACTTTCACAAAATTTAGTAAGTCAGTTACAAAAAACACGTAAATATTTATTTTTAGCTGGTGAAAAATTAAAAACAGCAAAAACAAATAGTTTGTTAGTCTCTGATCAGTTGCCTCAGAAGGGTCAAGTAGAACAAGACAATAAAAGGGATTTAAATAAAACTAATACAAACACAAGAAAAAGAAAATTTAAAATTCAAAATATTATAAAGCCTGGAAGTCCTCAGGGCCTTTCAGGCAAAAAAGGCCGTCCTTTTGGGGCAAAAAATGCCCAAAGCTTTCAGACAAAAAAGAGGGGCTCTTTAGGCAATAAAAGGGATTTACGTGCAAAACGTAAACAAAAGAAAAATTTATCAAAAATTGTTTTTATGCGTTTAAAAAACATTAAGAGACGTTTTAAAAAACGTCAAAGTATAAAAAAACGTTATTTAAACATTATTTCTAAAGGTTTATTAATCCGTAAAAAAGGTAACCTTATTATTCGAAATGTGTTTATGAAAAACAAAAACAAAACAACAAAAGTAAAATTAAAATATACTTTAAATAAGGAGAAGGGGCAATATATAAAAGCATCTAAAGTAACAAAACAAGGTACTACTAAAAATACATATATACTTCGTTTTAGTAATCTTATGTATAAAAAATTTGCTGGTTTATTTTTAACGAAACTAAATAAACAGTTTTTAATGCGTTTAAAAACAATTATGAAATATTGGCATAATCAAAAACAGGCACAAGCACCTTTAGGTTATAACAAAAAATGGTATCAGACAAAAATTTATAAGTTAATTAATAATTTCAAATCAAAAAATTTATCAAAAGATTTAAAACGCCTGAGAAGTTATCAAGTTGAAAAATTAACACGATTAATCTTAATGTTAGAAAAGAAATCTTTAGTAAAAATGGAAACATTACGCAAAGATTTTATTACATTTGGTACATTATCAAAAACACGTGCTTTTGGATATTATCAAATGATAACTTTTTTAAAACAATTAAAAGAACTTGTCTTAAAAATTAAAAAACAAACAATTTCAACAGTTGCTAACACTTCTTTGAAGGACCAAAGGTCTCCTGAAAGCCAAGGGGCTTCAGTAGTATCTAACAGTTATAAAGAAAAAGTACAAAACTTAATTCTTTCTAAATCAAAACAAAAAAAATCTATTACACAAAAAATTTTAAATAATTATGTAAATCTTGTAGATAATAATCAAGCTATGACAAATGAGTGTCGTAAAATCAAATGGATTTCATATTTAAAAGACCTTGTAAATAAACATCGTACTAAAAATATTTTTTATTATTTAGCACTACTTGCTGATGCTCGTAAAGATTTAAAAGCTCTAAAGCAATATACAAAACAACATTCAAATTTCTTATTTGGTGTAAATCTTCAAACAAGCCCTGGAGGACAAGAGAATGCCTTACTGCAACGTGTTACAAAAACATTAACACAGTCTTCTAAAAATTATTTAACAACTAAGACAGAACAAGACCGTGCTGACGGCCTGAAAGGCCATCAGATAGCGTTTTTAACACAAATTGAAAACCAAAGAAAAATGTATAAAGCAAATTTAGCACTTGTTCCAAAAATTTCAATTAAATTCTTCTCAGTAAAAACAACTGATGTTTTAGAAAAAGCTTCAATTGTAGCTGATTCTATAGTTGATGCTTTAGAAAAACGTAAAGCATTCCGTGGGGTTATTAAAAAAGCTAAAGAAGATTTAATGCGTCGTCCACGTGTGAAAGGTGTAAAAATCCAAGTATCAGGTCGTTTAAATGGTGCTGAAATTGCACGTAGTGAATGGGTTCGTGCTGGACGTGTACCACTTCAAACATTACGAGCTAACATTGATTATTCATATCGTACAGCTAATACAATTTATGGTATTATTGGGGTAAAAGTATGGATTTTTAAAGGTTACAGTAAAATAAATTAAAATAATCCAAACTACCCCAGGAGGTGCCCTTTATAGCCTTTTGGTTCGCCCCTTATGCGCTCCCCAAAGGGGCGAGCGCATACTGCACCTTTAGGTGCTGGAACGGAGCCCTTTCAGCGAAGTATTTAACAATCCCCGGAGGGCAAGATAAAGAGAAACCCCCTTCGTATGTGGCCCCTCCGGGCCCCTCTGGGGCCCCCTTTGGTTCTCTTGCCCCGAAGGGGCCCCGGCTTTCGCCCCTTCGGGGGCCCTTTGGGCATATATAGCGAGAAACCAACCTTCCTTTTTCTTGCCCTCCGGGGCCCAAAAGGCTCGCTTCCAGGATCTCCCACATAGTGCCCTTTGGGCATATATTGCCGACCAATATGCGCTACGCGCATATTTGTCCTCCGCGTTGTCTATTGGCTTCGCCAATTGAGAACAACGTGGGAGTCGGGCTGAAAGGAAGGGGCGTTGAACGGGCTACGCAAGAAAGAGATGCCCCTTTGGCTTTTTAGTTGCCTTTCGTTGCTTTTTAGTTACCCCAAAGGGGGCCCACAGGGGCGCAATATATGCCCGAAGGGCATCTCGCATAGCCCCTTTGGGCATATATTGCCGAAGGGGTGGCAAACGCGCCCCAAAGGGGAGCGCAGCGAGTATGCTCCAAAGGAGCATGCACAATATATGCCGCGTCGTTGCCCCGCAGGGGCAAGAACAACGTGGGAAGAGCGGGCGTCCCGCTTTGCTCTTGCCCCTTCGGGGCCTTTCAGACAAAAAAGCGGCCTGAAGGGGGTTACGTTATTGCCCCTTGCCCCAAAGGGGCAAAGGCATATATTGTGCAAGCACCAACAAAGGGCTAAAAGCTTTTTTTTCTGCTCGGGAGATAAGCAATATCTAACTTCAATATATACCCTTTGGGCCCCAAAGGCTCTATATATTGCCTTTCGTTGCCCATTATATACTCAAGGATGGTGCTTTCGCACCAACAAAGGGCCTTCGTTCACGTGTTGTTGTTGCCCCTCCGGGGCAATCCTCGCTTCGCTTTTTTGTCGTCGTTGCCCCTTCGGGGCAAGAGCGTAGCGAGAGAAAGCCGAAGGGGGGGCAACGAGAGTAATTGGTGCTTTGCACCAAGAACGTAACACGTCTTTTGTATAAATACCCCCCTCCGGGGGCAATATAACGTTAATGTTCTTGGTGCTTTGCACCAACGCGAAAGCCGGGCTAAAAGCCTCCGGGTTACGTTATTTGTATAAATACCTTTCTTCTCTCTTCTTTGTCTAAAATCGGCAGCCCCCTTCGGGGACCTGCCGATATTTGCTCTTTATCTTGCCCTCCGGGGCCCCTTCGGGGCAAAAAGCAAATCCTCGCAAAGCGAGAGAAAGCCCCCCCTCCGGGCCCCCTTCGGGGCCCGCAATATATGCCAAAGGGCCCCTCCGGGGCAATCCTTGCTCCGCTCCCCTTCGGTTCGGCTTTGCGTCCCCTTTCCAGCACCTAAAGGTGCAGTATGCGCTCGCCCCTTCGGGCCCCTCCGGGGTAATATATTGACAAAGCTTTCAGACAGATATGTGCCCCGAAGGGGCAACGAGAAGCGAAAGGGCATGCACTTTATATGCCCTCCGGGCCAAAGGGGATGCCCGGCGGGTAACTAAACTTGCTTATCAGAAGCACCTAAGAAATCGGTTTAAAAACAATTAAACATTTTTTAGCACACTTTTTTCTGTTTTTTGGTAGTTACCACAACAAATAATTGAGCTTTCAGCCAAAAGGGTCTTTGGCTTTGCCAAGCAAAGCGGGGCCTTCTGGGCATACATTGCTTATCGTTGCCCTTCGTCTCGCTTTGTCCCCCGAAGGGGGAAAGAGATGCCCCTATGGGGCAGCACCTAAAGGTGCAGTATGCGCTACGTCTCCCAATATATGCCCAAAGGGGCCCCTTTGGGGCAAACGAGAAAGCATATCAATAGATTTCGTCCCGCGTTGCTCTTGCCCCTTCGGGGCCTTTCAGACAAAAAAGCGGCGGGGCCCCTTCGGGCATATATTGAGCAAAGTGGGCAATCTGTTACCCCTTCGGGGTAACTTTATATTACGTCCCGCAATATATGCCCAAAGGGGCCCTTTGGGCAACGAGCAAAACCTCCCCTTCGGGGAAGGAGATAACGAAGACAACCTTCGACGTCCCCCAAAGGGGGATGCGAAACAGCGAAGGCCCTTTGTGGCCCCTTTGGGCAATTTATTGTTAACTCTTTATCTTGCCCTCCGGGGCCCAAAGGGCCTTCGGGGCAAGAGCGTTGATGTGGCCCCTCTTCGCCCCTTTGGGGCTCCTTTAGTTCTATTGGCAGTTGCCCCCCTTCGGGGTTCCTTCAGGGCCTTTCCAGCACCTAAAGGTGCAGTATGCGCTCGCCCCTTCGGGCCCCTCCGGGGTAATATATTGACAAAGAAGCGAGCCTTGGCTATGCTTTCTCGTTTGCCCCAAAGGGGCCCCTTTGGGCATATATTGGGAGACGTAGCGCATACTGGTCAGCAATATATGCCCTACGGGCTGAAAGCCAAAGGGCCTGGAGCAAATAGCGGCAGACCCCCTTTCCAGCACCTAAAGGTGCTGTATGCGCGTTGTATCTGCTTCGCTGATCCTCTTGGCAAGGCCAAGCCACTTTTTTATCTAAAAGGCCCCTTCGGGGCGTCCCACAACGTGGGAAAGAGATAGCGCATAAGGAATGCCCCAAAGGGGCAACAACAAAAAAGCCGATATAACTTTTAAATTGCCCCAAAGGGGGCCCCGAAGGGGCAACGCGAGAAACAAACCTTCCTCGACCCTACGGGCTGAAAGCTACGGTCACTATATGCCCAAAGGGCAGGCTGAAAGCCTTTGCGGCCCCTTTGGTCTATTGGCTCTTGCCCCGAAGTGTCGTCAATTGGCTTTGCCAATAGTTCCTCCAGGATCGGCAATATATGATTGTTAAATACCTCGCTGTCTCGTTGCCCCGAAGGGGCCCCGGAGGGCATATATTGCGGGGTATGCGCGTTGTATCGACTTCGTCGATCCTCTTGGCTTTGCCAAGGAACTATTGGCAAAGCCAATTTATGCGCTCCCCGAAGGGGCGAGCGCATACTGCACCTTTAGGTGCTGGACAACACTTTATATGCCCTCCGGGGCCCCGAAGGGGCACGAGCGCATAGCGTTGATGTTGGCCCCTTCGGGGCTCCTTCCTCGACCAAAGGGGGTATCTTTTTCTTGCCCTCCGGGGCCCAAAGGGCTAAAAGGAGGTCTGCCGATCCTTGGCTTTGCCAAGAGAACGCAACGCAAGGATTGCCCCAAAGGGGGCCCTTTAGCTTTCAGACAAATATGCGCGTCTCGTGCCCCGAAGGGGCAAACACGTTGTGTTGTATCGGCAGGGCCGATCCTTGGCAAAGCCAAGAGACGCGCATACCCCGCAAAGCGGGAGAGATCGGCTTCGCCGATCCTGGAAGCGGGCCCCCTTTGGGCATATATTGCGCGCAGAGGCTGCTTGGTTTTAACGCCATTTTATACGGTTTTTGTTTTTACTTTACATTGTTTTTTGTTCGACATTATCATAGTATTAAAACTGTCTTACAATAAAGCAACTCAAAAATAGAGTTTATTTAACCCGGCTTTCTCTCTTTCGCTTCTCGTTGCCCCTTCGGGGCACATATCTGTCTGAAAGCTTTGTCAATATATTACCCCGGAGGGGCCCGAAGGGGCGAGCGCATACTGCACCTTTAGGTGCTGGAAAGGGGACGCAAAGCCGAACCAAAGGGGAGGAACGTCTTTTAGCCCGACTCCCACGTTGTTCTCTATTGGCAAAGCCAATTGACGACGCGGCTTTCAGATATATAAGCGCTCCCCTTTGGGGACGCGCATACCCCGCAAAGCGGGAGGTCGGCAATATATGCCCAAAGGGGTTGTTGCCCCTTTGGGGCAATCCTCGCTATGCCCCTTTGGGCATATATAGCCAAAGGGCCTGCCCCAAAGGGGCATCGCGCAAAGCTATGCTTTCTCCCAAAGGGAGACGTAGCGCATACTGCACCTTTAGGTGCTGGAGGACTGCCCCTTTGGGGCCCTTTAGGCATATATTGGGGGTTACGTTATTGCTTATTGGCAAAGCCAATTACAACAACGAAGCAAGACGGCAAATATGCGCTATCTCTTTCCCCGGAGGGGCCCGAAGGGGGTAGTGGGACGCGCATACCCCGCAAAGCGGGAGAGATCGGCTTCGCCGATCCTGGAAGCGGAGGCCCTTTGCTTTTAGCCCGGCTTAATTTTGTCTTTTAAAAATACATTTTGATATAGGACTATGAAAGATTACCTAATTAAAAATAAATTGCTTGGCAAAACTATACCAATATCAAAAATTGCTCATACAATATATGCCCCCCTTCGGGCATATAAAGTTGCCCCTTTGGGGCAATCCTCGCTTTGCTCGACCCAGAAGGCTGAAAGCAAAGCCCCTTCCCTGAAAAGGGACTCAAGGGACTTTATAGTTACCCCTTCGGGGCCCCTTTGGGGCCCTTCGGGGCCCCTTTGGGGCCCTTTGGGGCCCCAAAGGAGGACTCTGGCCCAGAGGGGCTTGGAGGGGCCTTTTTTTAATTTTACTTTTGACAAAGGACGTTTAAAAAATTTAGTTTCTTGGACATTACAACATTATGGTCACTATAAAACAGTTGAATTATTAGAACAATTAAAGAAAACAGGTTTTGAATATGCAACCAAAGCTGGCATTTCTTTAGGAATTGATGATTTAAAAATTCCACCAAAAAAACATGTTTTATTACTCTCTGCTGAACAATTAACAAAAGTAACAACTCAGCAGTATCAAAGAGGGGATATTACAGCTGTTGAACGTTTTCAACGTTTAATTGATACATGGCACCGTACAAGTGAACAACTCAAACAAGAAGTTATTTCACATTTTGAAGAAACAGATATTTTAAACCCTGTTTATATGATGGCTTTTTCTGGTGCTCGTGGTAATATTTCACAAGTTCGACAATTAGTTGGTATGCGTGGTTTAATGTCTGATCCTCAAGGTCAAATTATCGATTTTCCTATTCAAAGCAATTTCCGAGAAGGCTTAACCTTAACAGAGTATATTATTTCAAGTTATGGTGCTCGAAAAGGTATTGTAGATACAGCTCTTAGAACGGCTAACGCTGGTTATTTAACTCGTCGTTTGGTCGATGTTGCTCAACATGTCATTATCTCACACTATGATTGTGGGACAAAAAAGGGCATTTTTTTACTGGATATGAAAGAAGGTAATAAAACTATTGTTTCCGCAAGAACTCGTATTATTGGGCGAGTTTTAGCTCGCGATATTTATAAACCTAAAACAAATATTAAAATCTTTTCTAGAAATCAGGAAATTACAACTGATGTTGCTTTTGAAATAACAAAATATACAAATAAAGTTTTTGTCCGATCTGCTTTAACTTGCAATACAACAAAATTAATTTGTCAATTATGTTATGGGTGGAGTCTAGCTCAAGGAAATTTAGTTTCAGTGGGTGAAGCAGTTGGAGTTATTGCTGCTCAATCAATTGGTGAACCTGGTACACAGTTAACAATGAGAACTTTCCATACTGGTGGTGTTTTTTCAGGTGATGTTTCAGATGAAATTCGAGCGCCATATAATGGATTTGTTCATTATGACAATATAATTCCAGGCGTTTTAATACGAACACTTGATGGTAAAATTGGTTTTTTAACAAAATCAGATGGTTTTTTATTTTTTAGTTTAAATAAAAAATTAGATCTGTCTTCTGATATAAAAAAATTTAAAATACCTCCTTATACTCTTCTTTTAGCAAGAAATGGAGAATCTGTAATTCAAAAACAAGTTGTTGCTCAAATCACGTCTATTGGGAGCTTTCAAACAGCAAAGCGTGATACTGCTGAACTTATTATTAAATCTGATTTTGAAGGTCTTTTTTATGCAAAAAATCTCCAAATAAAAAAATCAATTATTGGCCCTAAACCAAAATTTACAGGTCCAGGAAAAGAAAAGCTTGTTATGGAACCAAAAGCTATGGAAATTGTTGTAAAAGCTAGAGGTTGGAATTTTGCTTGGGTTTTATCTGGCAAACGTTATGAAATACCTTTATTATTAAAAACATTTCCAAGAATTGGTGATTATATTAATAATCAAACAATTATGGCAAGACACTATTCGGCAGTTGATAATCAGTTATCCACTAGAGCTCCAAAGGAGACAACATATTGCATCTCGCTTTGCGAGACACAGGGGCCCCAAAGGGGCAACGGAAGTCGAGTTAACACTCGACCCTTAGACAAAGAAGCCAATAAGACAGAGGTTCTTTATTTAAAAACTTATAAGACTAAATTAAAAGGTCCAACAAGTGAAAAATTTCAGAAATTAAGACTTTTTAGGCGTGCAAAAAATTACAAACAAATCTTTAATGGTTTTTATACTAAGTTTAGCCATGTTAAGAGTTTTAAGTACTTTAAATCAGATTTTGCACTGTTAAAAGCTGATTTAGTCCAACAACCAGCAAGATATAAATTTGGTGCGTCCCGCTTTGCGGGAGTAAATCAAAGTCCTTACTCCCAACGCCCCCTTTCGGCCCCTTTGGTCAACAGAGCGAACAGCGAGGGCTTTTTATTGCCGCCGAGCGGGCCCACAATATATGCCCAAAGGGCTGAAAGGGGCGTTCAGACAGAGATGCACCAACGAAGGGGCAAAGCTAATACTTTGGGCACCGAAGGGGCCCCGGAGAGGGGCCAAAAAGGCCTTCTGGGCTTTGGGGGTCCAGAGTACAATATATGCAAAATGCTTTTGCACAATTTAATTTTTTTAAATCGTCAAAAAATTAAATATCATAAAATTGGTTATTTTCAATTTTTAAATACGCGTAACACAAAGACCAAAAATTCCAATTTCTTGTTTTTTGATTTCCAACCAAATTGTAGACCGTCTGCATTTGGTAGTCTTGCCTCTTCTTCTTTTCAGCCCGAAGGGGTCCCCTGTGGGGACTTCCTCGCTGTTCTCCAAAAAAGCGAGAAACAAAGCCTTAGTTCAAAAATAAAAGATGTCTTTGAAAATATCCCATACACTGAGTTTAAATTTAATTATGATTTTATAAACCCACACGTTTTTTTCTCAGCTAGTTCATTTAAAAAAGATTCAAAACACAAGGGCTCTATTTTATTAAAAAGGTTTAAACCGAAGACTGACTTATTCTTTTCTTTGTCGCCTGTTGGCCCTAAGCTGCAGCAAAACGTGATGGCAGCTCCTTCTGAACCCTTCGGGCCTAAAAGAGGGTTTTCACATTTTGAAAAAACACATTTAGTAAGAACAGACTTTGCTTTTTGTAAAGCTTCTTTTATAAAAACCTTACAAAATAATATTTTATCAGTAAACGCGCTAAAGAATTCTACAGTAACACAAAAGACCAAGGTTTTAACCATTGATGGATTATCTAAAAAAACACAAACTAGACTAAATAACTTAATCAATACTTATAAAACAATTAAGTGTTTTAAAAAACAGTATAAGTTATATAAAAATGTAATCCATTACAAAAAAGCCCGTAAACAGGTTTATTCTCTGGATACCCCAGAGCCCTTTGGGCCTCCTTTGAAAAGACTAAAAAGGGCTGAAAGCAAAGCTATAAAGAGTGTATTACATAAGTTCTTTACAAATTCAGGTTACCCATGCCTCATCAATTCTTCGACTCGTCACTTTCTAAAAAACCAGCAAACAAGTTATCAAACTTTATTAGTAAAAAGTTGGTTAAATAATAAAAACAATGTGGTACACTCATTTCAAAATACATTAGTTTTAAATAAATTTAACAAAGCCCCCCCCCTTCGGGGGGTTGCAAAAAACCAAATTTTAATACACTCTAATGAACCCTTATTAACGAAACTAAACAAAAAAGCACAATTTAAAAAGGGCTTTAGATTCATTTTTAGTAAAGCCCCTTTAATTGATTTTCTAAATTTTGGTACGTTATCTTACCCTTCGGGGCCCAAAGGGGCCGAAAATTTAAAACAACAAGTAACAAAGGAGTGTAATACAAAAGATTTTTTAGTTAGTGTACCTAACAACACGCCAGCCCCTACGGCTCTTTCGGGTGGTCCCCTGCTATATCTGCCCAAAGGGGCAAATAAATCTAACTTTATATGCGCTACTCCCACGTTGTTCTTGCCCCTTCGGGGCAACGACGCGCATACTGCACCTTTAGGTGCTGGAAGTATTTTTGTAGAGAATTTATCAAAAATTAAGATTTTTGAATACAGCAAAATTGTAACAACAGACATTAGAAAAAAATGTATTTTAAAACATTTCAAAAAGACCAATTCAGCTCTATATACCCAAAAGGCGCGTTGCTCTTGCCCCGAAGGGGCCCAAAGGGTTATAAATAAAATTCAAAAATATGAACATAAACAACATACAAAGATAAAATCTGCTTTAAAGAAAATTGTAAAAGATACCTCTAAAACACCAAACACTTTTGTAAGTCAAAAACTTTTAATTAACAAAAACCATCTTTGCTTAATTTCAAATTATTTTGTATTGAAAAAAACCAATTTTAAAACAGTAAATACGCAGGAGGCCTCTGGCCCTTTAACTGGCGTCTTTACTAAGAACTGGTGTAGCACAATATATTCAAGGTTAAATAAGTTGTTCTTTTCATATATGATTGTATATAACACTCAAAAAATAACAAAGAAAACTAAACAAAAAATTAAAAAATTATTATTAAATAAAGGTACAAAAAAACTTGTTTATCTTTTTAAAGATAATGTTTTATTATCTGAGAGAAACAACCAAGTCTTTTTTGCTTTCGCCCCTTTGGGGGGTCGTGCGATAGGGAGACACAATATATGCCCAACAACGGAGGCCCTTTCAGCGAAGGCCCTTTCAGCGAAGGCCCTTTGGGCATATATAGCGCACCAACAAAGGGGCCCCAAAGGGGCAACAAAGCAATATAAGTCAGTTGGCACTGACCACTCTCATTATTGGCAAAGGCCAATAATTTCATTAGATATGGAAACTAAAGCTACTGTCTGGGTTTATAAAACTAGAAGAATGGTATCCCAAATAAAACCTGCTTTTAGCCCAATAAGTTACCCCTTTGGGGCCAAAGAAGGGGCGCACAATCAAAATAGTGTTACATATCCAGGAAAATCTAGTGTTGATAATCTTGTTTTTTATAATAATGCTATAAATCCACATTTTAATATTTCAATGAAAATGTTATCAAAATTAGAAACAAAGAATGTTGTTTTAAAACAAAAACCTTATCCAATTTTTGAAGTTGTTAAGCAAATTGGGCGTTCTTATAGAAAATATATTGTTACATCTTTTAGACAGAGACGTGCCCTTCAGGTGGCCCTTGACCCTCCAAAAATGGCGGTGCTTTCAGCCCGTACTCCCACGTTGTTCTTGCCCCTTCGGGGCAACAACGCGAGGGCCCAGGGGGCTTATATAGCTGAAAAAATATTAGCTAATAAACCCTCAGAGCCCCAAAAAGCCCCAGAGGGGCCCCCTTCAGGGCCTCCAGAGGTGCCCGAAAAGTCTTTCCGCCAAACAAGTATCCCTGATCCTGCAGTCGTGCGTGATCTTAATAAATTCTTTAAAACAGAAATTTTAAAGCAAAACTTTGTATGGATAAAAAATAAAAAACCGCGTTTTTTACCTAAACAGTTAGAAAAACAAAAACAAGCATCTTCTTTCAATAGCCCCGGAGGCGCTGAAGGGGCTATTGGCAGTTGCCCCGAAGGGGCAAGAGCCAATAGCTCAACTATATCTTATCCCGGAGGGGCAGTTACCGAAATAAATAATATTGTTAACCCCTTCGGCTTTCTCTCGCTATATATGCCCAAAGGGCCCTCGCTGTCCGAAGGGGCAACGACGACAAAGAAGCCAGAGGATGGTTCTCGCACCAACCCTTCGGGGCTTCTTTGTCATCTCGCAAAGCCCCTTTGGGCATATATTGTGCATCCCCCTTTGGGGAACGACCTTCAAGCTCCAGAAAAAATCATAAATAGTTTTAAACTTCTTAAAAAAAATTTAAAACAAATAGTAATGAAGATAACTTCAACTTATATTTTATTTAGACCATTACCAGAAGTGCTTTTTTTAGATAAGTTTAAAAAATTTGTTTTACATAAAAAAATTTTCCACAAATTAAGAAAAAAGAACAACAGTACCACAATATGTGACGTTGCCCCTTCTCTTTTTTTTAAGCAAAGCACTTATCAGTTACCCTTTGGGCCACAATATCTTTCTCGTTGCCCCGAAGGGGCAAGAGCAATATATGCCAAAGGTGGTGCGAACCCGCAAGCGGGAGCACAATATATGCCCAAAGGGCTGAAAGCCTCGCTGAAAGGGGCCCGAAAGGGGGCATATATTGAGAATTTCATAAAAGCAAAACAAAAAAGAGATTTAAATTTATTACCAAAATGCCCAACCACTTATCAGTTACCCTTTGGGCCCCCGAAAAGCGGAGGCCCTGTGGCTTTAGATTACGTCGTTGCCCCTTCGGGGCAAGAGCAAAGCGGGAGCAAAGCGGCAGGCAATATATGCCCAAAGGGGGAAACAAATTATTTTTCTCCTTATCAAGGTGAATTATTATATACAAAACCATATAAAACATATTTAGAATTAAATCCATACGAAAATCTAAAAACAGGCTTAAAAAATGCTTATCTCCCCCTTTGGTCGAGCGAAGCGAGACACAGAGGGCAAGAAAAAGGGGGCCTTGGGGGTTCTAAGGGGCATCTAGAAAACCTTAAGAAAACAAAAGAAGAAAAAATACGAATGGCTATGTTTCAGTACTATTTAAAAACACTAAACCGACAAAAAACCAGTCACCAAAAAGGATGGTCTCGTTGTAGTTTAATTTTAACAAAAACAGATTTAATAACATTAAATTATGTTTTTTCCTCAGAACAAAATCGGACTATTTTTTCAGAAATTAAAATACCATCTTGTTTTAATCTGTTGGTGCAAAGCACAATAGATGCCCAAAGGGGCACGAAGGGGGGCCTCGGAGGGCAAGATAAAGTAACTAACGTTCCTAAAATCAGCTATGAACAAGCTTTTTTAAATAATTTAGTTAAACAAGAACTCAAAAATAATAATCAGTTTACAACATTATCACAATTGAATAAAACGTATCATTTTAATAAAACCTATTGTTTTAATATGAAAAAACTTTGGTCCTTACAAAATTTACTAAACACGCCCAAAGGGGCAATATATGCCCACGGGGGCCCTCCGGTGCGCGTTTATCAAATTAAAACACGTGTGCCTGTTAAGAGCAAAACCAGCAAACAAATTGGTAATTATGTTAGTCCTCTGTCAGTTTGTTATCAAGTCCCCCTTTGGGCTGAAAGGTTGAGCAACACTAAGCGTTTGCCCCTTTCGGGGCCCCTTTGGGCATATATTGGGCAACACAAAGGGCTAGAAAATGATACAAACATATATTACTCTAATTATTTATGTATTAAACTTAAACTTTGGTTTAAAACCAAAAACATTGGCTTCGCCAATGAGACAAAAAAGCTACAACCTTATTTTGAAAGAACAAATTTTAAATGGTTATTTTTAAAACAAAAAAATCTTAGTATCAAAAATAAAGTAGGTTTCTTCTTTTTAAAGGGTAGCTATTTTGTGCCTGGCTATATATTACCCTCTGGGCTAAAAGCCCCTTTCAGCACATATCTGTCTGATCTGCCTGCCCAAAGCCGCTTAAATAAGGAGAAGGGCCCCGGCTTTCAGACAAAAACGTGGGCATCTATTGAGCCTTGGCGAGCAAATAATGCTAGTTACGTCTTGGCTTTGCCAAGAACTAACGTAGTTACGTTTGGTGGAAGGCTGCTAAACAAGAAAACATACGATTTTCGCTATTTAGAATCAAAAGTAACCTTCGAATTACAAAAATTCCATTTAAATGGTAATTTTTTAACTTTAAAACCAGAATATGATAAAACCTTTTTTGCAAACAAAAGTTTAAGTAACGCTTTTATTGGCTCTTGCCCCTTCGGGGCAACTGCAGCCATAAAAAGTGCAAGCACCAACGAAGGGGCTTCGCAAGAAGAGACGGAGGGCAACGACGACTTTTTAGTTACCCCTCCGGGGCCTCCGGGGCTTCAGAGAAGTATCATGCTTTTACAACGCATTGCTGTTTATAAAAATACAATATTTAGTAATTTACAAAATATAGATAAATCTCATGTTTTATTAATTAAACAACAAAAATTCAATATGTTAAAACCAATTAATTATAATACATTTTCTTATATTCATAAAGAAATAGATTATTGTAAATATTTTGAAGCTTTAAGTAGCCCCTCCGAGAAGGCCCCTCGGGGAGACACTATATATGCCCCAGGCCCCTCTGGCAATATATGCCCAAAGGGGGCAATATATCGAGATACTGAAAGCCTTTGGGATAAGTTACGTTTAATATATAATATGCTTCGAATAACATCAATTTATAAAAATAAGAATTTTAACTTTACCGAAGCCCGCCCCTTTGGTCGAGCAACGCGAGGATCTCCCACGTTGTTCTCTATTGGCAAAAAGCCAATTGACGACGCGAAGCCGATCTCCAGAGATGCCCTCCGTGACAAACAAGTTCAAGTCCTAAAAAAATCGGGTCAACTAATCCATATGAATAAACAAAAGATCACTTTAAGAATAGGGCAACCATTGGTAATATCACCACGCAGTATTATCCATAATACACATGGTGATTTTATTAAGAATAAAACAACTGTTATTACTTTAACATACGAACAATTAAAAACAGGTGATATTGTACAAGGTATCCCAAAAATTGAACAGCTTTTCGAAGCACGCACCACAAAAAGAGGTCGATTATTCAGGGATAATATCTCTAATTTACTAACAGGTTTATTTTTAAAATATTTTGTAAAAAGTACCTCTTTGTTAAGTAAAAATAGAATTAAACTCTCTTCTTTGAAGGGCCAGGGGCCGCCCCTTCGGCCCGGAGGGCAACTGATTGTGCTCCCGCTTTATAAATCTGAAAGGCACCAACAAAGGGCCCCCTTTGGAAAGACTAAAAAGACTTGGCGAGCAAATAACGTAGTTACGTTTGGGCCCAACGGGACAAAACAAAATCAAACAATGCTTTTAGCGTTAGCCTTACAATGGTCGGTTAAACAAAGTTTTTATAAAATTCAACAAATTATTGTTGATGGTATTTTACGTGTATATCGTTCACAAGGTGTAAGTATAGCAGATAAACATGTGGAAATTATTGTAAAACAAATGACATCTAAAGTGCGTAT
>VFQN01001540.1_pt1 | contig 38168 bp, 29 predicted proteins | sample 3512371 | NCBI WGS metagenome assembly VFQN01 (sample SAMN10412370, study PRJNA504923) | tailings metagenome | isolation source: Replicate 2 from Balatoc abandoned mine | place: Philippines: Itogon, Benguet | collected 2017-08-28
CAACTGACGCGTACGGCGTGCGGTGTGCGGGTTCTCGTCGCCCCTCCGGGGCTCGTTGGTTCTTTACCGACTGGGAACCCATGGCTCACGCCATGGGCTGGGGTTCTGGCGCCGCTCCGCGGCTTGGTTTGCGGCCCCTGCGGGGCGCGGATTTTTGGGGTGGGGACGGCGGGTGGGGGGTGGCGGTGGGGGCATGGGGGATAGCCTGTCCCCGTATTGCGGTGATCGGGTTCGGTATCGGTGTGGATGACCTGACGAGGGCGGCGTGCGGTGTGCGGGTTCTCGTCGCCCCTCCGGGGCTCGATGGTTCTTTACCGACTGGGAACCCATGGCTCACGCCATGGGCTAGGGTTCTGGCGCTGCTCCGCGGCTTGGTTTGCGGCCCCTCCGGGGCGCGGAGAAAAGCCCGGATGACAGGAACGGGCGATGGGCGGGAGATCGGGCGACCGGTCGGTCCGCCTCCAGCGCCGGGCCTGGTTGGTCGACGTGTCGGGTTCTGGAGTGCCGGGGGCTACTCGTTTCGGAGGGCGACCATGGGGTGAACGGCCGCGGCGCGGCGGGCGGGGATCCAGCAGGCCAGGGAGGCGGCAAGGATGAGGAGGAAGCAGACGAGGACGAGCACCACGGGTTGGTTGGGGTCGAGACCCGGGGCGAGGGCATGCAGGCTCCGGGCAAGCCCCACCGACCCAAGCAATCCGATGCCGATGCCGAGGGTGGTGAGGAACAGTCCCTGGCGGAGGACCAGCCAGAGCACGTCGGGGATGGTGGCGCCGAGGGCCATGCGGACACCGATCTCGCGGGTGCGCTGGCCCACGAACGAAGCGAGCACGCCGTAGGTGCCGAGGGCGGCGAGCACGAGGCCGAGCGTGGCGAACGCGGCGAGCAGCCATCCGGCCACGGCGGCCATTCCGAGAAAGCGATCCACCCGGGTGCGAACGGCGCCGGCCTCGCTGAGGGGGAGGTCGGGATCCAACTGTTCGACGGTGCGCCGCAGGGTTTCCGGGGTGACCCTGCCGCGCACGGCGATGGCGAGGTCGGATCGGGGTTCCTGGGCGATGGGCCGGTAGTATTGGAATCGCGACGTGGGTTCGCTGGGGTCGGTGGCGGGGCGGGTGTCGGCGACGACGCCGATGATCTCCTGCCAGGCGCCCGGGGTGCCGATGCGGCGCCCGAGGGCGGAGGAATCCGGCCAGCAGGCGCGGGCGAGGGATTGGCTGATGATGGCCACGGAGGGGTGGTCGGCGGAGTCGGCGGGGTTGAAGTCGCGACCTTCGACGAGGCGGGTGCCGAGGGTGTTGAAGAATCCGGGGGAGACGAACCAGAGGCTGCAGAGGGGGTTGGAGAGGGCGGTCGTGGGGGCTTCGACCGACAGGCCGACGTGACTGCGGGCTCCGGAGATGGGGAGGCTGCTGGCGATGGCGGCGTTTTCCACGCCGGGAATGGAGGCGAGGGCCGCGTGGAGGCGGAGCGCGAAGCGATGGCGGGAATCGGTGTCGGGGTAGGTGCTGGCGGGAAGGTTGAGGTGGCCGGAGTGGAGGCCGTCGATGCGCCAGCCCGGGTTCACGGCGCTGAAGCGGGAGAGTCCGTTGACGACGAGTCCGGCGCCGGCGAGGAGCATGAGGGCCATGGCTGCCTGGGCGACGATGAGGCTGTTGCGCAGGCGGTGCTGGGTCCGGCTGGCGTCGCCGGCGCGGGTTCCCTGTCGCAGGGCGACGTTGAGGTCGAGACGGCAGCCGAGCCAGGCGGGGATCAGGCCGAACGCGAGGGCGGAGAGGGTGGTGGCGAGGAAGGCGAACGCCAGCACGGCCAGGTTGAGTTCCGGCTGGAACGGAGGGCGACCGTCCTCGGACAGGCGGACCACCAGCCAGTGGTTGGTCCATTGGGCGAGGAGCAGTCCCAGGAGACCGCCGCAGGCGGCCAGGAGGAGGTTCTCGGTGAGCAACTGGCGGATGAGGCGGCGGTTCTGGGCGCCGAGGGCGCTGCGGATGGCCAGTTCACGGGCGCGCAGGGTGGTGCGGGCGAACTGGAGGTTGGCGAGGTTGGCGCAGGCGATGAGGAGGACGAGTCCGGCGAGGCCGAGGATGAGCCAGACCATGGTGCGGCCGCGGGGATCCATGCTGGCTCCGCCGAGTTTGGCGGCGCGAAGGCCGGTGTCGGCGTTGGAATCGGGGTGCTGTTCGCGCAGGTGGGCGGCGAGGGTGGCGAGGGCGGCGTTGGCCTGGGCGACGGTGACCCCGGTTTGGAGGCGGGCGAAGACATCGAGGTAATGGTTTCCACGCGTGGCCCTCTCCGACTCGCTGAAGGCGAGCGGGCGGATGAGGTCGAACCGGCCCCAGGATCGGTCCTCGGCGAATTCCTGCGGCATCACGCCGACCACCGTGACGGTCTCGCCGTCGAGGCGGAGGGTGCGGCCGAGGATGTTGGGATCGGCGTTGAAGCGGCGGACCCAGAACGGGTGGTTGAGGAGGACCACGCTGTTTCGTCCGGGTTGATCCTCCTCCGGGTGGAAGGGGCGGCCGATCCTGGGTTGGATGCCGAGCATGGGGATCAGGTCTGCGGAGGCCAGGAGGGCGCGGAGGCGTTCGGCGGGTTGGCCGGGTTCGGCCAGGTTGGCGGGGCGGGAGGTGGTGGCGGCGACGTGGCTGAAGATCGAGCTTTCCCGCTGTTGATCGAGGAAGTTGGCCGGCGAATGGGGCCAGCGTTGGGAGTGGGGGGAGGTTCGGAAGACCCGGACCAAACGATCGGCGTCGGGAAAGGGCAGGTCCGGCATGAGCAGGGCGTGGAGGCCGCCGAACATGGCGGTGTTGACCCCGATGCCGAGGGCGAGGATGAGGATGGCGACGGTGGCGAAGGCGGGGTTCTTGAGCAGCTGCCGGACGGCGATGGTGAGGTCGCTTTTCATGGGGCGTGAGCGGTGCGGGATCCGCGGTCGACGGGAAGCATGCTGGGTGCCAGGCGCCGATACGTCAGGGTTTTGCTGGATGGGGTGGGGGTTGGTTCCGGGTGCGGGAAAGCGGTGTTCCGGATGTGGGATGGGGAGGATGGGGGGAGGGGTGGAAGCGTGGGGCGGCTTGCGGGTGGGGGGGGCTTGTGGTGGGGTGCGGGGACGGATGATTGTGCGGAGTTCGCGGGCGGTGTGTGGGCGTTGTCGCAGGCCGGTCACGGCCTGCTGGTGTGCGGAGCTGCGGCCGGTCGACACGGCGACGCGGGTGGTTTTTCTGCAGCATCCGCGGGAGGCGAAGGTGGCGATTGGGACGGCGCGGATTGCGCAACTCGGGCTGGCGCGGAGCGAGTTGCATGAGGGGATTGATTTTTCCGGGGCGCCGCGGGTTGCGGAGTTGGTGTCGAGGCCCGGGAGTGCGCTGTTGTTTCCGGGGGAGGGGGCGGTGGCGCCGGATGCGCTGGAGCGACCGCCGGAGACGTTGCTGGTGATCGACGGCACCTGGCCGCAGGCGAGGCGGATGCTGGCGTTGAATCCGGCGCTTCGGGCATTGCCGAGGATTGGGTTCATGCCGCGGCGGCCGGGGAACTATCGGATTCGGCGGGAGCCGGCGGCGCACTGTGTGGCGACGGTGGAGGCGGTGGTGGAGGTGTTGGCGGCGTTCGAGGGGGATGCGGGGCGTTTCGAGCCGTTGTTGAGGGCCTTTGACCGGATGGTGGAGCGGCAGCTTGCGGGGATTGCGGCGCGGACGGAGCCGCCGCGACGGCGGCACAGGCCTGGGGATCCGTGGTGGCAGGTGCGGAGCATGCCGGATCTGGAGGCGTTGTGGCCGGGCTTGGTGGCGATCGCCGGGGAGGCGAACGCGCATCGGCGGGGGAGCGGGGTGCCGGGGGATCCGGAGATCGTGCAACTCGCGGCGATGCGTCTGGCGACGGGGGAGGTGTTCAACGCGTTCATGGCGCCGCGTCGTCCGCTGGCGCCGGGGGCGGGGCATCACCTGGAGGTGCCGGTCGGGATGCTGCTCGGGGGGCGGGAGGTGGCGCCGGTGCTGGAGGAGTGGGGGCGGTTCTTGCGGCCCGGGGATCGGGTGGTGGGTTGGGGATCGTTTGGCTGGGACCTCTTGGTTCGGGAGGGATGGCGGTTCGAGGAGAGGCCGATCGATCTTCGGCTGGTGGCCGCGCAGCGGTTGAAGCGCAGGCCGGGCCGGGTGGTGGATGCGGCGCGGGCGATGGGCGGGCGTGGATGGGAAGGGCCGGCGGCGCCCGGTCGGGCGGGGCGGACGATCCGGGCCATTGGCGAGGTGGTGCGGGCGTTGCTCGAGGAGAAGTGGGCGGCGACGGGCGGCGGCGGGGTGGCGGGTCACCCGGCGGGCGGCGACGACGGGGGCGTGCGGTCCTGATCGAGGGGGTGGGGTGTTGGTGCCTGGGGCGGGCGGGGAACGGTGGTGAGGAAGGACCGTTCGGTGGCGAGGACCTGGAGGAGGAGGCGTCCGAGGGGTTGGAGGAAGCGGTCGAAGCGGCGGACGTCATCGTCGGTGAAGCCGTGGTTGTCGCGTTTGTTGAGCGCCTGGGCGACGGCGAAGACGGAGCCGTCGGGGTTGCGGAGGGGGAGGCAGAGGATGGACTGGGTTCGGTAGCCGGTGCGTTGGTCGATTTCGGGGTTGAACCAGGGGGAGGAGTAGGCGTTGTCGAGGACGATGGGTTCGCCGGTGCGGGCGGCGTGTCCGGCGATGCCGGAGTCGAGGCTGGTTTCGATGCTGATGAGGCCGGTGCCGTCGGCCTGGGCCACGCGGGAGCGGAGCCTGCGGTTGGCGGTGTCGACGAGGAAGAGCGTGACGCGTTCGGCGTCGAGCCATTGGCCGGCCTTGAAGGTGGTGGCGACGAGGAGGCGGTCGAGCAGGGAATCCGCGAGGTGCTCGCGGGCGGTGTCGATCATGCGGCACAGGTGGGCGAGGTCCTCGGTGGATTCCTCGAGGAAGTGGTGGAGGGCGGGTTCGTCCAGTTGGGCGATTTCGCGGGACAGGTCCGGGGCGCGGCTGGCGCGGGCGAGGCCTTCGAGCATGGAGTGGGTCTGCTGGGAGGCGGCGCGGGCGAGGGAGACGAGGCGGCCGTCCTCGAGGGCGAGGTGGCGGTCGGCGATGTCGAGGATGCGGTGGTCGTGGGTGACGAGGAGGATGGCGCAGCGGTCGCGGCGGGCGAGGGTGCGGAGGATGTCGACCGCCTCGCGGCCGGTGGCGCGGTCGAGGGCGCTGGTGGGTTCGTCGGCGAGGATGAGCCGGGGTTGGACGACGAGGGCGCGGGCGATGGCGACGCGCTGGCGTTGGCCGCCGGAGAGGCGGGAGGGATGGCGGTCGGCGCAGTCGGCGAGACCCACGGCATCCAGTTGGTGGAGGGCGAGTCTGCGGGCTTCGGAGGCGGGGACGGGTCCGTTCCAGGCGAGGGCCAGTTGGACGTTCTGGGCGGCGGTGAGGGAATCGAGGAGGTTGGGTTGCTGGAAGATGAAGCCGATGCGACGGCGGACCGCCAGTTGGGTGGCGGGGGAGGCGCCGGCGAGGGGGAATCCGAAGGTGGTGACCGCGCCCTCCTGAACGGTGCGGAGGGCGCCGGCGAGGGTGAGGATGGTGGTTTTGCCGCTGCCGGACGGCCCGGTGAGGATGACGATTTCGCCGGGGACGAGATCCAGGTCGACGCCGTGGAGGACCTGTTTGCGGGTGGGACCGGAGCCGAAGGCGTGCCGGACGTTGCGCAGGCTGAGGATGGGGGAATCGGGCATCGGAGGGCGGGGGTCAGAACACCTCGGCGGGGTCGGCCTGGCGGAGGACGCGGGTGGCGAGGGTTCCGGCGAGCACGCACATGCCGGTGGTGAGGGTGAGCACGAGGGCCGATTTGCCGAGGCTGAGGCCGGCGGGAAGGGAGGTGGCGGCGCGGGTGAGGGCGAGCACGCCCCAGGCGAGGGCGGTGGCGGGGACGAATCCTCCGACGGCAAGGATGACCGACTGCTGCCACACGAGGCCGTGGAGGAAGGCATCGGAGCAGCCGGTGGCCTTGAGCACGGCGTATTCGCGGAGGTGATCGGTGAGGTCGGTGTAAAGGATCTGATAGACGATGACCGAGCCGACGACGAACCCGACGACGAGGCCGGCGGTGATGACGAAACCGATGGGGGTGCGGCGGGCCCAGTAATCGACCTCGTGCCGCATCAGTTCCGCGCGGGTGAGGACGCGGACGTCATCCGGCAGGGTGGTTGTCAGGAGGTCGCGGACCGCGGCCGGATCGGCGTCGGGTTCGAGACGGAGGAGGGCGAGGTTGATGGCACCGGGCGGCCGGTCGGGGAAGAGGCGGCGGTAGGCGGGCATGCCGAGGATCAGGTTGCCGTCGGCGGCGAAGGAGGTGCCGAGGCGCACGAGGCCGGAGACGCGGATGCGCCGGCGGTTCAGTTCGGTGACCACCGGTTCGCCGCGATCGAGGCGATCGGCGACCGAGCCGAACTCCGGTCGGGAGGCGCGGTCGAAGAGGGCGTGGTCCTCGAGTTTCAGGGCGTGGGGATGGTTCCCGAGGCCCTCGAGGGCGAGGCCCGGGGCGTCGGGTTCGACGGCGACCACGAAGATGGTGCGGTCGTGGAGTGTGTCGGGGTTCTTCCACTGCGCGAGGGTGAGGGCGAGGGCGCCGGCGGATTGGACGCCCGGGACGGCGAGGGCCTGGGCGAGGCGGCGGCGGGGGAGGGAGCGGGGGTCGGCGAGGTAGTCGTAATCGTGGCTGACGATGACCAGTTCGCCGTCGAGGGCCTGGTGGAAGAGGCAGACGCTGTCGAAGAGGGCGTCGCGGAAGCCCAGTTGCATGAGCATCATCAGGGAGGCGAAGGCGATGCCGGAGACCGCGGCGGCGAAGCGCCAGGGGCGTGCGAGCAACTGGCGCCAGGCGAGGGCGACGCCGGAGGGCCGGAGTTGGTGGAGAACCGCGGCGAGGCCGGTGGGATTCATGGGAGGAAGCGGACCCTGACCAGGGCGCCGGAGAGTCCGGACAAAGAGGGCGACGGTTGGAGTTCGAGGATGACCTCGACGACGCGGTTGTCGGCGAAGGCGGCGGGATCGGGGTTGAGCAGCCGGTTCGGGCGGATCTGGCGGCCGATTTCGATGACCGTGGCGCCGGCGGTTTCGGGGAAGGCATCACCGCGGACCTCGGCGGACTGTCCGGGTCGGATGCGGCGGAGGTCGGATTCGTAGACCTCGGCGAGGACCTCCATGGTGTCGGTGTTGCCGAGGTCGACGAGGCCGGCGGTGGCGGTTTCGCCCGGGCGCGCGAGGATGGCGAGCACCTCGCCGGCGAGGGGGGCGCGGATCTCGGTCTGTTCCTGTTCGCGGCGGGCGCGGTGGGCGAGTGCCCTGGCCGCCTCGACCTCGGCGCGGGCGAGGGCCAGGTCAACCTCGCGAACCTCCGCGCCGGCGGCTAGGCGTTGGGATGCGGCGAGCACGCGGTTGGACGCGGCGTGCCAGCGGGCCTGGGCGCTTTCCAGTTCCTGGGCGGAAATGGAGTTGTCGAGGCGCAGGCGCTGGGCGCGGGTCAACAGGAGGCTGGCCTCGGACAGATCGGCGCGGTCGCGTTCGGCCTCGGCCGCGAGCGCGGCGATTTCCGCCGGTTTGAGACCGCTTTCGACGAGGGCAAGGCGGGCCTGGCGGACCGCCACCTCGGCGTCGGCGAGGCTGACTGCGGCGGCGGCGGTGGGATGGACATGGGTTCGGCCCAGGATTTCGCCCGCCTGGACCCGTTGACCGACCCTGGCATGAAGCTCCGAGATGATCGCGGGTCCCTGGAAGGAGAACGGGGCGGCGACGCGGATCAGACCACCCTGGGGACGGAGGCGGCCGAGGGCGACGACGGGGCCGGAAGGCGGCGCAGGTTCCGGCGCGGGCTGCGGAGGCGGGTTGGGGGCGGCGAAGGTGGCGAGGGCGGCGAGCAGGAAGGCGAGAAGGGCGGGAACCGGCCGGGGGTGTGGTGGGAAGGGATTCACAGGAGGCGGTGGGGGCTTCACAAGCCCGGGTGTGATACGGAATCCGGGACGGCCGCGTCGAGCCGGGTCTCATGGATTGAATCACCGCACTCAATGACCGCCTTGGGCTGATGGTTGTGACCGCTGTCGGGCGGCGGGGGAGGGATAGGATTCCCGCCGTGGGCCATTCGGGAACCGTTCCCGAGCGGAATCCCTTTCGACGGTTTGGACGGAACTATAGTTGTTAAACAATAAATACATATTGCAAAACGATAAATCCCTGAGTAGGATTGGCGGCAACAAGGGTAAGGAGCCGTCATGAAACGAGGTTCAACGATGTTTCTTCAGGCCGTGGTGGTGTTGATCGGGGTGGGCGCGATGGCGTGCATGCTATGGTTTCCGCACATCGAGGGAAGGAATGTGAACGCCACGGTGTTTGAGGTGTACTTCAAGGATCCGTTTCTGGCGTATGCCTACGCGGCGTCGGTGGCCTTCTACATGGGGCTCTATCAGGCCTACAAGGTGCTGGGGTTCGCGGGTCGGAACCGGGTGTTCTCACAGGAGGCGGTGAATGCGCTGAGGACGATCAAGTATTGCGCGATGGCCATCATCGGGTTTGTGGCCCTGGCCTTGGTTTTCATCATGCTGATGGAGAACGAGGATCGGGCGGGCGGGGTGTTTCTCGGTGTGTTGCTGACCTTTGGATCGATCGTCACGGCCACCGCGGCGGCGATCTTCGAGCGGATTCTCCAGAAGGCGGTGGATATGAAGTCGGAGACGGACCTAACGGTGTAACGGGAGAGGCATGGCCATCATCATCAACATCGACGTCATGCTGGCGAAGCGGAAGATGAGTGTCACCGAGCTTGCCGAGAAGGTCGGCATCACGATGGCCAACATCTCGATTCTGAAGAACGGCAAGGCGAAGGCGATCCGGCTTTCGACGCTGGACGCGATCTGCAGGGCGCTGGAATGCCAGCCGGGCGACATCCTGGAGTACGAGGAGGAGGGCGTGGGGGTGAGTTCGCGGTGATGGGTGGCCGTGCGGGGTTTGGGATCGTCGGTGGTGGGGCGGGGGTGCAGGGTTGGGGGACATTGACCATGCGTCTTCTGCAATTTCTGCCGGTGGTGCTGTCGACCTGGAGCGGGTGGGCGGCGGAGGTTCGGTATCCGCATCATGAGGCACGGGCGTATGGGCTGGGGGAGGGGGCGGCGATGGATGTGCGGTCGGTGGCGGTGGACGGCGAGGGGCGGGTGTGGGTGGCGACCGGGGCGGGGTTTCAGGTGAGGGCCTCGGGGGAGGCTTCGGCGGTGTTTGCGCCGGTGCCGACGGGGTCGCCGGGGCCGGCGTTTGCGGTGGCGGTGGATGGGCGGGGGCAGGCGTGGGGCGGGGGTTGGAACGGGCTTTGCCGGTTGGAGACCTCGGGTGTGGTGCCGGTGGATGGGGTCACCTCGCCGGTGGCGGCGATCGGGGTGGGTGGGGATGGCTCGTTGCTGCTGGGGGGGCCGGACGGTTTTCACGAGGTGCGGGAGGGTGGGGTCATGGAACTGCCGCTGGCCTGCACGCGTTACGTGCGGGCGATTGCGATGAATCCGGTGGGGGAATGGCATTTCGCGACGGGGATGGGGGTGTACCGGCTGGGGGCGACGACCTCGGGGTATTTGAAGTTGCCCGAGGACACGGTGAGCCGGGCGACGCGGGGGTTGGCGTGGGCTGGGAAGGATGCGTGGTGGGTGGCGGCGCTTGGGGGTTTGCACCTGTATCGCGGGGGGGTGTGGGTGGAGGCGCAGACCGCGAGGAACGGTTTGCCATCGGATGACGTGCGGGTGGTGAGGGTTGGGCCGGACGGGGCGCTGTGGGTGGGGACTGCGGCGGGGTTGGCGTATCGGAAGGGGGAAAGCTGGCGGGTGCGGCAGGGGCGTCGGTGGTTGCCGGGGGATGACGTGCGGGATCTGGCCTTCGGGGTGGACGGGACAGCGTGGGTGGCGACCGATCGCGGTGTCGGGGCCCTGTCCGTGCGGGAGATATCGCTCGCGGAGAAGGCGGAGCATTTCCATGGGATTCTGGAGGCGCGGCATGTTCGGCCGCCGGGGATCGTGGAGAAATGCCGGCTGCGGGTTCCGGGGGATCTGACGACGTGGGAGCCGATGGATGACGACAACGACGGCGGGTACACCGCGTTGGCGCTGGCGATGGAATCGTACCGGTACGCGGCCACGAAGGATCCGCGGGCATTGGCGGCGGCGCGGCGGGCGTTCGGGGCGTGCGAGACCCTGAGGATGATCACGGGCGTGCCGGGTTTTCTGGCGCGGAGCGTGGTGCCTGCGGGTTGGGTGGGGATGCACGATCCGAACACGGAGGTTTCGGATCAGGAGTGGGCGGAGGAACGGGTTGGGGACCCGCGGAACAAGCGGGTTCCGGTGCGTTGGAGGCCGTCGAAGGACGGGCGATGGCTTTGGAAGGGGGACACCAGCAGCGACGAGGTGACCGCGCATTTCTACGGGTATTACGTCTATCACCGTTGGGCGGCGCAGGCGGAGGACCGGGTGCGGATCCGGGCCCAGGTCACGGCGATCGCGGATCACCTGATGCGGGAGGGTTACGTGTTGCGGGATCTGGATGGGGAGCCCACGCGGTGGGGGATCTGGGCCCCCGAACGGTTGAACGGCGATCCGGACTGGGCGATGGAGCGGGGCATCAACTCGGCGGAGCTGCTGTCATTCCTGAAGCTCGCGTATCACGTCAGCGGGGAGGGGCGGTACGAGGCGGCGTATCGGGAACTGATCGACCGGAACCAGTATGCGCGGAACGTGGCGGAGGCGCCGAATCTGAATCCGGCCTGGCGGACCTACATCGACATGGAACTGCTTTCGTTTGCGTACCCCGCGTTGCTGGCCCTGGAGACGGATGGGCGGTTGTTGCGGATCTACCGGCAGAGTCTGGCGCGTTGGCACGAGGCGGTGAGACGGGACGGGAACCCGTTCTTCACCTTTCTGCACGCCGGTCTGGGTGTGGGGCGGGCGCAGGCGGCGGAGATGGATGCGGCGCGTGCGTTCCTGGTGGACACGCCGTTGGACCTGGTGCGGTGGACGGTGTCGCTGGGGGCGCGGGAGGATCTGGTGCGGCGTCGGGCGCCGATTGTGGAGACCTGGCAGGTGGACCGGGTGCTGCCGCCGAGCGAGACCGGTTATTCGAGGACGGACCAGAATCCGTGGTTGCTGGACCAGGGGGATGGGGGTGCGTCGGAGGGGGACGGCGTGTTCTGGCTGCTGCCTTACTGGATGGGTCGGGCGCACGGGTGGGTTCCGTGAGCCCGCAACCAGGGTGGCGGTGGCGGCGGCGGTGGTTGGTTGGGTGGGGCTACTGGAACAGGAGGGGGGCGAATTCGTGGAGGTATTCGCGCCATTTGTCCCAGGTGTGGCCGCCCTCGGTTTCGCGGTAGGTCACTTCGAAGCCGTGCTTTTTGAGCATGGCGACCGTGGCGCGGGAGGTTTCGACCAGGAAATCGTCCTTGCCGGTGGCGAACCAGACGAGCTTGAGGTCCTTGCGGAGGCTGGCGTCGTCGAGGATGGCGCGGTGTTTCTCCTCGAAGGAAGGACCCTGGGCGGGGGCGCCGGGGCCGCCGGCGATGCCGAAGATGCCGGAGCTGAAGACGCCGAGGTGGGAGAACCGGGCGAGGTGGGGGATGCCGATGTTGAGGGTGTGGGCGCCGCCCATGGACAGGCCGGCGATCGCGCGGTGGGGGCGGTCGGCGATGACGCGGTAGCGGTTTTCGATGAGGGGGAGGATGTCGGTGATGAATTCCGGTTCGAACTCGCCGGAGAGGGGCATGCCGAAGCGGAAGGGGCCGGTGTGGCCATGGGGCATGACCACGATCATGGGTTTGGCGCGGCCGGCGGCGATGAGGTTGTCGAGGATGAAGCCGGCGCGCCCGACGGTGCTCCAGGAATCATCCGAGTCGAAGGCGCCGTGGAGCAGGTAGAGGACGGGGAATCGGTCGTTGCCGGATTCGTACCCGGGCGGGGTGTAGACGTGGAGGCGGCGGAAGCGTTTGAGGGTGGACGACCGGTAGGTCAGTTCGGCGACGGCGCCGTGGGGGACGTCGCGGACATCCTGCCAGTCGGAGCCCGGGATGGAGACGAGGCTCCAGGCGTTTTCGTTGGACTCGCTGACCCGCGGATTGCGCGGGTCGAGGACGTTGACGCCGTCGACGTTGAAGGCGTAGCGGTAGGCGCCTGGCGGGAGGGGGCCGATGGAGGCTTCCCAGACGCCGTTGGAGTTCTGGGACAACGGTTTGGACTGGCCGAAGCCGATGCCCGGGATGTCGCCGCTGCTGGCCAGTTGAACGGTCTGGGCCTTGGGGGCGAGGATGCGGAAGGCGACGGTGCGATCGGGGGCGACCTCGGGGGAGTTGACGACGGGTGGGCGGGGTCCGGGCTGGGCGGGGGCGGTTGGTACGAGGCCTGGGAGGCAGAGGATGGCGGCGGCGAGGGCCAGGGGGCGGATGCCGATCCGGGGGCGGACGGTGTGTGGGTTCATGGGTTGCGCGGGTGGTGCGGGGACACCCTACCAAGCGCAACCTCGAGGCGGAATCCGCCAGGAAAGGCGGTGTCGGGGGAGTGGGGAGAGGGGAGGTTGGGGGCGGGTCAGGGTTTGAGGCCGAGGCGGCGGACCACTTCGACCGTGGAGTGGGCCCGGTTGAGGGTGTAGAAGTGGAGGCCTGCGACTCCGCTGTTGATCAGTTCGCGGCACTGGGCGGCGGCGTATTCGATGCCGTAGGCGGTGGCGGCCTCGTCGTCGCTGGCCAGTTGTTCGAGGCGTGCGAGCATGGCATCGGGGATGCGTGCGCCGCAGAGGCTGGTGAATTTGCGGACCTGGGAGGCGGAGAGGACGGGGAGGATGCCGGGGATGACGGTGACGGGGCAGCCGAGGGTTTCGCGGAGGTGCCGGGTGAAGGCGAAGTAATCCGCGTTATCGAAGAAGAGCTGGGTGATGACGAAGTCGGCGCCCTGATCGACCTTGTGTTTGAGGCGTTGCCAGTCGACTTCCCGGCCTTCCTTGCAGGCGATGTGGCCTTCGGGGAAGCCGGCGACGCCGGTGCAGAAGCCGCCGGTGTCGCGGATGAAGCGGACCAGTTCGTAGGAGTATTCGAATCCGCCGTCGACCTTGGTCCATTCCTGGGCGCCGGCCGGGGGGTCGCCGCGGAGGGCGAGGATGTTCCGGATGCCGCGGTTGGCGGCGTCGGCGAGGACGGCGGCCAGTTGGTCGCGGGTGGAGTTGACGCAGGTCAGGTGGGCCATCGCCGGGAGGCGGTGGTCGTTCTGGATGCGTTCGACGATGCCGAGAGTTTTTTCGCGGGTGCTGCCGCCGGCGCCGTAGGTGACGGAGCAGTAATCGGGTTGGAGTTCGAGCAGGGCGGGGATGGTTTTGCCGAGGAGGTTGCGATCGCCCTCGTCGGTCTTGGGGGGGAAGAACTCGAAGGACAGAGCGGGCCGTCGGGCGGTCTGGCACCGGGCGTGGATATCACGGATGAACTCCATGGAAGCGTCAGTCTGGACGTGGGCGGGCGGCAGTTCAAGGCGGGTGCTGGCGGCCAACGCGTCCTTGCGGGGTGGGGAAGGGTTTCCCATGTTGGGCGGCATGAAGAGTGGCGTGCGGTGGGCGACGGCCCTGTTGGTGGCGTTGAACGTGGCGTTTTTCGTGGTGTACCTCCTGCGGGCTCCGGGCCGGTACGAAGGGGATGCTGCGGCGGGTGGTGCGGGGAGCGGGACGGGGACGGTGCTGACGGGGGGAGGGTCCACGCCGGCCGGGGTGTATGCGGTGACCGGGGTGGTGCGGGAGGTTCGCGACGGCGGTTCGAACGTCATGATCCGGCACGAGACGATTCCGGGGTACATGATGGCGATGACCATGCCGTTCACGGTCCGGGACCCGCGGGAGGTGGCGAGTGTGAAGTCCGGGGACAAGGTGACCTTCCGGCTGTTGGTGACCGACGACGAGAGTTGGATCGACTCGGTGAAGCGGGTGGGGATCGATGACGCGCCCCCGACCTTCACCTATGAACAATCGCGCGTGGTGCGGGACGTCGAGCCGCTGGAGATCGGGCAGCTCATGCCGGACTATCCTTTCACGAACGAGTTCGGGGCGCCGGTGAAGCTGAGCGACTACCGGGGCAGGGCGGTGGGGCTGACCTTCATCTTCACCCGCTGCCCCCTGCCGGATTTCTGTCCGCGCATGCTGAAGAACTTCACGGCCGCGGCTGAAAAGCTCACGGCGGCGGGGTCGGGGCCGACGAACTGGCATCTCCTGACCATGACCATCGATCCGCTGTTCGACACCCCGGCGGTGTTGCGGACGCACGCGCAGCGGGAGAACTACGATCCGAAGCGCTGGACCTTCCTGACCGGCGCGCTGATCGACATCGACGCGATCACCGAGCAGGTGGGGTTGGTGTTCCGGCGGCAGGCGCCGAATGCGTTGCCGGACCACAACCTTCGGACGCTGCTGATCGATGCCGAAGGGCGGTTGCGCAGGATCATCGTGGGGAACACCTGGAAGCCCGAGGAGCTCGTCGCGGACATGGTTGCGTTGATGAAGGGGGAGCCGCTGGCGGCGTCGGAGGAGTGACGGCCCCGGCAACGGGCCGGGGCCGGGGCCATATCCGCAGCTGCGGCGAGGGTTCGGTTGACGTCGAACCGATGTAAGATTCTCCTACCTACATGACGGCAACCATGAGCACCAAGGGGCAGGTCGTGATTCCTCGCGCGATCCGTGAGGCGTTGGAGCTGAGGCCGGGGGATGACTTCGAGGTCGTCCGGCGGGGGGACGAGGTGGTTTTGCGCCGCATCGAAGTGCGCCCTCGTCGGAAACTCACCGAACACCTGGGCGCCCTGCGAGGCATCGAGGTTCCGGTCTGGGATGAGCCCCTTTTCCCGGCGGCATGAAGTACCTGCTCGACAGCAACGTCGTGAGTGAGCCGACGAAGGCGAAGCCGGATCCTGCCGTCATCGCCTGGCTGGACGCGCACGAATCGGAATGTGCTGTATCGACGATCACTCTGGCTGAACTGCGTTACGGCATCGAACGGTTGCCAGAGGGGAAACGCCGACGGCAGATGGAGCGCGACTTTGCATTCTTTCGACAGGATCTCGGAGCCCGGGTGTTGGCCTTTGACGAAACCGAGGCCGCGGAGTGGGGGCGCTACGCCGCCAAACTCGAACGGGAACTCGGGCGAGATGCCCAGCGAAAGGTGGGGATCAAAGACTCGCAGATCGCTGCAACGGCGCTGGCCAACCACCTGACCGTGGTCACCCGGAACACGGATCACTTTCCCCAGGTGGACGTCCTTAACCCATTCCCCTCCTGACCGCGCGGACATGGTTGCGTTGATGAAGGGGGAGCCGCTGACGGCGTCGGAGGAGTGACGGCCCCGGCAACGGGCCGGGGCCGTCGTGACCCATGTTTTCACACGGTCCGGGATTCGGCCGCCTTCCTAGGCGACCAGGGCCCGGACAAAATCCTCGAAGGTGTTCCAGTGGGCGACGAACCGCTCGACCCGGACCGCGCAGGCGGCCACGAAGGCGAGGGCGCAGCCGGCGGCGAACAGGAGGCCGTGGGATTCCCAGGAGCCGCTGCCTCCGGTCTGGTTTTCGCGGTGGGCGGCTGAGCCCTGGGTTGGCGTGGGCGGACCCGGGGGCCATGGGGCATATCGGCCCGGGGTGCGGTAGCGGAAGGCCGCTGACGGTGAACGGCCACCGTACACGGCGACGACGCCGTGGGCCGGGAGCGGGGTCGGGGCGGGGAGGAAGGAGGCAGGCTTCATGGTGGGGGGATGAGATCGGATGAGGTGATCTGGGGCGGAGAGGTTTGGGGCTTGGGACCGGGTATCCGGCCTTGGCGAACACACACGCGGCTTGGGGTTGGTTGCGGCGGATCCCGTCGCGTCGGAAGTTTTTTAGCAGTCCCTGTGCCAGGGTTTCGTTGCGGGATTTGGGCTGTTTTGCGGGGCGGGTGACCGGGTTGGGTGCGGAGGTGGTTTCAAACGCGACACGGGTGGATTCCGTTTGTGGGAAGGAATCGCTCAACGTGGGCGCGGAACGTCAGGCGTGAGGGTGGGGAACGCGGGCGCGGTTTGGCTTCCACCTCGGAGGAAGTGGCGCGGGGGGGCGTTGCGGTCCGCTGTGGGGACACGAAAGCCTGGCTGGCCTGGCTCGGCTCGGAATCGCTTGTTGTTGGGCGCCTTCCAATTTTCCGCCGGACTCGTAGGCTGGCGGGGCCGCCGGGACTCATTCCACCGTCGGTGATCAATCCATCCCATCCACGATGAAATCCGAGACGACTCCCCTGACCGTTGTGGCCCTGTTCCGTTCGAAACCCGGGAAGGAGGCGCAGTTGCGTGAGCTTCTGACGACGCTGCTGGCGCCCACGCGGGTGGAGGAGGGGTGCCTGAACTACGATCTGCACCAAGGGGCGGAGGATGCGGGGCGGTTTCTGTTTCACGAGAACTGGCGGAGCAAGGCGGACCTGGACCGGCATCTTGGGACGCCGCACGTGACGGGGGTGCTTTCGAAGCTTGGGGATCTGGTGGCGGAGGCTCCGCAGATTCAGCTTTGGCATCGGGTCGGTTGAGTTGGGGTGACGTCGGTTTGGAGCGAGCCATGAGCATGCTGCGTTTTGCGATTGTCGGGTGCGGGGGCATCACCCTGCAGAATCATCTGCCCGGACTGGCGATGTGTCCGGAGGTCCGGGTGCAGGCGGTGTGCGACGCCGATGAGGCGACGCTGGGCCGGGCGCAGCGGGAGACGGGGGCGGCGGTGGCCTCGCGGGATTACCGGGAGGTGGTCACGCGGGACGACGTGGACGCCATCATCATCGCCACGCCGAACGTGACGCATGCCCCGATCGCGCTGGCGGCGATCGGGGCGGGCAAGCACGTGCTTTGCGAGAAGCCGCTGGCGATGAACCGGAGTGACGCCGAGCGCATGGCGGAGGCGGCGGAGGCGGCGGGGGTGCGGCACATGACGGCGTTCACCTACCGGTTCGTGCCGGCGATGCGGTATCTGCATCACCTGGTGGGGCGGGGGGATCTGGGGCGTCCGTACCATTACCGGTCCTGCCGCCTGCAGGACTGGGGGACGCGGAACCTGGGCTGGCGGCAGCGGAAGGAACTCGCGGGCACCGGGGAACTCGGCGACATGCTCAGCCACCGGATCGACTTCGCCCATCATCTCGTGGGGCGGATGCGGCGGATGGTGGCGAACGTGAAGAACCTGACCCCGGTGCGGGACGGGGCGGTGAACGACACCGACGACTGGGTTGCGATCCTGGCGGAGTTCGAATCCGGGGCGACGGGGGTGTTGGAGAGTTCGAAGCTTGCGAGCGGCCGGAACGAGAGCTGGCGGAGCCTGGACTACGTGGAGATCAACGGCAGCGAGGGCAGTTTCGAGTTCACCACGGGACGCTGGAACCAGTTGCTGGGCGGGAAGCTCGGGGGTCCGGGGCTGGCGCCGGTCGAGGTGCCGCGGGAGTTCTGGGTGTGGCCGGGGTCGCCGAGGGATCCGGGGGTCGGGGATCCGCTGGTGAGTTTCCGGTATGATCAGGCGGTGGAGTTCGTGAATGCGATCCGGGAGGAGCGTTCCTGCGCGGTGACCTTCCGGGATGGTGCGCGGGCTCAGGCGGTGATGGATGCCGCGCTGATCTCGGCGGCGGAGGGCCGCTGGGTGGACCTTGGATGACGCGGCGGGATTCGGAGGCACTGTGATGGTGACGAAGCCGAGCGGACCATGGCCGGTGACGATCCGGGACGAGGCGGAACTCGAGGAAGTGCTCACGCGTCCGTCCGCGCGGTTGGTCGGGGCGATCCGGTCGTGGGCCAGTCCGCTGGTGATTCTGGGAGCCGGGGGGAAGATGGGGCCGACGCTGTCGTTGCTGGCGCGGCGTGCGGCGGAGGCGGCGGGGCACCCGTTGGAGGTGGTGGCGGTGAGCAGGTTCTCCGATGTCGCGATGCGGCGATGGATGGAGGATCGGGGGATCCGGACGGTTTCCTGTGATCTGCTGGAGGGTGAAGCGGGGTCGCTGCGTTCGTTGCCGGACGCCTCGAACGTGGTGTGTCTGGTGGGGTTGAAGTTCGGCACTACGCGGAATCCGGCGGCGACCTGGGCGATGAACACCCTGGTGCCGGCGCGGGTTTGCGAGAGGTACGGCGGCAGCCGGATGGTGGCGCTGTCCTCGGGCAACGTGTACGGCATGAGCGAGCCCGGTCGGGGCGGGGCGGTGGAGACGGACGACCTGACGCCGCTTGGGGAGTATGCGAACTCGGCGGTGGCGCGGGAGCGGTTGTTCGAGCACGTCGCGCCGCGGCACGGGGTGAAGGTGGTGCTGCTGCGGCTCTTTTACGCCGTGGAACTGCGGTATGGCGTGCCGGTGGACATCGCGACGCGGGTGCGGGACGGGCAGCCCATTTCGCTGGCGAACGGCAGTTTCAGCTGCATCTGGCAGGGGGACGCGAACGACGCGATCCTGCGGGCGCTGCCGTTGGCTGCGGAGGCGCCGGGATCGTGGAATCTGTGCCGGCCGGAGGTGTACCGGGTGCGCGAGGTGGCGGAGGACTTCGGTCGCCGGCTGGGTCGGGCGCCGGTGTTTCGCGACGCGGAGTCGGGCACGGCGCTGGTGGGGAATCCGGGGCGGTTGCTGAAGGAACTCGGATTGCCTGAGGTCGACATGGATCGGATGGCCGGGTGGATTGCCGACTGGGTGGAGCGGGGAGGGCGGAACCTGGGGCGGCCGACGCATTTCGAGACGCGGGATGGACGCTACTGAGCAGGTGCGCCGTCGGTTGGGGCGGGGGCTGGTGATTCCGGCGTGTCCGCTGGCGTTGACCGCGTCGCGGCGGTGGGATGAGCTGCGGCAGGCGGGGCTGGTGCGGTATTATCGGGCGGCCGGGGCCGGGGGTTTGGCGGTGGGGGTGCACACCACCCAGTTTGCCATCCGGGATCCCGGCGTGGGGCTGTACGAGCCGCTGCTTCGGTTGGTGCGGGACGTGACCGCGGAGGCCGGGGAAGAGGACGGCGGCGGGTGGGTGCGGGTTGCGGGAGTGTGCGGGGGCACCCGGCAGGCGGTGGCTGAGGCGCGGACGGCGCGGGGGCTGGGGTATGAAGCCGGGCTGGTGAGCCTGGGGGCGTTCCGGGAGGCGCCGGAGGCGGACATCCTGACGCACGTCCGGGCGGTGGCCGGGGAGATTCCCGTGTTCGGATTCTACCTTCAGCCCGCGGCCGGCGGGCGGGATCTGTCGTACCGGTTCTGGCGGCGGTTTGTGGAGATCGAGGGGGTGGTGGCGATCAAGATCGCGCCATTCGACCGGTACCGGACGCTGGATGTGATCCGGGCGGTGGTGGAGGGCGGGCGGGACGACATCGCGCTCTACACGGGGAACGACGACGCCATCGTGGCGGACCTGGTCACGCCGTTCCGGTTCGAAGGTCCGGCGGGTCCGGTGGAGCGGCGGATTGTGGGGGGGCTGCTGGGGCAATGGGCGGTGGGAACGCGGGCGGCGGTGGATCTGCACCGTCGCTGCCGGGCGGCGGCTGAGGACGCGGCGGCGGGGGGCGGGGTGTCCGCGGATCTGCTGCGCCTGGGGGTGGAGGTGACGGACCTGAACGCGGCCTGTTTTGATGCGGCCAACCGGTTTGCCGGTTGCATTGCCGGGATCCACGAAGTGTTGCGGCGCCAGGGGTTGTTCGAGGGGATCTGGTGTCTGGAACCGGCGGAGGGGCTGAGTCCCGGGCAGGCGGAGGAGATCGGGCGGGTGTGCGGGGCGTATCCGCACCTGGGGGACGACGGGTTCATTGCCGAGCACCGGGACGCCTGGCTGCGGTGAAGCGGCGGGCTCGGCGGGCCCGGTGGGCGAGGTGGGGGGCCGGGAGGGGCAGGGTCAGACCAGTTGTTGACGGCCGCCGTCGTGGCCCTGGCCGTCGAGGTCGATGAGGATCTCGCGGGGTTCGGCGCCGCGGGCGGGGCCGATGATGCCGCGGTCCTCGAGCACATCCATCATGCGGGCGGCGCGGCCGTAGCCGATCTTGAGGCGGCGCTGGAGCAGGGAGGTGCTGGCCTTGCCTTCGCTGCGGATGATCTCGATGCAGTTCTCGATCAGTTCCTCGTCCTCCTCGCTGTCGCCGTCCTCGAGGTCGCGGGCCGGCCGCTGGAGCTGCTGGGTGATCTCCAGTTCGTAGCTTGGCTTGCCCTGTTTGGCGATGAAGTCGACGGCCGACTGGATTTCCTGGTCGGTGACGAGGGCGCCCTGGGCGCGGATGAGGCGGCCGGAGCCCGGGGGCAGGTAGAGCATGTCGCCTTTGCCGAGCAGTTTGTCGGCGCCCATCTGGTCGAGAATGGTGCGGGAATCGACCTTGGAGGCCACCTGGAAGGCGATGCGGGCGGGGATGTTGGCCTTGATCACGCCGGTGATGACATCGACCGAGGGGCGCTGGGTGGCGACGATGCAATGGATGCCGGCGGCGCGGGCCATCTGGGTGATGCGCGCGATGGACATTTCGACATCGGCGGGGGCCACGAGCATGAGGTCGGCGAGCTCGTCGATGATGACGACGATGTAGGACAGTTTGTCGGGGATGACGATCTCGCTGGTGTCGGCGGCGACCATTTCCTCGTCCAGTTCGACAGCGAAGCCCTCCTGGGTTGGTTCGGATTTGTCCTTGGAACCGGCGAGGGGGAGGTCGGGCTGGTTGGGGTTTTTGGCGGGGGAAGGGGGTGGCGGGGGTGGGGTTTTGGGGCGTTCGTTGAAGGCCTTGATGTTGCGGACGCCGACCTTGGCGAAGATCTGGTAGCGTTTTTCCATCTCGGTCACGACCCAGCGCAGGGCGAGCACGACTTTTTTGGGGTCGGTGACGACGGGGACGACGAGGTGGGGGAGGACGTTGTACTGCTGCAGTTCGACGACCTTGGGGTCGATCATGACGAACCGGAGCTGGTCGGGGGCGAATTTGTAGAGGAGGGAGGCGATGATGGAGTTGATGCAGACGGATTTGCCGGAGCCGGTGCTGCCGGCGATGAGGAGGTGGGGGGCTTCGGCGAGGTCGGCGATCATGGGGTTGCCATAGACGTCCTTGCCGAGGGCGAGGGGGATGCGGGCGCGGGATTTGTTCCACTCCTCGGATTCGAGGAGGTCGCGCATGATGACCTTGGTTTTGACGGCGTTGGGGACTTCGACGCCGACGGAGCTTTTGCCGGGGACGGGGGCGAGGATGTGGATGCGTTCGGCCTTGAGGGCGGCGGCGATGTTGTTGGTGAGGCCGGTGATACGCTCGAGTTTGACGCCTGGGGCGGGGTGGAGTTCGTAGCGGGTGATGGTGGGGCCCTTGGTGATGTCGCCGCAGGTGACCTCGATGCCGAACTGGCCGAGGGTCTGCTGCATGAGGCGGGCGTTGGCGATCAGTTCCTCCTTGGACTCGGTCGGTTGGACGGAGAGGTCCGGGGCCTGGAGGAGGTCGATGGCGGGGAGCTTGTAATTGCCGATGGTGGGGCCCTGGGCGACGACGACTTTGCGGCGGGGGACCATGCGTCCGCGGGCGGGCACCGGGAGGTTGGGCGACTCGTCGTCGATGTCGTCGGCGGGCTTGAGGGAGGCGGCGGAATCCGCGGGGGGTCCGGCCTGGGGGTCGGGTGGGGGTGGGGATTTGGCGCCGGACGCGGCGGCGATTTCGCGGGCGGTGATGACTTCACCTTCCTGGACCGGGGGTGTGGCGCCCTTGCGGTGGGTGGCCGGGGAGGGTTTGGGTCTGGGGATGGAGAGGTCGCGGACGACGGGTTCGGGGTCCGGGGCAGCGGGGCCGAGGGGGGAGGCGGGGGTGGGGGATGGGGCGGCGGGGTCGCGGGACTGGTCGAGCAGTTCCTGGAGTCGGCGTTTTTCGCGGTCGAGGGCGCGGGCCTTGCGGTCGAGGCGGATTTCCTCGTCGAGGCCGGCTTCGGCGAGGCGTTGGCGTTCGGTCCACCAATCGCGGATCCAGTTGAACAATTGGAAATCGGAGAGGGCGAGGAGGCTGAGGAGGTAGAGGAGGAAGCAGGCGGCCATGGCGCCGGCGTAGCCGATGAAGCGGGAGGGGTTGAGGACGTTGCCGACCCAGCCGCCGGGCAGTTCGGAGGTGGCGAAGCGGCCGACGAGGCCGGGGTTGATGGCGAAGACGGAGGAGGAGACGAGGGTGAGGACGACGAGCCAGATCCAGCGGCGGCGGGTGAAGCTGAAGATCTCGGCGAGGCAGCCGAGGCCGTAGGCGAGGAGGCCGAGGGGGATGGCGAAGGCGGCGGCGCCGAAGGCGAAGAAGGTCAGTTCGCTCCACCAGGCGCCGACGGGCCCGATCCAGTTGTGGGCGGGGTCGTTGGGGCGGGAGGTGTTGATGCGCAGGTCGAGGCGGTCGTAGGAGAAGAGGGCGACCAGCCAGACGAGGGCGACGGCGACGAGGATGGCACCCACCAGATCGAGGCGGCCCCGGTGGGCCTCGGGATCGGGTTTGGACGACTTGGCCATGTGAGGCAGACGGTAGGCTGTCGGGGACGGGCCTTCCAAGTTTCAAGTTCGGTGGCTGGTCATCGGGGAGGGGTTTGGGGTAGACGCAGGGGTGATGCTGCGACGATGGAAGGCGGCGTTCCGGGCGTTGATGCTGGACGAGGATCTTCCGCCGGGGCTGTTGGCGCCCTGGCTGGGGTCCTGTCTGCGTTTCTGGGTGCGGGTTGGGGAAGGTTTTGTGAAGAACCGGTGTCCGATCCGGGCGTCGGCGCTGGCCTACACCTCGTTGCTGGCGCTGATTCCGCTGGTGGCGTTGATGGTGGGCATCGCCTCGACCGTGCTGAAGGGGGAGAAGGCCCAGATCGAGAAGAACATCCGGCTCGGCCTGAACAGCATGGTGCCGCAGGCGGAGAGTCTGCCGGAGTTGGTGAAGATCCGGGACGAGGTCACCTCCTTCGTGATGACCGCGATCGACAACGTGAACAGCGGGACCATCGGGGTGACCGGCATGATCACGCTGATCCTGATGATCATCTTCATGCTGGCGCGGATCGAGGAGACCCTGAACGACATCTGGGGGGTGTCGGTGAACCGTTCCTGGTATGCGCGGGTGGTCAACTACTGGGCGACGATCAGCCTGGGGCCGATCGTGGTGTTCGCGGCGGTCAGCTTCACCGCGGCCCTGAAGACCGAGACCATGCAGGGGGTGCTCGGGAAGCTGCCGTCGGTGACCTCGGAACTCATCAAGCTCGCGCCGATTCCGATTCTCGCGGGGGCGTGCGCGCTCTTCTACGCGCTGGTGCCGAACACGCGGGTCCAGTGGCGGGCGGCGATGCTGGGCGGATTGACCGCGGGTGTGCTCTGGCATCTGAACAACACCATGAGCGTGCTGTTCGTCTCGAGGGTCTCCCGCGACAGCAAGATCATGGGAACGCTGGCGCCGTTGCCGGTGTTCATGGTGGGCCTGTATTTCTTCTGGCTGCTGCTGCTGTTCGGCGCGCAGGTCGCCTATGTCTATCAGCACCGGAAGACGCAGCTTGCGCTGCGGATGTCCGAGCGGGTGCACCAGGGGGGCAGGGAGTTCGTGGCTCTGCGGGTGATGGTCGAGGCGGGACGGGCGTTCCGGCAGGGTGAGGATGGGCCGTCGGTCCCGGAGCTTGCCCAGCGGCTGGAGGTTCCGGGGGAACTCCTGAGCCGGGTGGTGCGGGTGCTGTTGCAGGCGCGGCTGCTGGTGGAAGCGGGGACCGGGGATGCGGGGCTGATGCCGGCGCGGCCGTTGGATGGCATCCGGGTCTGCGACATCGTATCGGCGATGCGGCGGGGGGTTGGGCAGGCGATGCCGACGCGGCGGGATTCGGATCGGGAACGGGTGGAGAGCGAGGTTGCCTGTCTGGAGGAAGCCGAGCGGAAGGCGGGGGCGCGGACTCTGGCGGATCTGGTGCGGGACACGGGGGGGGACGGCGCTGCGGCGTGAGGGGGGTGGTGGCGGTTGGGTGCCGGGTAGGTTTTGGCCGTCGGGTGGAGTTGCGTGATTTTCACGCGAGGTTGCGTGAGGCTCGCGCCAAACGGGTGTGGAGGCTGTGGAATGAGAGGGATTTGGCGATGGCATGGGATCTGCTGCTAGGGGTTTCGGTAAAATCCGTTGACACCTGAAAGGGTGTCTCCTACAAACGCGCACCGCTAAACCCACACAGCACACATGAAATCATTCCGTCAGCGCGCCAAGCGCGCATTCACCCTGATCGAGCTTCTGGTCGTCATCGCGATCATCGCGATTCTGGCGAGCATGCTGCTCCCTGCGTTGGCCAAGGCCAAGGCCAAGGCCGTCCGCATCAAGTGCGTGAACGGTCTGAAGCAGATCGGCGTCGCCTTCCGCGTGTTCTCGACCGACAACGGCGATCGTTACCCGATGAACGTTTCGACCAACGAGGGTGGTTCCTCGGAATGGTTGGGCGCGAACGCCACCGCCGGTGCGATGGACACCTGGCGTCACTACTGGGTGATGTCGAACGAGTTGACCACGCCGCGCATTCTCCTGTGCGCCGCCGACAGCGGCCGTTACGAGGCGACCAACTGGAACGACATGGCGCTGAAGGCCACCGCCAAGAACGCGGCGATCTCCTACGGTCTGGCGCCTGAAGCGGACGAGACCCGTCCGGGCATGCTCCTGTCCGTCGATCGCTCGGTCACCGGCAGCTCGATCAACTTCGTGTTCAACAACGCGAAGGCTCAGCGCGGCAACCTGGGCACGAACAACAACAACCTGAAGACCCTGCGTTGGGATGAGCGTGGGATGCACCAGAACGCCGGCAACGCGGCGCTCTCGGACGGCTCCGTCCAGCAGCTCACCTCGGCCCGTCTGCGCGAGACCATCCAGAACTCGCAGGACATCAACAACAACTACATGCAGCCCGGCAAGGGCGTGCAGTAAGTCGGTTGTTCCAAGGATTTCGCCAACGCCCCGGCTCCTGCCGGGGCGTTCTTTTTTGGGGGTGCGTCCGGCGGGGCCGGGCGCGTCCATGGCTGTCGTGAACGCCTTTCCGCTTCCGGAGTCGCCGGTGACGCGCTGGTTTCGCGCGGCGCTGGGCGAGCCCACGCGGGCGCAGGCCCTGGCCTGGCCGGCGATCGCCGAGGGGCGGCATGTGCTGGTGATCTCGCCGACTGGCACGGGGAAGACCCTGGCGGCGTTTCTGGCGATTCTCCACGACCTCGCGCAGCAACACGCCGCGGGGGAGTTGGGCGATTCCATCCAGGCCGTCTATGTCTCGCCGCTCCGGGCCCTGGGGTACGATCTTGCGAAGAACCTGAGGGCGCCATTGGAGGGCGCGTACGGGGGCGAACCGCCGATCCGGGTGGCCTTACGGACCGGGGACACGGACGCGGGGGAACGTCGGCGGCAGGCCTTGAAGCCGCCGCATGTGTTGCTGACCACCCCGGAGAGCCTGCTGATCCTGCTCAGTCAGGACCGGTGGAGGCCGGCGCTGAGAACGGTGCGGTGGGTGGTGGTGGATGAAGTCCACGCCCTGGCGGAGAACAAGCGGGGGGCGCATTTGAGTTTGAGCCTGGAGCGGTTGGACGCCTGGGTGCGGGAGTGCGGTGGGAGGGACGGGGTTCAGCGGATCGGGCTTTCGGCCACGGTGGCGCCGGCCGGGGAGGTGGCGGCGTTCCTGGTGGGGGTGGGGCGCGAGTGTCGGGTGATCGACCCTGGGCAGGTGAAGCGGATGGAACTTGGGGTGCATGCGCCGCTTGCGGAGGATCCGTATCCGGTGGCGGGGTTCACCGGGCAGCGGTTGGTGGGGGATCTGGCGGCGCTGGTGCGGGAGCATCGGACGACCCTGGTGTTCACCAACACGCGATCGGGGGCGGAGGCGACGACGTTCTGGCTGCGCTCGGCGCTTCCGGAGTTGGGGGAGGCGATCGAATGCCATCATGGATCGCTGGACCGGGAGGTGCGGTTGGACGTGGAGGACCGGCTGAAGCGGGGGGAATTGCGGGCGGTGGTTTGCAGCACGAGCCTGGAGTTGGGGATCGACATCGGGAGCATCGACCTGGTGGTGATGATTGCGACTCCGAAGGGGGTGAGCCGGGCGGTGCAACGGGCGGGGCGGGCGGGTCACCGGGTGCATGCGGTGAGCCGGGGTTTGTTGATGGCGACGAACCTGAACGACCTGGTGGAATGCTGCGCCACGGTGTTGCAGGCGCGGCGTGGGCGGTTGGATCCGGTGCGGGTGCCCGAGGCGCCGCTGGATGTTCTGGCGCAGCATCTGGTGGGCATGGGGTGCACGCGGGCGTGGAGTGTGGGGGAGGCGCTGGCGCTGGTGCGTCGGGCGCATGCGTATCGGGGGTTGGGGGAGGGCGAGTTTCGGGAAGTTCTCGAGTATCTCGCCGGCGGGGGGCGGTCGTTGCAGGCGCAGTATCGGGAGGTGTTCGGGCGGGTGGTGTTGGACGGCGATGATTTCGAGACCCCGGCCGGGGTGGTGCGGCGGGATTTTCTGCAGAACGCCGGGACGATCCCCAGCGAGGGCATGGTTCAGGTGCGGATGCGCATGCGGAGTCTGGGGTCGGTGGAGGAGGGGTTCATGCGGATGCTGCGGCCGGGGGACGTGTTCATGCTGGGGGGGAGGTCGGTGCGGTTGGTGCGGACGGGGACGATGGAGGCGTTCGTGGAGCGGGCCGACCATGCGACGCCGACGGTTCCGCGATGGAACGCGAACAAGATGCCGCTCTCGAACCGGGTCGCGGAGGAGATCCGCGGGTTCCGGGCGGAGGTTCGGGCGCGGTACGAGGCGGAGGGGACGGAGGCGGAGCGGCACGTGGACTGGATCGCCGGGCGGCTGGAGTGCGGGCTGGCGAACGCGCGGTTGATTCATCGGATGTTTGCGGCGCAGCAGGAGTTGTCGGAGATCCCGACCGGCGAGCTGCTGTTGGTGGAGGAGCTGCGGACATCGGGGGAGGAGGAGGGGTGGGTGGCGGTGGGGGAAGGGGGGAGGGAGGGGGTTGGTTCGCGGGGGAGGCGCGGTGGGGGTGGAGGGAGGAGGTCTTGGGTGGAGACCGCGCGGGCTGCGGTGCCGGCGCGGCATTATTTCTTCCATGCGCTGATCGGGCGGGCGGCGAACGACGCGCTGTCGCGGGTTGTGGCGGTGCGGCTTGGCGCGCGGGGTGGAGGGAACGCGGTGGTGACGCCGGACGACTATGGTTTCGTGGTGACGGTGGCGGAGGGCGTGGTGTTGGACGAGGGGCTGGTTCGGCGGGTGTTGGAGCCGGAGGGCATGGCGGCGGATCTGGAGCGGAGCCTGGAGGGGTCGGCGCTGTTGAAGCACCACTTTCGGAACGCGGCGCAGACCGGGCTCATGGTGTATCGGAACCACTTCGGGAACCGGAAGCCGGTGCGGAAGGTGCAGTTCTCGGCGGAGGTGATCTTCCATGTGCTTTCGGAGCACGAGCCCGGGCATGTGTTGATGCGTGAAGCGCGGCGGGACGCCTTGCGGACCTATCTGGATCTGCCCGGGGCGTTGGAATTCGCCGGGGTTTCGAGGGGGTTGCCGGTTCGGCTGAGGCGGGTCGACCGGGTTCCGCCGCTCTCGTTTTCGCTGTATGCCACGAAGATCCGGGAGGCGCTGATGGTGGAGGATCCTCGGGAGGCCTTGGAGCGGCTGTATCATCACTGGTGGGAGCGGATTGAGAAGGCGGCCGGGGCATCGGGCGCCTGACAGGGAGGGGGCGGGGCGGCAAGAATCCGGGCATGACGATCGAGGAAGCGCGGGAGCGGCATCGGCGGTTGGCGGAGGAGATCCGGCGGCATGACCGGCTGTATTACGTCGAAGCTCGGCCGGAGATTGCGGATCGCGAGTACGACGAACTGTTCCGGGAGCTTGAGGAACTCGAGCGGGCGCATCCCTCGCTGGTGACGGACGGTTCGCCGACGCAGCGGGTGGGCGGGGCGCCGACCGACGGGTTTGTGCGGGTGACGCATGCGTTGCCGATGTTGTCGCTGGAGAAGCTGGAGGCGGTGGATTGGCCGAGCGCGGCGGAGGAGCCGGACCGGGAGCGGCGGATTCGGGCGCAGGACGAGGCGACCGTGCGGGGTTTGCGGGAGTTCGACGTGGGGATCCGGGCGCAGCTTGGGGCGGAGCGGGTGCGGTATCTCATGGAGCCGAAGGTCGATGGGGTGTCGATCTCGGTGCATTACCGGCATGGGAAGCTGGCACTTGGGGCGACGCGCGGGGATGGGCGGCAGGGGGACGACATCACGGTGAATCTGAGGACGGTGCGTTCGATTCCGTTGGAGCTGGATGTGAAGGATCCGCCGGCGCTGCTGGAGGTTCGGGGAGAGGCGTACATGGCGACCGTGGATTTCGAGCGGCTGAACGAGGGGTTGCTGGCGTCGGGCGGGGAGGCGTTGCCGAACGCGCGGAATGCGACCGCGGGGACATTGAAGCTGTTGGATTCGCGGGAGGTGGCGCGGCGGCCGGTGCGTGCGGTGTTCTACGCGGTCGGGGCGCTGGAGGGGGTGTCGTTCGGGAGCCATTCGGAGATGCTGGAGCGGCTGCGTGGCTGGGGTTTGCCGGTGCAGGCGGAGTCGTGGGTGTGCGAGGGCATCGAGGAGGTGCTGAGGGTGTATGGGGAGCGGGTGGTGGCGGGGTATGACGCCGGGCGGGATCTTCGGAGCCGGCTGCCGTACGAGATCGACGGCGTGGTGGTGAAGGTGGACGACTTCGGGGAGGCGGGGCGGATTCCCTCGAAGCGGCGGGCGCCGGGTCATGCCATTGTGCACAAGCCGGTGCCGTGGATTCTGCCGGCGGAGACGGTGTTGCGTGGGATCACGGTGCAGGTGGGGCGGACCGGGGTGTTGACGCCGGTGGCGGAGCTGGACCCGGTGTTCGTGCAGGGATCGACGGTGGCGCGGGCGACGTTGCACAACGAGGACGAGATCCGGCGGAAGGACATTCGGATTGGGGACACCGTGGTGGTGCGGAAGGCGGGCATGGTGATTCCGGAGGTGACCGAGGTGGTGGTGGGGCGGCGGCCGGCGGGGGCGGCAACGTTCGATTTTCTGGCGCACGTGGGGAACCGGTGTCCGGCCTGCGGGGGGCCGATCACGCGGGAGGCGGTGGGTGGGGGGCGCAAGGCGGAGGTCGCGTGGCGTTGCCAGAACGTCGCGGGATGTCCGGCGCAGAAGACGCGGCGGGTGGAGTATTTCGCGCAGCGGAAGGCGTTGGACGTGGAATCGCTGGGGGGCGTGGTGGCGGAGAAGCTGGTGGAGAACGGGTGGGTGGACGGGCCGATGGACCTGTTCGAGCTCACCGAGGAGCGGTTGGGCGGATTGAATCTGGGGACCGCCGGGGAGCCGCGGGTGTTCGGGACCAAGAACGCGGCGAAGGTGGTGGAGGCGCTGAAGCGGGCGCGGGATCTGCCCCTCGAGCGTTGGTTGTTTGCGCTGGGAATACCGGAGATCGGAGAGCAGACGGCATTCGATCTCGCGGGGTTGTTTCCCAGTCTGGAGGCGGTGGCGACCTCGGGAGAGCTGCGGGACATTGTTCGCCTGGGGCAGTTGCGGGAGCGGTTGCGGGAGACCAGCCCGAACACCGAGGCCAACCGGGGTCGGAGCGAGGAGGAGCGCGAGGCGTTGAAGGGGGAGCACGAGAGGGTGCGGGAGGAAGCCGCTGGAGTGGGGCGGGCGCTGTTGGCCTCGGGATTCGCGCGGGCCTCGGCCGCGGTGGCGGGGCGGGCGCAGCCCTGGGAAGTGCTGACCGCGATCGGGCCGGTGGCGGCGGGGCGGCTGACCGGATTCTTCGACTCCGAGACCGGTCGGGCGCTGATGGCGCGGCTGAAGGCGCTGGGGATCGAGGCGCGGAGCCGGCGTTACGCGCCGCCGACGGCGCGGCCGCGGGGGGTGTTGAGCGGCAAGACCTTTGTGCTCACCGGGACGCTGCCCGGCATGTCGCGCGAGGAGGCCGGGCGGCTGATCCGTGACGCGGGCGGGGACGTGACCGGGTCGGTCAGCCGGAAGACGGACTACGTGGTGGCCGGTGAGAGCGCGGGATCGAAGCTGGAGAGGGCGCAGGCGCTGGGGGTGGCGGTGATCGATGAAGCCGGGCTTCTGCGGATGCTGGGGGAGGGTGGAGCGGGAGGGTGAGGGCGGGGTTGTCGGGGGAAAGAGAACGGCCGGCGGGGGTTGCCGCCGGCCGTTGGGGGTTGCCCGTGCGCCCGGGTGGGTGGAGGGCGCGCGGGCGTGTCGGGAGGAGGAGGTGCTATTCGGCGGCCAGGCGGGCTTCGACGAGGGTCTTGGCCGCGCGGAGGGCGTCGGTGGCGAAGCGGCCGTTATGGACGCCGTAGCTGCCGTCGTGCTCGATCATGTAGAGGACGAAGCGGGCCTTCTTGATCTCGTCGGGAACGAGGGACTGTTCGTTGGCGGCGGGGCCGGAGACGGAGGGGCCGGAGGCCGGCTGGCTCAACTGGCCGGCGGAGGTGAATTCCCAGGCCAGCTTGCCGTACTTGTTGCGGAGCGGTTCCGGCGCCTTGGTTTCGGCCCATTGATCGAGCAGATCCTTGATGGCGGCGATTTCGCCCTTGGTGGTGCGCTGGCGGAAGGTGATGAAGGACTCCGCCTCCTCGGGGGTGTGGCACGGGGTGCAGTTCTCGGGGTAGGGCTTGAACTCGTGGCCGGTGTAGACCGGGTCCTCCTCGGTGGGATGCTCGGGGGAATGCCCGTGGGTATGGCAGTGGGTGCACTGCTTGGTGATTTCGAGGTGGGTGGACTGGCGGGCGTTGGAGAGGTCGATGCCGACGACATTGGCGTTGCCGATGTTGCCGATCAGGACGTTGTACTGCAGGGAGTGGTGGGGTGGGCGGGCGCTGCTGGACCAGGTTGCGCCGCGTTGGTTGTGGCATTGGCCGCAGAGGTTGACGTCGACCTTGTATTGGAGGCTGAAGTTGGTGTTGGTGGAGGTGGCGTAGGAGAAGAAGTTGGTGGAGTAGGGCGGGTTGCGGAGCTGGGAGCCGAACTCGGTTTTTTCGTGGGCGGTGTGGCAGACGGCGCAGGTGATGCCGGTGTGGGCGGCGTGGTCGCCGCTGGGCATGGCCGGGAGGTCGACGGGCGGGTTGGATTCCGCGCCTTTGAGCATGGCGAGGCGGACGCTGCCGGAGTGGCAGGCGCCGCAGGAGCGCATGCGGGCCTGGGCGGAGGCGACGTTGGGGTTTGCGAAGCCGGAGATCAGCTCGGGGTGGACGCGGCTGTGGCCGGCCTTGAGCCATTCGTCGTAGGTGGGGTGGTGGAAGTCGTTATGGCAACCGCCGCAGACCATGGAAGCCTGGCTGACCACGGGTTTGAAGCGGGTGGGTTCGGCCACGTGATCGCCGCCGGGGCCGTGGCAGTTCTCGCATTGGACGCCGGCGAGGAGCGGGGTGGCGGCTTCGCTGACGAAGCCTCCGGGGAGGCCGTAGCCGACGGTGTGGCAGGGGAGGCACTGGGCGTTGTTGGCCTGGCCGATGCGTTTGAGGGTGTCGAAGGCCCGGGCGTGGGCGGTGTCGGCGACGCCGTCATGGGCGGTGGGATGGCAGCCGCGGCAGGTGCTTTCGCTGAGGAAGACCGGGCGGGCGCCTTCGATGCGGAGGATGCCGATGCCCTCGGGGCCGATCGGAACGGTGGCGGACTCGTCGGTGGTGGGGTTGCCCAGGCTGGTCCAGTCGCCTTCGGTGACGGAGGCGCGCTGTTGGACCCGGTAGGGTCCGCCGGTGCCGACCCATCGGAGGAGCAGTTCGTTGGCCTGATCGGTGCGCTGGACGGAGCGGAGGGTGGGTCGGGGGTCGACGCCGCCGGCCCAGGGGTGGACCACCTTGGAGTCGGACGGCACGGTTTCGTGGCCGGAGAGACCGGGGGCCTCGCTGGCGCAGAGGGCCTGGGGCAGGAACGCGGCGAGCAACAGGGCGAGTTGCGCGGCGGCCCGGGGTCGATGGACGGGTCGATGCGTTTGCGGTTGGCTTTGGGGTTGGGGTCTCATGGGTCGTCCGGGTTGGGCTGGGTGGTGGGTCTTTGTGAAGTCGGGGGGCAACCGGTTTGGGGGGAGGGGCTGGTCGCAGGTCGTGTGGGGGAGGTCGACGTTGCCGGGTTGCGCTCTGCTACTCCATTTCAGTGTCCAGCATTAGAAGACCATATCGTCCTCCTGGATTGCGAGGGTTTCCTTCGCACCATTCTTGGCCTGTGAGGCCAAGAAAGGGTGAGTCATTGCGGCGCAGGTCAGGGGATATGTGGGGAATTGGGCGCGAAGGGGCATGGGGTGGTCATTCGCGGATGAAGGCGCCGGAGTGACAGTTGTTACAGGACGGGTCGGTGTATTCGGCGTCGATGTGAAGGAAGGTGTGGCCGTCGGCGCTGAGGTTGCGCAGGTCATCGGGGGTGGAGCCCTGGGCGAGGATGACGTGGCAGGAGTTGCATTCGCTGCCGCCGATGGAGCGTTGGCCGTCGGCGGTTTTATGGGAGCCGTCGTGGCAGCGGAAGCAGCCGGGCCAATCCTTGTGGCCTTTGTTGTCGGGGTAGGCGCGCCAGTCGGCCTTCATTTCGGGGAAGATGGTTTCGCTGTGGATGCGATGAACGGTGGCGACGAGTTGTTCGACCTTGGGATAGTCCTTGTAGAGGCTGCGGAGGGTGGTGCTGATGTGTTGGAGGGCCTGGTCCTTGGTGTCGTGGGGGGTGACGAGGGCGGCGACGATGTTGGATTTGACCCAGGGGAGGCTGCGGTCGATTTCGCCGTTATGGAGGGCCATTTCGACGGATTCATTGGGGGTACGGAAGCGGTGGGCGGGGCGGTTATGGCAGTCGAGGCAGTCCATGCGGCGGATGGCGGAGGGGGGCGGCTCGTCGGTGAAGCCCGGGGTGCGGTAGACGGTGGTGGTGCCGTCGGCGTGGGTGACGCGGACCCAGGGGATGGTTTGGCGTTGGGGGTCGGTGGCGAAGTATTCGACCTTGTTGGTGAGGTTGATGTGCCAGTGGATGCCGTTGCCCATGGTGGGGTGTTTGTCGGCGGCGCCGACGAGGAGGAGCATACGGACGGTGAAGGGGGTGTTGGATTCGTCGGAGAGGAAGTGGTGGTAGGTACGTTCGAGGTTGCCGGACAGTTTTTCGGGCCAGTGGCACTGTTCGCAGGTGTCCTGGGCGGGGCGGAGGTTGTGGACGGGGGTGGGGATGGGGCGGTTGTAGTTGTTGAGCAGGGTGGCCTTGAGTTGGTGGACGCCGTTCAGCTTGGCCTTCACGTAGTACTCGGCGCCGGAGCCGACGTGGCAATCGACGCAGCCGACGCGGGCGTGGGGTGAGATCTTGTAGGCGGTGAACTCGGGGTGCATGGGCCCGTGGCAGGTTTCGCCGCAGAAGTGGGTGGATTCGGTGTAGTGGTAGGTCTGGGTGACGCCGATGGCGGTGACGAGCAGGAAGGCGATGGCGCCGCCGACGAAGAACTGGAGGAGGCGGCGGTCGCGTTTGCGGGTGAGATCGATGACGAGGGGGTGGGTTTCGGCGCCGCTGGCGATGTGGCGTGCCTGGACGCGGAAGCCCCAGAACATCATGACGGTGCCGCCGAAGAAGAAGGCGGGCGCGACGATGTAGGCGAGGATGCCGACGTAGGGGTTGCTCTGGCGGGCGAAGACGTCGAGGGCGAAGAGCAGGAGGAAGGCGAAGAACGCGGCGGTGGCGAGGATGGCACCGGAGGCGCTGAGCCAGTTTCGGAACAGTTTCGACTTGGAAGCGAAGAAGGAGGGCATGGGGCTGGGGGGGGAGTGAGTTGGAGCGTAGGTCTGGAGTGGGAGCGGAGGAAACCCCAAAGCCGTGGGATCGGCATTTTGGGTGCGCGCGCCGGGCCGGGGCGGCGTGCGGTGGGGATCGGGGGCGGGGGCGGGGGCCCGACGGGGGGGAGGTTCCGGCGGGAGGGGTCGGGAGCCCGGGGGGGAAGGGTGGGGGCGGTTCCCGCTACCCGTTGCGGACTATTTGGCGAAGGCCTTGCAGTACTCGATGAGGGTCTTCATTTCGGCCTCGGACAGCTTGCCGGAGAACGGCTTCTTGATCTCCTTGCCGGCCTTGTCCTTGACGCCTTCCTTGAGGTTCTTGAGGGCGACGTCGTCCTTGATATCCGCGACCACCTTGGGGTCCTTGAGGCTCTTGACGGAGAGTTTCCTGCCCATGGTGGTGTTGCCGGTGCCGTCCTTGGCGTGGCAGGACGCGCAGTGTTTGTTGTAGTTCGCAACCAGGGCGGCGTCGGCGGCGAGGGCCGGGGTGGCGAGGAGGAGTGCTGCGGCGACGGTGGCGAGGGCGGGGGCGAGGCGGGTTGTCATGGTGATGAGTCTCCTGGGGTGAGGAAGCGGGGGTGACCCTCCTGGGGAGGGGGCGGCGCGCGGTTCTCACGCGCCGCCTGGGTTTGGGGTTCGGGATCTATTTCTTGGCGAAGGCCTTGGAGTATTCGATGAGTGCCTTCATTTCGGCCTCGGTCAGTTTGCCGGTGAAGGGTTTCTTGATCTCCTTGCCGTTCTTGTCCTTGACGCCTTCCTTGAGGTTCTTGAGGGCGTGGTCGTCCTTGATCTCAGCGACCACCTTGGGATCGGTGAAGTTCTTGGCACCGATCTTCTTGCCCATGGTGGTGTTACCGGTGCCGTCCTTGGCGTGGCAGGACGCGCAGTGTTTGTTGTAACTCGCCACCACGGCCGGGTCGGCGGCGAGCGTGGGGAGGGCGAGAGCGAGGGTTGCGGTGAGGGCGATGAGGGTTGGTTTCATGCGGGTAGGAGTATTCAACAATGGATCGGACGCAGGCAAGATCGGCTTTATTCGAGAAACTAAGATCAAGGAGGGCTTATGGATTAGAAAAGGTACTGAGCGGAAGTGGAGACCAGGTGGGCGTCGTAGTTGTTGAAGCCGCCGGAAAGTTCGTCGCGACTGGAGAAGAAGCCGTAACGGAGGGTGACGCGGAGGCGTGGGCTGATGCGGCGGATGAGGGTGGCGAGGATGCCGTGGTCCTCGAGGCCGGCGCCGTAGGGCTGGGTGTTGATGGAGACGTCCTGGAAGTTGTCGGCGAGGTAGTAGGTGTACTGGGCCTGGAGGTCGGTGCGGTCGTCGAGGACGAGGCCGGCGGTGCAGGTGACGTTGACGTAATCGTTGTGGGCGTTTTCGACGGGGGATGCGCCTGGGATGGCGGAGGCGGCGCTGGAGCGGGTGGTGTCGAGGACGTAGTTGAGGCCGGGCTGGAGGTAGAAGCGGGTCCAGGGGGTCCAGGTGATGGTTTCGCTGATGATGTGGGTGGTGCTGCGGGCGGCGCGGCCCTCGGGGCTGGTGGTGGTGCGGTTCTCGAAGGTGTTGAACTGGAGGTCGTAGCGGGTGACGAGGGTCAGTTTGTCGAGGGGACGCCAGTTGACGCGGAAGTTGAAGTCGTCGGTGGTGAAGTCCTGGTCCTGGATGAAGGCGGGGTAGGCGAGGCCGTAGAGGCTGAAGCGGTTGGGGGCGTGGTCGTAGTCGGTGGACCGCATTTTGCGGTAGTACTGGGCGTGGAGGTTGAGGCGTTTGAGGGGGTACCAGTGGGAGCCGGCGGTGTATTTCTGGGAGAAGCGGTCGAAGTCGGAATCGCGGTAGAGCTCGGTCGTGCCTGACGGGCGGAGGGTTTGGCGTTCGACGAGGCTGCCGTCGCCCTGGACCCAGTCGCCGCGGACGTAGAAGACGACGTTGGTGACGCCGGTGTAGCGCAGTTCGAGTTGTTGGGAGAGGTCGAGCATGTTGCGGTCGTTGGCGGCTTCGCGGGCGAGGGTTTCGAAGCCGGTGTCGGACCAGGAGGAGGCGCCGTCGAGGGATTGGTTTTCGACGCGGAAGGCGGGGATGACGGCGAGGTGGGGGATGGGGTTCCAGAGGCCGTTGATATTCCAGACGTGCTGGTCGAGTTGGGAGCCTCCGGCGAGGCCGAGGAAGCCCATGTCGCGCCGGCCGAGGACGGGGTCGTAGATGGCGTCGTAGTCGGCGCCGACGATGCGGCTGCCGCCGAGGGTGGTTTCGAGGGTGGTGAAGGCGTAGGAGGAGGTGACGCGGACCTTGTCGTTGAAGATGGTGTCGGCGAAGGCGCGGGCGTTGAAGAGGTCGCCGTCGACGGATTCGCGTTGGGTGATGCGTCGGTCGAAGGGTTCGGAGGCGCCGCGGCGGAGGTAGGTGCCGTTGTCGACGTCGCTGTGTTGGAAGGCGAAGGCGCCGCCGAGGGTGACCTTGCCCACGGTCTTTCGGACATCGAGGGAGATGGTGTCGGTGGATTCGTTGATATCGCGGAAGGCGGGGATGATGGAGCGGAGGCCGAGGCCGCCGGTGAGGCCTGAATCACCCCAGTGGGTGGCGTCCTTGAGGCCGTCGCGCCAGTCGTGTTGGTAGCGGATGGTGATCTCGGGGAGGGTGGGCATGCGGAGGCCGGCTTCGAAGAAGGCGGAGCCGCGGACGAGGTCGAAGGCGTCGTCGTAGGGATCGAACCAGAGGTTGTTGTTGGGGAACCAGCCGCCGCTGCCGTCGTAGTAGGTGCGGTATTGGTCGATGCCGGCGCGGACGAAGGCCTTGTCGGTTTCGGACCATTCGAGGCGGAGGCCGTAGTCCTCGTTGTTGAAGATGCCGCGGCCGTCGACCTTGAAGATGCCGGATTTGCCGACGTCCTGTTCGAAGTGGAAGCGTTGGGAGCCGCCGAAGGGGCCGGCGGGGAGGCCGAAGCGGCGTTGGGCTGCGGCGTCGTTGCCATGGACGAGCAGGCCGCCGACGGTGACGTCGAACCAGTTGCGGTACTGGCCGGGTTCGGGGTCGATGGGTTCGGGGGCGGGTTCCTCGGCGGGCGATTCGGCGGGGGATTCGGCGGATTCCTCGGCGGGGGGTTCGGTGGCGGCGGAGGGGTCCTGGGCGGGATCGGGGGCGGGTTCCTGGGCCTGGGTGGTTTCGGGGGTGGCGGGGTTGGGATCGGCGTTGGCGGCGGGGGTATCGGTGGCGGGTGGGGAATCGGCGGCGAGGGAGGGGGAGGGGAGGGGGAGGCCGAGGGTGATGAGGCCGGAGAGGAGGGCGGCGAAGGCGGGGGCGGCGTGGGGGAGGGGGAGAGGTTTCATGGGGTTGGATGGGAGGGTTGGGGGCGGCGGCGGTGGGGGTTTAGAAGCGCAGGGTGGAGCTCACCTGGGAGCCATGGACGGCTTCGTGGCAGCCGGCGGACCAGCAGGTGCCGCGGGACAGGTAGGGGGTGTGGTCGCGGTTGCCGATGAGGATCTGGCCGCCGACCTGTTGTTGGAAGTGGCACTTGAGGCAGAGGACGGCGTTGCGTTGGGTGAGCATCTTCTGGTTCACGGAGCCGTGGGGGGTATGGCAGGTGAGGCAGCCTTCGCGCATGGCTTCGTGTTCGAAGATGTGGGGGCCGCGTTGGAGTTGGTGGCAGGCGAGGCAGGCCTGGTTGGCGGAGTCGAGGGTGGAGGCGGAGCCGACGAAGGCGTCGCCGGAGTGTGGGGCGTGGCAGGCGCTGCAGGTGAGGCGTCCGTCGCCGACGGGGTGGGCGTGTGGGAGGGCGAACTGGCCGCGGAGGTTGGAGTGGCAGTGGTAGCAGGATTCGGGGTTGCGGTCGGGGTTGAGGATGGTGCGGGCGGCGCCGCCGCTTTCGACGTGGACACTGCCCGGGCCGTGGCAGGACTCGCAGCTGACGTCGATGGCATTGGGGCCTTGGGCGATGAGGCGGGCGTGGGGAGCGGAGGCGAAGTGTTTGGTGACGTGGTCGTGGCACTGTTCGCAGGTGTCGGAGCCGATGTAATCCGCGCCGGGGATGGAGGGGGGGATGACGACGCCGCGATTGGAGCGGCTGGTGGCGCAGGACACGGCGAGGGCGGTGGCGGCGAGGGCGAGGGCGAGGACGGCGAGTTTGGCGCGGTGACGCCGGGGCCAGGAGGGTGAGTGGGACGGTTGGGGGGCCGTGGGGTTGGGGTTCATGAAAAGGGTTGGTTGCTGGGGGGGCGTGGGTTGGGGTGGGTCGTGGGGATCAGGAGGGGGGAGGGGGCATGGGTAACGGAGGGTCGGGCGCGGGGGGAGGGAGGGTTATTCCCTGGGCCCGTGCCGGATGGCCCGCGGTGGAAGGGACGGGGCGCATGCAAGGCTACGCTCCCTTAGCCGCCCGCCGGAGGTTGTCGCAAGGAGGAAATGGCGAATTGTCGGCGGGAGTTCAAAAGGAGACTTGTTGGGGGAGCAAAAGGAGACTGGCTAG
>VFQN01001541.1_pt1 | contig 38161 bp, 32 predicted proteins | sample 3512371 | NCBI WGS metagenome assembly VFQN01 (sample SAMN10412370, study PRJNA504923) | tailings metagenome | isolation source: Replicate 2 from Balatoc abandoned mine | place: Philippines: Itogon, Benguet | collected 2017-08-28
CTTCGGCATCGCCAAAAACGGTTCCAGTTCCCGCCAGATCGCATTCGTGATTACCGGACGCAATCCACAGTTCCTCATCGAACTGCGTCAACTCTCGCAAGACAATCACGATTCGTCAACAGAACCTAGCAACGGCAACCCATTGCCTGTTCGCTTTGTTGACGTCAAAAATCAGTCAGAACTGATTCAAGCTCTAAATAGTTTCGACAAAGCCATTGTGATTTTCGATTGCCACGGTAAACATGATTCCGGTGAATCTATTGGAAAACTGTGCTTGGCTGAGGAAGACGTCGATATTGCCAGCCTTCGCACGCTCGCCAAGATGCCACCGATCGTCTTCACATGCGTGTGTGATACACACGCCTTGGCCAGAAACAACGCGACTTGTGGAAGTTCATTTCTCGAATGCGGTGCCATGGCTGTTGTTGCAACCGTCCTTCCAGTCAGTTCTTTTGAAGCATCCGTTTTTGCTGCCCGCCTGCTATTTAGGATCTATGAATTAGTAGGAAAACTCGTTGAAAGCAAACCAGCGGCATATCTTCGGTGGGATATGGTTGTCAGCTTGCTACAACGAATGATGTTCGTCACCGAATATTCTGTCACGGTGAAGAAATACCATCGGGGAGAACGAGACTGGGAACTGCGAGTGGGAGAAAAGTCGACATCCATAATTCATACCGAGGGTTTTCAATGGTTTGAATCGTTTCTTGAGATCTTGTCCGAAGAAACTGGCTTGCCCGTCGGAAAGCTTGAAGAACTGCGCCGCAGTCACCTACCTTTTCCTGAAGCCCTAAAATACATTCAAATGGGACATCCGGAACTGATCATTGTCGGTCCGGAAAAGATCGATTGGAGTGAGATGGAATCGGCGGAACAGCAGGGCGATTAGGCTCATGTAAGCCTAATATGCTCAGCCTTAACCGATCGTATTGTCCTCGCCCGGATGCAGCGGAAGAATCTTTGCCAGATCCCCTTCCACACCAAGATCATACTCGGCCATCAGCAGCGCGACGTAGACACCGATCAGTGACCTCAATTCGCCAAGTGCGGTACAGAAGGTCCATGACTCCGGGCCACCTTCAAAGCCATTCTCCCAGATGATCGAATGGCGACCTGTCTGGACTTTGTTCAGAAAAGTGCGACAAGCTCCGCGCATCATTCGCAGTTGGGCCGGAAGCCCCAGCGTGTTTGGCATCCCCTGCAACTGCTGGGTCAGGTACTCCCGAATGTGAATCACCGATTCAGCGCAGTGTGAGGGCACTTCCAGTTCGTAGTCGTTATAGAGCACCCGCTTGTCTTCCAGAAACGAAATGACGTCTTGAGCAATTTCGTTTTCCGGTTTGGGTAAGGACCATTCGACGCTAACTTGAGGCACATCCGTCGGAGAAGCGGTCACGGTGATGCTATTTACATGAGTAAAGTTGCTGACGAACCTCTTGGCATTCTCTATCCAGTTGGCCATGACGCACCTTTGGATCTGGGTTGAAAGCAGACAGACAAGGCTATTCAAGAGCAACGAAACGTATGGCCTACGATGCAGGAATCTGCTACGTCCCGGCCCTTTCCTCGGCTTCGATTTCCGCCACATTCAGCACCCGGGCGAGTTCGTAGATGGGAATTTCCTTATTCACCAATTCAAAGCTGACCACCAGGGCATAGCGTGCCTTAGCGTCGGGGTCCTGATTCCAGCCAGCGTGTCCCGCCACTGAAACGCAGAACCTTTCACGCAGTTCGTGAGATCGCACGAACGTCCAGTCTTTCTGAACACTGCCGCGCTTGCGGTTGATGTCACGAAACACCCCGCGATTGGTGGCTTCATCCAGAGTCCACTTCAAAGTTGTGCCGTCCCGGTCTCCCTCCCTGGCATCCTTGAAGGCAGACCCTCGAAAAGATTCCATCGACTCGTTCAGCCGACTGGCTTTCCAGTCGACCCAGGTCGAGAGGTAGCCTCTGAGTTCGCGACGTGTCCGGCGAGGCTCAGCCACAAATGCCAGCGTGACCTCGATCAGGACGTTATAATCTTCACCAACACGTCTCATCTCGGCCGGTATGGGTATCGCATACAAATGGGCTTCTCCCGCACCGATCCATTCGTCCTCTGCTGTGACGTAGGAAAACCGATGATCAGAGTTCCGGGTGGCCCGTTCGAGATCGGGAATCCCGAACCCGATTGTGCGCAGAATCTCCATACGGCGCTCGATTTGGCCGAACCAGAGATGCTCTGGCCAGCGTGCCGACTGCACGATCAATGCCCGGTAAAGCTGGGCGGACGCCTCGGGAAGAACATGCTGCAGCTCGGCTGCAATATGAGTGACGAGAGGCGTGGAGAAGGATGTTCCACAGACATCCTGCGCCGTCAATGGCCCCGGACCGTGCATCGTTGAGCGAACCAACGACGGACAACATTCAGAAATCAAACCGCCGTGACTGAGCCGTCTGGGGTCATCGGTGCTTTGTGAGATGTCGCCGCCAAACTCGACAACGTCGGGCTTGACGGATTGCCACAGACCGAAGCCCGCGCGTGAAAATGGCGAGGGATCGCCCCGTTCGCGTCCCAGCGTACGGTAATTGCCGAAAGTCAAATCTCCCGCCGAGACGGAACCCACAGTTAACGCATGCAGGCTTTGGGCTGGATCGGCGATGCGAGAACACGGGTGAAGCAAATAGCGAGGATATGCCCGGTCTGCTTCATGGTGATGGGCGATTCCCGGACAGAATTCATTGACAGGTCGCAGTTCGATATTGCCTGCACTCTGCACAATCAGCACATCGAAATCGTTACTGAGCTGGTCGAGTTCGGCGGCCCAGGCCGACATCCGACGTTTCCGGCAAGGCATGTTGTAATTGATTGACTGATTGAATATCCGCGTTTTTCGGGGGCCGCCATGAAAATGCTGAACGGCTTGCCGGGTCGCAAGCGCTGCGGGAAGTGACTCAGGAATCAACAGGTCTGCGTCCAAAACCCTTGCATTCTGAATCCAGTATCGACAAGACACGTCTCCACCGGAGGGCAAGTTGCCGCCATGCAAAGCCGCTCCCGCCACTCGTGTTCCATGCCCTCCGTCAGCGACGTAATCCCCCACATCCTGCGGCGTTGTTTCCGGCAGAAAACAATATGACGTCTCCGAGTCGATCGCTGCGGCGAGGAAGGGATGGGCTTCCTGGATCCCGCTATCGATGATACAGACGGCCGGGGCATTGTGCGGTGGTGGAATGAGAGTGGGGTAGGGAAGCGGTGAATCGGGTTCTCCGTCTCGTTGCAGACCCGGAAATGTGCCGACTTCTGTGATTTCAAAAATGAAGGGATAGTTCAGAACCAGATCACGCAAGCCTTTGCCGCTGAGTGAAACCCGGACGGTAAAGCTATCGCTCAGTTCCGCAAAAACAGGGATTGGTCCGTCCTGGATTGGTCCCACTTCTCCCTGGTAGAACCGAATGACTCGCAGAACTTCCTGCTCACGCTGTGATCGGAGATCGTCCCAGACTTCGTAGACCCTGGCCTTTTCAGCTCTCCACGCGGCATCTTTTTTAGCCCACTTTGCGTCGGTCATCGTCTTGCCACGCTTGATCGGGGCAGGAAACTTTTCAGAGCCAGCGCAGCCAATTCCAATTTCTACGGGATAGATGGCAGCGTCATCGAGCGATGGCCAGAGTCGCAAGAGTGATTCGGAAAGAATCTGCGCCAGGCGCTCGGTTTGCGTTACATCGCTAAGGTATTCGTGAATGCTGCCGACAACGGCCGTGCCCTTCTGTTTGGTCGCGAAACCTTCGACAGCGGCGACGAACTTTTCAAGCTGGCTGTCGGACGATGCAAATAGGACCACGCCTTCTTCGTCTTCGAGAAGAATCTCGAAATCGAAGAGTTCCACCAGCTTGTCAAGTGATTGATTGGTGTCGATCTTCAACAGAATGGGAAGACCGTAATCCGTCGCTGCTGAGGGGTCGCCTTTAGCCCGGGCTTCAGCCACTCGGTCCTGAAACGCTTTGATCGCGTCGGAACTTTGCTGGCTGATGTTTGCCGAATGCTCAACCCGCTTTGATTTGTTTTTTCGAGTCTGCGCGGTCAGTGACGGAGGTCGTCCCAAGCGAGCAGAAGAGTGCAATTTTTTCGGAAACGGGAGATGCTCAAAATTGTGGCCCGGCGGCATCCCGGTAGCTCCTAGGTTAAACGCGATGAAGATCCCTGATGGCAGAGTCCATCAAGCCTTCCGTGACCACTTTCCCTCCTGAGAGAACTGCCGACTTGGCCGCATCCCGAGCGGTTCGGACGACATCAGCTGCAGAGGCTCCCGCCAAGGCAGCAACAAATCTGGACCAGTCGAACAGGTGTTCCGTTTGCAGACTGGCCAGCGTTGTTTTCAACAGCGTTTCGATCTGTGCTGCTTGCGGCCGCGGCACCTGAAAGACATCATCGAACCGACGAAACAAGGCCGGATCGAGAGCCGATTCCAAATTCGTGGTGGCAACGAGCAATCCCGGTGCATCGAATTCGTCCATCAACAGGAGCAGCGCATTGACAATGCGGGAGGCTTCCCCGACGTCACGATTGGCCGTCCGCGACCGCGCAATAAAGTCGCATTCGTCCAGCAGCAGCACACAAGGACGCGCCTTGGCGGCATCGAAGACGGTACGAAGGTTGGTTGCCGATTCGCCGAAGTAGGATGACAGGATGGCGTCGAAGCGCACTTTCATTAGAGGCAGGCCGGTATGCCACGCAATTCGCTGCGCTCCCAGAGATTTCCCGCATCCAGGAGGACCATAGAGCAGGATCGTTTTGCGAGGTTTTAAGCCGTAGACTCCAAGTCGTTCACGAGCGGAAAACTCACGTTCAATACGTGAGAATCGTTCCTCGACATCGGGCGCGAGCACCATGTGATGCTCCAGTTTTTCTTCCGGAATCAGAGACATCAGAAGATCGCCTCCCCGCTTGGCGGAGGGCAATTCCATCATTCGACGATGTTCTGAAGACTGCGGCGGAGTTACCTTTAATTTGGAACTCCGGAAGATAGAATCCAGCTGGTCAGCAATGCGAGTATGCCCGCTGTCGCGTTCAGACTCGATGACTCGTTCGACCAGTCGGTCGAGATCGTCGGGAGAGCGTTCGGCAATGGCGCGAACCAATCGCTTCAGCAGATCGGCATTCATGGGACACGCTTCGCCTTTTCTTCCAGTGCATCACTTCCAGCAGGGTTGCAAACACCACACCCGCCGCAATCCAGTGATCAAACAGATAGTATCGACCATGATGCCCGGGAACGCAAGATAATCTCTGTCCGAACAAATATGAAACAACCGGATTCGATGTTTTCACGTCTCTTTCGGCAGGGGTTGCCACCTCTGTTTCGGCCGAAACACAACAGGCCGGCCCCTCTGCCACGCAGAGGAACCGGCCCGCAAGAGACCAGAAATAGCCCATCGCCTAGCGGAATTTAATCCCCGCGGCGAACTTCTCATGCCCGGATGCCAGACTGCCCAGCCCGCGTTTCAGGGGCGGTTGGGATCTTGATTTCAGGTTGAGCCCGGCCGCGAATGCGGCCTGCCCGGGCGTCAGAAACGGGAACCGTTGTTCCGCGGTCAACGCGGCAGCGGCAGGCGATCGGCGGGAAGCCGGGCGACGATTGCCGGTCGTGAATCCGGAATCGGTGCCGGCCAGCATGCCGCACTGTTGCACCATTCGACTGTTGCTCATCGGAGCAAGTCCTTTCGGTCGCCGTGGCGACCACTCGGGAAAGTCTCGCGACCGGCCCGGCCGACGTCAGCCGGGCGATCGGCCGCGATGATCAACACCACCCGCGGGAATGTTTCGGCCGAAACATTCCTGCGGGCGCATCCGGCAGGCGTCCGGATCACAACCCCACGGCCCGCCGCTTGAGCAGTTCCAGCCGGTCGATCACCTGCTGCCAGGCGTCCCGGTTCAGGTTGCGGATCTGCTGGTGATCGTTCCGCAGCTGATCGACATAGCTCTTGGCCTGGCGGATGCCGTTATGTTTCAGGATGAAGCCCGGTTCAATCCGGCCCGGCACGGTGACTTCACTGGTGTCGATGTAACCGAGCTTGACCAGCCCGGCCCGCAATTCCTTCTCCAGTTGAAACGGAACCTGAATCGCGCGTTCCAGTTCTACCCGCCGCGCCTGGTTCCACTGCTGATACCAGGCCTCCAGCGCTTCCCGCAGTTGGTCCTCGGCCTGCAGGATCACGAACTCGTTGTGCTGCGGGCAGTCGGCCTGAAACACTTCATCGGCCGAGACGGTTTTCACCGAAGCGGCGTTGATGCGCTCCCGCCAGGCGTCGAACTGCTCCCGGGTCTGGAGCTGCTGCCGGATGCGTTCATTCAGTTGCACGCGCGCGGCTTCCAGTTCGGCCGGGAACCAGGACTCGGGGTAAAGCTCGCTCAAATGGGTCCAGGGCTGCATATGTCGGTTTCCTTACCATGACTGAGGGATACGCAAACAAGCCCGCCAGACCACCAACCGGCCGCACGGGCGCGGCGGAACAAAACTGTTCCGCCAGATTTCGCGGGTCCTTCCCCGCGTTTGAACCGCGATGGCTTACGCTGCGATCGGGAGAGATGAAACACTTTCTTGCCGGTCCCGACCACCGCACAGACGTTGATTCTTCTGGACTTACGGCGACGACTCGCGTCAGTTTTCGCTAACTGCTGTCCGGCGCTTCGGCGCTCGCTGGTTCCGCCCGGGGAGCGTCGGCCGCTTCCGGCCGCGGTGCGGGCGTCGCCTCGCGGCCCGACGTCATCGAGAGCAGCACAGCCGCCCATGTCTGGAACAAGCTGGGACGTGTCGGGTTACTCGCATCATCCATGACGGCCCCCCTTAAACGGCACAAGCCCGCGTGAAGCGATGAACTTCCCGCGGGCTTGTTGCTGAATAGTTCGCGGTCAAAGCCGTGGCGACGGCGAACCGCGAGCGGACATCAATCACTGTGTTACAAGCGATTTCCTCGCAACGTCCGCCAACACATGCAGCCAGATTCGGGCCATCGAATGGGGTAAAGCCCGCTGCCCGCCTTGAAGGTGCTGGACAACGTAATCCATCGCCGGTATCTTCGGCAGACGCTTCCGGGCATTCTCGCCCATCCGTTCCGCCGTCCGGCGTTGAACCGGCTCCCCGCCTCTTGTTTGCGTATCCCGCATTCTTGTGTGAGCTCCGCGAGCAAACATCCTCGCCACCAATTAACAACTGCACCCGCTGCCCGGAGACTGCCCGATCGCTGCTGGGCGACGACCGTTTCACTTTTATCGAATTCAAGATCCGGGAAAACGCATGTCACAACACGTCGGTCTCATCTTTAACGGCGTCTGGTCCCAGTATGCCCTGGCGACGGCTCCCAAATATCAATCGATCTATGAACTGATTTATGTTCATGATCTTTCTGACGTGGATCTGGATCGCTATGCCGCCCTGGTGATCCCCTTTCAGTCGCATCAGACGGCGCTCGCTGAGCATCGCGACACGCTGTATGCCTTTCTGGCGAGTGAGCGGAAGATCGCCGTGTTCGGCGACAGCACGCCAGGCTGGATCGACGCCGAGTGGGCGAACCGTCCCGTCAACAACTACTGGTGGGTGACGACTCCCGATCAACCGCCGATCGCCGAAACAGACTACGAACATCCAGTGTTTCAGGGACTACAGCCTCGTCACGCCTGCTGGCATACCCACGGCTGCTATGTCCGCATTCCCGACCAGGCCGAAGTCTTGCAGCGTAACGGCGACGGCGAAGTCATCACCTGGCAGACGCACCAGTACGGCGGCACGCTCTTCGTCTCGACGCTCGATCCGATCGTCGAACACGGCATCCAACAGATTCGCCATCTCGACCACTTCGTCGACAACCTCACCGCCTGGCTTTGCGGTCGCAGGCCTGTGGGCAGATTTACGATTCCCTCCGAAAACTATGGAATAAAAGATCTGGAAAAGATGCCCTTCCCTGTCACTTCTGAAACGTCCGGAAGAATCTGAAATATCAACCGCGGTGTGTCAATTGCGTCTTGGCGAATTTGAATCGTGTTCAGAAACCACTGCCGGCCCTGCCGGCAACCTCTCGCGCTCTGGCACCTGATCACTGCAATTCATGTCGACAAACTTCAGGTGGTTCCATACCGACATTGATCCCCGGAGTTCAGACACCCGCTAAATGAAGCCGCCGACCTAACCAGAAGCATTAAGCACAAAAAGACTTCCGCAAACTTCCCAGTCAACCACCGGCTGTGATCACGGACTCCGTAGCGATTCCACAATCTGCGACTGGGCAGCTTGCCAGGCAGGGATAAGACCCGCAACCAGGCCGACGAATAGCGAAACTCCAGCACCTGCTGCTGTGAGTTCCCAGGAGGGCCGAAAGGCGATGGTGACGCCCTCGGCTCCCACGGCCAGTCCACTCCACGCGAGAGCGGCGGTAGCAAGTCCGGTACCCAACATGCCGCCGAGGAGGCAGAGGATCAGGCTTTCGGCGATGACCAGTCGGAAAATACGTGCTGGCCGTACTCCGAGGGTTTGCAGGATGGCAGGTTCGCGGATATCGACGTACCGTCATGCCGCCGGTATTACTCGTCAGCATGGTCGAGATACCGGACGAGGATCTCGTTGATCGTCCAGTCGGACGTCTGAGCCGGAAGCATTCGGCCATTTGCCAGCCACTCTGTAATCAGCCGATCATATTCGGCTTTGCTGGCTGGTGAGCTATATGGACCGAGGTAAATATCCCGGCCACCCAAGGTAACGACGGCCAAGGCCTTCGGCCTGTGAAGACGGTATTTGGGAACACTGCTCGACATTCGCGACTCCGAATCCGGTACTGTACCGGATTTTTCGGACTTTGGAGCCGCGCCATCTTGGCGAGATGGGTGATCGCAAATCACGATCTCAGCAGAAGTTAAGAAAATTGGCCAGGGCCGGGATCGAACCGGCGACACCAGGATTTTCAGCCAGACCAAAGCCCAACGCTGATAATACCTAAAACCCATCCATATCGGATGTTATCGTTTTCAGCACATTTTGCAAGTAGTCGCAAGCAATTGCCAGAAATTGCGGACTTACGCCGTACCGTACCGGCCAAATCCTGTACGGTTTCCAAGGTCTGCTGACCTCGGTCATCGCTTCTGATCAGCTTCTCTGAGTGATTTTCGTATCCGGCGAGGGTTCGACCTGACAGATTTACATGGCTGTTCGCCGACCGATTGGCTCCGCCCCCCCCGCCTCCCGGAAAAATCGGGATCTGAATTGGCCGAGTTTCGCGACGTCTTTTCCTCAGGTAATTGCCGGAGCACGGGAATCGCTGTCTGGAAGCAAAGCCATTTCAAATGGCCTACGTCAATTGCCGATCTCCGGCCATTGAAAGACCGGTCAGAGATCGTTGGCCGTGGTCTCACCAGCGCTCGCCAGGAGGAGCGTTCGCCCCGGCATCTTTACAAAGTCTTGATGCTTCGGGCCGTTCTTTTAACTCCCATTTGATGCGACATCTGGTTTAATTCACTCGATGACACTCATCGAGGAGGAATCAGTCATGGACATCGTTTGGCTCCTGGCCGGGGTCTTCTTTTTCGTCGGCTCCTGTGGCCTCGTGCATTTCTTCGGCAGCCTAAGAACGGAGGACTGACCGTGGACTGGACCACAATTCTTGCACTTGTCGTGGCCGTTGTGCTGGTGCTTTACCTGGCGGCCGCTCTGCTCTTACCGGAGAAGTTCTCATGACCACCAATGGACTTCTGCAACTGGCAATTTATCTCGGAGTGCTTTTGGCCTGTGTGAAGCCCCTGGGTTTCTACATGGCCAAGGTGTACTCCGGGGCGACGACGTTTCTCGATCGAATCATAGGGCCACTGGAACGACTGCTGTATCGGGTCTGCGGGATCGACAGAACCGGTGAGATGACATGGCGGCAATACTCGGTCGCCGTGCTGACCTTCAGTCTGTTGAGTTTCCTGGCCGTCTACACGTTGCAGCGAATGCAGGGCTGGCTGCCGCTCAATCCCGAATCGCTGCCCGCAGTCTCGCCCGACTCATCGTTCAACACGGCAGTGAGCTTTACGACGAACACGAACTGGCAGGGATACGGCGGGGAGACCACGATGAGCTACCTCACGCAGATGCTCGCCCTCACCGTGCAGAACTTCGTTTCGGCGGCGGCAGGTATGGCTGTGCTGATCGCCCTGATTCGCGGGTTTACCCGGCATACAGCGGAGACCATTGGCAACTTCTGGGTCGATCTGGTGCGTGGAACGCTCTACATCCTGTTACCGCTGTCCCTGTTGTTGGCCGTCGCACTCGTTTCGCAGGGAGTCGTTCAGACCTTCCACTCGTATCACGAAGTCACACTTCTTGAGCCGACCGTCGACGCCGAAGGCAATGCAGTTACGACACAGACCATCGCTGTCGGCCCGGCGGCTTCCCAGATTGCGATCAAGCAGCTTGGCACGAATGGCGGCGGGTTCTTCAACGTGAATTCGGCCCATCCGCTGGAAAACCCCACGCCGTTTTCCAATCTGCTTCAACTGCTGGCCATCCTGCTGATTCCTGCCGCTCTCTGCTACACGTTTGGCGAGATGGTCGGCGACCGCCGCCAGGGGTGGGCGATCTTGGCGGCAATGCTGGTGATCTTCGTTCCGCTGCTGGCGGCTACAACGATCTCGGAACAGTCGGGCAACCCAGTCCTCGCCCGCCTGGGTGCCGACCAATCGGCTTCTGATTCGCAATCCGGTGGAAATATGGAAGGAAAAGAAACTCGCTTTGGAATTGTGAATTCTTCGCTGTGGGCCGTGGCCACGACCGCCGCTTCAAACGGTTCCGTGAATTCGATGCACGACTCCTACACGCCCCTGGGCGGACTGATGCCGATGTGGCTGATGCAGTTGGGCGAAGTCATCTTCGGCGGCGTTGGCTCCGGCCTCTACGGCATGTTGATGTTTGCCATCGTCGCCGTCTTCCTCTCCGGACTGATGGTGGGACGGACGCCGGAGTATCTCGGCAAGAAAATCGGTGCTTTCGAGATGAAAATGGCCTCTCTGGCGATCCTGTTTCCCTGTGCGATGGTGCTTGTGGGGACGGCGGTAGCCGTCATTTCGGCATCCGGCCGGGAAACCATCTTCAATCCCGGCCCGCATGGATTCAGCGAAGTGCTGTATGCCTTCTCGTCAGCCGGAAACAACAACGGCAGTGCGTTTGCGGGCTTGGGAGCGAACACGCCGTTCTACAACGAACTCCTGGGACTGGCGATGCTCATCGGACGGTTCTGGGTGATGCTGCCGGTCCTGGCGATTGCCGGTTCCCTGGCGGCGAAAAAGACCGTACCTGCCGGTCCGGGAACATTGCCAACACACACGCCGCTGTTTGTCGTTCTGCTGGTGGCAGTCGTGATCGTAGTGGGAGCCTTGAGCTTCTTCCCTGCTCTGGCTCTGGGGCCAATTGTCGAGCAACTCTCAGCGATCCAGTGACATTTTATGGCGAGCGGGGGACGTCAGTCCCCCGCTCGCCAAGAGGGATTTCAGGCGAAATCATCATGACCAAAACAACAACGCAACTGTTTGATCGCAAGATTCTCCGCGATGCCGTCAGGGCATCGTTTCTGAAGCTCGATCCCCGTGTGCAACTTCGCAACCCGGTGATGTTCGCTGTCTACCTGGGCAGCATCCTTACCACGATCCTGTGGCTGCACTCGCTGAGTGAATCGACTGGCGAATCATCGACGTTCGTGCTCGGCGTCGCCATCTGGCTGTGGTTCACCGTGCTGTTTGCCAACTTCGCTGAGGCCATTGCCGAAGGACATGGCAAGGCCCAGGCGGCTTCACTCAGGAAAAGTCGAACAACGGTCGTCGCTCGCAAGCTGACTGGTTCGAGTCCGGGACGGCATGGACTCGCCGAAGAGGTTCCGGCGACCGATCTCAAGATCGGCGACATCGTGATCGTCAAAGCGGGCGAGACAGTCCCGGCGGATGGCGAAGTGATCGAGGGAGTCGCTTCCGTCGATGAGAGTGCCATCACCGGCGAAAGTGCTCCGGTGGTGCGAGAGAGCGGCGGCGACCGCAGTTCGGTCACCGGCGGAACACGGGTGATTTCCGACTGGCTGATCATCCAGGTGAGGACGCTGCCCGGACAGAGCTTTCTGGACCGCATGATTGCGATGGTCGAGGGAGCCAAGCGGCAGAAGACTCCCAACGAGATTGCCCTGGCGATTCTGTTGGCCGCCCTGACGCTGATTTTCTTGCTCGTCGTTGCGACCCTACTTCCATACTCGATCTTTAGTGTCGAGGTTTCTGGCCAGGGAAGAGCAATCAGTCTCACGGTGCTCGTGGCTCTCTTTGTGTGTCTCGCACCGACCACTATCGGAGCGTTACTGTCCGCTATCGGCATCGCCGGAATGAACCGGCTCAGTCAGGCGAACGTGATCGCCATGTCGGGTCGGGCCGTCGAAGCGGCGGGCGACGTGGATGTGCTGTTGCTCGACAAGACAGGCACGATCACGCTCGGCAATCGGCAGGCAACTCGTTTCATCCCGGCATCGGGAAGCACCGAGAAGGAATTGGCGGAAACATCCCATTTGGCATCAATGGCGGACGAGACTGCCGAGGGCCGCAGCATTGCCGTCCTGGCCAAGAAGCAGTTCGGGCTGCGAGGCCGGGAACTGGAACACATTCAACCTCACTTCGTCCCGTTCTCTGCTCGGACTCGGATGAGTGGTGTCATGCTGGATGGTCACGAGATTCGTAAAGGGGCCGCCGAAGCGGTCGAGACGCACGTGCGAAGTCTTGGAGGATTTCTACCGGAAGATGTCCGGGCCGCCGTTCAAGACATCGCCAGGTCCGGTGGGACGCCGCTCGTCGTCAGTCGGGACGATAAGGTGCTTGGGGTGATCGAACTCAAGGATATCGTGAAAGGGGGCATCAAAGAGCGGTTCGCTGAACTGCGACAGATGGGCATCAAGACCGTGATGATCACGGGCGACAATCCCTTGACCGCTGCTGCCATCGCAGCCGAGGCGGGTGTCGATGACTTCCTGGCCGAGGCGACTCCCGAGGCCAAGCTGTCACTTATTCGGGATTACCAGAAGGGCGGACGACTGGTGGCGATGACTGGCGACGGCACGAACGACGCTCCCGCTCTGGCCCAGGCCGACGTGGCGGTCGCCATGAACAGCGGCACCCAGGCTGCCAAGGAAGCCGGGAACATGGTCGATCTTGACTCTAACCCGACGAAGCTCATCGAGATCGTGAACATCGGCAAGCAACTGCTAATGACGCGCGGCTCACTCACGACGTTCAGCATTGCCAATGATGTTGCCAAGTATTTTGCCATTCTTCCGGCAGCATTTGCGGCGACCTATCCCGCCCTCAAGGCGTTAGACCTGATGCGATTGTCGTCACCTTCCAGTGCCATCCTCTCAGCGGTCATTTTCAATGCCCTGATCATCATCGCCCTGGTGCCGCTGGCGTTGAAAGGCGTTGCATATCGACCCGTGGGAGCGGCTCAACTGCTACGCAACAACCTGCTTGTCTACGGCGTGGGTGGACTGATTGTGCCGTTCATCGGCATCAAGGCCATCGACCTGCTGCTGTCCGCCGTAGGCTTGACATAAGGAGAAAGACCATGATTCAGCAACTTCGCACGGCGACACTCGTTTTGATCGCCATGACCATTCTCACTGGCGGCGTCTATCCACTGGCGGTGACCGTCATCGCTCAGGCGGTGTTTCCCAGGCAGGCCAACGGCAGCCTCATTCAACAAGGCGAACAGACCGCTGGTTCGGAACTCATTGGACAACCTTTTTCGCGGCCCGAATACTTTTGGGGACGGCTCTCAGCGACCGGCCCTCAGTCTTACAACGCAGCGGCCTCCAGCGGTTCCAATTTCGGTCCACTGCACCCCGCTCTCAAGGAGGCTGCCGAAGCTCGCATCTCGGCACTTCACGCCGCAGGTTCTTCGGGAAAAACCGTTCCGGTCGATCTTGTGACCGCATCCGGGAGCGGACTCGACCCCCACATCTCTCCGGCGGCAGCCGAGTTCCAGGTGGCGAGAATTGCCGTATCGAGGAAAATGTCCGAAGACGCCGTGCGTGAACTCGTCTCACAACATACAAAAGGCCGACAATTTGGTGTCCTCGGGGAGCCTCGTGTGAGTGTGTTGCAACTGAATCTCGCTTTAGATCAACGTCAAGCGAATTGAGATCGTCCATGCCCGATGCTCGCCCCAATCCCGATGAACTGCTTGCCCAGGTGCAGGCCGAAGAGGCCGACTCCACACGTGGCTCGCTGAAGGTGTTCTTCGGGTATGCCGCCGGCGTCGGAAAGACCTATTCGATGTTGGAGAACGCTCAGCGAGCGAAAGCAACAGGGCGTGAGGTCGTCGTCGGCTATGTCGAACCGCATGGTCGCCCGGAAACGGAAGCATTGCTCGCCGGTCTCGAAGTTCTTCCACTACGCGAGTATGAGTATCGTGGCGTGACGCTTGGAGACTTCGATGTCGATGCGGCTCTGGCCCGGCGGCCCGACCTGTTGTTGGTGGACGAACTCGCCCATACGAACGCAGTCGGCTGTCGTCATGAGAAACGCTGGCAGGATGTCGAGGATCTGCTCGCAGCCGGGATTAATGTCTGGACGACGCTCAACGTTCAGCACATCGAGAGCCTGAATGATGTGATCGGGCAGATTACGGGTGTCACCGTGCGAGAGACGGTGCCAGATCGGGCGTTCGATTTAGCTGACGACCTGGAACTCGTGGACATCACACCGGAAGAATTGCTGCTTCGACTCAAGGCAGGCAAGGTCTACGTTCCCGAACAGGCCCAGCGAGCGATTCAAAGCTTCTTTCAGAAGTCGAATCTGACCGCACTCCGGGAACTCTCGCTGCGACAGGCGGCTCGTCGTATTCACACCGATGTCGAAATGGCTCGGCAGGAGAAGGCGGCCATCCCACCGTGGGCCACTGCCGAGCGGCTGCTGGTCTGCGTGGGGCCGAGTCCCACGACCGCCCGTGTCATTCGCACGGCTCGACGGATGGCGGCGGCTCTCGATGCACCCTGGCTGGCGGTCTCTGTTGATCTCACGGGCGAACCAGCGAGCAGCCCTCGAAAGCAACAGGTCAGCCAGCATTTCCGTCTTGCCGAACGCCTGGGGGCGGAAACGGTCACACTGGCCGGGCAGGAGGTCACTGACACGATTCTCGACTTTGCCCGTTCTCGCAACGTCACCAAGATTCTGATCGGGAAGACGAATCAGCCACGCTGGCGGCGACTGATTGTCGGCACCGTTGTGGACGAAGTGCTTGAGAAGAGTGGTGACATCGACGTGTATGTCATTCACGGCGAGGAAGAGAAAACAGAACACATTGCCGCCCGAACAACAGCGTCGTCGGTAACCAGATTTCCCTACTTCTCGGCGTTTGGCCTCGTCGGCCTGACCGGCCTGCTCGCGTACGGACTTCGCTCTCTGCATCTCGCCGACGCCGAGGCGAACACGGTGATGTTGTTCCTGGCGGCGGTCGCCTGGACAGCCTTCCGTTATGGGCGGGGGCCAGCCGTGTTTGCGAGTATTCTGGCGGTGTTCGCCTTTGACTTCTTTTTCGTCCCACCGTTTCACACGTTTGCCGTGGCCGACACGCAGTATGTGGTCACGTTTACTGTCATGCTAACGATCGGGCTAGTGATCAGCACACTGACATCTCGACTGCGGTCACAGATCGAGAACACCCGTCAGCGGGAACGACGGACTGCGTCGCTCTACGAATTGGGGAAGCAACTGAGTTCCTTGTACGGAACTGTGTTTCTGGTCGGAGCGGCAGGTGGGAAGGTTGCTGAGATTCTGGGTGGTGAAGTAGCGATCTACTTGCGTCAGCCCTCCGGCACGCCGGAACTCGCTTTCGGACACGACACCAGAATCGCGAGGCATGCGGTAAGTCTCCCGGTGGCACAGTGGGTCATCGAGCATGATCAACTAGCAGGTGCCGGGACGAACACGCTCCCGAATGCGGTGGCCCTGTTCTTTCCCTTATCCGGCTCGCAAGGCACCCACGGAGCGATTGCCATTCGGGTGCCGGATGCCGAGCGGTTACTCGACCCGGAATTCCGCCGCTTCCTGGATGCGTGTGCGAACCAGCTTGCCCTGGCTCTGGAACGAGATCAACTCGCCATTGAAGCTGCTAACGCTCGCATTCAGGCGGAAGCGGAACAGGTTCGTAGCAGCCTGCTGAGCAGTGTTTCCCACGATCTCAAGACACCGCTGGCCGCCATCGCCGGGGCGAGCAGTAGCTTGTTGGAAGCCGCTTCGCTGGACGAAGACACACGCCGTCAGTTGCTTGAAACTGTGGCCGACGAAGCGGCTCGTCTCAATCGCCTGCTCGAAAACATCCTTCAGATGTCGAAGCTGGATGCTGGGGCGGCGACTCCAAACTGTCAGTGGCATGTCCTGGAAGAACTTGTTGGCTCGGCACTCCATCGCACTCGTCGTGAATTGGCCCGGCACGAAGTCGCCGTCTATTTGCCGAACGATCTACCGCTCTTGTACGTCGATGGCCTGCTCATGGAGCAGGTGTTTGTCAATCTCTTCGAGAATGCGGCACGCTACACACCCGAAGGAACGGAGGTAACGATCCGGGCGGCACTCGATGGCAAGCACCTGCGGATCGCCATTTCAGATAATGGACCGGGGTTGCCAACCGGTGCTGAAGAGCGAATCTTCGACAAGTTCTATCGAGCGTCACCGACCTCTGATGGTGGCCGAGGAAGTGGTCTCGGACTCGCCATTTGCCGTGCCATCATCAAGGCCCACGGCGGCACGATTGTCGCCGCCAACCGACCAGGCGGTGGTGCCGAATTCGTGATCCGTTTACCGCTTCCGAAAGATGCGCCGCAGGTCGTGGTAGAATAGAGCGATGCAAGCCAACGGTCACCACATTCTGATCATCGAAGATGAGCAACCGATTCGCCGGTTCCTGAGAGCGTCGTTGTCGAACGAGGGCTATCGGATCAGTGAGGCCATGGCCGGTGAAGAAGGCTTGCGGATGGCAGCGGCCCAGCCGCCCGATCTGGTGATTCTCGACCTCGGTCTTCCTGACCTTGATGGACAGAACGTGCTCCAGCGGCTGCGGGAATGGTACACGTCTCCGATCATTGTCCTCTCCGCGCGCGATCAGGAATCACAGAAGATCAAGGCCCTCGACAGCGGAGCCGACGACTACGTTACCAAGCCGTTCGGCATCGGAGAACTTCTCGCTCGAATGCGAACGGCCATGCGTCACGCTCACCGGGGCGGCCCGGAAGCGACGATCGTAAACATCGGTGATCTCCGTATCGATCTGGCCGCCCGGCTCGTATACCGTAAGAGTGAAGAAGTTCATCTAACGCCGCTGGAGTACAAACTTCTGGTGACAATGATCAAGCATGCCGGGAAAGTGCTGACTCACCGGTTTCTGCTGCGGGAAGTTTGGGGGCCGCAAGACTCTCAGGAGAACCATTACCTGCGTGTCTTCGTCGCCAGCCTGCGAAGAAAGCTCGAAGACGACCCCGCCCGCCCGCGATACATGCTCACCGAGCAGGGAGTTGGTTATCGATTCGCCGCCGAATAGTAAACAAAAAGGAACTCCTGAACCCAAACGGTTGGACAATCAACAGGGTCAGGAGTAAGCCAGTTTTTAGCGGCACATTATTCAGGACATTCAACCCAGACTCCAAGGCTCGCACGTTAAGTGATTGAACGAATCATACGATTGATTACCGATTGTCGTAAAAAAACATTTACACCAAACACTTGTGGCCCTCAAGAGAAAATCCATCCTGAGAGCCGCTAGTTGAAGTAGTCGGCATCAAGAATCTGAACCGGCGACATCTACGTCCCGAACGTGTCAGCCCTTGGTCTTAAGTGCTTCTGTGACAGTAGTTGCAACTGCATGCTCACCGGTTTGCACCACAGTTTGCACCAGAGATGAAAATCCGGAGCCGATGACCGAAGCGGAAAAAATCATCGCATTGATTGCGGCCTTAACTCCAGACGAACGAGCCCGACTCGAAGAGATGTTTCCTGGATGTCTTGGCTAACCGGAGTTCACCTTGTGCCAATATCCGCTAGTTCCGCAAAAGCGGTATGATCAGCAGCTATCTAGGCGAACCTTGCTTAAGTCATCAGATAGAAGCGGTTGGGATAAAAGGCGAAAAGGCTCCGGACGGTATGAGCCAAATCTTCAGTGTGCCTTGCTTGACACTTATTCCATTGCTTAGCCTCAGGTATCCTGTATTTGGCTAACTCCACGCAGAGAAGAGCGGATTTGAATTCGGCTGGAAACTGCGATGGTTGATGGCGGTGCTCATAATTCGCTTGAAAAGGTCTTAAGGTTGCTTTGTACCTGACTGATAGATTATCGCCAACAGTCTTGAGTCCGCCAACCAAGAGCAGCGTCACTGGAAATTGGAAGAATCAAGCTCTTAAAAAGGTTGTGCATTGCCAGTAGCTGTTTGAAAATTAGTTTGTATTGAAAACGCGGTAAATGGCCAAGACAATGACAAACCTCAGGTAGTCTCGGATACAGTCGAGGCCACGACAACATCGAACCGAACGTAGAATTCCTTCGCGCCTTCGGCAATCCTGAATTCCGGAACGAGTTGGTCGGGGACAGGAATGAAGATACGGTTCTTTGTAAACAGTGTGGTGGAGGGCACCGCGGCTCCCGCTGCATCGGGCGTCTGAAGCGGCTCCTTTAGCTCAATGTCGTAGTAAAGCGTCAATCCGCCCGAAGCGTGGTTGAAGATGTACACAACTCGATGCCCTGCCCAGATCACTTTAGTTGTGTGCGGAAAGCGGAAGAACTCACCCTCACGTTTCATTGCCTTCTCAGACAAACCAAGAAAAAGCTCACAGCCATTGAGTTGTGGGTACCTCTGATTTGCCACGAGAATCTTGGCAGTACATTCCAAATCTGGCCTCATGATTGGTGGTGCAGCGTCAAATTGGCTTGCTTCAGCATGGGAAGCAGATTCAGATGCTGGAGACGACACCACATCAGGAATTTGCTGCTCTACCTGCCCAATGTCCGACTTCTGAACACGTACCGACTGAGGCCGAATATGGGTACGGGCCTCTCGGATTACTTCGCCAAGATTCTTGTCACCAGACAGGTAGTCAGCCAGAAGCGGTTCGAGATCGCCCAACTCACTCTGTTCATAGCGATACAGTTCACGGTTCCGCTGCAACAGCTTAAAAAGAGAATCAGCGCCTTGCCTTGTCGACGAAGGAACAAAGTCCGCAATCTTCCTGTAAAGGTGTTCCCTGACGAAATCCTTCACAAACCCAGAGAACACTTCTGGTGCAGTGTGATAGCACTTCAGTATTGGTTGAATTACACTCAGCCCCCTCGCTATGTGCACATGCACACTGTCCCCATCCCGCTCAACCAAGACATTTACTCCGTGAGTAATTTCTGCAAAGTGGACTGACGCATTCGGAAGTAAGTAATCATCACTCAGTACAGTTGCGACTCGCACTAGAAACACAGCTTCCTCGTACAGCAGGTCCGGACCATCATATGTCCTTGTGATAGTTGCCTTGTCTGGCACTTCCGGCACCTTCAGAATCTCTCGAAGATACCTGCTGTGAATGTTCTTTCTTGGGTTTGACTGACTGACACACAAAAGCGGGGATTCTTCCGAAGCGAAGGTTTCGATTATCTTTCGATCGCGACCCATGTAGAAGTAGCCTTTGCCGCCAGTCTTCGCCGGAACATCGGCCAGCCGGACATTCTCGCTCTTCGGCTGGACCTCTATAGTAATATTTGATGCCCATTCAAGCCTGTTGTGTGACGCAACGTACTGCATGAAACTATTGCTTCGATCCGACAACGGCGTAGCACCGAGTTTTTGACTGATGGCATATTCTGCCATCTGAATGACGCTGTTCAGATGAGAAATACTGTCTCGGCTAAGTGCCTCACGCCCAGCCGTTGGATGTAAGATCGTTAGGTTGGCAACGCCACCGAGGTCATAAAGCCCATTGACAGGTGCAGGTGCCAACCCAAAGTAGTTCCGCAACCCCATCAATTGCCCAGAGCCTTGCAAGAGGACGACCTCCCCCATCACAGATTCGCTGGCAAGATTCAGATTGGTGACTCGGCAAGCAACCACTGCATTCGTGTCGCAAAACGCCTCAACAGTGCAGCGGTAATCTCCCAGCGTGACGTTCAGCGTGCCGAGCGACTGAAAATCCTTTGTGCGGCGAAGGTATCGCTCGTGGAGTGACTGTTGGCTAATCAGTGTTCCATTGATGTGGACCGGAACAGGAACGTATCGAACATACGGCTCCAGATATGACCGGGCCTTCTCCGCTGTGATGACGTTCAGCGAGTCGAGGATGACTGAAAGCCGTGTCCCCGGCATTCTGCTATCCTTATAGCGGCTCAACTCGATGCAGTCTTTCGCAATCGACAACGCATCTCGTGCTGCTGTGCTGATTAGGGTTTCGTCACTTGCGACGGCTTTGGTTTCCACCCGGAGCGATGTGCAAACGCCGAAATTTGCCATCGCACCAATACCGAAAGTCCCAATTACGCCTGCACGCGCCGCCAATACGCCACGCTTCCCGCTTGACCCTGCCTTCCAGAAGTTCTTCCGTAGAACTTCCTCAGTCATACCAATGCCGTTATCTTCGATGGTGATCTGCTGGCCAGAAATATCGACCGTAATTCGTCCTTCAGCCAAGGATGAATTTTCTAGCGAAGTCCGCATCAGAATGGCGTCATAGGCGTTCTGAACGTTTTCACGAAGCATCGCTAAAGGAGAGTCGTAAATCTCCTTAGAAAGAATCTCTAGGACCCGACTCGTTTCAACCTCAAATGTGATGCGATCATCTGGTGTACTCATTTCACCCTCGCTTCGTATTTCTGCCGCAGTTCGATAGCCGCAGGATCACTGCTGTCAGCGACGACGCTTAGGCAGAGCAGGTCAGCAATACGTTTCTTGTCTCCCAATTCCCAGAGGGCATCCGCAAGAAGGACCGCTTCGCCTACGGATTTTGGAGGAAACAAGCTGGTTACTAAAGCATCATCATACGGAAGGAATGTGTAACACTCCGCCAGCATTCGCCGTGCAATGCCGTCCGTGCTGACGAGCCTCAAAAGGATGTCTCTCGCACCAGCATATTCCTTCTTCACGAGCAAAGATTCCGCTTCCGATAGCCGGGCATTTTCAGAAGGATGCGGTACAAATGGCTTCTGAATATCGAACTGGATTGTGCTGGCATTCAAGCCTGGATACCACCCGGCGGTCCACACAGGAATATCAAACGAGTCATTGGACATACGCCGCTGATGCACCGTTGCCGAGAAGGTCGCTGTATTGAGTTCGATTAGGTTGTATGATCGGTCATGCCCATGCGGCAGAGAGTGGTGCCCTCCACAAAGCGTCCCAGCGCTTAGAACCGTAATTTTTCTGCCAGTATCGAAACGAAATCGCTCATCCACGAAAGTGGGCTTATGTTGATGTCCATGCAATCCAATGCTGAAGCCACAGTCAATCAGTACTTGTAGCGTGTCCGCATCCATGTAATCGTCCGAATGCGGTCCACCAGCAGTGTTGTGATGCCAGACGGCAATTGGGATGTGTCCCTGATACTGAAGAGAATCGATTTGCCGTGCCGCCGCGGCAATCGCATCGGGATGGATACATCCAGCCCTGTGGAGCGGGTCATTGTTGTAACAGCTATTGAAAGCAGCAATCACGAGGCCGTAATTCGGGTAAGCGAAGATGTCAAACTGCTCTTCTGGAGTTAGGCTGTAGCTGCGTAGCCCTTGATAAAATCGGGAGTAAAGAGATGCGAAGTGTTCAAGGCGTCTGTTGTAGCGAGCTTGGTCAGTCAAGCGGAATAATTGCAACTCTTTCCAAGACCAGCGATGTGACGAATGCGGTAAAAATAAGTCTGCAATAGACTCTGTGAACGACGAAGATGTTGCAGAAGATGTGGCGATTGACGTAAGCGATGTTACGGTTCCAGGATAGCTCACGTCATGATTACCCGGGACAAGCACTAACCGCTTTCGGTCTCCTTCAAGGAACGTGTCCGCCAACTCAACAAGGAACGTTTCCGCTTCCTGATATTGGGCGGCAAGTGCCTCGTCGGGTGCTTCCTGTTGGGCTTGAACGCCGTAGACGATATCTCCACTTACAACAATAAGAGATGGCGTTGAAATGGGAATTGTGCCGTTGGTATAGCGATTGCGATCATTTACGAGTGAACGAAGTAATGGTTCGTTCCGAACCCCGCGATTCGGATCACGATGTAGGTCGGAGATGTGCATCACAGTGATTGTCACAAGTGCCTACCCCCAAAAAATGTTAATTTGCGATAAATCCCGAATGGTGTCATCTTCACTTAAGACCCTTGCTCATCCTGAATCAGCCGTCTGAACTGCTGCTCATTCCGCTTCCGCATCTTCAACTGAAAAGAGTGTGAACAAAACCACCGTCTCGCCAATCGGTACCATCGGTACGTGGAATGAGCAAGCAACCAAACCCCTACAAGACCTCACAAAACAGTCCTTCTCCGGCATTGTTCCAAGTAGCACTAGAATTTCCTTGCGGCATACCAGCGAATGTTCTGCCGCCCTCATTTTCACCCTCCAGGAAGAAGGTTGTACAGTGTTTGAGATGGACCGGCAACTTGCATCATGTCTCGCTGAAACGTGCTTCGCGTAAATCCTGGAAGCAATTGCAGCACCCCAGTCACTCCAAGCGCCTTAAGGTCAGTGCTTCATCATCTTCGTCGATCTGGATAATCTCCCATGCAATTCTGCAACCTCTTACAACGGCTCCTTCGCCCACGGTTATCTCGGAACCATCCTCAAGTGAAACGTCGCAAGTCATTCCTTCAGTGGTTTCGCCATCCGGCAGTTCGTATTCTGCGATACCAAACGCAGTTACCGCTTGAATTCCAGTTTCGGCGTCCGGGAGGTCATCAGCAGTGAGCGTCACAGGCAATGACCAGTAGACTTGGTAATCTGGCCCCCGTGAATCTGGTTTGGCATCCGGCGTTTGAACTTGGATCGCCATCGGCACAGGAATATCGACCCCGATGATGACCGCTTCGCCAGGTCCAAGCGTTGGAAGGAATTCAGCCGCCGAACGGTCGATTTCACCAGCAGCCCGCTCAACCACCTCACGATCACGGTCGTTGATTAGCCGATGCACCAGGAGTGTTCCCATCTGGCTAAGAACATCTTGTGGAATATCCCGTGGCCGTTGCGTGGCGATGCAGATCGTCAGGCCATATTTGCGGCCCTCCTTGGCAATCAGACCGAAAGACTCTAACTCAACCTTGAGGTGCTCATCTCCGATCGTGCGATTAAGAAATTGATGGGCTTCGTCCAAGAAAACAACCAATGGCTGTTCTCGAAACATACCTTCTCGTGCCTTATCAAGCAGAATTCGTCCGATTGCGTTCGCAACAACTTCGCGTGCATTGTTACCAAAAGGAACATTCTGAAGAGAAATACGGAGAAGCGACTTAGCCGTGTCGGACAAGAACTCGTCAATTGCCTGGCAGACGGTTGGTAGCTCGCCAGGAGCAAACACGCAGGCGTAATCGGCTGACTCGACTATGCTTTCTACTCGCATCATTAAAGTCAGGCAGTATCCCTCTTCCTGGCTGAGTCCTCCGTAGAAATCCTCGCTATTCCTGTCGAACGGCCAAATGCACTCCTCTCGAATCTGCTTCGCAAGTGGGGAAGCAGCAAAGAAGGAACGAGCAGACTCCACGTACTCGGAATGCAGTGCAAATGCAGCCTCAATTGGACGCCGTTTCTGATTTCGTTTGACAAGATTACCGTTGCCATCGTCAAGGGTTGGCACCTTTTGAAGGAGTCTCAGACTCCGAATGGCCTCACGAAGCTTTGGGCCTTGCGATTGTCCGCTTGGCCGAAACAGAGCGAATAGATCGCTTTCGATCAAATCGCAATGCGGAAAAGATACCTCTGTCGCCTCATCGGGAAGGCGTGGGCCTTCACCGAGTGTTATATGCGAGATACAATCACCATCAAGCTTCCAGAATTCACCAGTTGCATCCAGAATGATCAGTTTCGAGTTGAACCTCAAAGCTTGTTCAATGATTCTCGCTACTGTCCAACTCTTTCCGCCTCCGGTCGTTCCTAAGACCGCACAATGACGACCAAACAACTGCTCTGGTGTGACAGAAATCGAAACCGATGGATCATCGGTGAGGCACGCCACATCGAGGGACACTGAGGTCTCCGCTGTGTTTTTTCGAGCGGCGTCGGAAATCATCCAGCGAACCGTTCGTGGATGAGCGGAATAGACTCGACTTCCAAGTCGAGGATGACGGCCTATGCCGGGAGTGATGGTCTTCCGAGAAAGATCAAGAGTCGCAAGAAGCTGAATCGTACCAACCGGATGAAGTTCCTCTCGTGCTCCAAGTGACGGCTCAACGGTCAGCCGTTCCTTTTCGGGCAGCCGAACATCAAGTACTCGCCCGAAGATGGCGAGTTCGTCGCACTCAATAACCACGAACTCGCCAACTTCGCCTCCAGCGATGCGGTGTCCATGATGAAGGCGACTGCCCGTGCTTCCGGCTAAGGGAAGATTTGCACGGACCGAGCTTGGGCCAACCTGAGTCACGGTGCCCATGTAACGCTGATTATCGAATGGATGGGGAAGCGACTCGGACATGTTAAGCTCCTCCCCTCAACCGTTTTCGGTGTTCCTCTTCCTCGGTTTCCGAAACGAGGTCGGGAAGGAGCGGGACAAACTCCTGGAATGTGCCTGCAACAAGCGTTAGACGGGAGTCCCCTGCTTCGATGAGAGACTCAATTGTTTCCACAGCCTCGTTGTCAGACTCTTCGAGAGATGGCGAGACAACCACGGTGCGAAGCCCGACGTTTCCTCGAATAGCGGAAAGGATCGGCTGGGCCAGATGTTTGTCGTTGAAGCCGAATCCGATCACAAGCAGCGATGTCTTGGACTGCCGTACCGCTGACTGGAATCGTGCGATTATGTCGAGAAATGGTGATTCATACGACAGTTCAAATTTACTGTGCCGTGGATAGATCAACACGGGATCGCTGGGCGACACTTGTTTCACGACCCGATTACCATCCCTCTGCCAATCGATGGAGCCATGCAGTTTGAAGAGTTGAAAGACGTTTGGGATGAAGTCGGGAGTCGAGCCATCCTCATCTCGTCGAACGAGGTCGTATGCAAAATAGCTGCTGTCGAATTCCTGCGGTAGCGTGTGTGAAAATCCATCGACGGCAACGAACTGAAGGCGACTGGCTGCGGTTTCAAAGGCTAAATCGTAGTTTGTCGTGAATAGCTTCGTTCTTGGAAGGCGGGTCGGTCGCCGAGCGATTCGTCGCAGAAAGGCTTCGTGAACGGCGAGCGGCGTTTCGTCTTGCAGGAAATCACATAACTCGACAATCGTGCTTTCAGCTTCGTTGATGAAGTCGCGGACTTCTTTTGAGGATTCAAATTCCTGAGAAACAATGCACTTCGACAAGAGGAGTTCAATGTCCGGTAAAAAGTCTGGGTCTGAAGGTTTCTTCTTTCTCTGTTTTGGGTGACGGACACGGGAGCACACTTGGGCAAATACTTCAGGAGTAACACGCTCTTCAATCGTGCTCCATAGATTCCACATGGACGGAGCCAGGGGCTTTCCGTCGTCGCCCTCGATGCAAAGGGATGTGCCGAGGCCGGTCAGAACAATGAGGTTCTCACTGCGAAAGAAATCCGTGAGCGACCGGCGAAGCATCGGCTCATAGCCCTCGCTGCCACTTTCTTCATCCTCAGATGGAGCGAGGTCGGCCCACTCCCCTTGTGTAAACGGTGCCAGAAGTCTCATCAAAGTTCATCCCGAATATTGGCGTTGTTGAGGACTTTTCAACCGTGAAGCAATCGAACGAAGGCAATTTACTGAACGCCTAATGCCCTGAAACTGATTCAGTCGCATCTAAGGATAAGCCATTCCGAATTTGACACACAATCTGAGGTAGTCGGACGTCTCGTATGTTTTCCGAAGTCATCGGATATGTTTGGAATCAGGGGCAAAGTTTAGCCACTTCGGCGACGCCCAGCACATTGGTCGGACAGCTTTTGAAGGTAGTGTCGGTGGATCGTTGATTTCCAGTGTTGACTGAGTAATGAGTGTCAGCGTCCCGCTGCATCAGCGATCTGTTCTCTTCGATCCGAACCGTCTGCAGGTCGTCGGCCGTTTCACCGAAGCGGACGATAGCATCCCCCGGTTCGTCACTCATCCTGGCCACGACGATCTTGCCGGGATCGTGCGACTGATGCGTCAGCCAGATCCGCGTGATGTCCTTCGCGTCCGCAAGCGGGGACAGAAATATTAACAGGCAGAGAATTTGGCAGATTTTCACGGGGCAGCCTCCAGGTGTGATCCAGCATTATGCCCCGAATCAGTCGATTCTCCCAGTTGGGCGGCCCCCCGAGGTTAATTGGAGATTTCATTGTCCGGGAGCATATCCGCACGGATGCCGTGACACGAACAGAGCGAGAGTCCGGCCCGAATCTCTTCTGACTCAGGGTTCTCTGTGGCCTCGGAACCCGGCGTTTGATATTTTTTATGGTGACAATTTGGGTAGTTGTCGTCGCCGCCAGTCCCCCGAAGCATCACAACGGTAATTGGCGCAGGCGAACGAAGTCGCAACTCCCCCGGGAACGGGGGAGGTATCGGCGACTGCGCGTTCGTTTCTGCGCCATTGGGTGTGATGCCCCAGGGGGACAGAGCGACCGTAGGGTCGGTACTCTCCCTCTCTTCGCGGGGCCAGCCATGCTCGTCCGTGTTTTCTGCTCCCATTGCCAGCAGTCGTATAAAGTTTCCGAAAACGATCTGGGCAAGCCGGTCAAATGCAAGAAATGCAGCCAGTCGTTCCGCCTCGAACCCGAGCCGGAACTGGAACTGGTGGAATCGACGGAACCGGCCGAGCAGACTAACTCCCCGACACCAACGCCGATTCGTGACTGGGTCGAAGACGCGCCTGATGGGGAAAACCAGCGGGCCAGGAACATTGCCTTGAAAACCAGCTATGTCGGGCTGGCGTTCGTATTGATGTCCCTGACGATGGTCTGGACCGTCAGTTATTCGGCCGGGATGGGCCATTCCGGACGCATGGCCACCTATGGCGGCTGGATTTTTCTGCCAGCTATGGTCTTGGTGGGAACCGTGCTGGCTGAGCGGAAGGCGACTGGAAAACCCAAAATCGAACAGCACACAAAAGTCGCCGGGACGTGTTGCGTTCTGATCTTCCTCTGGGCTGGGGGAACGCTTTTCTCCACGATGTCGGTGGGGCAGTCGACCATGCAGTCCGAGTTCGGCACCTTTTCGGCGGGGATCAAACCCGGAGGCGGGCCTTTCGTCGCGATGCTGGGAGCCGTCATCTGTATGGTCGGGCAGACGATCCTGCTGCAACCTCACCTGATCAACGTCAAGCAGCCCTCTCCGACGAAAACTCCGGTGGCTGCGAAGTAGCGTGTTGGCAGCAGTCTTTCCTGTGAGCCGTCACTTGGGCGGAGTTGGCGGCTTCTGAGAAGCGATTGGTGGCGGCATCAGATCGGCCATCGAGATTTCCAGAGCAGTAGCCAGTCGTTCCACTGTGGACAGGCTGACGTTTCGCTCTCCCCGCTCGACGGAACTCACATAGGTTCTGTGCAGGCCAGCCTTGTCAGCGAGAGCTTCCTGGGAAATCCCCTTCTGAGATCTGACGTTGCGCACCCGCTCCCCGAACCGGATCTGAATGTTCTGCGAATCGCTCATGGTCTCCTGCACCCCACCTGCACCGGAATTTCGCGGCGCGTGGAGTGTGAATCTCAGTAGACTTTGAGACGACAGACCTTGAGTTACGTAACCCAAAGTCTACAATCGAAGCGGGTGAGCATTTGTCTCTATTCCCTTCCCTCGTAAACAGGTTTGCAGCAATGGTTCTGTCTGCCATGTCAAAACTGAGAATCGCGCTGGTGATCGCTGGAGGGCTGCTCGTTGGCTGCGGCCAACACAGGGTAGCCGGAATGGCAGGACGCCTGACGACGGAAGAATTCGTTGCGGCAGTGGAACTGTTGAGGACCGATAACGCCTGCCGCGATAGCCGTATCATGGACCAATGGTGGTCCGGGGCCACAACTCAAGAGCTTGTGGATGCGGTGCTGGGCTACCCCACCAACACCGCATCGCTACAGCCGGGAGAATCTCTGAGAACCTTTATGACAGCCAACGGGACCGCTTCCCTCCGCTGCTTTGAGATCGATGGGCTTCCTCCAGAAGCTCCCAAGGCGCTGCGTCTGGAAGTCGTCAACCAGATTGTCTCCCGGCCTCAGCCGGACGTAGACGTCGAGAAACTCAAGAGCCGCATCGTTGCTGCCAAGCGGCGTATCGATCCCGTGGACACGGTCGCACTCGCCACGGAACGGCGGGAACGCTGGGAAGAAGAAGAGGCTGCACGGAAGGTCAAGGAAGAAGAGGTGAGAAAACTCGCGGAAGAACAAGCCCGGCAACAGGCAGCGAGAGTTCAGGCTTACTACGACCGAAAGAAGGCCGCTGTGGAGGAAGAGTCTCGCCGGATGAATGAGGAAATGGCACGAGAATACGCCGAAGGGCAAGAACGAGGCCGCGATCAGTCTCAGGCAGACCGGGACTATATCATACTCCGGGACAAAATCCCGAATCGTGAACTCCAGGAAAAGTTTTCTGCCCAGTATCTGGACTGGTACCAGCGCCGAGTGGTCCACCTGGGAGAGCAACGACGCTTGGGTCTGGACCGGAAATCGGTTCCCCTGCCGTCCCTGGCTGCCATCGAAATGGCAATCAAGACCGGGACCGGCCCTGTGCCAGTCGGAGAGTAAGCCTTCTCACTCATGCGCAGTTAGCCTCCGGCGATTCACTGGCGGACCCGGCCGACCGCACAACTCCCTCTGAGCCAAACCGAGTTCATTTCCAGTCTGAGCCCGGATGACCTCTAGCGGAATGTTCCTGGCAGGCCACTGAGACAAATCTGGCTTCCGTAGCGGAAGCCAGGCAGGATTCTCCTGAGAGTCTCTGCTCTGGGCCAGTCCAGCGGATATAGCAGTATACGATAGTGGTCATCGCACTGTACTTGAAGCCTGGCGAATGATCAGTTTCGGTAAACCTGACCTTCAGGAAACTTTGCCGGACAATAGAACTGTCTCCTTTCCCGGGATTCGATAGCCAGAATCTCTGACATGTTCCTGCGTGAGCTTTAGAGACACCGGCCGGAATATGAGAGCCCTCCTCTCACAAAGATAAATTTCCTTCAGCAGGAAGCCTCTGGGATCGGGCTTGGGCTAGTCACATTGTTAGCGGTAAGTCGGTCGCTAAAGCGGTTTGTCGCCGGAAAGCGTTCCGCTAAGCCTTGGCGACCGCGCTTTCACGGCTGGCGAGTGTCCCCGGCGGAAGAATTTGCCAGAAGTCCAGGCAAACTTGTGATTCTGGTTAGAATCTCGGGACTGTCTGCCGGCAGGCGACTCAGCAGACCGGACATTGCTGCTGTGGCTATCGGCCAACTCCCCGGTACTCACGGTTGAAGGCCTGAGTCGCCAGAGAGCCAGCCAAGTTATCGGCTTCCCGTGAGCGGGCGATCGAAGTTGCCAGGAAGTCTGGCAGCCGAAGATCCTCTCGGAAACCGGAATTGAACTGCTGCCAGGAAGGTTAGCCAGAGACAGGGTGTTTCGGCTAACGGTCTTTCCGGCGAAAGGTGTTTCCGCACACGCCTGCCGTTTTGGGAACTCCGCATAGTCGAGTTTCAGGTTCAACGGAGTCCGGACCACCGGCGTAGCAACTTGACATTTGTCAAGTTGCAGCAACTCACCCGGGACTCCTCAGTGAAGTCGGGAAGTCGGTGAGTTGCTACTCCGGAGGTAATGTCTGAGTTGGTAGTCGGGCTCTGGGAGTCGAACTCAAGTCCGGCTGAGATGACCAAGTCCCGGGCGACCGCTGTAAAGTCTCAATATCTTGCAAACCGGTCTCAAAACGAAGCTGGTATTTCTCACAAAGCCTCGGTCAAACGTGTGAACCGTCATGTATAGATGACCTTTGACACTCGTGGGGGGAGTCGAAGTTCCGGGAGTCAGCAAGTCGATGGACAAGTGGCGGGCGATCTACGTGCGGGTGAGTTCCAAGTCTCAGGATCTGCGGTCCCAGGAGTCGGACCTGGTTCTCTGGACAGACGTTCGGGGCAGACGATGTGACTTCTACCGGGATAAGTCCACAGGGAAGTCGATGGACCGTCCGGCGTGGAACAAGCTGGAGTCCGATTTCCGATCCGGGAGAGTCAGCGAGATTGTCGTCTGGCGACTGGATCGACTCGGCAGGACCGCCAAAGGGCTGACAGCACTCTTTGGAGAACTCCAGCGGAGGAAGGCAGGGCTGGTCTCCCTGCGAGAGGGGTTGGACCTGGGAACTCCAGCCGGACGACTCATGGCCCATGTTCTGGCGTCAGTTGCCCAGTACGAGACCGAAGTCCGGGGAGAACGAATTCTGGCAGGACAGGCGGCAGCGAAAGCTGCGGGTAAGACCTGGGGAGGTTCCAGGCCGGGGCGAAGACTGAAAGTCACAGCGGCTCAGGAGAAGATGATTCATCAACTCAAGTTGGAACAGACTCCGGTGACAGAAATCGCCAGGGCGACAGGACTGAGTCGCCCCACGATTTACGATGTGCTTTCGGCGACCGGGAGAGTCGGACAAGAGGCCGTGAACTCCGGTGACTGAGTATTCACAGTCTCTAGGAAAGTTGCCATAGCAGGCACCTGCCCGTGTTGCTGGTTGTACTCTCTGCAGTACTTGTCGAATTCGCGCTGCCGTCTTTCCAGAGTATCGATGAAAATCGCCCTGAGTTGGGGAGAAAGGGCCCGCATTCGATCGTATAACTCCTGGTTCACCCCCGGTGGAGCAGTTTCTGGTGTCGGGGGGATCTCAGCGAGATAGGAATTCTTTGTACCGTTCGTAGCGTTCCTCGCAGCCTTCATGGATTCGAGCCTTCTGATCCGATTGCGGAGATTCATGCTTCTGCTCCTCGTTCTGCTTCTCCAGAAGTGCGACTCGGACTTCCAGGTCTTCCAATTCCGTCGCACGTGTTGCCATCTCCAGAATAGTCCTGGCAGCAGCCACCCGACTCCCAGCCGGGGTCGACTTGTCCTGCATCAACTCAACCAGTACAGCCACAGCGTCTGCGGAAGCCACCTGAAGCTGAGCAGTCGCCACACGAACCACTTCCCGCCGGGCTTCCCGGAACTGTTCAGAGAACTCCGGATCTCGCATCCAGCGGCAAAGAGTTTTGGGACAGACAGAGATTGACTGCGCCGCTGCTGAAACCGTGGGATAAGTGAGCAGTGCCGAAATCGCCTGCTCCGAGTACCGGGATAGTTTCTCTCCGTGGGACATCTGTGAACTCCTGTTGACCTGCAATATTTGACCAACCAGCCAGCTTGAGACTGAATTGGAGCGTCAGAATTTCTGGAAATAGTTGTATCTCATTAGCTCTTGATGAATGCCCTTTTGATTGGACGCCTCGAAGTTGGACTTCCCTCCCAAGCGGAAGAACCCTCTTGTTGACCAGGTGATTCGCAGTGTCTTCTTCTCGAACAAAATATGTTGTTTCCGCCCTTCGCGATAGGCTTTGAGATCTTTTGTCATGTAGGACACTCCCGCAATCAGTTCCTTCCTGGGTGGGTCACATTTTACGGTGTTAGTGAAGCTACCAGTATTCAAGATTCCCACGGCTGTATCCCACCACTTCTTGACATCCGCCTGTGCGATAGCCTCGCTTGAGATAAGTACAAAGTGTTCGTGCAACCGTCCCGTACGGTGGCCGATTTCAGCAATCGCATAAAACTCTACGATGACGCCCTTCTTCTTGCTGTACAGCTTGATTTGCCTCAAGAACTCTTGGCGTACCTTGGAATAATCTAATAGCCGCGGCTCAGGTGAGATCGAAAGGTTGCCAAACCAGATGAAGTAACCCCATGCCCTCCACAGCCTGAGCATTCTCTCAAGCAGAACTCGCTGTTTGGCAGCGAAAATCTTTCTGCACTGCAGGCTGCATCGCGGATTGCCACAGGGACGTTTCGTTTTCAGGAAGTGTGCACGTGTGCAGAAATGTGCTGGTGCAATCTGTTTAAGCATTGCTTTTCACTTTCGTAAGTTATCAGTGTGATTCAATCGGTTTCGCCAAGGTTGTCGGCAGTCTTCTGGTTGTTTCCGAGATAAGTAGCTCTCTCTGAGTGAATCTGAATTGTTGTAATTACCTGTTCTGTTCAGAGGCGGGTACGGGGCGTCGAAAACATGGCCATTTCATGGGGCGCAATTTGCGCGGGCGGACCGCGACGGAGGTCGGGTACCACTGTGCGCATGACTACATTCATGGTCTGAGGGCGAGCCCTGATTCGTACATCCAAGCTGGACTGCTGCTAATCAGCAGAATCAGCATGCTCACCTGGATGAGAAGATTGCGTCGAGGCGGGCAGAGGCCAGTTTATGTGATGGCCGCTCTACCGAACCTTGGGAAGCGGTTCCGGTCTCAGCAGAACAGTCCCGCAGAAAATCTTCGATCCAGGCAGGATGGGTGTATCGGCGGGCCCCCACGGTCAAGGTCCGCAGTTTGACGTTTCTGCCATTTCGCATGAGTCCGCGCGAAACCCAGCGCCAGACTGTTGCCCGGTGAGGTCGCCCGGGAATATGGCGAGAAGCTAGCTCAATGGGAATGTACTCATCAACCTCGTCCGAGCCGATCGTTGGGGAAGGCGTCATTGTGGTCTCCGTAATTTTCGACTGCGACACATCGCGAATGTTTGCGACGTGCGAAAGAAAACCACGAAAACTCCTCAATGGGGAGAGGGTGTATCTCGAATTGTCCTCTCTGCTGTCCTAACCGTGAGGTTTTAGGAGATCAGAAAATCGTCGTACCTGTCGCGAAATATTCTCGTAATCCTTCTTGTCCTGAATGCCCTCTTCAGAGCAGAAATCGCGGATTTTGCTTCTTTTAGGCTGAGAAGATTTCACGCGACGATTGAGATACTTGATGCATTTGTCCACTTGCGGGTTTCTGGGCCGAATTTGCTTTCGCATTTTCTTTTTTTTGTCCTTAAAGTTGTCCACCCTGACAACTGTCGTGTTCTTGATCTTCTGCAAATCTTCAACGATCCTGGCAGTCGGTTCATCCGAGCCACAATCATCCGGAACATGACTTTCCAGTATCCTCACCATCTGGTCGAGTTGGCGAATAAGTTTAGGAACCGATTCTCCTGGCTCTCCGTCTGCGAAACCTGTAAGGTACCAGTGCAGAGAAGCCGCGTTACGGGCGTTTTGCAGCAGAGATGCTCCTGATTCTTGCCAATAGCTTGACTGCGATGGAAATTCAGCGAAATATTGAATTCGCTCACGCAAATAGGCGGCCAATTCCTGAGGGGTACGAATCGGAGTCGGCGGCCACTCAGACCAGTCTTCGATATGCCAACCTCTGGGAAACTCGCCTCGGGCACGCACCGCACAGTACCAATGCGCCTGTTCGACAGCAGCCACGTCCGCCTCGGCGACATCTTCATAAATCTCATTCCAGTTTGGACTTGGTGAATTTGTATCGCTGTCGTCCAAATAACTGTCGCCCATTCCAAAGCGGACTTCCCGCTCTGGGTGCGCGACCCCTAGCTCCTGCAGCCTTTTGAACAAATCCTGATAACTTGGCACTGTCTTTTGCTCTTCAATCAGGCGGCGAAGATAGTGCATCAACTCAACGAATGAGTTCATCGCGGGAATCGCAGGTTTCTTGACAGGAATCGTAGTTGCGTAAGATGGGCAGCAATCGGTCATGAGGTTTGCCTTGAAAAATTCAATCTCAGATTTGAAGCGAGATATGAACACGCAGACACATGGGTGTCGGTGTTTTCAGCCATCACGTGCGACCTGCGTACTCTTCTAAATGATAGGACGGACGTCTCAAAACGACTGCCTGTGAGACTGAAAAATTCATTTTTCTTAGTGGCGGCTTTTCACGTCAACTGGGCCGCCACCGATGCCGCCAGAGAATCCATTTTGGCAGAGTAGACGGCAGTCATGTCCGGGGCAGCATGTCCGGCGAGCACCTGTGCTGCTTCAATTCCGTGCTCCTCACGGACACGCGTGAGAAAAGTGTGTCGCAGGTGATGTGGAGTCCACCGTTCGATTTTCAGGTCTTCACAGGCTCGGACGATCGCCCGACAGTACGCATCACGCCGCATTCGAAACAGCAGCGTCTCTGTATCGCCCGAAAGGTATCTGGCGAGTATCCCTTGAGCCCGCGGAGGGAAATAGAGCTTACGGGGCACGCCGCTTGAGTCGGTCTTGTGTCTTTGTAATGTCGCCATCCAGACTGCCGATGCGCGGTCAATCATGGATGCCGTGAGTGAGAGCAACTCTCCGGAGCGGGCACCGGTCGCCAGCTGTAAGTCGATCAGATCCCTGACCATCGGTCGAACTCTCAGACGAACAGGTTCAATCCGGTCGGGACTGAGCGCCGTCCGCTTCGGCCGGTCGGGAGCCACCGTGCGTCCGGCGCGAAGTGCAGCCACAGCCTGCAGCTTTTGCAGCACTTCCGGGCCAATCATCTCCTCGGCGACAGCCCATTTGAAGATCCGCCGAATGCGGCCGATCGCCTGATTGATCGTATTTCGGCACCAGCCCAGGCCGACCAGATCATCTCGAAACAATTTGAGCAAACGGGGGCCAAACTGGGCGGCGGGGACATCGCCATATTTTTCATGGAGAGGCTTGATGGTCATTGCGACCAAAGGGACTTCTGAAGTCTGCTGACCGTGCTTGACATAGTGAGCTTGACAGTAGTCATAGTAGGCGATCAGCACCTCATCGACTGTCAGCAAGGATGGAAGCACTTCCGGCGGCGCTTCAACGACAGGCTCCTGTCGTGCAATTTTCGCCAGAATCACACCGTACTGGCCCCGGCTTTCGGCGGAGCCATAGGAGCCCAGATATAAATCGCGACCATCGACGGTCACGACTGCCTGGCCCGATGCCTTGTGATGTCGGTACTTGGGAATGACCGACTTGGGACGCCCACGGCGAGAAATTGAGCGGGACATGCGTTGCTCCCTGATTTTCCGGTAACGCTACCGGGAAATTCAGGCATTCGGAGCCGCACGTCTGACCGTCAGACGGTATCGTAAGTTTCGATTCAGCAGATAGTTAAGACAAATGGGCGATACAGGATTCGAACCTGTGACCTCTTGCATGTCAAGCAAGCGCTCTAACCAACTGAGCCAATCGCCCAATGTGCCGAAATGAGTTCGGCAAGCGGTCTAGACAATAGGAAACTCGTGACGAACGGTCAAGCGTGGGGGCTTAAAAGAATCCCAACTGGTCGCGGGCTTCGTCGGTCATGCGGTCGGGCGTCCACGGGGGGGACATCGTCAGCTTGATCTGGGCCTCATCGATGCCTTCGAGCCGTTCGATTACCATTTTCGCCTGTTGTACGATCTGCGGACCGGCCGGGCAGGCAGGGCTGGTGAGGGTCATCTCCACGACTGCTTTGCGGTGGTCGTGATTCACTGTGTAGACCAGTCCCAGGTCGACAATGTTCACCATCAGTTCGGGGTCGATCACCTGCCGCAAGGCATCGATAATCGCTTCGTCGCCGATCTCGACAGGTTCTGCAGAATTCTGAGCCGTAGATTCGGCTGGCGAAGTCGGTGCTGGACCGTCAGCCTTCGGAACAGGCTCCGTAACCGGAGCGGCCTGGGCTGACGAACTGACTGTCGATTCGGTGAAGCCAGCAGTGCGTACTGCTGCGAAGATGCCTTCGGGTCGAACCTTGATGGCGAAGGTCTGCACGGGGGACGTGGCAGGCATGCAGAGCGGCTTGCCGGACTGCAGATCAAACCGGGCTCCGTGGCGGGGGCATTCAATCGCCCCGCCTTCAATAGCACCATCGGTCAGCGGCTGTCCGTCGTGGGTGCAAACATCTTCAATCGCGAAATACTGGTCGTGCAGGCGAATCAGGAGCGCCGGGACGTCGTCGACAAAAATCGACTTTCGTTCGCCGGAGGCGAGTTCATCATGGTCTGCGACAAGTTCCCAGGCGGGAGTGGTAGCGGTCATGCGGTGTCATTCAATGCAGGATGAAATGTCTGGATCAAAACGTGTTTTCAGTCGAGATCACGCCAGCGGTCGGCGATCTCCAGCAGGGAGTTTAATTGCAGGGTGAATTCGGGCAGTAACGGTGTGTGATAAGTCTGATCCCGTTGGACGATCACTTGCTCGATGGTCAGTGACTCGCTGGTCGTGGGGTGTCCGGTGCAGCGATAGACCGTCATAACACCCCGAAACCGGTCAATCACCCAATATTCCTTCACTCCGGCTTGCAGATACTCCTGTCGCTTCGTCACATAGTCCCGCAAGTTGTCCCGTCTGGACTTCGAGACGAATTCCACCACGATCGTCGGGACGTCCTGCTTCGGATTCGGACGACGTCCGAGGCCAGCCCAGATGACGCGATCCGCCTTGCGGCGACTTCCATCGGGCAGGTGGACATAGCGTTCCGGCAACGTATCATCCAGCGATTTCCCCTGCGCCTGACACTGATAACATCGCAGGAGAAATCCGAGATGATCATTCGGGCCGGCCTCGCCTTCGAGCGGAATGGGATTCACAATCACGACTCCGTGAAGCAATTCGTACTCGCAGGCTTCGTCACAGCGTTCAATCGCGTCGAATTCTTCGGGAGAAAGCTCCAGTCCGTTGCTCGTGGCGTCCAGGTAGTCGACTGCAGGCAGGTCATTACCGACCAGTAGTGCCACGGGTGGTTGCGTCAGCAATTCGGTGGTCATGACAAGGGTTCCTGGGTGATCACGAAACCGCAAGCGTGGTGGGTGGATGCGGTGAAGCGATCGGGAATCCGGGATGAAGTTTAATCGCCCAGGCCCAGTTTCTTCTGGACCGCCTGGCTGAGGGTTTCGCGAACGAGTTCGACCGGGATGCGATCGTAAACACGCTGGAAGAAGCCTTCCACGATCATGTGCATCGCTTCCGAGCGGCTGAGACCACGGCACATGCAATAAAAGAGTTGCTCCTCGTCGACACGGCCGGCGGTCGCACCATGAGTGCAGCGAACATCGTCGGCTTCGATTTCCAGACCGGGAATCAGGTCCGAGCGAGCCGTGTCGCTCATCAGCAGGGCGTCGTTCCGCTGATAGCCGTCCGTCTTCTGGGCGTCCTTGTCGACCTTGATCATACCGCGCCAGATGACGCGCGAACGATCCCGCAGCACGTCCTTGTAAAGCAGGTCGCTCCGGGTGTCCGGGGCGTGGTGATCCTGCTGGGTATAGTACGACAACACCTGACGATCGGTGGCGAAGGTAACGCCGTTGACTTCCGCCGTAGCGCCGCGGCCATCTAGATGAATGCCCTGATGGATGTGAGCGAGTTTGGCTCCCAGCCCGCCGACCGTCCACTGTAACGATGCGTCGCGTCCCACCCGGCCCGCCTGGTGAGCCAGATGCCAGACCTTTTCGTTCCAGTTCTGCAACTGCACGTAACGCAGGTTGGCGCCGTTACCGACGATCAGTTCAACAGCACCCATATGCAAGCCGGCTGCTGCGGGATCGGCCGAGGTCGTCTCTTCCAGCAGCGTGGCCGAGGCGCCATCTTCCAGAATCACCAGCGTATGACTGAAATCTGCTGCCCCGTTCGTGGCCAGGCCGATCAAGCTATACAGCGGCGCCTGCACTTCCACGTTTCGCGGCACGTACAAAACCGTGCCGCCGGTACAGAAGGCGGTGTGCCATGCGGCGAAACGATCGGCATCCAGTTCCACGCCGCGACCGAAGGCGGATGTCAGCCATTCCGGGGGCTGCTTCGCGATCTCCGCCAGACTGCCGAAGACGACGCCTCTGGCTGCGAGTTCCGGTGAAAGTGATTGCTTGACGACATGCCCGTCCACGTGAGAGACGATGCCGCCAAACTCCGCGCGGTCGGCCATCAGAGTCGAGAAAGAAGCGTCAGATCCGGCTGGAGCGATCGCATACTTGTCGGCCCGCAGAGCCCGTAAATCGATCCGGCGATATTCCTCCGGATCAAGCGGGGTCTGCAGCAATTCGCTATAGCGTCCAAAGGCTGCTTTCCGTCGCCCGGTGAACCAGTTCGATTCCTGGCGTTGTGCCA